>Ga0335085_10003259_pt1 | contig 28438 bp, 18 predicted proteins | sample Lox_Sample_45_FD_206712 | JGI IMG/M metagenome (GOLD analysis project Ga0335085, IMG submission 206712) | Soil microbial communities from Loxahatchee National Wildlife Refuge, Florida, United States - Lox_Sample_4.5 | ecosystem: Environmental > Terrestrial > Soil > Wetlands | place: USA... | reverse complement strand
GTACCCGATCCCATCTCGAACTCGGCCGTAAAACTCCCCAGCGCCGATGGTACTAAGTCTCAAGACTTGGAAGAGTAGGTCGCTGCCAGGCCTGCCAAGGACGAATTCCTCATCACGATGATCGATACCCAAGCGGCCGCCGGAAACGGCGGCCGTTTTTATTTGATCTTTTTGCAGCGCACCTACGGGTTTTTCCGGAGGCGGCGGATTGACCTACATCAAGGCCGGCAAGCACGCGCGGAACGAACCTGCCAGTGAGGGCAGATTCTTCTCCAAGCAAAGGGTGCTGCGATGTCCAACACGTCACCGATCCAAAAGTTTTTGATCCTGTACTTCCGCCTGACCATGGCGTGGACTTTCCTTTACGCCGCCTCGCATCAGGTCTTCGTGCCGAGCTTCAGCGTCGTCGGGTTCCTTGCCCATACCAAGACGTGGCACGACGTCTTCGTCGTATTTACCACGCCGGCCATGGCGCCGATCACCTCCTTCCTGGTCGAGTATGGCCATCTTCTCATCGGCCTGTCGCTGCTCACCGGCCTGATGGTCCGCGTCAGCGCGGCCTTCGGCATCCTGTTGATGATCGTCTACTGGTTCGCACACATGGATTGGCCGTTCATCGAGAACACCAACAACTTCATCGTCGATTACCACCTCGTCTATGCCGGTGTGCTCGGCTATCTGATCGTGACGCGTGCGGGCCATGTATTCGGCCTCGATGCGGTCGCGGAGCGGTTGCAGTTCGTCAAGGATCATCCGGCGCTCAAGCCGCTGGTTGCCTGAACAACGCGGGGGCGAAACGAGGAAAGGCCCGGCGTCATGCCGGGCTTTTTTCGTCAGCGTTTTTTCGTTGCCCGCGCCGACCACAAGGCGGCCAGCCGCCGGCGGAATGCCTTCGGCTTTTCCGCGAACAGCCTTCCCGCGAGCCGCGCCGCGGTCTTCAGGTGCGCCGCGCGCCGCGCCTCGATCACGGGCGTCAGCCGCGACCGCCACGGCGCCAGCGACTGATGCGGGGCGGTAAGGCCGGCGAATACCGCGAGATCCTGGCAGGCACCGAGGCGGTTCCTCAGGCGCTGGGCTTCCTCCGCCCATACTTGTCCAAGGCGCGGCCACAGCGGCTCCATCAAATCCATCTGGTGGCGGTGCTCGACCACTCGCCGGCGCAGATCGTGCAGGTGTTCCGCGTCGGCCTCGGTCCAATTGTCCGGCACAAGCTGGCGCGCGCGCCGGTAGGTCGCGATCAGGCCGTCGGTCACGGTGTCGAAATTGATCGCCGCGATCGGCCAGCGTTCGAGCGAAAGCGTGGCGTAATCGAGATAACGCGACAGGCGGCCGCGCATGTCCTTGGTAAAACCGGTCCGCTCGGCCGCTTCCTTGATGGCGGTCAGGCGCTGGCCGATGGTTTCCATCGACGTGGGCGACAATGGCAAGTCGGCTTTGCGCAGATCGGCAAGCGCATCGAGCGCCGATTGGGCGTCGCGGGCACCCGACAGCGCCCGCATCAACTCGCGCGCCTCGCCGCGCATCTGGTCGGCCTGTTCGCCGAGCGGCCGGGCGAGCAGGCGCAGCAGGGCGCGCCAGCGCTTGAGCGCCTTGCGCACCTCGTGCACAGCCTCGGCGTCGGAAAATTCGGGATCGGTCAAGGCCCGGCGGCCATCGGCGATAATCGATCGCGCGGCGGCGGTCAGGCCGTCGCCGAAGCTGTCTGCTTCCCCGGCAGCCCCCATCATGGCCGCTTTTTGCCGCGGTTTCATGACAGGTTCATGAAATGCAGCGATTTGTACCCTTCCCATTGCCGCCCGCCATTGCTACATAGCTTTGAAACGCGCGGGCCAAGCCCCGCGTTTCGCATTTTGGCGCGGGGTGGAGCAGCCCGGTAGCTCGTCAGGCTCATAACCTGAAGGTCGTAGGTTCAAATCCTACCCCCGCAACCAAGTCACATCGTCAAATCACGCCGTCAAGTCAACCACTTGGCGGCGTCTTGTCGAAGCCGAAGATTGGACGGCTATTCCGGCGTGCCGATGTCGACCAAATAGTGAAAGACGTTCGGCAGTTCGACCTCGTTCATTTTAACGGATATCCGCCTTAGCGTCTCGAATTTGAGATTGCGCAATCCATCGCTGTCCATGAGTTCGCCTACGCGGCCGCGACGCTTCGCGAAAATGGCGAGATTTCGCTTTGCTTCTTCCGTGAAAACCCCGGGTGCGGTAAATCCCGAATGCGTATGCGCAAGCGCCCGGTAAGTTCCGTCGCGGCGATCGAAGGCAAGACCCGCCGCCACGCATCGCATGCCCAGTTCCTTGTCTTCCGGGCCCCAGCCCCAATAGTCATTTGAATAGCCGTTGACGCGCTCAAAGGCGGGTTTGTCAAAGAGGACGACCGCGCCGAAGAACATTTCCCAGTCTTCCAGCAGCCGCAATCCGTGCCACCCCAGCCGCGCCGGCTTGGCCGACCAGGAATAGTCCGCCCAGACCGGCAGGTAATCGACGTCGTGGAAGCAGACATAATCGGCGCTGTCGTCGGCGAGCATGTAGCCGCAATTCTTGATCTTGCCGCGATTGAACAGCGCGTCGCCGCTTTGCTCGACGATATGGATCGAAACCGGAATCTGCCGGTCAAGCTTGTCGCGCTCGAAATAGGCGAGAACATGTGAAATGAAGAGTTCCAGATGCTCGGCGCGGTCGCGATAAGGCACGACGATCGCCAGCGACTTGTCATAGGCGGACGGCGGCGGGAGTGCGTTCTGTGAATAAGGCATCGCTGTCGAATGGGTCAGTTGCGGCGTCAGGATTGCGCGAGGCGGCGGACCTGGTCTGTCAGCACGGTCTGAAATCGCTCGCGGTCGGTCAGGTAGCGGCGGCGCGCCTCGGCGCCGAGAGCCTTTCTTCGCTCGATCGGCATGTCTAGCACGATTTGAATCGCCTTTTCAAAACCGGCGACGTCCACGATATGCCGCACGGCGAAATTCTGCGGCTCCGTTCGCGCGGGGGCCACCAGAATTCCGCATGTGCCGTCGATGAGCTCGTTCATGGGGGGCGCGTCGGTCGTCACGACCAGGGCTCCCATCGACCGCGCTTCGTTGATGTAGTGGCCGAAGCCTTCGACCGAGCTCGGGCACAAATGCACGCCGGCTTGCGTGACTTCGGATCGATACTGGTCCGGTGGCAACATGCAATACTTCATGCGGATATTTCTCCACCGCAACCATTCCGGAAAGTCGAGGAACGCGGAATCCCGCACGTAGGACTGGACGTTTAATTCCGGCCATTCCGGATGAATTCGCCAGGCGGCCATTACGATCTCGGACTGCTTTTGCGGCGAAGAACCCTTGAAATGAATGAAGCGGTTGAAGTCGGGATTGTTGCCGGAGAAGTCGGGCGAGGTAAATCCAATATAGGTATGCCGCAAATCCGGCAGGGCCTTGGTCAATGGCGCAACGCTGACGCGCGTCTTGTGCCAGATTTCGGTGAGGCGGGCGGCCAAGTCCAGCGCCTGCGGTGCCAACCGCTCCGGGTTCGGAATCAGAATGCGGTGGCGCGCGGCGGCCAGGCTCGGGTGATCGATGATCCGTTCGAAGAAGATGACCGCGTCCACCGGCCGCGCGATCGAAATTCTCTGCCGATTGGCCTCGGGCGGTTCGCGCGTCACCCATTCCGGAACGACCAGCGGGGCGATCTCGATTTTTTCCGCGAAATGAGTTTTGAGCGTCTCGGAGACCACGCCAAGGCTGGTTTGCAGTCCCAGCGATTCAAAAGTCACCAGAACCACGAACATGGACCAGCCGCTCCGTTCAGTGTCCGGCAACAAACCTAGTTGGGTCGCCGTTTCATTGCCAGCGCGGGCATGGCGGCCTTGTTCGATTCCGCGCGGCCGTGTGCGTTCCGCGTCGACGGATGAGGCGGGGGCGCTGCGGTCAGGACTGCACGAGGCGGACAACCTGATTGATCAGATCGGTCCGGAATCGTTCGCGGTCCGCCAAATAGCGCCGGCGCGCCTCGGCGCCGAGCGCCTTTCTCCGCTCGATCGGCATCGCTATGACGGTTTGCATCGCCTTTTCGAAGCCGGCGACGTCGATGATGTGCCGCACGCCGAAATTCTGCTGCTCAGTCCGCACGGGGGTGACCAGGACCCCGCAGTCATTGTCGATCAATTCGTTCATCGGGGCGGCGTCGGTCGTCACGATCAATGCGCCCATCGAGCGGGCCTCGTTGATGTAGTGGCCGAAGCCTTCGACCGAACTGGGACACAATTGCACGCCGGCGCGCGCCACCTCCGCGTGATATTCCTCCGACGACATGAAGCCGTATTTCAGATGAATATTTTTCCACTGTAACCATTCCGGAAATTGCAGGAAGGCGGGTTCGTTTGAATAGGATTGCAGGCGCAATTCCGGCCATTCCGGGTGCTGCCGCCAGGCGGCCAGCACGACTTCAGTCTGCTTTTGTACCGACACTCCTTTGAAATGAATGAAGCGGTTAAAATCCGGGTCGCTCGCGGAAAATTCGGGCGACGTGAATCCGATATATGCATGTTTCAAATTCGGCGCCAGCTTGGACAACGTCGCGTGGCTCACGTGCGTCTTGTGCCACATCTCGGTAAGGTGCGACCCTGCTTCGATCGTCGGCCATCTGAGCCATTCCGGATTCGGAATCATGATTCGGTGCCGTGCGGCCCAGAGTTGCGGGTGGGCCACGGTGTGCTCGAAGAACACCACCACATCGACCGGGCGCGGGAACGAGAACCTTCGCTCGTTTGCGGCCGTCATTTCCTGCGTTACCCACTCCGGAACTGCCAATTTGTGGATTTCGATTTTTCCCGCAAAGTGATTTTTGAGCGTCTGCGCGACCACATTGAGGTCTGCGCTCAGGCCTTGCGTTTGATGCGCCACCAGAGCGATGAACATGATCTACCGCGGCGCCAATTATCCGTGCAAAATGGAGTTCGCCACACAGGTTGGGCGAACGCACCGGCCGTTAAAATTGATCTCGGACATTCCGTTCCCACACCAAATGTCTCCCGTACTTACCCGACAAGCCGGACCATTTCAAATCGGATTCAGGCCTTTGCTTGACGGGAACGCTGCGATTCGTTGGTTATACGGGTCCAGTGGCGAGCGGGGCATTGATACGGCGGCTCGCGCTTCCGTGCCCGGCGACCAGTATGGCAAAGCAGGATGACCGAGACCACGATCATGATAGCGGACGAGTTGCAAAAGGGATTGGCATACCTGCAAGCCGGCAATCTTGCCGGCGCTGAAGCCGCCTACAAGACCGTTCTGCATTCACACCCAAATTATCCCGAAGCACTTCTCATGCTCGGCGTGGTCGAGCACCGGCGCGGGCGGCTCGACAGCGCTTTCTTCCTGATCGATTCGGCGCTTGCTGTTGCGCCGAATTATGCCGAGGCGCTTTATTACCGGGGCATTGTTCTTGGCGCGCTGAACCGTCAGCTTGAAGCCTTGGGATATTTCGACCAGGCTTTGGCGATCAGGCCGGATTTTGCCGATGCGCTAAACGACCGCGGCAATGCGCTCATTGCGCTGAACCGTCAGCTTGAAGCCTTGACCTGTTATGACCGGGCACTAGCGATCAAGCCGAAATATACTGAGGCGTTGTACAACCGCGGCTATGTTCTCAGCGCGCTGGGCCACCAGCAGGACGCGCTGGCGAGCTACGACCAGGCATTGTCGGTCAATCCGGACTTTGCCGAGGCATTGCACAATCGTGCCAACTCCCTTATCGCCTTGAACCGCACGCAAGAGGCGCTGACAAACTACGACAGGGCGCTGGCGATCAAACCGGATTATGCCGAGGCGCTGTACAATCGCGGCAACGCTCTATTCACGTTGAAGCGGCCGCAGGAGGCGCTTGCGAGCTACGATCGCGCTCTGGCGGTCAAACCGAACTATGCCGAGGTTCTGAACAGCCGTGGAGATGTTCTCCGCTCGATCGAAGCCTGGCAACAGGCGCTGGAGAGCTACGAGCGCGCGCTCGCCATCCTGCCCAACTACGCCGATGCGTTGACCGGCCGTGGCCGGGTTCTCCGTGCGATGAACCGTTGGCAGGAGTCCCTGCAAAGCTATACGCAAGCACTGGCGGTCAAGCCGGATCATGCCGAGGCGAGGTTCGGCCAATGCATGGCGGAATTGCCTGTTCTCTACACGGACGAGCCGGAAATCGCCGTGCGCCGCGCCGCGTATAAACAACGCCTCGGCAAGCTCTGCGAGGACGTCGACCGAGGGGCAGTGCTCGGCGACCTTGCCGCCGCTGTTGGGACAAGCCAACCGTTCCTGCTGGCCTACCAGGGTCGTAATGATCGTGAACTTCAAGCTCAGTATGGCGCACTCGTGTGCCAAATCATGGCGGAGCGTTACTCGCCGGCGACGTTGGCCCTTCCGCCCGGGCCGAACGATCCGGTGCGGCTTGGTATTGTCAGCGGGCATTTCTGCGGGCACTCGGTCTGGAAGATTCCGATCAAAGGGTGGCTGAGCCAACTGGATCGCCGACGCTTTCGGGTCATCGGCTATTTTACCGGCAATCGATCCGATGCCGCGACGAATGAAGCAATCGGGATGTGTGATCGGTTTGTGCAAGGCCCAAGGTCGCTCGAGAGTTGGCGACAAATGATCCTATCCGATGCGCCGCATGTGCTGCTTTATCCGGAGATCGGTATGGACCCGCAGTCCGCGGCCCTGGCCGCACTGCGCTTGGCGGCGGTGCAGTGCATTTCGTTGGGCCATCCTGACACGACAGGTATGCCGACGGTCGATTATTTCCTCAGTAGCGATCTTATGGAGCCGAGCGACGGTCAAGACCATTACACCGAAAAATTGATTCGATTGCCCAACTTGTCAATATACTACGAGCCAGTTGTCACAGAGACGGTTTCGCTCACGCGGACCGATGTCGGCTTACGCCCAACGTCGACGGTTTTCTGGTGCGGTCAATCTTTGTACAAATACCTGCCGCAGTTCGACCAGGTGTTCGCGCGCATTGCGAAGGAATCGGGAGATTGCCAATTCGTCTTCATTCAATATCCGAGGGGTACGCAGGTCACAGCGCTGTTTAAGCGACGGCTCGAGCAGGCATTTGCGGCGGTGGAACTGCTTGCTGACAATTATTGCACTTGGTTGCCGCAACTTAACCAGCATCAATTCGTCGCGGCCATCGGACTCTGCGATATTGTCTTGGATAGCATCGGCTGGTCCGGACATAATTCGACGCTCGAAGGGCTGGCCCACGATCTGCCAATCGTCACTATGCCGGGGCCGTTGATGCGGGGGCGTCATACCACGGCGATTCTCAAGATGATGGGCGTCACCGACACCATCGCCGAGACGATTGATAACTACGTCTCGACCGCTGTTCGACTCGCCCGAGATGCGCCCTGGCGATCGGCGGTGAAAGAGAAAATCGCCGCGAGCAAGCACCGGGTCTATCGCGACAAAGCCTGTATTACGGCGTTGGAGGAATTCCTCGATCGCGTTGCGCGGCAATCCGGCGGGTGACGGCGGCTGAATTTGAGCGTCGCGCAATCATTCTCGCGTTCGAGCGGCATTCCTTCGCGTCATGGAATTGCGATGCCCGCCGCCTGAAGCTTGGCTTTGTATTCCTCGACGGTTCCTTCGAGCCTTGCGTTGTTTTGCAGAAGGCGATCCGCGGCCAGCCGCAGGAAGTAATAGCCGAAATCCGGGTATCCGAAATAGACTTCGAGCAGCCGGTCATAGCTGATGGTTAGCACGGCGCCATCTTCAATGCATTCGACCGTTTGCGTTCGCTTGTTCTTCGGCGTGAGAAAGCCAAGCTCTCCCACCAGGCGTCCGGGCGGAAGTTCGACGCCGATTTCCGTCACGAGAAATTTTCCGGTGGTGGTGAGGAACATTTCCTTGGCCGTCTGGCCTTTGCGGAAAAGGATGTCGCCCTTGCGGTACATGCGGCGGTCCATGAAAGGCTTGAGCCAGTCCAGCGACAGGTCGCCCTGAACCGCAACGCGCGCTTTCTTTACGAGTTTGGTGATCTGGTAAAGACGCAGACTGTTGATGGGCAACAGACACAAATACATCAAGAAGGTCGAGATCGCGCCGCCCAGCGCGCCATAGGCCATGAAAAACAGTGCGCTGACGATGCCGCAAATGCGCAGCGGCACCATGGTCCGCATCAAAAAAGTTGCCGCATAGAATCCGGCACCGATCAGCGCACACGTGTTGGCAATGTTGATGTTGGCGAGTGTGACATCGAGCATCCGGTGGAGAATCGAATCGAGCGAAATATTGTTGGGATCGAGATGAAGCTGGATCAGCAGCTTTTCAAAAGTGAGGTTCTGCGAAATACGATCCAAAAAGCGATCCACAAATGCGGATGCGTAGAGATATTGACCGGTCATTGCCCCTCCTGCAAAAATCCGACAGTGACGATTGATGTTAGAGGTTTCACTTTTGCGCTTTATCTCGATGGCACCGCGCGCAGACGGTGCGGGTCAGGTCGCGTCTCGAGGTTTTTGCTGGCACCTTCCGGCCCGTGGCGCCTTGCGCCTTGTTTGAAGTTTTTATTGCAGTTGCCGCCGGTTGTGAAGGCCGCATGGATAAATAGCGGGCGTATGCCGGCGATGCGGGGCTGTCCCCCGTCATGAAAATGCCGGCGCGCGAAAATCGCGGCGTCAGTTTTGCAGGCGCAGGCAAAAGCGCTGTGGCGCAACGGTAATCGACGCGTCCCTCGAGCCCGCGCGGCCCGCAAGTGCTTGGCATCGGCTACCCGGCATGTTAGGCTTTTGCAGTTCACGCGGATTGAGCTGACCGATAAATTTGCGGCGGTCCGATCGAGCGGTGGGCCGACCCCGGGGATGACGAGAAAGGATGCGCTATGGCACCGAAACAAAATGCGTCCGAGAATCCTGAGACAGGCGACGCCATGGTCGCGACCGAGATGACACCCGAGCAGCGGGAAGAAATGGCGTCGAAACTGGTCGAGCGTTTCGCCATGTGGTCGGGAGTCGCCGGGCTTCTGCCGTTGCCAATTATCGATACGGTTGCCGTGGGCGGAATCCAGATTCAGATGCTGCGCCGCCTGTCGCAGATCTACAGCGTGCCGTTCTCGGAAAACAGCGGCAAAGCTTTGATCGCGAGTCTTGCGGGTTCGATGATCCCGGCGACGAGCGGCATCGGCGCCGCCAGCGCGCTCAAGTTCGTGCCGCTTGCCGGAATGGTTGCGTCGGCATTTGTCATGCCGGTGTTGTCGGCCGGGGCGACCTATGCCATCGGCAAAGCGTTCGTCCAGCATTTCAAATCGGGCGGCACGCTTCTCGATTTCAATCCGCCGGATTACCGCGATTTCGTAAAGGCTCAAAAGGAGCTGTGGAGTTCGCGAATTAAGCGCTCCAAATCCAATTCCCCGGGCCAGGCGGAAGCTTCCACGGGGGCAGCAGCGACTGGCTCTTGACACTTACGGCCGTATGCCTGCCAATCCGGGGGTGGTCCAGTCGTAGCAGCGCGACAACCATGGCCGGCTGGGGTTTTTCGGGACGTCAATTCTCGCCATTATCGCCACTTTGGTGGTGTTGCCCGCGCTGCCAATGACCGGCCCACCGCGTCGCGTCGGTCGGCGGCGCCGTCCGTAGAGCAATCGCCTTGCTGAGGTCGGCAACGCCTGCCTCGCTCGGCCGGCGGCACCACCCTGTGGAAGTGTAGACAGAAGACATCACATCAATGTCCTTCATCCAGCTCGTCCGCCGCGAAATGCACGGCTCGCTGCCGAAGCTGTTGATCATGTCAGGGCTCGGAGGCATCAGCACCGCGACCATTCTCGCCGCCATCAACACGGGCATGCAGGGCGGCACCGACGGCAACAAGACCAATCTGTGGGCGGCTATGCTCTTTGTGGTTTCGCTCTTTCTGTTCATCAAGTCGCAGTACTACGTCACCATAACGGCGACCGCCGAGATCGAAGCCATTATTCACAAGCTTCGCCTGCGCGTCATCGATCAGGTGCGGCGCTCGGAACTGTTGGCCATGGAAAGCATCGGACGCTCGCGCATTGTCGCCGCGATCACCAGCGATACCGCGGTGCTGACACAGGCGAGCAACACGCTCTGCTTTACCATTCAGGGCGCGGTGCTGGTGTTTTTCGTGGCCTTCTACGTGGCGTACCTGTCGATCGCCGCGTTCGCGATGACCGTCGTGATCGTTACGTCGGCGGCCGTGATATTCCATGTGAAGAACCGGCGGCTGATTGCCGAGAAACGGGAATCGGCGGAGTGGGAGCGCCGGCTGTACGACAGGCTGACCGACTTCCTCGACGGCTTCAAGGAAGTGCGACTCAACACCGGGCGCAGCGACGATCTGTTCGACGACGCCGTCGACGTTTCGCGCACCGCCGCAAACATCAAGATTCGCAGCCAGGCCGAAACGTTCAAGATGATCGTGTCGTCGCAGATCGCGATGTACGTCCTGCTCGGCGCGGTCGTGTTCGCGGCGCCGCAATTCAGCGATACACTCGGCGGAGCATCCCTGACCAAGACGACGACGGCTTTGATGTTTGTCGTCGGCGCGTGCTTCGGATTGGTGCAATCGATTCCGGTCCTGCTCAATGCCAATGCTTCAGCCGACCGGATCGACCAGTTGGAACACGCGCTACACGCGGCGGCCTCGCCTGCCAAGGAGCACGACATTGTCGTGCCGAGGCGTTTCCACAAGATCGAGATGCGTAACATCGTGTTTCGTTATGTCGACAAATTCTCCGACTCCACCTTCCAGATCGGCCCCATCGACTTCACGTTGAACGCCGGCGAACTTGTCTTCATCACCGGCGGAAACGGCTCGGGCAAATCGACGTTTTTGCGCGTGCTCGCCGGACTTTATCCGCCGGACACTGGCGAGATCACGCTCGACGGGATGCGTATCACCGACGACACGCGTGATGTGTATCGCTCGCTGATGTCGGCGATTTTTTTCGACAACCACCTGTTCAGGCGGCTTTACGGAATACCGGACGCGCAACCCGCCGAGATCGACCGGTTGCTCGCGCAATTCCGGTTGTCGGAAAAGACCTCTCTGGTGAACGGCGAGTTCCGGACGCTCGATCTCTCCGGAGGCCAACGCCGGCGTCTCGCGCTCATCGTAAGTCTGCTCGAAAAGCGCCCGATCCTGCTGCTGGACGAGTGGACCGCCGAACAGGACCCGGAATTCCGGCGCAAGTTCTATGACGAATTGCTGCCGGATATGAAGAAGGCCGGCTTGACCGTCCTCGTCATTACGCACGACGACCGATATCTCGACGAGCTGGATTTGCCCGCGCGCAGGATCCGCATGGACGAAGGCCGCATCGTCGACCAGCGATCGACGCAGGCCGGCTGAGGGTAGCGTTCGAGGGAGAACGGCTGATGGCAAAGTATCCGGAGATCCTAGAAACAACGCCGCCGCCACATAGGAAGCGCGGGTTTTGGCGTTTTCTCGGACGCCACCTGCCGGGCTTGTCCGTCTCATTGCTGGTGATGCTGCTCACGGCCACCGTGCTTTATCCCTATGTGGTGATTACGGTTCCGAGCGGGCAGGTCGGCGTTCTTTGGAAACGGTTCAACGGTTTTGACAGCTACTGCTGGTGCTTCGTCGGCCGCGGCACCATCCTCGACCCGCGCGAGCTCAGGGAGGAAGGCCTGCATATCGTTTGGCCGTGGGACAAGCTGTTCCTTTACGACCTGCGGCTGCAATCGACGAGCCAGACGTTCAACGCCATTTCGAAGGATGGCGTGAGCGTGGCCGCGCAGATCAGCATACGGTTTCAGTTGATGCACAATTCCGTCGCCGTGCTGCATAAATTCATCGGCCCGGATTACATGCTTTCGGTCGTGAGCCCCGAAATCGGCAGCCAGGCGCGCGAGGTGATTTCGCAATACACCGCGCAAGAGGTCTATACCTCGCGCGAAGCGATCCAGGAAAAAATCAAGAGCAACGCGCAAAGGAGCCTGGGCATCAACCTCAATAGTCTGGTGCAGCCCGACGCCATGGAGCAGCCGGACCCCAAGCACTACAACGACTTCCTGCAAAACTCGATCCAGATTCTCGATACGCTCGTGCTCAGCATCGAGCTGCCGCCGGCGATCGTCGCCGCCATCAACCGGCAGACGGAGCAGTTTTATCAGATCCAGGAATTCAAGTTCCGGGTCGAGCGCGAGGCGCAGGAGTCCAAACGCAAGCAGATCGAGGCGAACGGCATCGCCGCGTTCCAGCGCACGGTCAGCCAGGGAATATCCGACTCCTACCTGCGCTGGCGCGGCATCGAAGCAACGCTGGCGCTGGCGCAATCGCCGAATTCTAAAATCGTGATCATCGGCGGCGGCAAGGATGGGCTGCCGATCATTCTCGGCAATGTCGACAATCCCGCGCCGCCGGGATTGGGGCCTAGGCCTGCGGAAATCGCACCAAAGGACAAGCCGCCCGCGGCCACGCCGCCTCCTGCGAGCGTCCCGCCGGCGGACCATTCATCGGTGGTGCCAAAAGATGGCGCATCGTCGGCGTCTGACAAATCGTCCGCGGCCGACAAGAAGACGCCGCCGGCCGCTCCCGCGAGCACGGATAAGCAATCGAGCTCGTCGATTCCGCGCGAGCTTTACGATATCCAGACCATGTTGTCGCGTATCGCCGAAGGGCTGCGCCCGCCGGAAGCGACGCCAGTTACCGAGAAAGCGGCACAACCGAAACAATGATCGGGGATCGCAGCAGGACCCGAGCAACACCATGAGCCGCCCCATTTTTCGAATTGCTATCGTATCGGCAAATCGGCGATCATGCCGCCGCGCGCCCGGCGGCCGCGCCGGCATCGCGTAGAGAAACCCGGAAGGAATTTTGCAGTGGCCGACAGGACGGGATCAGGTCGCTCGGAGCCGAAGGGCCAGGGGCTGTACGCCGCATCGATGACGCGCAAGGGTCTATCTCTGCTGGTCGTCGTCTTTGTGGCCCTCACGTTGGGCGGCGTAATCGGAGGTTATTTGATCGGGCTTAAATTGGCGCAGAACGAGCTCGCCTCGGCCAAATTGCAGGTCGACAAAATGCAGCCGGAAAACCAGAAACTTAAACGACAAACCAGCGAGCAAAATGCACAATACGCGGTGTTGCAGGCCAAGCTTGCGAGCGCCGAGGCCGCGTTGAAGGCGATCATGCCGGCGGAAAACACCTACAACATAAATCCCAACCAATCGATCATGGTTGCGGCCGGCCGCTTGACCGTCGGAATGGTCGGTTCCCCGAGCAACGACAGCGTCAATCTCAACATCAACGGCAAGCAGCAAACGGTGGCGACCGGCGACGTCGTCAAAATCGGGCTCGATGCCGCGACGGCCTGCCGTGTTGAAGTCTTGTCCTTTGACATGTTCAAGGCGCTGGTCAGCGCCTCGTGCGCGGCCGCGAAGCCTCAATAGGCCGATCATTCCCAAATCAAAATGTTGGGGAGAGAACGGTCGATCTGCCGCAACGACGTGTAGCCCACGCCGGCAAGACCGCGAAACAGGCCCAGATTGAATTTCCGGTCGCCGCTGTTCCAGCGATAGTCGCCACGCGACGCCGCGGCTTGCAGAACCGTTGTCAGGCGCCGCGACGCGAGCTCGCGAAGATCGTTCCGTCCGAGGGCGGTCGCGGCCTCGCAGAAGAATTCGACGCAGCCCAGGGTGCCGCAGCACAGCGTGTCCATCTGGACAGGCGAGCTTTGCTCGACGCCCGCAAGCGCGTTGCGGGTGTCCGCGGCCATGCGTGCGGCATCGAACCCGCCCCGTTTGGCGCTTGCCATGCGCGCAAGGCCGATGCCGGGCGCTCCGTGGCACCACTGACATGGCCAGGCCGGCTCGCCGTCGCGCCGCAGATCGGGCCAGTTGTTGCGGATGGCGTCGTAGCTTGCGTCTTCAAACGCAATGCATTCCGCCGCGGCCTGCGCAAAGTCGTCGCGTCCGCTTGCGTCCGCCAGCGATGCGAGCGCATAGGCAAAGCCCGCCGCCCCGTGCGACATGCCGTTGAGGCCTTTGCCGCCGGAGCCTTGTCCACTCCAGCTGCGGCGTCCTTGCGATCCGATCCGGGGCTGGCGCAGCAGGTGCTCGCCGCATTGGATCGCGCGTTCGAGCACAGCGGCGGATCGCGTATCGCGATAGAGGCGAAGCAGGCCGAGGATGGCGCCGGCGCTGCCGCCCATGACGTCCAACTGCTTGTCCGTCGCGATCAGCGCGTCGGTCATCAGCGCGGCCGCAACATGGGCGTCGGCGCGTAAATCCTCGTTGCGAAGACATTTAGAGGTGACGGTGAGGGCATAGACGATCGAGCCGAGGCCGGTCGCCCCGCCGATGCCCAAACACCGGGCCATGCGCGCCGCGTTGCGGCTATTCAGCTCCTTGCGAAGATGCGCTAGCCCGGCCAGCGCCAGATCGGCCGATGGCTTGCTCCCCGTTACGGCTGCATGCGCCGCCAGAAACACCGCAATGCCGGGAACGCCGTTGTAGAGGTCGGAGCCCAGGGCGACGAGCTGGAACACTTCGGAATCGCCGAGCCAGTCAAGACCGATCCAGGCGGCGCTCGCCCCGCGGCGAATGGCATGGCGTGACAGCTCCGCGGCAATCTTGTCGGCTTCGGCGACGAACAAATCGCGGCCCGGCGTTCCGGCTGCATCGGCTCGCGCGGGAATTCCCGGTTCGACGCTCCGCGGCGGCGATCCGGCAGCGCGCGACACCGAGCTCAGGTTCTGCGCGATGACGGTCACTTGCCAGGTGATCTCTTGCTCGTCGAAGTCGCCGACGCGCGCACGCGCGCGTTGCATCCCCGACGCTGCGTCGGTCTTAACGGAGATGCCGGTGACATCGCGAATCCCGTTTCCGTCGCTGGGCGATACGAAATGCGGCACATTCAACGCCAGAAGCGCCGATCGCTCGGCTTTCTGCAACGGCCAGATGGGGTCGGAATCTTTTTCCCAATCCGACAACCTAGCGATGAAGTCGGCTTGCGCGGACCACATGACGCCGTCGTCCATGGCTTGATGGTTCTTTAGGCGCTGGAGAAGCATGTAATAGAAACGGGTGGGGCGGATGACCTTGCGCACCGCAACGCCGGAAAATCCGTCGAACAGGCCGCCCTGATTTGCACCCCTGGTGAGGTGCAGCAGGAACCGCGCGTAACCGGCGAAGCCGGCGATGAAATCATCGATGTGGTCGGCAAATCTGGCATAGCGGCCCTGGACATGCGGCAGGTTCGGCGTGGCCGCGACAACTTCCTTCGATTTGGCGGGCCGCATGTCGTCCGTATTGATGTTGTTCCAGGTGAGTTTGATTCTTGCGTTCCAGTCCGCGGTCATGCCGCCGACCGCGAAGACCTTGTCGTCGATGCCGCGTGCATAGGCGGGAAGCAGGCCGACCATCATGACTGAATTGGCGATGATATCGGTGGCGGCGTCATAGGCCTGGTCCTGCGGCGCTTGCGACGTGTGTTCCTCGGCCTTTGCCTGAAGGATCGTTTCGAGATCGATCGGCACGGGGTGGTCGCCGGCGGCGATCATGTTCTCCTGGTGCATGTCGTTGGTCGCAAAACAATGGAACAGCGCAAGCCAGGCGCCCGCTCTGCGGAAAAATCGCCTGAAGCCGTCCGCATCGCCGCATGTTGCGTGATCGATGAACTCGGTCCAGCCGTAGCCCTCTCGCGCAAGCGCGCGGACTGCATGCAGGTCGATTGGCGGCTCGCTGCGGTTCAGTCGCCCGATGAGATCGTGCCAGGCGGTATCGAGCCGCAAATCCTTCGGCTTGTACACGATCCGCGAACCATCCTCGAAACTGACGATCTGGACCGAACGGCCGTAATTGTGCGGGTCGGAATGGTCGCCGGCGATCTTCACAACCTTGCTGTCGGCGGCGGCACGGAGCAATTCCCGGCGGATTGCCACAAGATCGTCATCGAGGCGCAGGATGAATTCGCGCGACGTGTCGATCCATTGCCGCGCGACTGTCGCGAGCAGGCGCAAGAGGACCGGCTTGTCGTCGAACAGCGCGCGGCACTCGCCGGACCGCATTTCGGAAATGAACCGTTCGTAGAGCCCTTTTCCGGCGGCATGCGGCGGCAGCGCTGCGCCGGTTTTGCGCGCCTTGGCAAAGCGCTCGTAGATTGCCGGTGCGCAAAGGCCGCTCAATTCCTTGAGCAACGAATGACGCAAACATGCGCGCGCCGACGAAGCCAAATGCCCTCGCGCGGACGCGCCGATGCCGGACCAGAGCATCGTCTCCGCCTGTTCGACAACCGGAGCAAACAGGTGCTCGAAGGCGCACGGCTCGCTTGCATCCGGCGCGGCAATCGGCGCGGCATTTTTGTCCGGACTTTGCAGCGCCGCCTCGATCCATATGGCGTCGTCGAGCCATGCGGGCGGAGAGGCGGACGCTTTGCGGCGAACGCCGGCAAATCGCGAACGCACCTGGTCGATGGTCAAGCCGTCCCGTTGCAGCCGGCGTGTGAAAAGCGTCCGGTCGCCGCTGGCGCTCGACCGCAACCAGGCGGCGAGACGGCGTTCGGCCAATTCGGCATCGCCTTTCTGGCCAGGCAACGGTTCGAAATCGTCGGAAAGGAGTTCGTCGACGGTCGCCGCGCGAACGGTCAAACGCTCGAAAAAAGCCTCCATATTTCCTTTCGTCTCTCCGATCGGGTCGCTTGATCGGGACCCCGGCCCGGGCATTCTATTGCCTGTTGCCCGGGAGGCGAACGGCATCTTGCGTCCCCGGCGGCCGGTCAGGGCCGCGGTTGCGCCGTCGATCCGCCCGGGACGGTCAGCGGACATGGTCGCCTTTAACGGGATGCGGCGCGCATTTTTGCCGTCCGAACGGTCGCCAGCAAGGGCAAATTGGGACGGCGTACCGCGTTGCATTGAGAACGGCATCGTGGTTTGGGCCGGCCGCGGGGGTGGTTTGGTTTGCCTTCATAAATCAGTCACTTGCGAGATTAACTGTGTTGTTGGCAGCCGCATTGTGATTGACTTTACAGTGTGCCCAGCCGATGATTTAATATGGTTGGGGGGTACGGTTAACCGAATTTCTCCTCATGCCTGCTGACTGCCGGCGCCGCTGGCGAACGAAAGGATCAATGCCATGAGTGATATCACTATCGGGTTCGAGCTGACTGAAGAAGAGATCCTCACCTACGAAGTCTCCGATGAGGCGCTGGAGACCGCGGCAGGCTCGGGGAAGGAAAAAGCCGGTCACTATACGCTCGGATTCTGCACAGGCTTGTCGGCCTGCCCGGCCTGATCAGTCTATTAGACTGGTTCTGGCTACCTATTCGTCCTTGAACGCCGGGCCGGCAATGGCTTCGACGAGGCGCCGGAGACCCCGGCGCCTCGTTGTCTTCCGGCACTAGAATTTCCAACCAGCCTGCCTCTGCCGGTGCCGCGGGCGAAAGCCGTGCGTAGCAGCGCGTGCCGGCGCGCCGCCGCGGCAATCAAGAAACGCATCATCGCCCGGCGTGGATAACGCTCTCGGGGTTGCGAGTATCATTGGGGTATCAAATGAATCGCCGGTCTCTGCTCACAACAGCCTTGTTTGTCGCGACCGCACGAGGGCTGCCGCTGCCCGACTGGACGAACCCCGCCAACGCGCAGGAAAAAACGGCAGGCGCGGTTTGGCGGCACGGTGTTTCGTTGTACGGCGATCTGAAATACCCATCCGGCTTCAAGCAATTCGACTACGTCAATGCAAAAGCGCCGAAGGGCGGCTCGGCCTGCCAGATCGCGCTTGGCGGCTTCGACAGTTTCAACCTGGTGGTCGCGGGAATCAAAGGAACGCCCGCCAGCGGAATCGATCTCCTCTTCGATACGCTGCTGGTTCCGGCGCTCGACGAAGTGTCGAGCGAGTATGGGCTGCTCGCCGAAGCGATGACCTATCCCGACGATTTTTCTTCCGCCACCTACCGCCTACGCGCCGAAGCGAAATGGCACAACGGCAAACCGGTTACGCCGGACGACGTTATCTTCTCGTTCAATGCGTACAAGAAATTAAGTCCGCAGGCCGGCGCCGCTTACCGCCACGTAACAAAAGTGGAAAAGACCGGCGATCGCGAGATCACCTTCACGTTCGACACGCCCGGAAACCGCGCGTTGCCGCAGAGCGTCGGGCACCTCACCGTCCTGTCCAAGGAATGGTGGGAAGGTACCGACAAGGACGGCAAGAAGCGCAATATCGGCGAGACGACGCTTGAGCCTCCTCTGGGAAGCGGTCCCTACCGCATCAAGGAGTTCTCGCCCGGCCGCAACGTCGTCTACGAGCGCGTCAAGGGCTATTGGGGTCAAAATCTCAACGTCAATATCGGCCGCGACAATTTCGACGAACTGCGCTTCGAATATTTTCGCGATGCGACCGTGGCCATCGAGGCGTTCAAGTCGAACACCGTCGATTGGCGCACCGAAAACAGCGCGAAGAACTGGGCGACCGCATACGACTTCCCGGCTGTCCAGGATAAGCGCGTCATCCTCGAGGAGTTCCCCATCAACAATGTGGGGATCATGCAAGGCTTTGCCTTCAACATCCGCCGCGAAAAATTCAAGGATCCGCGCGTCCGTCTCGCCTTCAACTACGCCTTCGATTTCGAGGAGCTGAACAAGAAGATCTTCTTCGGCCAGTATAAGCGCATCGACAGTTATTTCGAAGGCACGGAGCTTGCCGCCAGCGGGTTGCCGGCGGGCCGCGAGCTCGAGTTGCTGGATAAAGTGCGCGACAAGGTTCCCGCGGAAGTCTTCACCAAGGTTTACGTTAATCCGGTCAACGGCACCGCTGCACAAGTGCGCAGCAACCAGCGCGAGGCGCTCAAGCTGTTCAGAGAGGCCGGTTACGACGTGCGCAACCAGCAACTCGTCAATGCAAAGACGGGCGAACCGTTCACGGTAGAACTCCTCGCCAACGCCCCGATCCTCGAACGCGTGTTTCTCTTCTACAAGCCGTCGCTCGAGCGCCTGGGAATTACCGTATCGGTGCGCACGGTCGACGAGCCGCAATACGAAAACCGGCTGCGCGGCTGGGACTTCGATGTCATCACCTACGCCTGGGGCGAATCGCTGATGCCCGGCAACGAGGAGGTTGGCTATTGGGGGTCGCAGGCAGCCGATCAGCCCGGTTCGGAAAACGTGATCGGCATCAAGAATCCAGCGGTCGATGCGATGATCGAGCAGGTCGTGTTCGCCAAAAACCGCGCCGATCTGGTCGCCGCCGCCAAGGCGCTCGACCGCGTCCTGCTGTGGAATTATTACGTCGTGCCGCAATGGGCCTACGGCAAAGTGCGCACCGCGCGCTGGGACCGCTTCGGCCGTCCGAATCCGCTGCCGACTTACGGCATGGCGGCGTTCCCGACCTTGTGGTGGTGGGACGCGGCCAAGGCGGCAAAAACCGGCAACCGCCAGTAACTTCGGCAGGGCGGACCGCTTTCGCCCGCCATCAAAGATCGATGATTTGACCCTCGCGCGCCGTTATCGTGCCGGGGCGCGCGTCATTGGCCTCGGCGGCCAGCGCATCCATGAAATCGTCGTTGTGCGAGGGGTCGTGGTGAAACAGGCAGAGTTGCTTGGCGCCCGCCTCATCCGCCAGTCGAATTCCGCGCGCCCAGGTGGAATGGCCCCAGCCGGCCCGCGAGGTGATTTCGGCTTCGGTGAACGTCGCGTCGTACACGACGAGATCGGCGCCTTTGGCCAGCGCGACCAGCTCACGGTCGCGCTTGCCGGGAAAGCCCTCGGTGTCGCTGACCAGGGCGAACGAGCGCCCGCCGTATTCCAAACGGTAGCCGCTGGCGCCGTCCGGGTGATCGAGCGCCGTCGTGCGCAACACAACGTCATCATAGGGGCGCAGGATGTCGCCGGAGCGAAAATCGTGAAACTCGATCGCCGCCTTGAAAATCTCCACCTCGACGGGGAATAGCGGTGAACTCATCAGCTTGCGCATGACGTGCTCGACGCTCTCCGCCGGCAGAAGGTTGCCCGCCCAAATTCTGATGCGGTGGTTGTCGGCGAAGAACGGCGCGAAAAACGGCAGCCCGATAACGTGATCGAGATGGCAATGCGTCAGAAAAATATCGGTGGCGAAAGACTTTTTGTCTTTGACGAGCGTGTTGCCGAGCGCCCGCAATCCCGTGCCGGCATCGAAGATGATGACACGGTCGCCGCAGCGAACCTCAATGCAGGGTGTGTTGCCGCCGTATCGGATGGTATCCGGTCCGGGGCACGCGATACTTCCCCGAACGCCCCAGAATCGGACTCGCATTGACGTTTGCAACATGCCTTTTGCCCCTGAAAAGCACTTACGCCAGCATTCCATTCAAAGCGTACGGTCAAGGCCCCGGAGCAATATCAACGTGGTTTTCGCCCAAGGCAATAGAGCTTATCGTCGGTAGCGACGGCTTCAACGCCCACAAACCTTTCGATTGAATACGGTGCATCGGCGGTCACTGCCCCTGCGGCGTTTCGCTGTCGCGGGCGCCGGCGCGGCGCGCGGCTTCCGCTTCGACAGCCTGCGCAAGATCCGGATGAAACGCCGTAAACGCGTGAAAATCGGAGACGTCCAGAATCAGCAATGTCGAGGGCACGGTCGTTGCCACCGTCGCCATGCGCGGACCGCCGCCGAGCAACGCGATTTCGCCAAAGAAGGCCCCGGTGCCGAGGCGAATGGGCTTCGGCTCCAGCCTCACTTCGACCTCGCCCGAGGCGATGAAATACATGCAGTCGCCGGGCCGCCCGCGCCGTACCACGATCGTGCGTTCCGGCACGTCGAGCCTTCGCAGCATGCGTGTGAGCTCGATGATCGCGGTAGGCTCGAGATTGCGGAAGAACGGAACGCGCGTCACGAGGTCCCAATTGCGAATGAATTCGCGACGCCGGTTCTCGGCGGAAAAGCCGGTGGCCAGAATGCCGGCCCACAGGCCGAAAACCGCAAGCCCGCAGATCATCACGAAGCCCGCGATCACGCGGCCGAAGAATGTTTGCGGGACCGCATCGCCATAGCCGGTGGTCGTCAGCGTCGTCACCGCCCACCAGAGCGAGTGCGGCAGGCTGCCAAACTGCTCAGGCTGAACCCGGCCCTCGATCAGATGCAGCGCCACGGCCGCCAGCAGCAATATGATCAGGAAGATTACGAACACGCTCGCCAGCGCTCTCGATTCGAGCGAGATGACGCGCCCGAGCAGCGACAGCCCGGGAACGAAGATAGCGAGCTTGAACAGCCAAAGCGACGCGAGCAGCCACGCGCTTTCGGGCGGGACGCCGGCAAGCAGGGCAACGGGGATCGGCACCACCGCCGCGGTGTCGATGACGCCGGCTGCCGAGAGAAGATAGCGCAACCCGGGCTCCGCCGGCGATTTCGCGCGCAGTTTGATCGCCAGCTCAAACGCGAAGGAAGCGAGGCAGCACCAAAGCCCGACGATCAGCCACTTTTCCAAAGTGGCGGGAATGCCCGGGACGGTGATTGCCGCCATCGCCACAAGGCCGCCGACGAGGGCGCAATACTGCAAGACGCGATAGACGCGGCTGCGAAACAGCTTGAGTCGTAAAAGTGAATCTTGCAGCCGATGTTGTGGCATTGTGAACGGCTAGGACTGGCCGAAACGGTGTAGCGCTCCCCGGACGAGAGCAGTCTACAGCAAGCATACACAATTTAGGCATAAAAGCCTGTCCGCGTTCGTTAATAACGCGGTATCGCTGGGCTCAGCGCCACCCGTAACGGGTGAAGTCGTCGGCGATCTGTTGCGCCATCGCCTTGGCCGCCGCGACATCCGCGTTGCCGCCGGTAAGGTCGCCTTTCTTCAGCCTAGCGAGGCCGCGTCCGTACTGCGAGCTTGCCAGTTTCGGATCGAGTTGCAGCGCCGAATTATAGTCGGCGATCGCGGCGTCCCATTGGCCCAGTTTGAGATGGGTGAAGCCGCGCGAATCGAACGCGGCCGCCGCATCGGGCTCCAGTCGTATCGCCTCGTTGCAATCCGTCAGCGCCGATTGCAGTTCGCCGACGATGGCGCGAGTCCAACACCGTTCGTTCCATACGGCGCCGACGGTGGGCTTGTACTTGATCGCCTGGTCGAAGTCCTTCAACGCCTGGGCGTAGTCGCTTTTTTTCTGGTAAATTTCGCCGCGGTTGGCGAACGCGTCGGCGTAATCCGGGTTGATGCTGATGGCGGCCTCGAGATCCTTTATCGCGCGGTCGTAGTCGCCCTTCTTCTCATAGGCGACGGCGCGGTTATTGAAGGCTTTGGCGTAGTTCGGATCGAGCTTGATCGATTGGTCATAGTCCTGGATGGCCAGATCGTATTCGCCTTTGCTGGTATAGGCGTTGCCCCGGTTGTTGTGGGCGATCACCAGGGTCTGCTTGGTCTCCAGCCCGGAGGTGATGAGCTCGGTGCAACCCGCGATTTGCGGCTCGACCGAGCTGCGATCGAGGCCGTTGCACAAGTCGACGTTTTTGAGTTTCGTGCTTTGCGCCGCTGCCACGGTGACGAAAAAAAACAGCCCAAGCGCCGGAACGACGCCACACAGGATGTTTCGGGGTGCGTTACATCTCACGATCGTTTCCCACGCCACCACGTTACATCGGGGCTACATCGGGACGCAAACCCGCGCCGGGCACGGACCGACACTATCATTTTACAGGCAAACGCGCCCACTCGCGAGCAGGCGGCGGTGCGAATTCGCTCGCCTTTGAAATCGGCTATGGCGGCGGCTACCGGCTCTACAAAAAGGCGGTCGCGCCTAGCAGCCCTGACAGATCTTGATCTTCTTGTTCAATTCTCTGTCCGCTTGCTTTTCGGCGGGCGTTTCGGGCGCGACCGGGGTCTGCGCCCGGCGGCGCGGCCCGACGATCGCCGGCGCGGTGACCGGCGGCTGGATGGCGCTCTTGTTTTCTTCAATCAGCGTTGAAAACCTGACCGTGCCGTCGCCCAGAATTTCCACGTGCGGGGCGGTGCCGCGAATTCCCATCGTTCCGACGGGCGTGTCCACTTTCATGTTGCCGCTTTTGGCGATCATGCCGGCGAGGAACGTGAACGAGCCTTTGCTCAGATTGAACAAAGTCGAATTCGCGCTGCCTTTGGGGTCGTAAACAAACTCGTTCAATTCCATATGCGCGTTGCTGGAAACCTTGAACGACGTGCCATCGGCGAACACGACGCCGAGCCTGCCGTCCGCGCCGGTCTGGATCACGTCGCCGCGGTAGACCGCATCGTTGATCTTGACCTGGCCGGCGCCGCCAGCCGGCAAATTAGCCTGAACGACGACGGCGCTCGCGTGCTCGATGGTAACGGAACCCGCGACGTCCATGACCTTGCCGATCGGGCTCGCGTCGATTGCGGCCGCTTGCGGCGGCGCGGCGCCGTTCTGGCCGAAGGCCAAACCCGGCAGCAAGGCGCCCGCACCCAAAAGAAGGCTGGTCAACAAGAGGCCGCAAGACCGCGCGTTCATGGATTTTCCTCGGCGCAAAAAGACGCCTTAAATACCCCCTGTTTGTACCCCGGATCAATCCGGATTGAAATGCGTCCCATAACTATTTCGCGATACGGGAGCCGCGCCAGGGCCTGCCGGCGTAGTGCAGGAATCTCAATAGGTTAGATTTAGACAGACTTGGAGACGGTAGAACGGCACCTCTCAACCCGCCGCCAGAAAGTTCCGGTAAAACCGGTCTTGCAACCGTTTTTGGCGGCAGCGTTTAAAATCAACCTTGATTCCAACAAACCCACCAAATTTGGGCGGAATCGAGATTAACCGGATACTTCGTTCTTTTTCAAAATCGTCGACGATCTGCTAATAATAATCGCAAGGGCAGTCCCCGGCGCGCCAATAAAACAAAGCCGGAAAGACCGCCCTCTGGTCAGGGAGAGTCGGCTTGTACCGTGGCGTAGGCGATACGCCGGGCGGCTTTAGTAGTGGCAACGGCTCCGCGCAGGAGCCGGGGTTTTCTTCCGCCATTGGCAGAATTCAGGCCGCGTTTGGTTCGGTCGCCATCACACGGTCGAACGCCGGTATTGGTCAGCCCGCAGCCGGGGATTTTGTCTTTGAAGGAGACTTTATCGAGACCGGCAGTGACGGTCAGGTCTGCATTATATTTCGCGACGGCACGACGTTTCACCTCTACGCCGACGCGAGCGTGGTGCTGGACGAGTTTGTTTACGGCGCGCAGAAGTCTTCCGACTCGGCGCTGCTCAGCGTCCGCAAGGGCAAGTTCGGCTTTATTGGCGGCAAGATCGCGGCCACCGGCCGCCTGATCATCGACACGCCGCTCGCGAAAATCCAGAACACGCCGGCCGCGGCCAGCATTGGCAGCCTGGCGTTCATGTTCGTCATCGGCCTCGTTCAGGAGCTCGAAGCCAAAAGCCTGAACCTCGGCATCCTCAACGACGATCTGATTACCTACAAGGATCTCGAGCACGGCATTTACGAAATTCTGGTCAAGCAACGTCCGGGATTACCGCCGCGGGTTATCGTTGTCGACGATCCCGGCGAAACCATCGTATTGCGAATTGGTACGGGCGGCGTCACGGTCGAACACATCCCGAATACGCCGGCGCAGATGGCGCAGCTGCAGACCGCGTATCAAGGTGTCTTCACTACTTTTTCGGAAGGTCAGCAGGATCCCTTTATCCAACACCTGGAGCAACAGGGGACCATTCCCGATCAGCGCGCGCAGAACCAGACGACGACATCGCCAGGTTCGACCTCCAGTTCGGGATCGAGCACGCCGCCGGATGTGATCAATTCAACCACTGGCTCGGGAACGCAGGGCACTACACCGACGTCGCCGACGACAACCGACAACACATCCACCAATAACAATACGCCGCCGCCGCCATTCATTCCGCCGCCGCCGACAACCACGACGACGTCGGGCCCGACGCTGGTCACGATTCCGGCAACGATCACCGCGTTGCCGATTAGCAATGACCAGCACAGCCCGGTTTTTATCGGGCCGGCGACCCCCCAGAATCAAAGCGTTGCCCTCAATGTCACCGTGCCCGCCGGTGAAACTCTGGCTTCGGTCAACATCACCGGGCTGCCGGACGGTGAAACGATCACTGACGGCAACGGCAATGTCTATACCGGCGGCGACATCACAATCTCGGCGGATAATTTCCAAACGGGTCTGACGCTATCCGGCAATCCTCCCGCGGCGGGAACGTTGACCATTACCGTGACCGTAACCGGGCCGGGCGGCGCGGCGACGTCATCTGCGGACCTGCCATTGACGGTGGATTTGCAGCCGCCGCCCCCCGGCAGTCCGCCGGACCTCACGCAACGCTGGATCAATCCCAGCGGCGGCGATTGGAACACTCCGGCGAACTGGAGCACGGGGGCGGTACCGATCCCGTTCCAGGACGTCATCGTCGATCTGGCCGGCACCTACACGATCACCAGCTCGGGAAATGTCTCGATCGACAGTTTGCTGATCAGCGTTTCCGGCGTGACGCTCGATATCACCGGCGGCACTTTCTCCCTCACGACGGCCGAAAGCGACCCGCTTTCCAACGCCGGCACCATAGTGGTGCAATCGGGCGCGGTACTGGACATTGGCCAGACCGCTTTCGCGAATTCGATTACCAACACGGGCAAGCTGGAGGCCAACGGTGGCACGATCGACCTCATAAACCTGACGGTCGTCGATACCGGCGGCACGGTGCAGGTCGACGTCTCCTCGACCTTGAACCTTCAAGGATCGAGCATCGATGACGGCACTCTCACGGTTGCCGGAACGTTTAATGCGACGGGCACCAGTGCCATCACCGATGCCGCGATAACCATTGCCGCTACCGGCGTTCTGAAATCGACCTCTGGTACGCTAACGATCGATCCCAGCACGATCAACAATGCGGGCACGCTGGAAGCCGCCGGCGGCGAACTGGATCTCAACGGCATCAGCACCTTCACCAATAGCGGACTGCTGCTGGCAACGGCAAACAGCCTGCTGGTGCTCAACGGCGACACGGTCGACAACACCGGCGGCACCGTGCGGGCAGATTCTGGCTCCACCATCGACCTCCAGGGCAGCAGCATCAGTCACGGAACGGTGACCAATGCCGGACTGCTGGAGGCGAGCGGCGGCAACAGCAGCACGCTCCATAATGCAACGACGTTCACGAACAACGGCGAATTGTTGTCGACCGGCAGCGGCACCACGCTCGTGCTCGCAAGCGAAACCATCGCCAACAACAACAGCATTCAGGTCGATTCCGGCGCTGCCATCGACCTGGTGACCGCGATCGTCAATGGCGGCAAGGTGACCAATAACGGCGTGCTCGAGGCGAGCGGAGGCACCAGCAGCACGATCGAGAATGTGACTACGTTCGCCAATGGCGGCGAACTGCTGTCAACCGGCAGCGGCACCACGCTGGTGCTCAAGAGCGAAACCGTCACCAACACCGGCAGCGTTCAGGTCAACAGCGGGGCGGTTCTCGACCTGGTGACCGTGACCGTTAACGGCGGCACCGTGAACAATGGCGGCTTGCTCGAGGCGACCGCTGGGACGACCGATACGATCGAGAACGTGACCAGTTTCACCAACAGCGGCGAACTGCTGGCGACCGGCAGCGGCACCACACTGCTGCTCAAGAGTGAAACCGTCAGCAGCACCGGCAGCGTTCAGGTCGACAGCGGCGCGACCCTCAATTTGATGGGAACGACCATCGACGGCGGTACGGTGAGCAATGCCGGACTGTTGGAAGCGACCAGCGGCATCAGCAGCACGATCGAGAACGCGACCAGCTTCACCAACAGCGGCGAACTGCTGGTCACCGGCAGCGCCACGACGCTGGTGCTCGGCAGCGAAACCGTCACCAATACCGGCAGCGTTCAGGTCGATGCCGGAACGACGCTCGACCTGGTCGGCGCGACCGTCCACGGCGGCACGGTGACCAATGCCGGACTGCTGGAAGCGACCGGTGGAACGACCAGCACGATCGAGAATGCGACGAGCTTCACGAATAATAACGAGCTGCTCTCGACCGGTTCCGGCACAACGCTGGTGCTCAAGAGCGAGACCCTTGCCAACAATGGCAGTGTTCAGATCGACACCGGCGCCACGCTCGACCTGCAAACCGCTACGGTCAATGGCGGCACGTTTAACAATTCGGGCCTGCTCGAAGCCACCATCGGCGCCAGTGTCATTCACGCCGCCACCACCATTACCAATCATACCGGAGCGGCGCTAGAAGCCGCGGGGGCGGGCGTCACGCTGACTGTCGATAACGCCGGCACGTTCACCAATCAGGGCAAGCTGCTGGCGACAGGGCAGGGCGACCTGATCCTGGTCAACGACACCGTTACCAACGCCGGCGGCACGGTGCAGGTCGACGCCAATTCCACGATCGATCTACACACGACCACGATCAACAACGGCACCTTCGTCAATTCAGGCCTGCTCGAGGCGACGGTCGGGGCCGACTTCATTCATGCCGCTACCAGCATTACCAACAACAGCGGTGCGACGCTGGAGGTGACTGGGAGCGGCGTCACGCTGACCATCGATAATGCCGGCACGTTCACCAACCAGGGCAAGCTGTTGTCGACCGGTCAGGGCGATCTGATCCTGATCAGCGACACGATCGCCAATAGCGGCGGCACCGTCCAGGTCGACGCTAACTCCACGCTCGATCTGCATATCGTCACCATCAACAACGGCACCTTTGTCAATTCAGGCCTGCTCGAAGCGACGGTCGGGGCCAACACCATTCACGCAGCCGACAGCATCACCAACAATACCGGGGCGACGCTGGAGGTGACGGGGGCGGGCGTCACGTTGACCATCGACAACGCCAACGCCACGCATTTCACCAACCAAGGCAAGGTGCTGGCGACGGGGCAGGGCGACCTGATTTTAATAAACGATACGATTGCCAATAACGGCGGCACCGTCCAGGTCGACGCCAACTCCACCATCGACCTGCGAAAGGTAGTCATCGACAAGGGCACGGTCGTCGACCACGGGCTCTTGGAGGCGACGCACGGGACCAGCAACACAATAATGAACACCACGAACTTCACCAACGACGGTGAGTTGTTGGTGACCGGCAACAGTAGCCTGCTGCTGAAGAACGACACGCTGACCGACTATGTCGGGGGCCAGGGCGGCCTGATCCAGGTTGACGGGGCGGCGGACGGCAGCGGCGCCGGCGCGACGCTCAACCTGGAGAACACGACGATCGACGGCGGCGGCGCCATCGCCAGTCCCGCGCTGTTCAACATCGACGGGCTGTTGGAGGCGACCGACGACGGGGCCAGCGGCAGCAGCAACACGATCGAGAACTTCACCGCCGGCACCTTCACCAATGACGGGGAAATCCTGGTCACCGGGGCGAGCAACGCCACCAGCCTGCTGCTGAAGAACGACACGCTGACCGACTATGTCGGGGGCCAGGGCGGCCTGATCCAGGTTGACGGGGCGGCGGACGGCAGCGGCGCCGGCGCGACGCTCAACCTGGAGAACACGACGATCG
>Ga0335085_10003258_pt1 | contig 28458 bp, 17 predicted proteins | sample Lox_Sample_45_FD_206712 | JGI IMG/M metagenome (GOLD analysis project Ga0335085, IMG submission 206712) | Soil microbial communities from Loxahatchee National Wildlife Refuge, Florida, United States - Lox_Sample_4.5 | ecosystem: Environmental > Terrestrial > Soil > Wetlands | place: USA... | reverse complement strand
GTGCGGCCGGGAAGCCTCACGGAACGTGCGATCCGGGCCGGCGATGCACTCCGGTCGCGCGCGAGAGGCGGAAAGGGAAAATCGCGCGTCCGCACCGGGAACGCCCCGGGCGCAAAGCCCGAGGAGAAGTGATTCGGGACATGGGGGCCCGGTCGCGACATCCACCCGGTCGTGACCGGAGGGAGCCCCGGGACTTGCTCCGCATTCCTCGGGTTACGATCTCGTCGTTGTGGAGCGCTGGCCTGCCGTCGAGCGGATCATCCTGGAGTCGCTCGACGCCGCCGTCACCGCGCCGGGAGCCGCCGAGGCGCTTCGGTCAGTCGGCGAACGCGTCTTGGCGACCCTCGCCCGAGGCCCTGGCGAGATCGAGGCCTGGGAGCCGGTGCCGCTCGAGCTCTACGGGGCGGCACTTCCCCCGGAGATCCGCTCGAGCTGGGTGTTCGTCCTGCGCCGGGGCGTCGCGACCGGAGCCGAGCGCCATCCCAACAGCCGCCAGCGCATGGTGTCGTGGAGCGGCAGCGGCGACTTTCAGGTCCACGAAGGCCGGCGATGGGTGTCCCACCCCCTCCAGAGCGACCGGCGCGCCCCCCTCGAGCGGCGCTGGATCTCGATCCCGGAAGAGACCTGGCATCAGGGAGTCGTCGGCGGCCAGGACTGGCTGGTCGTCTCGTTCCACACGGTGGCCGCAGAGGAGCTCATCGAAGAGCGACCCGATCCGGCGGATCCCGATCCGTTCCACCCTCGCTCGACGCGCCGGCGCCGGTATGTCGAAGTGCAGCAGCCCTAGCGCGCTCGAGGCGCGAGCGCGCGAACGCGTTGGCGGTTACCGGCGCGGCGCCGCGCGCGCCTTCTCGAAGGCCTTCACGACCGATTCCGGATAGACGCCGGCCTTGATCGTCGCCTTGGGGTAGTAGGAGAGGAAAACCCGGAACTCCCGATCGGCCTCGGCGGTCCTTCCCAGGGCGGCCAGACACACGCCGCGATAGAAGGTCATGGGGAGCCAGACCTTGCCGCGGTCCCCCGAGTTCTCCGGCTTCAGGCTCTCGGCCCGCAGCTGGTCGAGCGTCTCGAGCGCGCTCGAGTAGGAGTGGCTGGCAACCTGTTCCCGAGCCTTCTGAAAGATCAGCATCAAAGCCGCGGACGGCTCGGGCGCCGCCATCGCCGGCGGCGGGGGAATTGCCTGGGCGGAGGGAGTCGGGTTTGCCTGCGCAACCAGGGGCGCGCGAGACGGACTCGGCCTGGCTCCCGGACCGGCGGGCCTTTCGGCGAGGCCTCTCCCCCGCCCGACTCCGGCCGCGGCGCGCGGGCTTGGTCTCGCGGGCACGGGAGAAGGCAAAGGTCCGGCCGACGGCGAGAATGGCGAAACCGCGGAGGGCTCCGGGACAGCCGTCGCGGCGATCATGGGACTGGGGCCCGCCAGGGGGACGGGCTCCGTCGCCGCCGGCGAGACGGCCGCCACCGCCTGTGGCGATGGGGCCGGAGGTGAAGGCACCCCCCTTTCCGGCGCCACCGTTTGGCCAGGGGCCTCTCTGACGGGGCGAGGCCAAAGCAGCAGTACTGCCACGACCGCCGCGGCGCCGACGACCGCCGCCACGGGCCAACCCCAGCGGCGTCTCGGAGATCTCAACCCTCCACTCGCCGGCTCGGCCGCCGGTTGTTGCCGGGACTCGTTGGGCACGCTTTCGGGCTGCCGCCGCATTTCCGTCGGAATCGCCGGGTTCACAGCGGTTGGTCCCGTTTCCGAGGTCGGCCGAGGCAACCTCACCAGAGTCGTCGGGGGCGGCGGCGTCGCCTGGGCGCCGAAGTGCCGATCCAGACGGCTCTGCGCGCTCGGCGTGACGGACTCGTTCGTTGGATGGGGGCCTGCTCGGATCGCGGCGGCCACAGCCGCGTCGACGCCTTCGGTCTCGGGGGCGTACCGCTCCCGAATTCGCAGGATCTCTCGATCGAAGTCCTCGGCCGTCGCGAAACGGTCGTCGGCTTGTTTCTCGAGGGCCTTCAGGACGACGGCGCGGAGAGGCTCGGGAACGCGGCCGGCAGGATCCGTCTCCGCGAAAGGCCGCGGCGGCTTGACCAGGTGCGCCGTCAGAAGCTCGCGCGACGAGTCGCCGCGAAAAGGAAGCTCGCCGGTGAGCATCTGGTAGAGGACGGCGCCCAGAGAGTACAGGTCGCTGCGTCCGTCGACACGAGAGCCCCCCTCCAACTGCTCGGGCGAGCTGTACTTGATCTTGCCCAAGAAGACGCCGGTCGAGGTCAAGCCGACAGTCCGGTCGAGCGCCTTGGCGATCCCGAGGTCGATCAGCTTGAGCTGCAGCTCGCCCTTGTGGTCGAGCGTCAGCATCAGATTGTCCGGAGCGATGTCCCGGTGCACGACCTGGTGCTCGTGCAGATAGCCGAGCGCCGAGAGCGCCTGATGGGCGACGTTCAGGGTCAGAGCCAGGCCGGGAGGGCCCACGCTCTTCAAGATCTCGGAGAGGTTGACCCCTTCGATGTACTCCATGACGATGTAACTGGTGCCGTCGCTGTCGATCGCGAAATCGAGGACCGAGACGATGTTCGGATGTTTGAGACGGGTCGCGGTCCGCGCTTCCTGGACGAAACGCCGGCCGAGCGCCTCATCGCCTGTCAGTGCGGCGCGCATCACCTTGACGACACGCGTCTCATCCAAGAGGAGATGGCGAACCTTGTAGATGGCGCCCATCCCCCCCTCGCTGATCTTGGAGAGGATCTCGTACTTCCCGTCGAGCAGAGTCGGAGGTTGTGTCAGTGTGTCACTCTGGAAACGTCCCTCGGATTGTAGATCGCGCGCCGTACGGCGACAGCCACGGAAACGAGTTGCTGCCCGGGAGGAAATTGGCGATCATCCCGGCGGCCGTTTGGGGAGGAATCATGGATTCGCGCCGATACCGGACTCGTCTCGTCCTCGCGATTCTGGTCTTGGCCACAGCCGCCGCGAGCCGCTCCGAAGCGAGCGGACCGCAGGCCGAGACCGCCCAGAAGGACGTTCAGGCCTCGCTCATCACCGTGCCGGCGGAAGTGCCCGCCGACGCCATTCGCTACTCGTTCTCGCTGGCGGGAAACAGGGCGGGCGTCCTGGCGGTGTGGATCACGCCGGATGGCGCGCGGCACAACTTCTTCGCGTTCAACGACCGGGGGCGCGGCCCGAAAATCATGACGCGGATCGCCGTCGACCGCGCGGGGATCCCCACGGAAGTCGACGCCACGGGAAACGACTACTTGAAGGGTCCGGTGGAAGAGCACTTCCGTCTCGCCGAAGGGAAGGCCACCTGGAGCAACAAGGCGGAGAAGGGCGAGAAGCGGCTCGGTAGCCCGGCCTTCTACGTCCCGATCGACGCCGTGCTGACCGGGGAGATGGAGACGGCCCTGCTGGCCGCGCCCGGCGGCCGCCTGCCGTTGCTTCCCGAGGGCGAGGCCTCGATCCAGCGCGTGCGCGATCGCACCGTCGAAGTCGGCGGAAAGAAACAGAAGGTGACGCTGTACGAAGAGACCGGCCTCGCCTTCACGCCGAGTCCCGTGTGGCTCGCCGAAGACGGCAGCCTCTTTGCGACCGGGAGCGATTGGGCAGTGACGGTTCGCGAGGGCGCGGAGTCGACCTGGCCGGCGCTCCTGGAAGCCCAGAAGGCCCGCGCCTCCCAGCGCGGCGAAGAGGTCGCGAAGAAGTTGCAGAGGAAGCTCGCGACGCCTCTCCTGATCCAGAATGCGCGCCTCTTCGACAGCGAGACCGCCACCGTCAAGAGCGGCATGTCGGTGCTGATCGTCAACGGGCGCATCGCGGGGGTCGGGCCCGACGGGACCCTGAAGTCGGTTCCGGCGCACGAGACGCTGGACGCGAAGGGAAAGATGCTCCTGCCGGGACTCTGGGACATGCACGTCCACCTGGGCGAATGGGACGACGGGATACTCCACCTCGCGGCGGGCGTGACGACGGTGCGCGACATGGCCAACGACATCGACCATCTGCACGACCTTCGATCGAAATTCGATGCGGGGACCCTCGTCGGACCGCACATCCTGATGGCCGGCTTCATCGACGGCCGGGGTCCGTACCAGGGTCCCTCCAAGGTATTCGCCGACACGCCCGAGGAAGCCAAGGCCGACATCCAGCGCTACAAATCGCTCGGGTACGAGCAGATCAAGATCTACAGCTCGATCAAGCCGGAGCTGGTGCCGGTCATCGCCGCGGAGACGCACCGCTCGGGAATGCGGTTGAGCGGGCACGTGCCTGCGTTCATGACCATGCAGCAGGCGGTCGAGCAAGGCTACGACGAGGTCCAGCACGCAAACTTCTGGTTCCTGAACTTCGAGTTCGACAGGGTCAAGGACACACGAACGCCCGCGCGCTTTACCGCTGTGGCCGAGCACGCCGCCGAGCTCGATCTCGACTCGGAGCGCGTCCGCGCTTTCCTGCGGCTCCTCCAGTCACACCACACCGTGTTGGACCCGACGGTCAACGTCTTCGAGGAGATGTTCGTCGCGAGACCCGGCGTCATGGCGCCCGACATGGCACCCGTGGCGAACCGGCTCCCCGCGCAGATCCGCCGCGGGTATCTCGGCGGAGGCCTTCCCGTGCCGGAGGGGATGGACCAGCGCTACCGGGATTCCTACCAGGCGATGTTGCGGATGCTGAAGCTACTGTACGACTCGGGCCAGCCGATCGTCGCCGGCACCGATGCCCTCGCGGGTTTCGCGCTGCATCGAGAGCTGGAGGACTACGTCAGCGCCGGGATCCCGGCCCCCAAGGTCCTGCAACTGGCCACCCTCGGCGCGGCGCGCGTGATGAACCACGACCGCGAATCCGGATCGATCGCGCCCCAGAAGGTCGCCGACGTGATTCTCGTGGACGGCGACCCGGTCGCTCGGATCTCCGACATCCGCCGCGTGGTCGTGGTGATCAAGGGCGCAACTGTGTACGACGCGGCAGCGCTCTACCAGGCGCTCGGGGTGGCCCCGGCCAACTGAGCTAGAACTCGGTGAAATCGCGCATCGAGTCGAGGTTTCTCGCGACCTTCTTCTGCAGAAAATGCAGGTTCCAGGCGGCGAAGTGGGACTTGCGGCGGGGGACCGGCAGCCGGCGCACCGCGGAGCGGTGCGTGTAAAACTCCCGGCGTATCCTCGCCACGCGGCGCACCAGCTCCTCCGGCCCGTAGCGCAGGGGCTTGAAGTGGCACGACAACTCCGGCCATCTCTCCATGTTTTCCTCGTCGAGAAGACGGCCCTCGGCCTTGAAGCGCTCGTACAACGCCGTTCCCCGTAGCGGTATGAGGATGTTGAAGTAGGCGGTCTCGGCCTTCTGCTCGCTCAAGAAGCGCAGGGTCGTGTCGAAGACGTCCTCTTCTTCGGCATCGGATCCGAACACGAAATTCAGGGAGTAACTGATCCCGCGCGCGGTCAGATTGCGCAGGACCTCCTCATACTGCCTGACCCGGTTGAAGCCCTTGTGCATCGTCTTCAACGTGTTCTGGTCGATGCTCTCGATTCCCATGTTGACGTGCAGGAGGCCGGATCGCCGGGCGAGGTCGAGGAATGTCGTGTCGAGGCAGAAGTGGGCGGAGATCAACGTGGACCAGCGGATCTTGAGCGGAATCAGAGCCTCCATCAATTCCATCGCGTGGGCCTTGTCGCCGGCGAACTGGCTGGCGGCGAAAAAGATGTGCCGGCTTCCGCATCTCTTGATGTCTTCGACCACCTCCTCCACGGGGCGGAATCGGTAGCCGTAGTCCCCGTTGAGCCGCCGCTCGGCGCAGAAATCGCACGTGAAGGGGCATCCCCGCGAATACTGAATGACGAAGGGCCGGTAGAAGACGTATTTCGACCGATCGAGGAGGTCCCACCGCGGCGCCGGCATGTTGTCGAGGGGCGCCGAGGAGTCCCGACGGTAGAACTTCTGCAGCCGCCCCGCCGCGGCGTCCTCGAGCATTCTGGGAAAGACTCCCTCGGCCTCGCCGATACACACGGCGTCGGCGTGCCGGGCGATCTCCTCCGCGTGAAAGGTCGCGTGGGGGCCGCCCATCAACACGGGGATGTTCCGGTCCCGGAATGTTCGCGCGATTTCGTATCCCCGCAGGGACGTCACCGTGCGGATCGTGATCGCGACGGCGTCCACGTCGGCGTCGTAATCGACGTCTTCGGTGGCGTCGTCCACGAGCGTCACGTCCCATTCCTTCGGCGCCAGCGCGCCGAGATAAGGAAGAACGGCGCCGACGAGCTTTCGCTTGCGGAGTTTGTAGGGAACGCGGACGTCGCGGCGCCGATACCCGGTCGCCTGGATGATCAACAGCCTCGGCATCCCCGCCCCTGCGACGCACTCATGTGAGGCGACCTTGAGGCAGGGCTCGATCTTCCGCAAGATGCATTTGCCTCAGTCAGGCGGGCGACCCTGAGCCCCTCGGCCGACAAGGGTCCTCAGGGTCATCGCCTCGGTCTGGCGCCAGAAAGGGTAGGAAGACAGCCGGACAGGGCGTTGTTCCTTCCTGGAAGAAGCGCTGTCAGAATCGCCCATGTCCTCGTTCTGGGACTCACCGGAAAATATCGCGCGGTTTGCCGCTCGCGAGCCGGACGTTCGCCTGACGGAGCTCGCGCGCGAGTACGCCGATCCCGCGACCGTGCGGGTCCTGGACCTCGGCTGCGCGGCCGGCCGCAACGCCGTGTTTCTGGCGCAGGCGGGATTCGACGTCGAGGCCGTCGATTCCTCGCCGGCCATGGTCGCCAAAACGCGGGACCGCGTCGCCGCGATCCTGGGGGCCGCCGAGGCCGACCGCCGTGTGCGGGTCGGGCTCATGGACGATCTTTCCTTCGCCGCCGACGGTACCTTCGATCTCGTCCTCGCGCTCGGCGTCTACCACTGCGCGCAGAGCCGCGCGGAGTGGGACCGTGCGCTCCGGGAGACGGCCCGGGTTCTGAAGCCCGGCGGGAGGCTACTCGTCTCGGTTTTCACGCCCGAGACGGACCTGACGGGGCGCGGGACGCATCCCGTTGCGGGCGAGCGCGATCTTTACGAGGGCTTCGACAGCGGAAGACACTTCCTCGTCGACGCGGCGAGGCTCGACCAGGAGCTCTCGCGCTTCGGCCTCCATCCCCTCGAGCCCACGCGAACCGCGCGCCCCAGGACGGAAGTCGGCCGCCGCGTGTCCGCCAACGGCCTCTACCGGAAAAGCGACTAGCCCGCCGGAACCGCGTTACCTCGTCTCCCCCGGCTTCGGCTCCTGCGCCGCGGGGCTCTTCAGACGAACAGGGCGTCGCTCAACCGGCGGAGCATCGGCAGCCCTCGGATCTCGGTCTCGAAGAGAGGGACGATGGCACGGACGCTGCCGTCGAACTTCTGCCACACCGTCCGCATGTGCTCCTGTTGCATCGCAACCCGGTTCCTGACGAATTCCGCTGATTCCGGCCCGACCGAGGAAGCGTCGATCAGCATATTGACGATGACGCCGCCGACGGGGATCCCGAAGTCGTGGAACCACTGGATGAATCGGGTGATGACGGCGATCGGAAGCGCCTCGGGCAGGGTGATGAAGAAGAACGAGGTCTTTTCCGGATCGGTCAGAAGCAACCGTCCGTGCTCCATCCGATCGCGGAAACTGAGGAGGTAATCCATCAGCGGGTCGGCCTCCTTCCTCTTGGTAAAGGAGAGCATCTCTCGCAGGGTCTTCGCTTCCTCCCGGCTCTTCAACATCTTGTTGACCCACAACGAGTAGACCTTCGACATCCCGAGGAGCCTCCGCGCGTTGGCGGTCGGCGCCGTGTCGAAGGCGTAGACGTCATACTCGTTCTTGAACATCAGGTCGATCATGTTCTCGAACATGGCCGACTCCTCGAACGCCGGGTTCATCGTCGCCGACTCCACGAAGTCCTCGGCTTTCGTTGAGATGTCCGCAAACTTCAGGAACCACTTGATCTTCTCGCGAATCTCGGTCTTGCTCCGTTCGATCGTATCCTTCGTCTCGATTTCGTAGGCCCAGAGGTTGGGAACTCCCTCCACCGGCGTGTGCTTTCCGAGAACGTCCTGGCCCAGGAGATTCGTCAGGCTGTGGACCGGATTGGTCGAGGCGAGAATCGTCCGGCGCCCCTGCTGGGCGTGCCATATCGCCGTGGCGGCCGCAAAAACCGTCTTTCCGACGCCCCCCTTGCCGCCAAAGAAGAGGTATTTCAGACCGGGGTGCTCCCCGAGGTAAACGCGCAGGGACTTCTCGATGTGGTTCATGCGCCGGCTCCCTGGCCGACGACTCCGCCGATCTGATCGGCGTACATGATCTCCGCGAGCTTCGCGATCATCGGAAGGCCGGTCACGTCGCGATCCAGCTCCGGAACATAGGCCAGCACCTGGTCGCCAAGTGCCGATCGGATCTCCGCGAGGTGCCGTTCCTGCATCTGGATCCGGTTCTTCAGGTAATCGGGAATCGCCTGATTGAGCAGGCCGCGGGGGATGACGCGGTTGACGATGTAGCCGCCGATCGGCACGTTGAACTGCGAGAACAGACCGGCCGCCTTCAGCGTGTCTTTGATGATCGTATCCTCGGGCACGACCACGAAGAAGAAGGCCGTCTTCTTCTTGTCCGTCAGGATCGAGGACGACGCGTTGATCCGTTCCTTGATGTAGAGCAGCTCCCTCAGGATCTCGTCCTGCTCGGTCTCCTTCTGGCGCTTCAGGCGGCTGACCATCTCCTCGTATTCGCGCATCTCCTCCCGCAGCTTCGTCACCTTGTTGATCCACTCGTCGTAGACCTTGGCCATCGAGAGGTAGTACAGGGCGTGCCCGAGAGGGACGAGGTCGTAGATGTAGTAGTCGTAGTCCCCTTTGACGACGACGTCCACCACGGCGTCGAAGATCGCGCTCTCCTCCATTGCCGGCTCGGCGCTGGCGGCCCGGATGTAGTGCTCGATCTCCTCGGGCACCTCCGCGAGGCCATACTTGTCGAGGATCTTCTGGCGGATCTCCTGTTGGTATTCCTTGATGTGGCTGTCGGCGTCGATCTCCTGCGCCCACAGGTTTTCCATGATCTTCACCGGCCCCTTGCCGAAGATGTCACGCTGGAAGATATCCGTCAGCGAGGCCTGCGGGTCGACCGAGAAGACGAGAACTCTCTTGCCCTGGGAAGCGAGCCAGTAGGCGGTGGCGGCCGAGAAGGTCGTCTTCCCCAGCCCGCCCTTGCCTCCAAACATGATGTAGCGGCGGTCGGGGTTCTTCTCAAAGACCTCTTTCATTCCCATTGCGGCATCTCCTCTCGAAGGCTCTTCGGGCGGGAATTCTCGTGGTCTCCCGAGCCCCAGGGCTGCCCCCTCAGAACATGGCGTCGGAGACGTCCTTCTCCCGCAGCATGCGCCGCTTCCAGGTCGCGACTTGCGGCACGACGTAAGGCAGCAGTCTCAAGCTGTAGTAGGGCGGAAGAATCGGGATACCGAGGAGGTCCCCCATCGTGATGAGGATGAACAGGTGCTCCATCGAAGCGCGCGTCCGCAGCGCGGCCCGTGTCATGTCGTGCGCCGACATGCCGTAGATCGTCTCGCGGAAGCCCCGCCAGAACCCTTTGAGCCCCCCGGGCTTCTCCTCTTCTTCTTTCTTGGCCATTCCGTCCTCCTTGCCCCCGAGACACCAGAAAGCCTAAACGGACTGGGCGATCCGCCCGGGGATGCAAACGAATCATCCTCGTTGAAAAAGAAATCGTCGGAGCCCGCTACACCCCGTGGAGATCGTGCTCGTGGCCCGCGCCGAACTGCCGTTCCCGCATGAGCCCGCGCTTCCAGCCGCGGACAGCCCCGGTGACGTAGGGCAGGAGACGCAGGGCGTAGTAGGGCGGCATAATCGGCAGCCCGAGCATGTCGCCGAAGGTCACGAGCAGAAATAGCCTTTCCATCGAGGCGCGGATCTCCTGCGCCTGCTGCGCGGTTTCGTACCCGAACAGCCCAAACAGGAACTCCTTCAGAGCTCTCATCGGGCGACCGTGCCTGCCGGAGCCGTCATGATCGCCGTTCTGGCGGTGGCCGTCGTGCTCGTCATGGGATGGTTTGCCATCGGCAGCATCTGGAACGTCCGTAAGGGAAGCGCCACCCTGCGCTGGTTTACGGAAGGATTGCCGCTGCTCGGAGAAAAAACAACCCTGCGATGGCTCGGAACTACATCCGTCGAGCTGGTGCTCGCGAAAGCGAATCCGCCCTTCGAGAGCGTCACGCTCGTCGTCTTCCTCGAGCCGCGGGACGTTCCGTGGATTTGGGCCCTTGCGCGCCGGCAGGGGCGCCGCGACACGCTGATCGTCCGCGGAAAGACGCGGCGTCCGCCGCCGCACGACATCGAGGCGCTGGACGGCCGGAGCTGGTCGGCCCGGGAGGCGCGGCGACGCATGGCCTCCGAGCGCTGGAAGGCACGCGAGCCGACCGCCGCGGGCGATCTGACGGTCTTCACGAAGGTCGACGAAGCTCTGCCGCTCGCCGACGCCCTCCTCGGGCTCGCGCGCGACGCCGACATCAAGGTCCGGCGCCTGTCGGTCCGAAGGGAGGACCCCAATTTTCAGCTCCACGCCGACCTGCCCGCCCCGCCGGCGCCCGCCTCCCGATTCTTCGGGGCGCTGCGGGCGCTAGGCGAGCGAGCGACACAGTCCTAGGCGTGCTTGGGAACGGTCGCCACAAGCGGCGGCTTCACGCGATACCGTTGATAGGCCTTCAGACCATCCCAGCCGATCAGTAAAGCGGCCACGATGAGAAGCGCTGAGACACCGATCATCGCCCAGGCCCCGGCCACCGGCAGACCGCTGATCTTCGGGTTGGCGGCGATCGTCACGTAGAGATTGCGTGCGGTCACCGCGGTGGCGACGAGCGTCGTGACGTACATGAAGATCATCGGCACGAGGGCGTACGTCGGGTTGCGCTTTTCCGACTTCAGCCAGACCGTGACCACCAGCAGCGAGAGCGCCGCCATCAGCTGGTTGGAAGCTCCGAACATCTGCCAGAGATAGACCCAGGTGCCGGTCAGCACGAGTGCCAACGTGAGCACCATGGAGATGATGCTCGCCACGTGCATGTTGCGAACCGGCGGGATCCGGTCGCCGAGCCACTCGCCCAGTGTGACGCGCATGACTCGGAAGACGAGCTGCGTGACCGTCAGCACGATCATGACGAACGCGCCGAACCCGAGGGCCGTCCCGAGGACTTCCGGCACCACGCCGAACGTCCCGGCGTAGATCAGCTTTCCGACTCCGGCCGCGAACCTTCCGCCGCCCCCGCCGACCCCGGCGATCGAGACGGCCATCAGCGAGAGGAGCGCGAGGCTGTACTCGCCGAACATCGAGCCCGCTCCCACGGGCAAGGCGTCGGTCTCGTACTGGAGCTGCCGCGCCGTGCCGACCGAGCCGACCAGCGCGTGCCAGCCGGAGATCGCGCCGCAGGCGATGGTCACGAAGAGCATCGGCCATAGCGGCTGCCATGCCGCGCCGGCCTGAGCGGAGAATCCCAGGTCCTTGACCGCCGCCAGCGCGAAAGCGCCGATCGTCTTGCCGGCGGAATCCGTGACGCCGGTCAGCGGCGCCACCACTCCACCGACCGCGCTCAAGACGATGGTGATCAGCATGATCCAGAAGCCGATGTAGTTGACCGGCTGCGCGAAGCGCCAGATCGGCAGGTTGGCGCCCAGGTAGGAGAAGAGGAAGAGAAACGCCATCCAGATCAGGTAGTTGGGAAGCGTCCGCACCAGGCCGGTCTGTGGGTCGTACGCCGCCGTGGCGGGGCGCTTGCCGTCCGGACCGGGGACGGGGATTCGCGGGTCGGAGAGGGTTGGATCGGCGACGCTCAAGAGAGGCTTCTTGCCGCCAAGGGAATCCACGGCATTGTTGAGCGACACGACAGCACCGCCGACCGGGCCTTGCACCAGCTTGCCGGCGGCGTCCTTGTGCTGTCCCATCGGGCCCAGGGCCATCGCCGCGAGCGTCACGAAGACGACGATCGCCGTGACGGCGATCAGGTCCATCTTCCAGCGATACATCATCTGCCCGGCGAGCAAGCCCATCAGCGCCAGCATGATGATGCCGAAGGGCACGTCGGGCCGGGCCGAGAGGATGGCGGCGAGGATGCCGACGAAGGCCCCGGCGAGAAGCATGAGGTAGAAGAAGATGAAGACGAAGAGGATCGTTCGCGTGCGCGGGGCAATCAGCTTGTGCGAGATGGCGCCTAGGCTGTTTCCGTCGTTGCGGACCGCGACCATGATCGCCGAGTAATCGCTGGCCCACCCGATGAAGCTGACGCCGAGCACCAGCCAGATCAGCGCCGGCAGCCAGCCCCAGAGGTTTGCGGCGGTGATGACGCCGACGATGGGACCCGCGGCGGCGATCGATTTGAAGTGGTAGCCGTAGAGCACGTTCTTGCTCGTCGGCATGAAATCGACGCCGTCCATGTACATGGTGGCCGGCGTGGCCCTCTTGGCATCGGACTGGATGATGTTGCGATCGACGCGTTTCGCGTAGAGGTTGTAGACGGTCGAAATGACGGCGACAGCGATGAGAACGATAAACAGCGTGTTCATCGCAAGTTCTCCTTTCGCGATCTCACGACTATGACGCTATGGCCGGCGCCTCCCCCGAGGCGCGATTCAAATGCATCAATCCAAAAGGGTTCTCCGGACGGCTGCGACTCATCGAATGGTTCGCCCTAGCCGTCACCCGAGGTGATCGAGCGACGGCAAACGATTGAGCTCTAAGTCGCTGAAAACAGGACGCGGCCGCTATTGCCGGCGGGGTCTGGCGGCGGCTTCAGTCGAGGGCGACAGCCCCAGCCTCTCGAGCAGCGCTCCAAATCTCGCGTCGGCGCGGAGCGAATCGAAGCCGGGCAGGCCGGTGTAGTAGAGGAGGGCCTGGCACTCATCCTCTGCGCGCGCGAGCACCTCGAACGCCGCATCGATCTCGCCGAGCGCGCCGAGCAGCCACGCCTCGGAGACGACCGGGAGCCCCGCCGGGCGCGCTCGCAGCTCCTCGAGGAGTGTCCGGGCTTCGCCCTCCCGTCCTGCGGTCGCCAGTGCCCACCCCAGCACACCGAGGAAAGAGGACCCGCGTTGCGTCATCGCGACCAGGCGCTCCGCAGTCGCGATGCCTTCGTCGAATTTCCCCAGGGCGACCTTCGCCATGCTCGAGCAAAACAGGGCCGAGGCGTCCTCCTTCTCGAACGAGAGAGCGTCCTCCGCGTAACGCAGGGCCTCCTGTGGCTTCCCGCTGCACAGCAGCGACCATCCGGTGAGCATGTAGGGAAAGCAGGCGAGCGGATCGGCCTCCCGGGCGCGCTCCAGGAGCCGAAACCCCTCGTCGAGCTTCTGGCGGATGCAAAGGCTGATCCCGAACGAGCCCAGGGCCAGGGCGTGAGTGGGTTGGAGCTCGATCGCCCGTCGCCAGGCGGCTTCCATCGCCGGCCATCGTCGTTCGATCAGAGCCACGAAGGCCTCGCCGTGCAGGCTGTCCGCCGTCTCTCCCTCCAGTTCGACTGCGGTCGCCAGGGCTTTCCGCGCGGCGGCGCAGGCCTCGCGTGCCGGGATCGCGCCGATGTTCGCCGCGGCCGCGTTGCTCTCCGCCAGGCCCGTCCACGAAGGCGCATGATTCGGATCGAGGCGGATGGCCTCCTCGAAGGCGCGAATGGCCCCGCCATAGTCCTCTCTCGCGTACCGAAGGTGCCGACCCTTCAAGTAGCTCCGATATGCCTCGAGGTTGCGGGCCCGCGGCCGAGCGCGAATCGCCGGCGCTCCCGGAGCGAGCCGGGCCTTCACCGCTTCGACGACGCCCGCGGCGATTTCGTCCTGGACGGCGAACACGTCGGTCGTCTCTCGATCGTACCGTTCCGACCAGACCTGATAGCCGCTTGCGACGTCCGTCAACTGCGCGGTCACGCGAAGCCGGCTGCCCGCCGTCCGCACGCTGCCCTCCAGAACGTGTCCCACCGACAGCGCGCGGGCGATCGCGGACAGGTCGCCGCCGTCCCGCCGGACCCGGAAGGCCGACGCCCGCGACGCGACGCGGATGCCGTCGATCTGGACGAGCGCGTTCATGATTTCTTCGGCCATGCCCTCGCAGAGGTAGTCCTGATCCTTTGTCGGGCTCAGGTCCGAGAAAGGCAGCACCGCGATCGCAACCGCTGCGGGCTTCGCCTGCGGTTCGGCTCCTCCGGGCGCGGGCACGCCGAGACCCGCCTTGCGTACTCCGTCAATGAAACGCTCCACGTACTCGGGGGCCCACCACTTCTCGATGTCTCTGCGTACCCTGGCCGCGAAGTCCGGCCGCAGTTTGAGGAGATCCCGCACGGCCCTGGCGGCCCCATCACTTTCCCCGAGCTGCCCGTAGGCGGCGGCCAGCGCTGCGTGCGCACCCCAGTGGCCCGGCAGATTGACCTTGAGCGCGAATGCGAGCGCCCTGCGGTCGTCGCCCTGCCGGTACGCGTTGTAGAAGTCGGCATACCAATACCATCCGGGGTGGTGGGGATTGAGCTGTTTGGCCCTCTCTGCCAGCGCAAGGCCACCCTCCCAGTCGCCCGCATAGGTCAGCAACTCGCCGAGAAAAGCGATGGAATTGCCGTCCATGGGGTTCAGGGCGACAGCCCGCTCCGCCGCATGACGGAAGCCCGGGAAGTCCTTTTGAAAAAAGAGCGCCTGGGCGAGACTGAAATAGGCCAGAGGACTGGATGGCGCCGTCTCGACGGCGCGCCGTGCCGCGTTCAACCCGTTTGCCAGGGAATCCGCCCGAAGGTTGAATCCTTGCGCGTAGTCCTGAACGCACAGGAGCGCCAGCATCGCCCAGGCATCGGCGTAGGCCGGCGCCTTCTGCACGGCCTCCTCGAGGCCGGACCGAGCCGCGCCAAGCTCTTTGGCCGTGACCCGCTCGAAATAGGAAAAGCTGCGCAGCACCGCCTCGTAGGGGCTCAACTGCTCGGGGATGCGGCTGCGCACGGCCTCGCTCATGCTGCGGGGCAGCACCCCGTTCATGTCCGCAACCGTCGAAACGATCCGCGGAACGAGGTCGTCCTGCAACTCGAAGACGGCCTCCGGGCTGAAGGCGCGTTCGTAGTTCTCGGCCCAGAGATGGGCGCCGGAGACCGCGTCCACGAGCTGCACCGCAAGGCGGAGCTTCCCTCCCGCCTGCCGCAGGTTGCCTTCCATGAGGTAGCGGGCGCCGAGATCCTTGCCGGCGGACCGCGCGTCGACGGCCTCGTGGGCGTACCGGGTCGTTGAGCTTCGCGCGATGACCTTCAAGTACGAGAAGCGCGACAGCCCGGTCACGATGTCCCCGGTGATTCCCTCGGCCAGAGTCGCGAGTGAGGCGTCCGTGCTCCCGTGCTTGAACGGCAGGACCGCGACCCAGAAGCCCTCCTCGGCGCGCACCGCGCCCGATGCATCTTGCGCAGAGGAATGGGCAGGGGCGAGTGCAGGCGCTTCGGCTCTCCCCTTCGGCGCGATCTCGAGCCCCGCCTTGCGGAGCCCATCCATCAGCTGCTCCACCAGATCCGGGTCGATCCATCTCCCGTGCAATTCGCGGGCGACTTCAGCGTAGTTCGGTTTCAGCGCGAGCATGTCCCGGATCGCCTTGCGCGCCTCCTCCATCCGGCCAAGTTGCGCGTAGCAGATGGCCAACACCGCATGGGTGTAGTAGTTCTTTGGGGCATTGAGGTGTAGAGCCACGTCCAGCGCCTTGCGATAGTCCTTCTTGCGGTAGGCGTCGTGCCAGGCGGTATAGCGGTACCATCCCGGATGGTTGGGATTCAGTTGCGAACCCTTGTCCGATAGAGCACAGCCGCGCTCCCAATCCCCGGCGTAGGCGATGAGCAAACCCATGAACGCGGCGGTGGCTCCATCCATTGGGTTGAGCGAAATGGCCCGTTCCGCGGCAACTCGGAAGGCCGGAATCTCGCGCTTGAAGAAGAGAGCCTGGGCCAGCGCGTAATGAGGCAGGGAATGCAAGGGCGCCGCTTCGACCGCCGTCCGTGCGGCTCGCAGTGACCGGTCGAGAGAATCCGGTCCCGCATTGTCCCAGTGCCCGTACTCGTTTGCGTACATCAACGACAACATGGCCCAACATTCAGCGTTTCCGGGGGACTGTTGAACGGCCCGTTCCAGGCAGGTCCGCACTTCGGCAAGGTCTTCCGGGGTGAACCGCTCGTTGTACCCGAAGCTGCGCAGCAGCGCTTCGTATGGGCTCATTTGATCCGCAGACTTCAGCCGCACAACTTCGCTCATGCTTCGCGGCAAGACACCGTGCATGTCCGCGACGGTCGAGACGATCCGCGGAACCAACTCGTCCTGAAGATCGAAAACCGCCTCCGGGCTGAAGATGCGCTCATAGTTCTCCGCCCAGAGATGAGCGCCTGAGACGGCGTCCACCAGCTGCACCGCGAGGCGCAGCTTGGTCCCCGCCTGCCGCAAGCTACCTTCCATGATGTAGCGCGCGCCGAGCTGCTTGCCAGCGGACTGTGCGTCGGGGGCCGAGCCGCGCGAGATCACCCTGAGGTAGGAGAAGCGCGACAGGCCCGTCACGATCTCATCGGTCAGCCCTTCGGCCAGGGACTTGAGGGATGCGTCGGCGCCGCCGTACTTGAACGGCAGCACCGCGACCCAGAAGCCTTCGTCGGCGCGGGCGGCACCCGAGTCGGCCGCGGAAGGACGAGCGCGGTCGGACGCCGGCGCTGCGACGGCTCCCTCCGGTGCAATCTCCAGGCCCGCCTTGCGGAGCCCTTCGATCATCTGCTCAACCCGCTCGGGGTCATACCACTTGGCATATTCCCGGCGTGCCGCTGTGGCGAAGTCGGGACGGAGGGCCAGCAGTTCTCGCAGCTCTTTCTCCGCGGCCTCGCGCTGGCCGAGCTGGCCGAGCGCCGCTGCCCGCGCGGCATAGGCGTAGAAGTAATTGGGCATGTTGATGCGAACCGCCAGCTCGAGCGCCTCCGCGTACTGACCCTGGAAATAGGCTTTCGTGAACGCGGACCAGCGGAACAAGCCCGGATAGTTGGGATTGAGCTCCATGGCAGCTTCCACCATCTGACAACCCCGCTCCAGCTCGCCGGCGTGGCTTGTGAGCACGCCGAGGATGCCCATGATCGATCCATCCATGGGATTGAGCGCGATGGCTCTTTCCGCCGCCGCTCGGAAGGAAGCGGTCTCCTTGCGGAGGAGGTAAACGAAAGCCAGCGCGTAGTGGCCGAGAGCATGAGTTGCGGCGAGATCCACAGCGCGCTGTGCCGCGGCCAGGGCACGGTCGAGAGGATTGGGCCCGGGATTGAAGTCGTCTGCGAACTCGACGGTATACATGAGGGACAGCATCGCCCAGCAGTCGGCGTGGTCCGGAGCCTCGCGCACGGCGCGCTCCAGGATTCGTCTTACGACTGCGTGCTCCTCGGGAGTCACGCGCTCGAAATAACTGAAGGCGCGGAGCACGGCCTCATGCGGGGTCAAGGCGTCTTCGCTCTTGCTGCGCAGCGTTTCGCTCATCCTGCGAGTCAGAATGCCGTTCTGGTCTGCCACCGTCGAGACGATGCGGGGCACCAGATCATCCTGCAGCGCAAAAATGCTCTCCGGGCTGAAGGGGCGTTCGTAGTTCTCAGCCCAGAGATGGGCGCCGGAGACCCCGTCCACGACCTGCACCGCGAGGCGCAGCTTCGCTCCAGCCTGCCGCAGGCTGCCTTCCATCACGTAGCGGGCACCGAGGTCCTTGCCGGCGGAGCGCACATTCACCGTCTCATCGACATGACTCGAGGTCGAGCTGCGCGCGATCACCCTCAAATAGGAGAAGCGCGAGAGACCCGTCAGGATCTCCTCGGTCAGTCCCTCGGCCAGGGTCTTGAGGGACCTGTCAGCGCCGCCGTACTTGAACGGCAGCACCGCGACCCAGAAGCCTTCGTCGGCGCGGTCCTGCGCCGAGTGTGTGCCCGACGCCGCACGATCGGGCCTTGCCGCGACCGCAACGCCCCGCCGAGGCAACTCGGATGATTCGTCGGTCGCCGGAATCGAAAGCCCCGCCTTGCGCAGCCCCTCGAGTATGGGCTCCATCAGGCCGCTCGCGAAGTGCCAGGTCCCGACGTTCGAGCGCGCGTGCGCCGCGAAGTCGGGATCGAGCGCCAGCAGATCCCGGACCGCGGCTTGCGCCTCGGCGCGCCGTCCGAGGTGTCCGCAGGCCGACGCCATCACCAGGTAGGGCCAGAAGAGGCCGGGGACATCCACCCGGTTCGCGCGCTCGAGAGCCTGCTCGTACTCACCACGGTGGAAGTGCTCCCAGAGGGGAGCGAAATGCATCCAGCCCGCGTGGTTCGCATTGAGCTCCATCGCGCGGCGCACGATCGCGGCGCCCCGCTCGAACTCGCCGGTGTGCACGATCTGCAGCCCCAGGATCCCGACCGCATCGGTGTTCAGCGGGTTCAGCGCCATCGCGCGCTCGGCCGCGGGGCCGAACGCCGCGAGGTCCTGGCGGAAGAAGTGCGTCTGCGCCAGCGCGACGAGCGCGAACTGGTTCGACCGGTCGAGCTCGACCGCGCGACGGGCCGCGGCCAGCGCCCGATCGAGAGAAGTCGCATCGCCCTGGAAGCCGAACGCGTACGCGTCGACGTGGATCTGCGCGAGGCAGGCCCAGAGGTCCGACTGGCGGCCATCTCGCTCCACCGCGCGCTCCAGCCGGCCCCTGAGCTCCGCGTGGGCCGAGGGCGTGATCTGTTCCCGATAGGCGAAGTACTGGAACTGCCACTCCAGGGGCGTGAGATGAGCATCGTCTTTCTGCCGGATCGCCGACCGCATGGCATGCACGAGCACTCCGTAGCTGTCGGCGACCGTCGCGACGATGCGCGCCGCGATGTCGTCCTGGGCCTCGAACACGCTCGACGCCTGAAGGTCCCGGTTGAACGTCTCGGACCAGAGCTGGGCTCCCGTCTGGGCGTCGACGAGCTGGGCGCTGACGCGGATGGCGGAGCCTCCCCCGCGGATGCTCCCCTCCAGCACGTAACGCGCGCCGAGCTTGGCGGCCACGGCCCGCTCGTCCCCACCTTCTCCCTTCAGACGAGACGCCGAGGCGCTGGCGACGACCGAGAGATACCGAAACCGCGAAAGACCGGTCCCGATCTCCTCGGAGATCCCGTCGGCAAGGGCCGCGAGATCCGCGTTGGAACCGCCGTACTTGAAGGGGAGCACCGCGACCCACAAACCCGCTGATCCGATCGGGGGGGTGGTGGCCTCCCGTGCGCCGCTCGTCACCGCAGGTGAGGACTGCTCCGAAAGACTGAAGGCGATGTCTCTGGCCGATTGGAACCGCTGCTCGCGGTCCTTCTCCAGGCAATGCCTGACGATGCGGTCGAGCGCCGGGGAGACATTTTGCGCCGAGGCCGTCAGCTCCTCCGGTTCGTCTCGCAGGATCGCCGCCATCGTCTCAACGTTCGTCTCTCTCTTGAACGCCCTGTTCCCCGAGAGCAGCTCGTAGAGGATCGTCCCGAACGAGAAGATGTCCGAGCGGTGATCGACCTGGAACCCCTTCACCTGCTCCGGCGACATGTAGCCCGCGGTCCCCATGACCGTCCCGGGCTGCGTGTGGCCCGAGCCAGTCGGCGCACTCGTCTCCTTGCCCGGAGCGACGGCCTCGACCCGCTTGGCCAGGCCGAAATCGAGGATCTTGAGATGACCTTCTCTGGAAATGAAGAGATTCTCGGGCTTCAGATCCCGGTGGACGATGCCCTTCTCGTGGGCCGCGGAGAGGCCCCTGGCGATCTGCAGCGCATAGTCCACGGCCTGCTTCTGCGGAATCGGACCGGCGTCGAGCTTGCCGCGCAGTGTCTCGCCTTCCAGAAGCTCCATGACGGCATAGGCAACGCCGTCCTGGTTGCCGAAGTCGTGAATCGCCAGGATGTTGGGATGAGATAGGGCCGCGACCGCCTTCGCCTCTCGTTCGAATCGGGAAAGCGTGTCGGGATCCGCCGCGACGGACTGGGGAAGGACCTTGATCGCGACGTCCCGATCCAGTTTCCCGTCCCGTGCCCGGTACACCTCCCCCATCCCACCGGCGCCAAGCGGCGACCTGATCTCGTAGGGGCCGAGACGGGTCCCGGCTGGAAGTGTCATCGGATGGCCTCGGAACAACTCTATCCCGCGACCGCCGCGGTGCCGTACCCAGCGGGCCGACGAGGCCGCCAGGGCGTGAAAGGGAGTCTGGCCGCCTTTACCTCGACAGGGTCGGCGCTTGACGGGGCGCCGACCATGTAGGTAGCCCGACGAACAGCTCGCGGCGGAGTACAACGAGGTGAGCCCCGGATATCTGAAGACCCTGGGAATCCCGCTCGTGTCCGGCCGTGAGTTCACCTCCGCAGACGACGAGAACGCCGCGCTCGTGGCCGTCGTGAACGAGACCATGGCAGCGAAGTACTGGCCCGGGAGGGACCCGGTCGGCCACGAACTGCAGGTCAAGGGCCGGTGGACGCAGGTGGTCGGCGTCGCCCGGGAGTCGAAATACCAATCGTTCCAGGAGCAACCGAAGCCCTTCTTCTACGTGCCCTTGCGCCAGAACTTCTCGGGCTGGGCGAGCCTCTACGTGAGAACGTCGCTCACCCCGTCCTCGCTGGCGTCGGAGCTCGTGCGGGAAGTCCACGCGCTCGACCCCAACCTGGCGCCGTCGGAGGTCATCACGATGCGCGAGCAGGTCGACCGCTCGACGTCGACCCAGCGGGTGGCGGTGACGCTCCTCAGCGTGTTCGGGGGACTTGCCCTCCTGCTGTCCGGCATCGGCCTGTACGGCGTGATGTCCTGCGCGGTGTCGCAGAGCAAGCACGAGCTGGGGCTCCGGATGGCGCTCGGCGCGAGCGTATCCGATCTCGTGCGGCTCGTGATGTCGCACGGCCTCGCCTTGACGGCGGGCGGCGTCGTCCTGGGTGGAGCGGCGGCGCTCGGACTGACCCGGCTGATCGGGAACCTGCTCTACAAGGTGAGCCCACGCGACCCATCGGCGTTCGGGTCCGCACTCGCGGTCATGACGATTGCGTCACTGGCGGCCTGCTTCCTGCCCACCTGGCGCGCCGTGCGGACCGATCCCGTCCGGGCGCTGCGGGAGTAACCGTAAGCGGCCACGATTTGCTGCCCCTCTCCGAGAGTACTTCTCGCTGGGAGCGGGAAACGGGGGTCGAAGAGGCGTCAGTTCTTCGGAATCCTGAGCAGTTTCGCCGCTTTGTCATCGTCCGCAACCTCTTTGTCAGCGAACCGCTTCGCGCGGCACTCGGTCGCCCGCTCATGGGCTCGTGCGCTTGCGCAGGACGACAAGCGCGACGGCGCCGATGCCTGGTACGTGCTCGGAGCACCCGTATCCGAGCGCTGGCAGGATCGAGACCAGCCAACAGGTTCTCCGGGTCCTCTACGCCGGGACCACGGGCGGAAGCGTCTTCGCGCTCCCCATGACCTTCCCGCCTCCGCGCGCGCCGGTCCGAGTCGTTGGCGCCGCAGCAAGTGTAGAATGCCGCAACCGTAGGGTGACTCCCGTGTCGCGTTTCTCAGCCATCCGGATCCTGGCCGCGACCGCGGCCCTGGGAGCTTTGCCCGGTGCGGGGCTTGCGCAGTCTGGCGTCGGCCACTGGGTCAGTGTCAGCCCGGAAGGCGGCACCGTGCGGGCTCTGGTGGTCGATCCCCGAATCCCCTCGACGATTTATGCGGGCGTCTCCGGCGGCGTCTTCAAGAGCGTCGATGTCGGGGCGAGTTGGGCTTTCTCCGGCATCGCTGGGCGCGATGTCTTCACGCTGGCGATCGATCCGATCCAGACATCGACCGTCTATGCCGGTACGAATCGGGGAGTCTTCAAGAGTAACGACGGCGGCACGACCTGGACTCAGATGAACACGGGTCTGACGGCAAGATTCGTCACCTCCCTGGCGGTCGATCCACAGACCTCGGCGACGGTTTACGCTGCCACCGGCGGCGGCGTCTTCAAGAGCACCGATGGCGCGGCGAGTTGGACGGCTGCGATCAGCGGCCTCGGCGCGCAGCCTGTCAATGCTTTGGCGGTCGACCACAAATCGCCGTCGACGATTTACGCGGGTACGGCGAACGCCGGTGTCTTTCGATCGACCGACGCGGCCGCGAGCTGGACGGCGGCGACGAACGGCCTGACTCCCACGCTCATTCATTCCCTCGCGATCGACCCGAAGACGTCCTCGACGATCTACGCCGGTACGAGTGCCGGACTCTTCAAGAGCACCGACGGCGCGGCGGGCTGGACGGCCGTCGGAGGTCAACCGTCCAATTTCTTCGCGCTGGCGATCGACCCGGTGACGCCATCGACCGTCTACGGCGGCACCGGCGGCCAGGTCTTGAAGAGCGTCAACGGCGGCGCGAACTGGCAGAGAGCGACGGCGGGCCTGCCACTGCAGATCGTCTGGGCCCTGGCCATCGACCCGGTCACCCCGTCGACTCTCTACGTGGGGACGCAGATCGGCCTCTTCAAGAGCGCCGACGGCGGAGTCACCAGCGCGTCAGCGAATTCCGGCTTCACACCGCTCGTCGCCTACGCTCTCGCCGTCGATCCCACCACACCCTCGACGATCTATGTGGGCGGGCAAACCGGCATGTTCAAGAGCGTGGACGGCGGCAGAAGCTGGACACTCGCCACCAATACGCTGCCCGATGTAAGCGTCTGGTCGCTTCTGGCTGTCCCGGCGTCCTCGGCGATTCTCGCGGGCACGGATGGCGGAGGCTTCCTGAGCACCGACGGCGGGATCACCTGGACGCCAGGCGCTCCGCCCGCTCCCATTCCCTACGCGTACGCGATCGACCCCAATTCACCCTCGACCGTCTACGCCGTAGGCGGAGTGAGCCCCTCTCTCAACCAGCAGAACGGCGCAATCGCAACGAGCGCTGATGGTGGATTGACGTGGCCCCACTATTACGTCGGGGATACCGGTACCTTCCCTCCCGTTTTCAATGCCGCCGTGGTCAATCCCCCCTCGTCGTCTTCTCCGCTCATCATCGGTACCGACGCTGGAATCTGGGGGACCAGGGTCGGTGGACAAGGCGGGTTGCATTTGCTCACGAACGGCGCGCTGGCTTCCCGGCGCGTCTTTGCGGTCGCCGAGGATCCGGTCTCCCGTTCGAATGTGTATGCGGGTACGGACGCCGGCCTCTTCAAGTCGACCGACGGCGGCATGACCTTTGGAACGCAGGTGACCAACGGCCTGACGGCCACGGGGATCTTCGCGCTTCTCTTCGATCCGGATTCGCCATCGACGTTCTACGCGGGGACCAACGGCGGAGTCTTCGTGAGCACAGACGGGGGTGCGAGCTGGACGCCGATGAATGTCGGCCTGACGAGACCCGGGGTGAACGCCCTTATCCGTGCGCCCGGTCCAGACGGGGCACTGTATGCCGCCACCAACGGCGCGGGCGTTTTCGTCTTCACCGACGAATTGGAGCCTCGGGCGCCTGTCATGCGCGGCAAGCGCCGCGGCCCGCCGCGTCACGTCGGTCCCCGGTGATAACCCATCAAGCCAGCTCGACCGGTCTAATTGATCGCCTCGATAATCCGCGCGACTTCGGTCTCGGCCCCTGCCTGTGCGATCACTTCACGCTCGATTGCATTAAGCACGTCGAGTTATTTCGCCGAGAAGGGAAAACGTTCTAACCACCCCGCCAAGTTCCTTCTCGTTACGGCCTCCGGGCTTTCGTAGCTGTCAGCGTCATTGTCAGCGAACCGTCCGCCGCTACCTGCCTCGTAGGCTCCTGCGACCGCACAGCCGAAAGAGGAGAAGCGCCCGATTTCTCGGGCGCTTAGTGGCAGTCAGCCGTAAAAGGCTTGGAGCGGGGAACGGGGGTCGAACCCGCGACATCCACCTTGGCAAGGTGATCCGTCGCTCCGGGATTCTTCGCGATGCTTGCGTATCAATCGCTTGCGAAGCGTGCTCAATCGTCCCGAAGCGTTCAAGAGCGTCCTTTGACCCCCGTTTGAACTGTTTGTTGAACTCCCCCCTCCTGACCACGTCTAGCTCCCGGCCGAGAACGAATCTTCGTCTTGTACGTTCTCACCTCGCGGATTTCGCCAGTCGCATGCCCGATGTGGGACGGCACTCGCCTGCCTCGCATCCCGAAGCTCGATGTGCCAGACCCGACACCCGAGTACGAGCTGCGCCCTCGGCGCCGTGGCTCTGGGCCGCCATCACTTCGATGCCGCACGACCCGTGATCGGTCTGCTAGCATTCCCACGTGCGGCGAACGGGCGTCCTCATCCTGTCGGTCCAACTCCTGGCCGGATCGGCCGGAGCACTCCACCTGCTCGCTCCGCCGCCGGCCCCGATGTCTTGCTGCGTCAAGCTCGGTATCCGCTGCGAATGCCGCACGTCCGTCCTCGCCTTTGCGCGCTGCAGTGGCGAGATCACAGCCGTTCCCACGGCAGGGCCCCTGACTCTCCCGCCCGACCGCGTGGCCCTCGTGGAGCCCCGCCTCCTCGACGCGACCTGGCCCGACATCTTGCCCGCCTCCCAGCGCCTCGCGGATCCGCCTCCGACTCCCCCTCCCCACGTCCCGGCCTCCGACCGGAACTCCTAGGCGCGGCTTCGGCCGCGCGGTCGGCGGGCCCTTTACCCGCCGGGAACGTGAGGGAAGTCATGTCCAAGCTCGGACGCCTCGCCGTCGCCGTGCTCTCGGCCGTCGCGTGGCTGAGAGTCGAAACGGCGGCACAGGCCCCCGGACGCATTCAAGGCGTCGTCACCGATCAGCAGGGCGAGCCGCTTCCGGCTTGTACTGTCGAAGTGACCGCTTCGTCCACAGGCCGTCGCACCGCAATCACCGACACCGCCGGCCGCTTCGAGATCGTCTCGCTTCCGGAGGGTTCCTACCGTCTCTCGTTCTCGCGCTCCGGCTTCCAGACGAGTGTCAGGGACGCGGTCGTGCTGAAAGCCGGGCAGGTTCTTCGAATCGACGTGGTCCTCGCTGTCGGTGGCCGGGAGGAAAAGGTCGAGGTCGTCGCAAAGCCCTCGTACACCGTACCGAATGCGACGACCGCGACGAAAACGGAAACGCCCTTGATCGACACGCCCGCTTCGATCCAGGTCGTCCCGCAACAGGTCCTCCGGGACCAGCAGAGCACGCGTCTCGACCAGGCGGTCACGAACGTGAGCGGCGTCTACCGGACGTCTCGCTTCTTTCTCGGCGCGAACGCGGATGACTTCGTGTTACGCGGGTTCAACACGAGTGAGGCGGTCTATCAGGACGGCATCCGGATCGACACGGGCGCGATCGGCATGCGGGACCTCGCGAACATCGAGCAGGTCGAGGTGTTGAAGGGCCCCGCGTCGATCCTCTACGGTCGGATCGAGCCCGGGGGGATGGTCAACTACGTGACGAAGAAACCCCTCGCGATTCCGGCCTACTCCGTGGACCAGCAGATCGGCTCCTGGAACATGCTCCGCACCACAGTCGACGCCACCGGTCCGCTCACGGCCGACCGCAAGCTCGCCTACCGGCTCGACGTGGCCTACGAGAACGGGGATTCGTTCCGGCAGTTCGTGGGAAACGAGCGTTGGCTCGTCGCGCCGATGATCCAATGGACGCCCGGGCCGCAGACCACCCTGTCCTTCGAGTTCGACTACTTCAACAACCAGGCGACGACGGACAACATCGGGCTCGTCGCGTTCGGAAATCGCCCCCTGGACATCCCGATCTCGCGCAATCTCGGTGAGCAGACCGACTACCTCGACGCGCATCAGAGCCTCTACACCCTGGCCCTGACGCAGGTTCTCGACCCGCACTGGACGCTCAACGCGCGCGTCAGCGGCCAGACGGCGCACGAAGAGGATGGCGGCTCCTACGGAGACTACGTCACGGACGAATCCATCGTCGCCGGGATCGTTCCGCGCACGATCGAGGGCAGCCTCGTGGGACTCAGCGAGGTCGGAGACAACTCGACATTCGCGGGCGAAGTCGACCTGACGGGACGATTCTCCACCGGCTCGCTCCAACACACCCTGCTCTTCGGCCTGGACGGCCGCACCAACCACTGGAACACGACCTGCTGCGGCATCAGCGGCTCCGCGCTGGGCGACATCGACCCGTTCGACCCGGTGCATGGCGTGACACTCGGACCGATCTCGGACTTCCCCGACATCTTCTACCCGCCGGAAACCTCGACCTCTACGGAGAACTGGTGGGGCCTCTACGCCCAGGACCAGGTCCGGATTCCAGGCAACGTCTTCGTCCTGCTGGGTCTCCGATATGACAACGCGACGGCTCGCACGAGTTACTCGGACATCCCCAATCACGACGACAAGCTGAGCCCGCGGATCGGCCTCCTCTGGAACCCGACAGGTTTCTTCTCCGTCTATGGAAGCTACAGCGAGAACTTCGGCGCCGCGAATCTCGGGCAGATCGACCGGCAAGGAAATCCCCTGCCCCCCGAGACGGCCGTTCAGTGGGAGGCGGGCATCAAGGCCGAGACCGCCGGAGGGCGCCTGGCCGGAAGCCTCGCCGTCTACGAGCTCACCAAGGAGAACATCGAGGCCCCCGATCCCTTCTATCCTCCCGACGATCCCGTGCACGGGCTCGCGATCGGCCGGGCCCGAAGCAAGGGCGTCGAGCTCGACGTCCGGGGCAGCCCGGCGCCCGGCTGGGAGATCGTCGCGAACTACGCCTACACGTGGACGCAGGTCCTCGACGACAGCTTCCTGGGGACCGCCGGCAACCAGATGCCGAACGCGCCCCGCAACGGCGGCAAGCTCTGGACGACGTACGCGTGGTCCTCCGGCTCCCTGGCCGGACTGACCGTCGGCGGCGGGCTCACCGCGCGGAGCCAGCGGCAGGGAGACCTCGCCAACGACTATCAGCTTCCGGGCTACGCCACGCTCGACCTGATGGCCGGGTACTCGTTCAAAATCGGACGCACCGATCTCAGCGCCCAGCTCAACGTCAACAACGTTCTCGACCGGAAGTACTTCGATGCCGGAGCCGACTATTCGAGGGCCCGCATCGCGCCGGGACCGCCCCGGGCGTTCCTGGGGCTCCTGGGGGTGAAGCTGTGAAGACGCGACTCGTGGAGACCGCCGCGGCGGCGGCCGCAACCACCCTGCTCCTCGCCGGCTGCCGGAAGAACCCGGCCAATCTCTACCGCTTCGAACCGGAGCCCCGTGCGGCGCTCAGGGAGACCGGCGCCGTGAAGCCCCGCTACCCCGCCCTGGTGGCGGGCCGCATCGCTTCGGGAACGCTCTTTCTGCTCGCGGTCACCGGGGGTGAGGCAAACTCCGAAATCTCGTTCTTCCTCTCCGACGACGGCGGGGACAGCTTTCGGCCTCCGGTTCGCGTCAGCGCTCCCGGCTCGACGGCCGGCGCGCACGGCGAGAACGCCCCGCGGCTGCTCGTGGACACCTCAGTCGCGGCGCAGGAAGGCGACGGCCGGATTCTGAAATCGCAGCCTTGGCCGCCCTTGCCCAGTTTCGAGTCCTTGGACGATTTTGGCCGCAGCTACTTTCCCCGCGCGGTCTATGAAGAAGTGCGTACGCAAAAGGAATTCGACGTTCTCGAAATCACCTACGCCAGCGACGGGCTCCCCGTGCGCGGAATGTTTATGAAACCGAAGGCGCCGGGCACGCGAAAATGGCCGGCGATCATATTCAACCGTGGAGGCAACGGCGAACTCGGGCGCATCACGGACAATGGCCAGCCCTGCTGCCGCGTCAACACGTCGTGCCTCGACATCGCCGATCTCTACCAGTTCGCCAAGGCCGGTTTTGTCGTCATCGCCTCCGACTACCGCTACCAAGGCGCCACCGCGAAGCGAGACGAGTGGGGCGGAGTGGAAGTCGACGATGTTCTCAACCTCGTGCCGGCACTGGAGTCGCTCGACTTCGTGGACCCCGAGCGACTGTACATGCTCGGCCTGTCGCGAGGGGGCACCATGACCTATCTTGCGATCCAACGAGGAGCTCCGGTCAAGGCTGCCGCCGTCATCGGGGGGGTCTCGGACTTGAAAGCATGGGTGGACGCGAGGCCCGAGATGGGCATTGTCAACGGGAATGAATACACCGACGGCTTTGCCAAGATTTGGCCAGACTACGAGCACCGCGCCGGGGAACATTATCGAGCGCGGTCGGCGGTCTACTGGGCCGACCAGATCGACGTGCCCGTTCTCATTCTCCATAGCCGGACCGACAGACTGGTCCCCGTAACCCAAGCTCTCCGAATGGCGGAAGCACTTCAGGAAAAGGGCAAGGTGTACGCCCTTCACATATACGACCGCGATGGCCATCCGTTGCCGAAGAATCGCGAAGACCGCGATCGCATGATCGTCGATTGGTTCAACCGGGTTGGCCCGGTCCGCTAATCAAGGGCTCATTCTGCACAGATACGGGTCATATCTGGAGGTAACGCTGTGAAGACGCGACTCGTGGAGACCGCCGCGGCGGCGGCCGCAACCACCCTGCTCCTCGCCGGCTGCCGGAAGAACCCGGCCAATCTCTACCGCTTCGAACCGGAGCCCCGTGCGGCGCTCAGGG
>Ga0335085_10003257_pt1 | contig 28459 bp, 25 predicted proteins | sample Lox_Sample_45_FD_206712 | JGI IMG/M metagenome (GOLD analysis project Ga0335085, IMG submission 206712) | Soil microbial communities from Loxahatchee National Wildlife Refuge, Florida, United States - Lox_Sample_4.5 | ecosystem: Environmental > Terrestrial > Soil > Wetlands | place: USA... | reverse complement strand
CGGCTGGTCGCAAGTCCTGCCGCCGCTCCGCCTCAACTCAAAATGTAGTGCAGACCTCGGACTTGCTTCTACTGAAAACAAAAGGGTTCCGAGGCGCAAATGCCCCCGGGTGCGAAAGTCAGGTTAGCGGCCGCCTTAACGCCATAGACCCGCTTTGCGGCCTTCTCGGCGGCATCGCGGTCGCGACACCGTCTTTCAAGCGACGGCAATATCATCGGCGTTACAATTCTTGGCTCCCACTTCAATTCGGCGATCACCGCCTCGCGAATCGACGCATCTGTTCTGCGCGCGATTCCGGTCGGAGCAGATGTGGTTCCCCCGGCGTTCATCACCGCGCACCGTGGCTACACTGTGCCCGTAACGATCAGACGCACGGAATAGGGTACATGAGGACGGACTGCGCGCGGAGTCTATAGGTCGACGCACGACCGCAAATTCTCGACGACTCGGCGACTGCCGGTTCGCGCCGGCGGCATGCGCGCCTTGATAACACGAGGGAAACCTCGGACCGGAGAGTCGGCACGGCAGATGCAATCCACGAGGGGAGGAGAGCATATGGCAACCCAGACCACAAAAACCGACGAAAAGCAGAATCAGGGATCGCAACAGGGACAGGCGATGACCCGGAGTTCGCAGCAGCAGGGATCATCGCGTTCCAGTGGCTATCTCCTTCCTTATCTCACCCCGGGCGACATCTTCCGGATGAATCCTTTTTCACTGATGCGCAGAATGTCCGAAGAGCTGGACCGCGTTTTTGGGGAATCGAACGAACGCGAACAGCGCGAGAGGACGTGGACGCCTGCAGTCGAGTTAATACAGCGGGAAGGCAACCTCGTGGTCCGCGCCGAACTTCCGGGACTCAAACCAGAAGACGTGAAGCTGGAAACTACGGACGACGCAATAGTTCTGGAGGGTGAACGCAAGGATGAGCGCGAAGAAAACAAGGGTGGACTCCACGTTACAGAACGACGGTATGGCAGGTTTTATCGCGCGATTCCGCTCCCGGACGGCGCGAAAACCGACGAAGCGCGCGCCAAATTCGAGAACGGCGTCCTGGAAGTAACAGTTCCGACCGAAGAGCCGAAAAGCAAACGGCGCGAAATTCCAATCCAGGGTGCTTCCCAGGCCACAAAGGGGAGTTCGGCGCAAAAGCCGGCTGGCTCGTCCGAATCGACCGGGGGTTCTGAAAAAGCCGCCTGACCGGATTGCTGGTCGCGTTAGACGGAGAAGCGAAATAGATTATGACATTTGCACTTGCAAGAAATTGGTGGTCACTGGTAATTCGCGGTATTTTGGGCATCGTCATCGGGCTGATCACGTTTCTATGGCCGGGCATCACTCTAATGGCGCTGGTGTTCCTGTTCGCCGGCTATGCTCTTGTAGATGGCGTGGTGAGCCTGGCTGGCGCGGCGCACGCCGCTCAGGCTCACGAGCGCTGGGCGGCTCTCCTGATAGAAGGGCTGCTGGGAATTGCTGCAGCCGTGATTACAGTCTTATGGCCAGCAATTACCGCACTTGGCCTCGTGTTTGTGATCGCGGCATGGGCCATACTGACCGGCGTTGCCGAGGTCGTGGCCGCGGTGCGGTTGCGCACGTATATATCCGGTGAATGGCTGCTCGCACTCGCGGGTATCGCCTCCGTAGTTTTTGGAGTGCTGGTGGCCGCGGTTCCACTGGCTGGCGCCCTAGTGATCTCGATATGGTTCGGTGCCTACGCCTTTGTCTTCGGCGTCATGCTGCTGATGCTGGGGTTCCGCCTGCGAACCTGGGAGAGGGCGCTCCCGGGACACGGGGGCGTTCCTCTTCCGGCACACTGAGACCGACGCACGAAGATATTCTCCCAGCCGTGTGCCACCGTGCGCGGCCCGGCCGGTCCTCTGCCGCCAGCGCGGACCGCGCGGCGATTGACCGAACGCAAGAGATCAACGTCAATGACAACTCAGGAGATAGCCGCACACGACGTTGTCGGATTCGACGATCTGAGGCTGCTCGCCACCGCGAGTAGTCCGTGCATCACGATTGTGCTCCCCTTACCCAACCGACTCGAACTCCTCATTCGGCTGAAGAACGCGATACGGAGTGTGACTAGGAAACTGGAAGACATCAAACCGCAATCGTCCGATACCCTGCTTGAGCCTGTACGCGAACTGGCGCGTACGACGGAAACCGAGGGCGTGTGGTCCAATGGCTTAATTGTGTTCCGATCGACTGACGTGTTCCGTTATTTCTTCCTGCACCAGCCTGTGAGGGAGCTGCATGCGGTCGAAGAGCGGTTTCAGATCAGACCGCTGCTTTCCGCCCTGGCCCGAGAACAATGGTTTCATCTTCTCGCCTTGAGTCGCCGCGACGTCCGCCTGTTCCACTGCACACGGCACAGAATTGAACGCGCGAGCATTCGCCAGGTCGAGTTGCAGAACTTCCGTGCATGGCTCGCCACCCGCAAGCCGGACCATGTGCTCGAAAACCGTGCCGCGGCCGGACCTTCGGTCGGAGCCATGAAAGCTGTCAGCTTCGGAACGAATACCGACCACGAGCGCGAAGACGAGTACTTGGCCCACTTCTTCAAATATATAGATAACGCCGTCAACACCCTCCTGCGCGACGACACCGCGCCGCTACTTCTGGCGGGAACGGAAGATGAAATTGCGATCTACCGCCGGATAAGCAAACACCCGCGACTGCTTGATCAGTATGTGCACGGTTCACCGGATGGTTTGAGCGAACGCGAGTTGCACCGGCGGGCGATGGACATAGCCATGAGGCTGTGCTCGCTGTCACTCCAAAGCGCGCTTGCCGAGTTTGAGAAAGAAAGGGGACAAAGGCCGAGTCTCACTCGACCCACAGAGTGTGATCAAGTCGGCGTGGGAGGGCGGCGTCGCCGATCTGTTCTTGTCGCAGAGGGCGGAGTTTATCGGACGATGGAATGAACAAACGTATCAAGTCGAAAGCGGCAGTCCCGGCGAGGACCTGCTGAATGCGGCGGCGTTGCAGACGGTGTTGCACGGCGGGCAGGCGTTCGCGCTGGAGGCCGAGGATATGCCGGAAAAGCACGAGGTCGCGGCGGTTCTGCGGTTTTCAGCCTGAAGGCGGCCGTTCTTTTCTGGACTGCGGCCGACGACCGTTCCGGCGGCAGGCTAACCCGGACTGGCTGCGTGTCGTCCGAATCGCTGCACTGTTCGGCGTCAGATAGGAACGCCTGGCGACCAAAGCGGAGAAAGCGGTTATGGCAGTAACGCTGAACAAAAAAGCACTCGAGCACGCGAAGACGCTCGTCCTGGAAGGAAAGTTTGTCTATGACGAGAGGGACGACTGGAGCGAGCATCAGCCTTCCTCGCAAGACGAAAACGAATTCATCCGGACGCACGGGATCGGCGAATACGCGAAATGGCATTTGGGCATCGACCATGAGAAGCCGCTGGATACGAAAGCGGCGTACGAGTTTCCCTACGGTGATTTTCAGAAGGTTCACCGCTGCGGAATCCTATCGGCGGAAAGCAGGGCGGCGCAATACAAACATCAGGACATCGCAAGCGCCGTCGCCCACCTGCATGGCATGATCGAAGCGCACAGGCAGTCCGGAGCGTCCGGCAGATGAGATGGGCGCGGTGTCTACTGGTCGTCCGGCACGTTCGAAGTATGGACGCGCGGGTCCACCGAATCCGCCAGTTGCGACCGCATTGCATATGAGTAGGGTGGCATGCGATTTGCATGGACGGCTTGTGATGGACACGAAAGTTTTTGTGCGGATTGGCGACCAGGTGGTGAACGCGGACAATGTTGTCTCCTTCGATATAGACGGTTCGGATATTGTCCGGATCTGGTATATCGGCTCCGAGACGCCGCTGCTGCTCAAGCCCGCGGTCCCGGCAGCGGCCCTGCTGGAACTGCTCCGTGGCAAACAGTGGTTGCTTTGAAGCGTGAGACTACTTCTGCCAGACGATCAGCGGCAGCTCGAGGGGTATCAACGCGCCGTCGTGACGCGGAATCACGCGAGGCGTGTAGTGGTCCTGCGGCCGGTCGGCAGGCACGGAACCGCGGTAGACGTACACTCCCGATGATCCGGAAATCCCACCGTCGAAAGCCATGTGCGCATGGAAAGCCCGCCCGGGCGCCGGGCCATCGGCATAGATTTCCACCTGTACATCGGCGGGATCGATAGACCCGAGCCGAACCTGCGCGTTGTAGGAATAGATATCGCCGTGCTTGGTGATGTCCACACGCTCGAACCGCACGCCCGGCCAGCGTGCCGCGATGGTCTGTTTCCAACGCAGCAGCGCAGTGCCGGCCCGCCCGCCGTTCTCCGCGCGGAAACAATAAGCCAGCGCGAGTGGGATGTAATGATCTTCCGTATACTGGCGGACTGTTCGGTTTGCGGAGAAGCGCGGCGTGAGGCGCGCCATGCTTTCACGAATCCGTTCTACCCAGCGGCGTGGGATACCAACCTCGTCCCGCTCGTAGTAGAGCCGGCTTATCTCGTTCTCCAGAAGTGAGTACAACAGGTCTGCCTCGCCAGCGTCCCAACCTGGGTCGCTGCCGCGATCGCTCATATCCCCAATCGCCCACCCGACGTCCGGCGAATAGGCCTCCGCCCACCAACCATCCAGCTCGGAGAGATTCAGGCCGCCGTTCGCCAACACCTTCATTCCGCTCGTGCCGCATGCCTCCCAGGGACGGCGCGGCGTATTGAGCCACACGTCGACTCCCGCGACGAGTTGCTGCGTGAGGAGCATGTCGTAATCTGCCAGGAAAACGGCATGTCGGCGCACCTCGGGCCGCTGCAGAAAATCGTGCCAGTGTTTGATCCAGGACTGCCCGACAGAATCGCTGGGATGCGCCTTGCCCGCCAGCAGCAGTTGAACCGGCCGTTGCGGATTCGTGAGGATGCGCACCAGCCGCTCCGGATCATGCAACAGCAGGTTGGGGCGCTTGTATTCCGCGAACCGGCGTGCGAAGCCAAGTGTCAGCCAGCCAGGGTCGAAGACGCGACCGGCCTCTTCAATTCCCTGCGGCGGCGCTCCGTGGTAGGCACGTTGAAGGCGGAGCCGATCGCGCGTGAACTCGACGAGCTTTTTGCGGAGACTGGCGCGAAGGCCCCAGACCTCGGAATCGCGCAGACATCGAATCTGTTGCTCCACATACTCCAGAGATCCGCGCCAGCGCTCTTCGCCGCACGCTCTTGCCCAAAGCGCGTCGGCTTCGGCCGAATCCCAAGTGGGCACGTGAACGCCGTTGGTAACGCCGGCGACCGGCACTTCCGCTTCCGGCCAGCGTGGAAACAACCCTGCGAACAATCGGCGGCTGACCCGCCCATGCAGGTGGCTGACACCGTTCACCGCGCCGCTGGTTCGAATCGCCAGGTATGCCATAGTGAAGGGCTCGGATTCGTCACCGGAATTCACCCGGCCCAGCTTTATCAGTTCCTGGAATGGGATTTTCAACTTCTCTTCCGCGTACGATTTGAAATATTTCTCCATCAGATCCGATGGATATCGGTCGAAACCCGCCTCCACGGGTGTATGTGTGGTGAACAGATTTCCGGCGCGGGTGACGGTCAGGGCGGCATCAAAAGGCTGGCCGTGCTCTTCCATGAACGATCGCGCGCGTTCCAGCGCTACGAATGCGGAGTGTCCTTCATTGAGGTGGCAGACCTCGGGCTTGAGACCGAGCGCCTGCAGCAGGCGCCAACCGCCGATGCCGAGGACGATCTCCTGGCGCAATCGCGTTTCCAGCCCGCCTCCATAAAGTTCGCCGGTGATGGAGCGATGTGCAGGAAGATTCGCGGGATCGTTGGTGTCCAGCAGGTACAACGTTCTTCGGCCGGCCTTCGCTTCCCAAACCCGGATCCACAGCGCGTAGCCGGGAAGAGAGAACTTCAAACGAAGCCAGTCCCCCGCGGCAGTGCGCAGGGGGCGGATGGGCAACTGGCTCGGGTCGTTGAATACATAGCGGGCAACCTGCGCGCCGGTAGGATCGATCTCCTGGCGAAAGTAACCCTCCTGGTACAGGAGGCCGATTGCAATGATCGGGACGCCGAGGTCGCTTGCGGTTTTGAGCTGGTCGCCGGCCACGTTGCCGAGGCCGCCCGAATAGATCGGCAGCGCCTCGCTCAACATGTATTCCATACTGAAGTAGGCCACCGCGGTCGGACGCGAATCGGGATGGGATCTCTGGAACCAGGCAACGGAGGATTCGAGAGTCCGCTTTTTCTCGAGCAGGCCACTCACCCGCTCTCGAAACTGGGGAGTCGACATCAACTGCCGGAGCTTCACCGGCGAAACGGTTTGCAGGACAAGCCAAGCGTTCTGTGTGGCATCCCAAAGCTCCGGATCGAGATCGCGCCAGAGCTCGTCCGTGGAGTGGTTCCAGGTCCAGCGCAGATCGAGCGCCAGTTCGGTCAGAGGATCCTCCTCTATTGCCGGGCCGCCGGTATAGATGGTGTTCGCCAACTTACAACGCCCGCCATGTTCGGCCGTCACGTCGAATCATATCATCCGCCGCTACTGGTCCTTCGGATCCGGTTCATTACTCGATTCGAAGCACAATCTTCCCGAGCACGTGGCCCTGCTCAAGGCGCCGGTGAGCGTTTGCCGCGTCGCCGAGGGGGAAAGTCGCGGCAATCTGGACCTTCAGTTTCGCCGCCTCCACCGCCATGGTCAGTTGAGTGAATTCGGCGGGCCCGGAGACCGCATCATAGGGAATCACGCGAATGCCCGGACGTTTCTTGGGCTCCGGCTCAACTCCATTGGGGTAAGCGACCCGGCCGCCGGGCCGGAGCGTATCGACACATTCGTCGAACCGCTCACCGCCACTGAATCCGAGTACGGCGGCGATGCCTTCAGGGGCGAACGCCTGTGCGATCGCCTTGATATCGTCGTTGCGCCCGTCAATGGCCATATCGGCGCCGAGGCCAAGTACGAGATTCACTCCGTCCTCGCCCGAAGCCGTCGCGAGCACCCGGCAGCCGCGCAGCTTCGCAAATTGAACGGCGAGAGTACCAACACCCCCAGACGCGCCATGAATAATGAGCGCCTCATCTCGTTTCAGTTCGAGCGCATTGTCGATTCCCTGGATGGCCGTAAGACCGGTCGTGGGAATGGCGCCAGCCTCGATCAGGTCGAGCCCGCGCGGCACGGGAGCGACTTTCTCGGCATCGACGGCGACGTACTCGGCATAGAAACCCCCTTTGCCGGTAGGGTTCTCGAAACTGTACGAATACACCGGATCGCCAATTTTGAAACGACGGATGTGGGATCCCATCGCCACCACCTTGCCGGCGCCATCTGTCCCCAGCACCAATGGGAACTTCGGGGCGCCGCCCGGCAGCCATCCTGCGCGCATGTCGGCGTCCCACACGCCGACTCCGGCGGTGTGGAGCGCGATCATCACCTCTCCTGGATCGAGCGCAGGGACGGGCAGCTTGTGTGTGGACAAGACCTCGGGCCCACCGAACTTCTCAAGTGCAGCGGCTTTCATTATTTCCGGGACCGTCCATTCGTCCGTCTGAGTCCCTGTGCGCTTTTGCGTTTTTCCAGACATCGATCTGCCCTCTCGTTTATGATGGTGCAGCTTAATTGCCACGCCGGTCCATTCGTATGGCTTTTCCAATCGCATCCTCTTATCGTTCTGAACTCGAGAATTTGAAGCTCTTCACAGAATTACGGAGTTTGTCGAACAACAACCCCCGGCCGGACTGTCCGCTCTCGATCCTTTTCTGAATGGCGTCGAGTTGGGAATAGAGCGGTCGGTAGTCATTCTTGTGCCCATACCCGCGAGCGCTTCCGCCAGTTGCAGTTCACGACGCGCACCCTGAATGAAACCCAGCAGCTTCGTCTTGTCCTCCGGCCTTTGTTCCTTTTTGCCGGCCAAGGCATCCGAGGCGGCCAGCATCGCTTCTGCACGAGTGGGGGGGAACGACGTATGTCTCGATGACCAGCGTGTTGAGCGCGGCCTGGAGCGCCGCTTTAGCCTCATCGAGTTTTCCGGCATCTATCGACGGAGCTACTGCCTTGATCGCCGCGGGATAAGTCGCCAGCGGGATCTCGGTTATATGAATGTCGGCTTCGCTGGCCAGGTCCTGAACCAGCAGCCGGGCATGTTGAACTTCTTCTCTCGCCAAATCGTCCTTGGCCTGCTGCACGACCGTTTTCACCGTTTCGGGCGTTGTGTAGAGATCGACCAATAGAGGTTGTAACGCCGACTGGAGCCAGGGCCAGCCCGGGATCGCGACTGACCACCAGGTCCAGTTTGCCGCCTGCCCGCTCCAGCGCAGCCAGCGCAGCCGTCTTGTCACCACTATTGAGACTCGCGAGCGCGTTGCGAGTCTCCTCCAGCGCCGCCCGGGCATCCTTCAACAACGTCGCCCTTTTCTCGGCCTCCATCTCTCGAGCTCCATTTGTACCTTAGGATCCATGGACCTGGATTCCTCGCTGCGGGGTTCTGCCTTCCGCCTTTCCGCTGTGTTGGGCGGCGTTCCCGGTTTGCACTACCTTGATCGCGGTTGGCAGTCCTCGTACATCCGAAGGAAATCAGGCAAAGCCCCAGAATGACGCCTGCCGTAAGGGGTTGCATCGCTCTGTCGCATCTGTTTTGCTTTTGGTGACATATTCCGAACCTCATTACGGCGAAATGCCGCTTGCTCGTCCGAATTGATAGCGCACCTGCCGTGCCACAGAAACTCACGTCTTCTGAACGCGCAGTGCGGCTTGCCAGTCTAGGGATAGACGTTGCCCGTCCAAATAGCGGACGGAGCAACGTGCCATCGCCCAACGCATCGACGGACTAAATCCACCTGCCTGCCACAAATACCCATCCGCCGCGGCGGCGAACCCAGCGGGGCGGTATCCAGCGGGCGGCGGGCCAGGGCCTCGCCACCCACATTCCTGGTACCCATGCATACGCAGCTCCGTCCCAACGGTAATATCCCGGGGTCCAGACAAAATAGGGCCCCGGCGAGGGAGCGGGCGGCTCGACGATTATCGGTGGCGGGGCGATGGGGACAATCACTCTGGCAGTCATCGCAGCGGCGCTTACGAGCAAGGCAATTGTAAGTCTGTGGAGCATAGTTACCTCAAAGTCAACCGCAAACACCCGGTGCACGAACTCTTCCAATAAGAAGTGGCGCGGAAGCTGCTAGGAGTTGGACCCTACAGTCCTTTCGGTCACAATCAGTTTCCCAACGCTCGCACGCCGAGGGCCCGCGTACTCCGGCTGATCGCCGAGGCACATCAAGCAAAGCCTCGACAGGTCGCGCTGCGGTTTCTGCTGCGGCGGCCCACGTTGTTCACAGTGCCAAAAGCTTCCAACGCGGAGCACGTCGAGGAGAATGCTGGCGCAGGCGACCTCCGGTTGACCGAGGCCGAAATCAACCGGATCGACGAGGCATTCCCGCTCGGTCCACCTCCCCGCGAACTTCCAATGCTGTAGCGTTCCCGCCGTCAGGCGGGTGGAGGCGGCAGTTTCTCCGGAGAAACCTCATGGCGAACTTCGTCAAGGATTTCCGTTGCGCTTCTAGAGTGCAACTCGCGGGCAAAATGACGCAGAGCGATGCTCACGATGTCGCTGTGGTGCAACTGCGGCCCGAAACCATACTGCTCCGTGAGCTCCCGCCACAAATGATGAATCAGTTCGATATCGGCTCCCGCTAATGGCGGCGTGTGCGGACCCAGCAGGAATATCGCGGGGCGCTCCTCTCTTCCTGATACGATCTCCACTGTCATCACGGGATGCGGCTCCGGCAATTCCTCCCAGGCGCGTCCCAGTCTCCGGGACTGATCTTCAGGGCTGAGACGAGGAGACCCGCCGAGAACAATTCGGGAGGACCGCAGTTTATCCGCTATCAACACGATGGCGCAGTACGGATCTTTCGCGGCGGCAACGAGTAGCGCCACCGGCTTGCCAGCCCTTTCAGCCGTGTCGACCACCTTACTCAAAAGCTCGATTTCCCGGAGGGAACAGACTTGCCGTATGTCAAGGGCGTGTTCGGCCGAGGCCACGGGAAAGAGTTTGTGGACAATCACCGCGACGATATCCTGCTTCTCGGGATCGGTTTCCTGCAAGACGCGCTCGAGGTATTCCAGGCGGTCCGGGTAGTCCACTGCCACCAGCACATTTCCAGGCCGCACATGGAGTTCCTCGACGGAGATGTCGGGCCGTTCCTCAAGCCGGAACCGATCGTACGCTATCTGGTGCTGCCGCACCTGCAGCAGGTTCCGGCGCTCGGAGAGCGAGAAAACAAGAAAGAAGCCCAGAGTAAAAAGCGATCCCGAAATGGTCGCAGTCTTTTTCGTCAAGACATTGATCATGGCTAGGCAAAAGAGCGTCACCGTGATCAGTACCAGGCCGGCCGGGACCTCGGTTCTCCCGACCCGGAAGTTGAGCGGGACTTTCCATGCCCGGCCATCCGGGCGCTTGTAGCGAAGAACCAGAACTCCTAACGCTTTCAGGGCGAAGCTCCAGATCACTCCGAAAGCATAGGCCTCACCCAGCCGAATTACGTTGCCGCGGCTGAGGAGAATTGTGATGACCTGGAGTACGACGATCAAGTTCAGGATGCGGGAGGTGGTTCCGTACTTTCGATGCGGCTCGCGAAACCAGTCCGCCAACACGCCATCCTCAGCGACGCGGTTCAACACCCCGTTCGAGCCCACCAGCGAGGTGTTGACGGCGCCCGCGAGGATGAGTGTCCCGGCCAGAACGACGAAACCGTGGAAGACGAGTTTGGCAGTCGTGGGGCCGGCCAGAAACATCGCCAGACCGCCGATCAGGTTATCGAGGTGCTTCGCCCTCTCCGCGTCAGGGATCAACATCACTGCAAAGAACGATACCGAGCCGGTAAACACCAAAGCGTACACGATCACTACCATGCTGGTCCGCTGAAGATTCTTGAGCTTGGGTGCTTCCATCTCGCGGTAAACCTGCGCCAGCGTTTCGAATCCGCTCATGGCGAGCAGGGAGTGACCGAACCCGATGAGCAGTGCGATGATCGTAATGTTCGGTAGTGCGGTTCCTTCCAGCCAACCCAGCGCATCGCGACCAAGGTGCAGGTTCTCCTTCACCGGCAGTGGTACGGGCTGATACCCATGCTTCCACACCGTCACTAGACACCACACAATCAAGACGACGACCATCACCGTCGTGACCTGCATGATACGCAGGGCCTTTCCGCTTGATTCGCGAATCCCGAACCTGTTCTGGTTCCAAAAATACGTGGTTGCGACCAATGCGAATCCAACGGCAAATTGCGGCGGCGAAACGCGCCATGACTGGCGCAGGTACCCGGAGATATCATTGAGAAGACCCGCCAGGTACAGGCCAGCACTGACTCCGCTGATCGGTCCGGTCAGAACGTAGTCGAACATCAACGCTGAGACCGCGAGCTTCGCCAGTGTTCCGCCCAAAGCCTCCCGTACGACCTTGTACACACCTCCCCGCACGAACATGCTGCTACTTTCGAGGTAGACGGCACGGATCGCGAGGCCGAAAAGCATGATGCCCAGAACGAACCACGGCGCAGGCTTGCCGATTGAGTTTTCGGCGATCCCGCCGGCGTAATAAGCGGAAGAAGCCAGGTCGCTCAAAACAATAGCTGCAGCGCGCCACACTGTGATGAACGTGAGCAGTACGGTCGTGGCGATGACTACTCTGATCCTGGGGGAATCGGACGACTTCATCTTGCGAGATCCCGGCCTGGAGGACCACCGCAATTCACCGCCCTTGTTCGCCGGAGCGGCCAGCCCTTGGGTATCATTTCGACGCATTTCGCCCATCGCCCGTCGGAAACATCAGCCTCGGCTGACCGACCTACGCAGTGCACGCAAGCGAGATGATCGAACGCAAACAGAACGAGATGGCCGAGGTGCCAGATATCTCCAAGGAACGTGGAACTCCATCGATACCGTGGATCGGAATCCTGGATCTGCACAGCGTTGACCAACTCGTGCAGTACGCAATCGGGCACCACCTGATATCGTCGTCATCCCATCTTCACGCGGTCTGTAGAAACGCGCACGTTTTCGAGCTATGCCTCCCCGATCACATCGGCCAGAATAGCGATGGCTACGCGTAAAGGTGTCTCCTGGAACCCCCCGGGCTACCTGTCTTTTTAAAGAGAGCAGGACAGACGCTTTGAGACGGTCCGGGTCCATCGCGAACTGACTGAAGCTGCCATGGAAATGGTTCCTGAGCGAGCGCTCGAGGAGATTAGGCGCTTGCAGGGGTGTATCGACGCCCTGATCAGTGTCCAGGCCCTGGCCATCACATGGAGTGGAATGAATGCGCGCCAAATCGTTAATACCCTGCTCGATATGTTGATACTGGTGTTGCATCTGGATTTCGCTTGCGCGATCGTGCGCGCCGACAATGGAGGACCTCGTCTCGAAGCAGTGCAACTGCCGCAGGAGACCGTTCGCGCCGCTCATAGCCGCAAACTGCCGGAGCTCGCGGAATGGATCAGGGGCGAAATGCCCGGGGAACCGGCGCGCGTTCCGAATCCGATTGGATCGGGAGAGGTAACGGTCGCACCATGCCGGTTGGGACACAGGACTGAAATCGGATTGATTCTGGCGGCCTCAGCGCGTACTGATTTTCCTACTGACGTGGAATGGCCCTCCGAGAGCCACAGCAAACCAGGCGGTGGTCGGGCTGCAGGAGGCGCGCGTCCTCACACCGGCCGAAGATCGTCTGCGTCGAAGTGAAGCTCAACTCGCTGAAGGTCAGCGGCTTAGCCACACCGGAAGTTGGGGATGGAATGTCTCCTACGGAGAGTTGGTGTTTTCACAAGAGACTTTTCACATCCTCGGTTTTAACCCGGACAAGCCGCCGCCTTCGTTCGACGAGGCGATGGGACGCCTTCATCCGGAAGATCGCGCGCTGATTTACCAGATTCTGGAACGCGCCATCCGCGATAAAAAGACCCCGGCGGCGGATCTCATCGTTCCTCCTCAATCGTCGGACTCCGATGCTGATTGGAGCGACTTGGCTGGATGACCTCCTCGTTGAATGTCATTGGACGGCAATAGTTACTTCATTACTCGGGCGGCTGAGATAGTTCAGACGCACTCCGACAGCCGGCCCGGGCGTGATGCCGTTGGGGACGCGGACATTGATCTGGTTCAGCCCCACAAATCCCGGCGTTTTTCCGAACCACAAGACCTCGGCCATCCGCCCGCCGATGGCTACCTGCGGCGGGATCACACCTCCATCGGCCAGGCCGGTGCAGTAGACGACCAGCACCTCCCCCGCAGCCGCCGGATTGTTCCCTGAAACGAGTCGATACGTGCCGGCGTGCTGGATTGCAGCCTGCCCAGCCGCATCGCCGAGAAGGAACGGCGTCATAGCCGTTTGTTGTCCCAATGCGGGGCGATAGATCTCGACGCTTGCGGTCGAACCGGGCCAGGCGCTGAAGCCGCCGGCAATCAAAACCGTGCCGTCGGGGAGAAGCGTGGCCGTGTGTGAGTGGCGGCCCGTCGTCATATTGCCCGCGGCGGCGAGTTGGCCGCTGCCCGGATCATACAGTTCCGCTGTGGGATCGCCCGAACCTCCCGGTAACTGGCTGCCGGCAATCAGGACCCTTCCATCCGGGAGAAGGGTTGCCGTGGAGAACTCGTGGGGTGCGGCCGTGTTGCCGATGGAGGTAAACGCGCCGGCCGAGGCGTCATAGATTTCCGCTTCCGCGGGAAAGTCATCGTCACCGCTGCCCGCAATCAAAGTTCTGCCGTCCAGGAGCAGAGTTGCGGTGTTTACGCCGGGGAACCAGCAGATATCTGTCCCACACCCTGGATCGGCGCCCCCGGTGATGCTGAAAGAGTTGGTGTCCGGGTCATAGGTCTGCTCCATCCCAGCACTACACCCCTCCGTGCACCCCGTGACCAGCACCTTGCCGCCAGCAAGGAGGGTGGCGGTCGATATGAACGAGGCTTCGGTGGGGCCGGCATAAGGACCTGTCAGCGTGAACCGCCCCGCCACGGGATCATAGACTTGAGCCGACTCACCATTGCCGGCGATCAGCACGCTGCCATTGCCAAGTAAGGTCGCGGCATGCCAACCCTGCCCTATGATCATGTCGCCCGTCGCGCTGAAGCTTCCGCTGGACGGATCGTAGATCTCGGCACTGATTGCTGCCGGCGATTGGTCGGTTCCACCGGCTCCGCCAGTGATTAACACCCTACCGTCCGCGAGCAGGATCGCCCTGTGGAGTTCACGGGCGGTAGTCATGCTGCCGGTACCCGTGAACGTACCTGTGGCAGGATCATAAAGCTCGGCGCTGGCAAGATAGCTCCCGTTCGAAATGCCGCCGGCAATCAGAACCTTCCCGTTCTGTAGCAGCGTAGCGCTGTGCCCCGCCCGCGGGGTGAGCATGTTGCCCGAAGCCGTGAAAGCGCCCTCCGATTGCGCCAGCGCGGCACAGGCAAATGCGCCGATCCAAAGCAGAACAAAACGGGTCGTGATTGTGGTTGTCATATCTCGCTTCTAACTCTCACTTACAACGGCGGCTATTCCGTGCGGCTTGTTCACCGAATCCGGGGCGAACGGAGGAGGCCGGACACGTCCACCATGTCTCGGCCCTCGATCGCTTCCCCAAGCACTCGGATTCGCCTGTGGGCCAGCCGGGCGTCCTGGGGCCGTGATTGCGCTTTCGGATCTCTCGATGAGGAACCGATTGGCGGCATACTCGTTACCGTTCGCGCCGGATTTCCGCATTCGTGAACAGCCATACGCCGCCCGGCAGCTCCCAACAGATCACGCGCAGAGAAAAATGATCGCGCGATCCGCAGGAGCCTGGTTTTGTGATGGAAAGCGGGTCTTGATCCGTCCCGCTTATGGAGTGGCCGTATCGACCGTAATCCGTTCCGCGTTGACCTGGCCGGTCAGTTGGTCAGTCTTGTTTCCGTTAGTATCGAAGACCGTATAGACGAAGGTGCCGCTATAGCTTGTGCCGCCGGGAGACAGGGTAATCTTCTCGACAATGCTGATTCTGCCGAGCAAAGTTCCCGTGGTGGCGTCGTAATTCAGGGCAAAGTGGTTGAGCTGGTAAGTGGAAGTCCCGGTCTTCTGCCATACCCCTAGGCAGAAGTTCTCCTGCGCCGGGGATCGTGCGCCGGAATTGAGAATCTCAGTTCCATCGCTGTGCCACTGGTTGTATCCAAAGTCGATCATCGCCCCATCCGGAATAGACGGTTTGTGAGTCGTGTTGCCCTCCGAGAGGAACTGGATACTCCACATTCCAACGATCGATGCAACGCTCACATTGGAGACCTTGCTCAGATCGCGAGCAAGACCCGCGGACGTGACCGACTCGAGAGGGCTTTGCGGATCCAGCCTGAGCTGCCCCATTACGAACGGTGACTGCAGTTGTGTCGGAGCGCACGCGCTTGCCCCGGATACGAATAGCATCCCGATCGCCGCTGCGCTCAATGTTGTTGTGATTGCTCGATTTATCGTTCTCATAGTGTTTTCCTCTTTCTATTGCAAACTGCCAAACCAGTTTTAAGCCGTTTGTGTACTAACCTCATTTCTGTTCTTGTGCAAGCCGGAGAATTCCGGCGGGCTGGTGACTTCGGGCCCACTGTTCCTCTTGGATCCCGGATTGAGACCATGAACCGGTCTGTCGATCTATTGGCCTTCGCAGCTCACCTTGGTGTTCCAGTCGACAAACGCGCCGTTCGGACTATCCCGCCAAGCCCAGACGTGCAGTTCGAAGAAAGCGGGCAAGCCGTACCGGTTGGGGCTGTTGACCAGTTGGAACGCCTGTCCGTCGAGCATCGGCGGAGCGCTGTTTTGCGACAACCAAGTGGCCGCATCGACGATGTACTCAACGCCCACCAGTGTCAGGCCGCCGTTCGAAGGCTCGTATATGAGCGCCTCCGGCTTGGTGGCGTCGAGCTTGCCGTCCCCATAGAGAGCGAGGTTGATGTAGTGAATTCCCATCGCCCCTTGATCCGGGCCGCTTACACAGCCAAACAAGGGCTGGTAGCCGGCTGCCGTGGCAGCGTTGACGTTGGTGTACTGTATGGTGGCGTTGCGAACGGTTTGCACGAGCTTGGCCGGGGCGGAGTTCCCGTGGCCGTCATGCCCTTGTTGCGGATCGTCTGGTGCAGCGGGTAGCGCGACAGTCGCGGCCACAGTACACAACAGCAGCGGAAGGCTACTCCTCGTCGATTGGTGAATGATGGTCTCGATGCGTTTCCTCATAGTCTTGTCCTTTCCAATTTCTCCTCGTTGACGGCCGGCTGGAGTATTTCCCGAGAGCCGGCGATGGGCGGCTCATCCTTTCATGTCATGCCGATCGGTCCGGTGCCGCACAGGGGCAACTTAGCCGAGGCGACTCCGCTGAGTCCTCCGGGAAATCTCGGGTTTTTCTAAGGAAAACCATAACGCCCGTAGGTTAATGAAAATAACAACCTTGCGGGCTGCCGCCGGGCGACGCTGCTAGAATGGATGGCACGCCGCCAACAGGCAGCGGCCATGAATCAGCCAAGGGTCATCTACGAATTCGGCCGGTTTCGCCTCGATCGGGACGCCCACCTTCTGCTAAGCGGCGGTGAAATCATTGCGCTGGAGCCGAAAGCCGTGGAGGTGCTCCTCATTCTGGTCGAGAAGCGCGGCGAACTGGTGGCCCGGCAGGAACTGATGACCGCCGTCTGGCCGGATACGTTCGTAGAAGACAACAACCTCTCCTCGAATATTTCGATCCTCCGAAAGCAGTTGGGAACGACTGAGGACGGCGGGGATTACATCCAAACGATTCCCAAGAGAGGCTACCGGTTTGTCGCTGCGGTGAAGCAGGTCGAAAGCCAACCGCCGGCCGTTCCGTCTGTTCCGGTCGTATCACCTGTCCCGGTCGTGCCCTCCGACGAGGAAGCGGGTCCGGGAGTTGCTCCAGCCGAAGTGAGCGCCCCCGAAGCAGCCTCGAAGGCCCCGGGCAACAATTCTGGTGGCAGCTCCACAAGCGCCGAGACGAGTCTCGTCGCTGCAGACACGAGTGTCCGCGCCACATCGGCTCCGAAACGGCAGGGTTTCCTGGAGTTCGTGCGGCGGCCTCGCCTCGTGATGATGGCGTCGGTGGGGCTGTTGGTGCTGGTGTTGGCTTATCGGGCGGGATGGCGCGGGAGGCCGCGAGGTGTTGGCGCTGAGGCGCAGATCGGCGCAATTGCGGTGCTGCCGCTCGAGAATCTTTCGGGCGATCCCGGGCAGGAATACTTTGCCGATGGCATGACGGAAGCGCTGACCGCCGACCTGGCGCAAATCGGGACCTTGAGGGTGATCGCCCGTGCCTCGGTGATGCAATACAAGGGAACCAAACAGCCGTTGGCGCAGATCGCCCAGCGGCTGAATGTCGAGGGCATCGTATCGGGCTCGGTGGTCCATTCCGGGCATCGCGTGCGAATTACCGCGGCTTTGATTCGCGCTGCCACCGGCCAGCAGCTCTGGGCCAAGACTTACGAACGGAACCTCGGCGACATCCTGGACTTACAAAGCGAGGTGGCTCGGGCGATCGCCGTCGAGGTGCAGGCGAAGGTCACCACGGAGGAGCAAACGCGGCTGGCGCGCAGCCGTTCGGTCGATGCCGACGCCTACGACGCTTACCTCAAAGGCCGCTATTACTATAACCGATTCACGGTGGATGGGTTCGCGAAGAGTATCGAGTACTTCGAGCAGGCGATCCAACGGGCTCCCAACTACGCCTCCGCTTATGCCGGGCTGGCAGACGCCCTGGCGAGCCTCGAACAGATCGGCGCCGCCCGGCCCGAGGACGTTCATCCCAGGGCGCTTGAAGCGGCGACGAAGGCTCTGGCAATGGATGATGCACTCCCGGAGGCTCACGCCGCCATGGCGTTGGTGAGAGCCAATGATTGGGAGAGATCGACAGCCGAACGAGAGGCAAGGACAGCGATCGAGCTCAATCCCGGCTTTTCTCTGGCGCACTTGATTTACAGCAACATGCTGCGTCATCTCGGGCGGAGAGAAGAAAGCATCGCGGAAGCCAAACGGGCGCTCGAGTTAGATCCTCTTTCACCATTGACGAATGAAGAGTTGGCGGATGCACAGTTGAGCGCTCGCCAATATGACGCTGCCATCGAACAATATCAGAAGACACTGGAACTTTATCCGGATCAGCCGGCGCCGCGAGATTCGTTGGGGTGGGCCTATGTTTATAAGCGAATGTACGACCAAGGCCTGGAAGAAATTCGCAAAAGCATCGCTCTGTACGGAGAAGATCCGAGTCTTTCACCGGAAATTGCGTTCATCTATGCAACCACCGGCCGAAACGCCGAGGCGCAGCAGATCCTGGACCGATTGCTGAACACCTCGCAGACGGCCCCCATCGCGGCCCACCATTTCGCGCTGATTTATGTCGGAATGGGGAAAAAAAAGGAAGCTCTTTGGTGGCTGGAAAAGGCCTACAACGAGCACTCTCCCATGATGGCCTGGCTCGAGGTCGATCAGAGATTTGACAGCCTGCGGCAGGAGCCCAGATTCCAGGACCTGGTTCGACGAGTCGGGTTGCCCTAGTCCGAAATTGCCGGGTCGTCTGTCGTCTGTCGTCTTGACTCCACCCGTGCTTTAGCGCATACTCAAGCCTACTATCGGGGCGAGGGGTCTGAGTCGCAGAGAAGGACAATATGCGAAAGCGGTTGAAGGCCATGCTGATACTGGCAGTCTGTGGAATCGGTTCCACCGCCGGGTTGGCGTGCGGCGACAAACTGATTCTGACACTCGGCACCCTCCGTTTCAACCAGATCAACGGAAGCCTTCACCCGGCTTCGATCCTGGCCTATGCACCCCAGAACTCACCGGTGGCGCAGGTCGTCCAAGAACTCGAGCGGCAATCGGCCGTGAAACGGGTCGGCCTCACGTTCTACTCTTTGGACGACCGGGCCAGATTGGATCAAGCGATGAAGGCTCAAAAGTACGATCTCCTGTTGGTGGATGCCGCCGATGCCGACACACTGCAACGCGAGGCGCAGTCGCTCCCTTCGAAACCGGTGGTATTGCCGGTGGTTTCTCAGTCCAACAAGGCTGCGGCAGTGCAGGCAGAGCAGAAGTTTCACTGCGTGCTGACAACTCCGAATCCTCCCGCCCGCTATCTCTCGGCGATCGATCGAGCCATGGAGTTCAAGCTGAGAGCCCGCGCCAGATGACGGCCTCACGGTTGCTCTGCGCCGTTTTGGCGATGCCTTTCCTGGTTTCGGCGCAGGCGTGGCTATCCCCCCAGGGACAGGGAACGGTGTCTCTGAGTTATCAGAACATGTTTGTGTCTAATCACGCGTATGAGAGCAGCGATGCACACGATATCGGACACATCCTCTCGCACACTCTGACCCTGGATGCGGACTATTCTTTTACCGATAAACTGGCGGTGAGAGTCGCCATACCCTATGTTGATGGGAGGTATTACGGCACGAAGCCGCACCAGTTGCCGGAGGATAACGGACTCTATCATTCCACTTTTCAGGATTTCACAACCGATGTCCGGTACAATCTGACGAAGCGTCACTTACTGGTGACGCCCTTCTTGAGAGTCGTGGTTCCCAGCAACAGCTATACCTATTTTGCGCACTCCGCGGCTGGACGCGACCTGCGCGAGTATCACCTGGGCACAAACTTTGGACGCAGTCTCGGTCCATTTTTGCCCAGGGCTTTTCTGCAGGTTCAATATTCCTACGCGTTTGTGGAACGTGTCCTGGGCATTGCACCGAACCGCAGCAATGCCGAGTTCCAGCTTGGTTACTTTCTGAGTCGCCGTGTCTCGGTGCTCGCCACCGGACAGGGTGCGTATACGCACTACGGCGTTGACCTCAATTTCAACCTCCCTCATGCAGGCCTGCCGGCCGATCAATGGATTCACCACGACCAAATCGCAAAGGCGAGCCTTTTCGATCTCGGCGGCGGGACGGCATTCGCAGTGACACCGTCGTGGCAGATGTTCCTCACGGTCGCGCACTCGATGGCGGGACGAAACGGGCATCTTCACGCGGCAGTCGCCACGATAGGAGTGAGCCGTTCATTTGGAGCGAAGTCCGAGCGCGACCGAGCTTCCCTGGGTTCGGGAGGACAGTCCGGGCCGGGCGCAAATCGACCGGTCGCCTGTACTTGCGCCAAGACACGATGACAGCCGGCGCGCGAAATCATGAACAGACTTGTCTCGGTCTCGCGATGGATACCACGCGACTACACCAGCCCCATCGATACCACGCCTACGGTGGCTAGCGAGTTTGGAATTGGACCCAGTTGAAAAGGTAAATCGAAGTCCGCAGTCTGTAACTCTTTGAGGAATCTGGTCGGGCCGGCCGAGGTTTGAACTCGGGACCTCTTGCACCCGAAGCAACACAAGTCAATAACTTACGAGCATCGCATGCTGAAAACAAAAGAGTTAGGTGTGGTGGATTTGGACGCCTTTGTAGACCATCCGCTCACGCCTGGTAGCAGGAGGCGAGCAGGAGGATCTTTGCCAAGTATTCTCCGCTGAGGCCCGCGGAGCACGCTTGCAACTAAAATCTATCGATTTAAGTGGCCCCGAGCGCCGCTAGTAGCAGGAGGCAAGCAGGAGGACCTTCGCTGAGCGTTCTCCTATCAGTATTGGGCGTTTGACATAACTCAACATGTGAACCAACTGTCCTTAAAGCGTACCCTTTTAGGGACTATCCTGACCCAAAAGGATGCCCTTCTGGGACGCTCGATAGGTTTTAGGCTGCAAGCGTGGCTCCGCAGGCCTCAGCGGAGAATACTTGGCAAAAATCCTCCTGCTCGCCTCCTGCTACCAGGCGTGACCCAACGATTGGAGTGCTGTCCCCGCAGGCAGCGGGCCGTTCTTGTAAATGTCATACTTCCTCATTGTCGGACACACACAAATGGCAGACTACCAGTTGCTACGGGACATCATCGAAAAGGTGTATACTTGGCCACCAGTAAAGCCTTTTCACGGCGACCCGCACTGCGTTCCACTTGTTCTAAGTCTTGGAGGTGAGGCATGAAGTCCGGCTCCGTTCTTTTGCCCGTATTGTTGGGCACGGTCTGCCACAGTTCCGTGGTGTCGGCCCAATCCGCGGGCACGTTCACCCCGACGGGCAACATGACCGTCGCGCGCGCGGCCCATACAGCAACCTTGCTTCCGAGCGGCAAAGTGTTGATCGCTGGTGGCGCTCAGCATGCGAGCGTCGGCCCAGACTTAGTTCTCGCAAGCGCCGAACTTTACGACCCTGCTACCGGCGCATTCACCGCGACGGGCAACATGACCACGCCGAGGCAACTGCACACAGCAATACTGCTCGCTGACGGCAGGGTCCTGATTGCAGGAGGCAGCCAGGAGCATCCCGGCCAGACCGTGGACCTGGCCAGTGCAGAGATCTATGATCCCTCTACGGGGACCTTTACCAGAACAGGCGACCTGTCGACACCCCAGCACTGGCCTGGGGCCGCATTGCTCGGCAATGGCAAGGTCCTGATTGCGGCCGGGTTTCCGGGCCAGAATCCGTGGCCGGCCCCAGCTCAACTCTTTGACCCAGGAACGGGTACGTTCGGCGCTGCGGGTGCGTACGCCTTGGCGAGCAATAGGCAAGGCTCTGAAAATGGGCCGCCCAGAGCCACATTGCTCCCGGATGGCAGGGTCTTGGTCTTGGGGTTGGAAACCGCCGAACTCTATGATCCTGGAGCCGGCAGGTTCAGTGCTACCGGTATAGTTGCCGTGAATAATGATGACTACGGCCCGATTCAGCAATCGGCAACTGTGCTCCTGAACGGAAAGGTCTTGGTTGTCCATGGTCTCGATGGAAAGAATGGAATGGTTGGGACCGCAGTAGTGTACGACCCCTCGACGGGAACAATCACTTCGACCGGGAACATGACCACCGCCCGTGAGGGCTTCACTGATACCCTCCTACCCGATGGAGCCGTTTTAATCGCCGGTCCCGCGTACCTTCCGACAGCCGAGCTATACGATCCCGGGACCGGTACGTTCTCCGCTACAGCGAACATGGCCATGGCCAGCGGTTCCCAAACCGCCACTCTGCTTCCCGATGGCACGGTCTTGTTCGCGGGCGGCGCCACTTCCAGCACCCAACTCTATAAGCCGGTTTCGTTAGTGCCAGCCCCTTCACTTTTGCCTCTTTCGGGTGGAGGAGGCCAGGGGGCGATCCAGCACGCCGATACATATCAAATCGCCTCGTCCAACAACCCAGCGGCTGCAGGAGAGATTCTGGTCATCTATTGCACCGGCCTCGTCGATGGGAGCGTTATCCCTCCGCAGGTAGCCATCGGCAGCCGGTTGGCTGAGATACTTTTCTTCGGCAATACTCCCGGATACATTGGTTTGAATCAAGTGAACGTCCAGGTGCCGGGGGGCGTTGTGCCAGGACCGGCTGTCCCTGTGCGCTTGAGCTATCTTAGCCGCCCGAGCAACGAAGTCACCATCGGCGTGCGCTAACCTCAGCGCCCCGGCGTTGTCGCCTCCTACTGCGCAGGTTTGCTGGCGGTGCCGACCCCGCGCCTCCTGGTAGGAGCAGGTGACCAGGAGGGCCTTCGCCGTTTGTTCCACCTGCTCCGGGGCCTCAGCGGAGAATACTTGGCAAAAACCCTCCTGCTCGCCTGCTGCTACCAGGCGTGACCCCGAACCCCGCCCCCCCGCTACATCCAGGACAAGGCCGCCGATCACGATGGCCGTATTGTCACCGTCGGCCAACTCATCCTCTTCGCCACCGACACCGGTGATGCCTGGCTACTCGACATCACCGACCACCTTGCGGTCCGTCCCGCCAGAGATGGCGACCCCGATGCCATCTACCTGGAGGAGACCGATGCCAGCTTCGCCATCGAATGGAAGGGTCACTACCGGATCGAAGGGCCTGCTTTCATCTACGCTGATCGCGGTACCGGCCGCATCACGACCATCCTGGGCTACCCCACACACAAGATCGCTGACGCGGGCTGATCTGAAAATTTCAAATCTCTTTGGCTAGATTTTAGGTTGCAAGCGTGCTCCGCGGGCCTCAAGCGCAGAATACTCGGCAAAGATCCTCCTGCTCGCCTCCTGCTACCAGGCGTGACCCCGAACCCGCCCGGGCTTATTGTTTTTTTTCTCCGGTACGACCTCTACCAGGTCCACCAGTTCCCCGAACGTCTGCAGGTTCAAGACCTCATGGTCTTCTAAAGTGAGCCCGAACCGCTCTTCGATTTCGAGGATCACATCGATCATCCGCGGCGAATCGATTCCCACTTCATTCAGAAGATGAGAGTCGCGCGTGAGGCACAAAGGCTGCGCGCGCTTGGGCGCGAAATGGCTCACGGTCTCGTGCAACGCTTCCTGCACACGATCTTTGTTCACGTTCATAATGGAATTCCTTCCCAGATTAGTTGCGATAGCTCCGAAACACGATGCACGTGTTCACATCGCCAAACCCGAATGACGCCTTCGCGACAACGCCCAGCTCTCGCTCTATGCAACGGCGCACTACGCTGCGCTCACACCAAGCCAGTTCGGGATGCAGATCCTCGCAATTGAGCGATGGATGCACGAACCCTCCTTTCAATTGCAGGACCGCGGCTACGCATTCGATCGCTCCAGCGGCGCCCAACGTATGTCCGAACAGCGACTTCGGCGCGTTCAGCAAGGGGAATCGTTCGTCGGGAAGTTGGAGTGCGCAGCGCCAATTGTTAGCTTCGAAAACATCTCCGGCGGTGGACGTAAGATGGCCCGAGATCAGATCGACATCTTCCGCTACCAGGCCAGCCACCGCGAGCGCCCTATGGATACAGCGGCGGACGCCTTCCGGGTTGCCGAAGGTCATCGTGCCCCCGTTGCGCTGACCACCGCAGGTGGCGGCGGCGCCGGCGACTTCCGCATAAATCTTAGCCCCTCGGGCTAGCGCACTCGGTAAACTCTCCAGCATCACCGCGCCGGCGCCCGCCGCGGGAACGAACCCTGCCGCGCTGGCGCTCATCGGGCGAGAAGCGCGATCTGGAGTCTGGTTCGAATTGCGGCATAACACTCGCATCGCATCGAAGCCTGCCCAAATATATGGCGAATATCCTTCGCAGCCTCCAGCCAGGACTCTCGCGGCACGGCCTTCGCGGATAATCCAGAAACCGTTGGCGATCGCCTCCGTGCCCGTGCTACACGCGCTACTGTTGGTGGTCACTTGTCCCCCTAGACCTAGCAGTCCGCCGAGCCGTGCACTGGCGCTGCTCCACATCAGCCGTTCGGGAATGACGCTACCCAGGGGTCGCACGTGGCCCGCATCCATGGCGGGGGTAAGCGTCTTGCCGGCGGTTTCCAGCCCACCCAGGGCCGATCCGAACACGACGGATGTTTCCCAGTCCACGTCAGTGGTAGGCCGCCGGGAAAAGCCGGCATCCTCCCAGCAGTCCAGACCGGCAATACAGCCGATCGTTGTGTAACGATCCATTCCGAGCAACGTCACGTGGTCGAAATACTGATCGCGAAGTTTCTCGATTCCTTCCGGCACTCTTGCCACCTGGCATCGGAAGCCGAGGGCCTCCAGTTCCGGGCGGAACTGAATTCCGGAGCGTCCTTCACGCAGTCCGCTCTCGAACGTCTCCAACCCGTCGCCTATCGGAGAGAGCACACCGAGACCAGTCACCACGACCCGATCTGTCACACTTTCCCCCTCTCCAAACTTCGGCAACTGGCACGTCGCATCGCGATTTTCGAGATGACTCGCATACTGGAAGCGAAGCTTCAATGTTTCAAGCCGAACTGCGTGCAACGCATTCCAACCGGGTTGTGTCGCCCCTTTCGGGTAACTGGAGCATCCGCCGGACGCGCCACAATGGAGCGTCGATCTTTGGCGGTGGATGACACAGATCGAAGTACATCACCGACAACTCGTCGTCCAACGCACTGACAAACAAAGGGTGGATCCCGGGCGCAAGGTGCCCCCCAGATCGCAGAACCATGTTCGATTGTCCGTCGCGTCCGCCTACGGCTCCGAACAGACAGCGCTTATCGAGCCAGCGCCCAACCACCCACATGCTCAGGAGCAACAGGTAGCCTACTTCGCGTCTCCTCCACGGCGGGGCCATAATCCACCGGCCGACTTCTGCGCAGTCGGTACGGGCCAACTTCATCAGCTGAACCACTGATGCGAGACACGACGGACCAAACCGGCGTCCGATAAAACTCCTGCCGTATTCCGGCATCGGAGTCACGCGGGCGCATCCGATCAATGCACCCGCGGCCCGGACCGTCACATGAAAGGAATCCGCATCTAGCGGGTCCTCATCCGCGTATCCACCGCCCTCGCGCACAAATCCCGGCCGTCGTCCGTTCGCATAAAGGATCCGGCCGCGGAATTCCGAGAGTTCCGCAAGAAATTCGGCTGTCACCTTCGAGAGCGGAATTCCGGCGGATAGACGCTCAGGAGCCACAATCTCCCAACCGCAGTCTGTTGCCGCTTCTGAGCGCGCGCCGTTCATGATACGAACCGGCGACGTCCCAACCGAAGGCAGTCGTCAAGGAACATAGCGTAGGCATCCAGCGTCGCGGACCCGGCCGATACCAGATTGGGTAAGAAGGACGGGTTCTCGCTCAGCAGGCCGCTGAGTTGGAGCCGGTTGAAATGGGTGTGGCCGACGTCGAGCTCTACATGATCGTTTAGGAACCTTAACGCATCCCGGATGTCCGGACCTGGAAGCGCGGTGCAGCGCTTGATCAGTCTCGGTCCATACGCGACCGAGAGCATCTCGATTTCGTACTCGATTGCCAATTGTGCGTAAGGCGCCGGCCCGGCGATTACATCTTCGTGCAAGCGCCGGTAGGTTGTTACTCCGTTGGTGGGTGGCAGAGCAATCAGGAAGGCGGCACTCAGAATGGGCTGTCGATTGGTGTTCCAACGGTCCACCAATCGGTTCGCGTCCGTCTGCATCAGGAGGTCATAGCCGGCCTCCTGGTGCGCATGTGCCTCGAGCGCCTTTCCGAGCTGGGACAGGCCAAGTTCTCCGCACCTGCGTCCGGCCCGCCGGATCCAGCCTTCCACCGGCTCGGTCATCCCTACCCCGAGAGCATTGAAGTAGATGAGAAAGGCTTCCAACGTTTCGGGTTCCAATGTGCCCCGGAACAGCGCCGCCACCGCGGGATGGTCGTCGAAACGCTGCCGGGCTCCGGCCATCAGCCGGTCATACTCGGCAACCTTGGAGCATCGAGCTGTTTCAGCCTTGCTGGCGCCTGACAGCATCCCGGCTCCCACATCTGATGGTTCGGGCAATCGATCGCAGTCTTTGATGGTCATGACATTCTCTCCCTCTTTGGAAACGCGGCGTTCAAAATTGGGTACCCGGCGCCGCTTAGCACCCCTGCATGTTTTGCATCTACCGCGACAGCGGCCGTCACTCATTGCTCGGGTCTGAACCGTTTCCTACTCTTTAGCGGCCGCAAGACCCGAACTGCGTTGTTGGCCCCGTCGATCACGTACACGTTCCCGGAGCCATCGACTGCCAGCGTATTGCCGAGTTCATCCATGGTGGGGTTGAGCTGGGCCCGGAGGGCTGATCCGCCGTCGCCTGAATACCCGGCGGCGGCTGTGCCGGCAATCGTGATCACCGCGCCATCGGGTGAGGCTTTCTGGATGCGGCGGAAGGATGCGGAAAGTTCCTCGAAAAGGATATTGCCCGATTCATCGACAGCGAGGCCGGTAATCAGGTTGTTCAGTCCGTAGGCGGTGAAATTGGCGTCGAAGTCCGCGGAGGCGTCGACGGCCGTGTGAATTAGGCCCGATGGGGAGACCACGCGAATCCGGCCGTTGCCGGAATCCGCGATGTAGAGATTGCCGGAGGCGTCTACGGCAAGACTAATCGGCAGGCTGAGTTCGGCTTGCGTGGCGGGTCCGCCATCGCCGGAAAAACCGATAGTGCCCCGGCCGGCGACAATGCTGCTGGTTCCATCGGGCGATACCTTGCGAATGACTCGATTATATGGATCGGCGATGAATAAGTTGCCGTCGCGGTCGAGCGCCAATCCTGTCCCGGACTCCGCCAGCTTAACCTTGGCGCCATCCGGAGAGATTCTGAACACGCCGGACTCATCCGCGGTGTAGAGGTTCGCGCGGGCATCCACGGCAATGGCGCAGGGTGACCAGAGATCGTCCGGAAACTGGCACGCCGTGGCGACGGTCGCGATAACACCCTGGGGTGAGACCTTGCGGATGCGGCCGTTGTGCGCGTCGGCGATATAGACATTCCCAGCGGGATCTATGGCCACGCTTGCGGGGTCGGCAAGCTGAGCACCCGCTGCAGGACCATTGTCCCCGGAGAAGCAGCAGTATTCACCATCACCCGCGATCGTGTTCGCCTGGCCATCGGGCGACACCCTCCGAACACGGGTGTTAAAGGTCCAGTCGGCGATTGAGAGGTTGCCGGCGGCATCGACTGCGACGGCGATCGGCAAAAGGACGACGCTGGTTGCGGCCGCCCCATCCGGGAAGTTCCAGTTTTGGCCGCCGCCTGCGACGGTCGCGATGGTGCCATCCGGCGCAACCTTCCGAATGCCGGCATACTCTTCCGCGATGTAGAGGCCGCCCTGTTGGTCGAGCGCAACGCCCAAAGCGCCGAGCAGTTGTGCATCGGTCGCAAAGGCGCCATCGGAGCGCGAGGCCCCGCCGCCCGCGATGGTCGTGATAGTCCCATCTACGGAAACTTTGCGCACGAGGGCATTACCGTAGTCGGCGATATAAAGATTGCCTGCGTGATCCACGGCCACGCCGGCTGGAGCGTTGAGCCGCGCGTCAACCGCGCTGCCGCCATCCCCTGAGAACCCCGGGACGCCGGATCCGGCAACCGTAACGACATCGCCTGACGCGGAGATGCGGCGAATCCGGTGCGCATAGAACTCACTGACGAAGGCGTTACCCGAACTATCGACTGCAACGGCAAAGGGGTTTTGAAGCTGCGTGGCGCCGGGGATAGTGGTAATCATTCCGGAAGGTGAGACTTTGCGGATTCGGCCATTATTCATGTCCGAGATGAACAGGTTGCCTGCAGTATCGACAGCCAGCCCCCTCGGGGAATCGATTTGAGCCGCAACGGCCAGTGCTCCATCGCCCGAGTACCCGGCTCGCCCGTTGCCCGCATACAGTGTCAACTGTCCGGCGGAGTCGAGGCGAAAAACGGAATGCAAATCGGAACTTGAGAGGTACACGTTACCCGCGGCATCGGTGGCCGCGCCCCAGATTGTACCGAGAGAAACACTCAGAGCGGGCGCCGGAGACGGCGGCGGTCCGCCCCCCGCGAACGTAGAAATCTCGTATTGTTGGCCCTGGGCCAGCACGCTCATGAAGACAGTTGCGGCGAGCATGCTCGCTATCGATTTGATGCGTACAAAACCGGTTCTCATCTTTGGCCTTCTTAGATTCACCAATCGTGATTTCATTGCGCTGCGGTTTTCGACCCGGCGGTGCGCCCACCGCGTTCACTTAGCGCTAACCGCTATCGTTACTCCGCCTTGACTGGTCGC
>Ga0335085_10003256_pt1 | contig 28466 bp, 26 predicted proteins | sample Lox_Sample_45_FD_206712 | JGI IMG/M metagenome (GOLD analysis project Ga0335085, IMG submission 206712) | Soil microbial communities from Loxahatchee National Wildlife Refuge, Florida, United States - Lox_Sample_4.5 | ecosystem: Environmental > Terrestrial > Soil > Wetlands | place: USA... | reverse complement strand
TGGTGACCACCGTTCTCGGCATCGCTTTGGCCTTTTTCCCAGCGCAGCAGATCAAATCGCTGATGCGCTACGAGTTCTGGATGTTCGGCGGGACCCTCGTGTTTGTGGGCCTCGCCGCGTTTTTCTTCTTTATCTATGGCGGGCGCAAGGCGGCCCGAAAGCTCACCGCGGGATCGCCTGCCCACGAAATTGGAAATTAGGAGGAGGATTATGTCGAGTCCAGCAAAACCTGCCGTCAAAACCTATCAGAACCATATCAACGGCCAGTGGGTCCCCGCCACCAACGGAGAAACGTTTCCCGTCTTCGATCCTTCCACGGAAGAAGTAATCGCTCACGTCGCTTCCTCCAGCGCTGCCGACGTAGACAAGGCCGTGAAAGCCGCGCGCGCCGCTTTTGACTCCGGCGCCTGGCCGGCCACCACCGCGCAGGATCGCGGCCGCATCCTTTTCAAGCTTGCCGAAAAAATCCGCCAGAATCTTCCCATGCTTGCCGAACTCGAATGCCGCAACACCGGGAAGCCCATCGTCGAGGCGGAATACGACATCGGCGACGTGGCCACCTGCTTCGAATACTATGGCGGCCTTGCAAACAAAGTGACCGGCAACGTCATGCCGGTTCCCGCCAACGCCCTCAGCTTCACGCTGCGCGAACCCGTCGGCGTCGCAGGGCAAATTATTCCGTGGAACTATCCCCTGCTCATGGCTGCATGGAAGCTCGCGCCCGCGATCGCCGCTGGCTGCACATGCGTGTTGAAGCCCGCGGAGCAAACCCCGCTCACCGCAATGGAATTCGCCAGCTGGCTTGAGGAAGCAGGTCTTCCACCTGGCGTCGTGAATATCATCAACGGCATCGGCGAAGTCTCCGGCGCGGCCCTCGTCGCACACCCGCAAGTGGACAAGATTGCCTTCACTGGCAGCGCTGGCGTCGGCAAAATCATCGTGAAATCCGCCGCTGACACGCTGAAACGTGTAACGCTCGAACTCGGCGGAAAATCCCCGAACATCTTCTTCGCCGATGCCGATTGGGAAGCCGCCGTTGACGGCGCGCTCTTCGGCGTCTTCATCAACCAAGGCGAAGTTTGCTCCGCAGGCAGCCGTGTTCTCGTCGAGAAAAAGATCTACCCGAAATTTGTCGAAGCCATGACGGAAAAGGCCAAGCGCATCAAGCTGGGCCCGCCGCTCGAACGCGAAACCAAGATGGGGCCGCTGGTCAGCAAGGAGCAGTACGACCGCGTTACCTCGTATCTCGAAGTCGGCAAGAAGGAAGCCAAAACCGCCACTGGCGGCAGCCGCCCGAAAGCTTTCGGCAAGGGCTACTACGTTGAGCCGACGATCTTCTATGACGTGGACAACTCCGCCCGCATCGCCCGCGAAGAAATTTTCGGCCCCGTCGCTTCCGTGATCCCGTTCGAAAACGAAGCCGACGCCATCCGCATCGCCAACGACACGCCCTACGGCCTCGCCGGCGCCGTCTGGACTCGCGACATCTTCAAAGCGTTCCGCATCGTGAAGTCCATGCGCGCGGGAATCATCTGGGTCAATCACATGCAGCCCACTTACGTCGAAGCGCCTTGGGGCGGATACAAGCAATCCGGCTTCGGCCGCGAACTCGGCCCCTGGGGTCTCGAGGAATATCTGGAAACCAAGCAGGTATTCGTCAACCTCGACGAAGCGCCGATCGGCTGGTACTGAGTTTCCAACGAAATTTCTGCAATCAGGAAGGGGAAGCCAACGCCATGAAAACAATTCAGCTCCGTACGGAAGTTCCCGGGCCCAAATCCAAAGCGCTGCTCGCGCGCCGTGAAGCCGCGGTTCCGCGGGGCCCGGCGCTGGTCACGCCGATCTTCACGGAGAGAGCCGAAGGCGCCTGGATCGAAGACGTCGACGGCAATCGTTATCTGGATTTCGCCGGCGGCATCGGCTGCTTAAACGTCGGCCACCGCGCGCCTCGCGTCCAGGCTGCCGTCCGCGCGCAGGTGGATAAATTCCTGCACACCTGTTTTGGCGTCACGCCGTATGAGTCTTACCTGGCGCTGGCGGAGAAGCTCAACGCGATCGTCCCCATCAGCGGCACGAAAAAAACCTTTTTCGTCAACACCGGCGCGGAGTGCGTCGAAAACGCCGTGAAGATCGCCCGCGCGCACACCAAGCGGCCCGCGGTCATCTGCTTCGAAGACGCCTTTCACGGCCGCACGCTGCTGACCATGTCGCTTACCAGCAAAACGAATCCCTACAAAGTCGGCTTCGGCCCCTTTGCACCGGAGATTTACCGCATCCCGTACGCCAACTGCTATCACTGCTCCTACGGCCTCACCTATCCCTCCTGCAACATGACCTGCGCGCGGCATATTGAAGACACCTTCAAACGTGTGGTCGCCGCCGATCAAGTCGCTGCGATCATCGCCGAACCTGTGCTCGGCGAAGGTGGCTTCGTCGTTCCGCCCAAGGAGTTTTTCTCCGTCATCCGTGAAATCTGTGACAAGAACGGCATTCTGTTCATCGCCGACGAAGTCCAGAGCGGCATCGGGCGCACCGGCAAAATGTTCGCCATCGAACATTACGGCGTCGAACCCGATATTTTGATCACCGCCAAGTCGCTGGGCGGCGGCCTGCCCATCGCCGCGGTCACCGGCCGCGCGGAGATTATGGACGCGCCGATTGCCGGCGGCCTCGGCAGCACGTTCGCGGGAAACCCCGCCTCCTGCGTCGCCGCACTCGCCGTCATGGAAACTATCGAAAAGGACGGCCTGCTGGCCCGCTCCGCCGCTATCGGCAAGCGCTTCGAGGAACGCGCGAAACTCTGGCAGCAGAAGTGGTCCATCGTCGGCGATGTCCGCGGCCTGGGTGGCATGTGCGCCATGGAACTCGTGAGCAACCGCGAAACCCGCGAACCTGCCGGCACGCAAACCAAGGAACTTTCCAAGTTTGCTTACGAGCACGGGCTGATCACCATCACCGCCGGAACCTACGGCAACGTTGTGCGCATTCTTGTTCCGCTGGTCGTCACCGACGAGCAGTTCGACGAAGGCCTCGACGTTCTGGAAGCCGGGCTGGCCCACGTATCTGAAGCCAGGCAAGCCGCTCTCTCTCACGCGTAACCCGTAGCGGCCACCTCACGCTCCCCGTGGCGAGCGGAGGGCATGTAGGTGCTTGCGTCCGGCCAGCATCTAATCTTTGATTGATTCTCCGAAGAGGTGTCTCATGTCAACCGCCGCAAATTCCGCCGTCGCTCCCGTCAGCTTGAAGGACATGCGCTTGTTCCGCGAAGCCTGCTATGTGGACGGCCAATGGGTCCAGGCCGCCAGTGGCGCCACGACCGCGGTGGACAATCCCGCCACCGGCGAGATCATCGGCAAAGTTCCCAAGCTGAGCGGCGCAGAAACCCGCCGCGCCATTGAGGTCGCTGACCGTGCCTTTCATCCCTGGGCCGCCAGGGCCGCCAAGGAGCGCGCCATCATCCTGCGCAAATGGTTCGACCTGATGATGGAACATCAGGAAGACCTCGCCCGCTTGATGACTATCGAACAGGGCAAGCCGCTCACCGAGTCGCGCGGTGAAGTGGCCTATGCCGCCGCGTTCCTCGAATGGTTCGGCGAAGAGGCCAAGCGCGTCTATGGCGACACGATCCCCGGCCATCAAGCCGACAAGCGTATCGTCGTGCTGAAGCAGCCCATCGGCGTTGTGGCCTGTATCACGCCGTGGAATTTCCCACTCGCGATGATCACCCGGAAGGCGGGGCCAGCACTCGCAGCGGGCTGCACTGTCGTTATCAAACCTGCCGCGCAAACGCCGTTCTCTGCTCTGGCGTTGGCAGAACTCGCCGAGCGTGCCGGTGTTCCCAAAGGCGTGCTCAACGTGATCACCGGCTCTGCCAAGGAAATCGGCGCGGAACTCACTGCGAATCCTATCGTCCGAAAGCTTTCTTTCACCGGTTCCACCGAAGTCGGCAAAGTTCTCATGGCGCAGTGCGCGGGCACGATCAAAAAGCTCTCGCTCGAACTCGGCGGCAATGCGCCGTTCATCGTTTTCGATGACGCCGATCTCGACGCCGCCGTCGAAGGAGCCATCGCCTCCAAATATCGCAACACCGGCCAAACCTGCGTCTGCACCAACCGCATCCTCGTCCAGGATTCCGTCTACGACGCCTTCGCGCAAAGGCTTGTGAGCGCCGTGAAGCAGCTCAAGCCCGCTCCGGGCCTCGAACCCGGCGCCTCGCAAGGCCCGCTCATCGACAATGACGCGGTGGAAAAAGTCGAAAGCCACATCAAGGATGCGGTCGAAAAGGGCGCCAAGGTCGTCGCTGGCGGTCATCGGCACGCGCTCGGCGGCCGCTTCTTTGAGCCCACGATTCTGGTGAACGCCACGACGCAAATGGCCGTGGCCCGCGAAGAAACCTTCGGCCCGGTCGCGCCACTTTTCCGTTTCAAAACCGAAGCGGAAGCCATCGCCCTCTCGAACGATACCGAGTTCGGCCTGGCCGCGTATTTCTATGGCCGTGACCTCGCCCGCGTCTGGCGCGTTGCCGAAGCCCTTGAGTATGGCATCGTCGGCATCAACACCGGCATCATCTCCACCGAAGTCGCGCCCTTCGGTGGTGTCAAGGAATCCGGCCTCGGTCGCGAAGGCTCCAAGTACGGCATCGAGGAATTCCTCGAAATCAAATATCTCTGCATCGGCGGCATCAAAGCCTAGATGGATCAGGGGTGGCCCCACCCTCGGTCTTTGAGGGTGGGTCTTCCCTCCTCTTCTCCTCTCTGCGCGCTCCGTGTCTCTGCGTTAAGCCTTCTTTGCTTCCGGTGTTTTGTTGTTCATGAGATAGTGCTCACACATGAATGCGCCTCTCCTAGATCAGGCCGCCATCGTCACCGGTGCGGGCAGCCCCACAGGCATCGGCTTCGCTATCGCCAGGCGTCTTTTCCAGCAAGGCGCCTTTGTCGTCCTCGGCGCCACCTCCGATCGCATCCACCAGAACGCGAAGCAGCTGGATCCGTCCGGGCAACGTGTCCTTGCATTCGTTGCGGATCTGACGAAGGAAGCCGAAGCACAGCGCGTGGTAGAGGAAGTAAAAAAGCGTGCGAGCCGTATCGACATCCTCGTCAACAACGCCGGCATGGCGCAGCAAGGTAAGCAACCGGGGAACACGGTGTTGCTCGAACTGAGCTTCACCGAATGGCAGCAGCAGCTGGCCATGACACTGAACACCGCCTTCCTGATGACCCGCGCTGTTCTGCCAGTCATGAAAAAGAAAAAGTACGGCCGCATTGTCAACGTCACTTCCGTCACTGGCCCGCTCGTAAGCAACGCCGGTTCGGGAGCCTACGGTGCCGCGAAAGGAGCGATGGATGGCCTGATGCGCGCCGTGGCCATCGAGCACGGCCTTGACGGTATCACCATCAATGGCGTTGCGCCCGGCTGGATTCAGACCGGCTCCTCGCGGCCGGAGGAACTCGCCGCCGCAAGTTGCACGCCGCTCGGCCGCCCGGGGACACCCGACGAAGTGGCTGCCGCCGTGGCGTTTCTCGCTTCAAGGGAAGCTTCCTATATCACCGGACAGATTCTTGTTGTGGATGGTGGAAATATTCTTCAGGAAATGAAGCGCTTGTAGGCGCGATTGAATTTATTCAGCGATCCGCTTGTGGCGCGCCCTGAATCTGCACGAATTGCCAGCCAAACCGTCCCTTGATGCACAAATGCCCGTGGGTCACCGAATGATCCAGCGGAGAACTCACCTTCACGATTTGCCCGTCCTGCTCGTGAACCGTCAGATCGCACCCCACCCCGCAATATGGACAAATCGTATCCGTCTTCGTCTGAGCGGCCTCGTCCCAGCGCCCTTCGCGCCGCATTTCGAACTCTGAGCGGAACATCAACGCACCTGTCGGGCAAACCCCGATGCAATTCCCGCAATACACGCAAGCCGATTCCGGCAGGGGAATGTCGAACTCCGTAGAAATGTGCGCGCCAAATCCGCGCCCAGCCACGCCGATGGCAAACGTAAATTGCGCTTCCACGCCGCAGGCCTGCACGCACTTGTAGCAAAGCACGCATTTACTGTAATCGCGCACATACAGCTCATTGTCGATCTTTGCCTGTGGCTTGTGGCCGCGCGCATCTGTTCCGAATCTGCCGGGTTTTGCTCCGTAGCGTTCGCAATACTCTCGAAACGTCGGCCACGTGGAAAGATCCACAGAAGACGCCAGAAATTCCAGCACCATCTTGCGGCTCAATCGCACGCGCTCGGAATCGGTGCGGATCACCATCCCGGCTTCCACCTTGCGTGAACACGCCGGCACCAATACCCGTGACCCTTCCAGTTCCACTACGCATAGGCGGCACACGTTCACTGGCGTCAGATTGTCTAGAAAACACAAAGTCGGTGTATCGATTCCCAACGGCCGCGACGCTTCCAGAATGGTCGATCCTTCGCTGGCAAACACTTTTTGCGCGTCGATCGATATTTCCACCATGCGCACAGCCCGTTCCGCCGGAACTTCCGGCACCGGCCCGCGTGGCACGGGGATGAGCGGCAAGGGAGCCTGCAGGCCATCGCTCATGAAAAGAGCCTCCACCGTTCGATCGCCGAAAGCAGCGCGTTCGGAGCGGTTTGCCCCAATCCGCAGATCGAAGCGTCGCGCATCGCTTGCGCCACCTCTTTCAGCAACGCAATTTCATTATCGGCCGAACCATTTGTCCGCTTCGCGCTGAGCCGTCCCAGAATCTCCTCCTGCCGGATCGTGCCCACGCGGCAGGGCACGCATTGCCCGCACGATTCGTGATGAAAGAATTTCGTAATCCGCGCCAGAATGTCCTTCAAATCCACCGAATCATCAAACAGCATCACCACGCCCGATCCCAGGCTTGCGCCAATCGTGCGCACCCCTTCGAACGTCAGCGGTGTATCCAGTTCCTTAGGCGACACAAAACTCCCTGCCGCACCGCCCAGCAACACCGCCTGCAATCTGCCTGTTCCACTTACTCCACCGGCCAGCTCGATTAATTGCCGCAGCGTTATCCCGAATGAAGCCTCATAAGTCCCCGGCCGCCTTACATGTCCGGAAAGGCAAAACAACCGGTAGCCGGTTGATTGGGGCGTTCCGATGCGCGCATAGGCCGCTCCGCCTTGCAAAATAATTTCTGGAATGTTCACCAGCGTCTCGACGTTGTTCACTATCGTCGGTTGGCGGAATAGCCCGGACTGCGTAGGGAAGGGAGGTTTGTTGCGCGGCTCGCCGCGGTAGCCCTCGATTGAATTAAAAAGCGCGGTCTCTTCCCCGCAAATGTATGCGCCGGCGCCGCGGCGAATTTCCACCCCAAACGAAAAATCCGTGCCCAGAATCCGCTCGCCCAGAAAATGATGTTCCCTTGCTGCCGACACCGCCTGCGTCACCAATCGAAACGATTCCGGATACTCTCCGCGAATATAGAAGTAGCCTTTCTTGGCGCCCACGGCGAAGCCCGCGATCGTCAATCCTTCCAGCACCGCGAACGGATCACCCTTCATGAAAATGCGATCCTTGAAGGTCCCCGGCTCCGATTCATCCGCGTTGCAAACCACGTAGTGAACCGCCTCCGTCGTCCATTGGCTCAAAACCGCTTCCCATTTCTTGCCCGTTGGAAACGCCGCGCCGCCACGGCCCAGCAGCTTCGACTCGACGACTTCGCGGACCACCGCTTCCCGCCCCATTTTGATCGCGCGCCGCAGCGCCTCGTAGCCGCCCGTCTTCTGATAATCCTGGATGCTCGTTGGATCCATACTTCCAACCCGCCGCAACAGTCGAAGCTGCGGCTGGCCAAACTGTGGCAGGAACTCGCGCAGCTTCGGCCGCGACTCTGCCGGCACTTCGCCGCCCCCAGCAAAATTCCGTAAGCTCGCCGTCAACGTCTCCGCCGTGGCCTGAGCCACCATCGCTTCCTTGGGTGATTCCCCGGCCGCGCGCATCATCGCCACCGGTCCCTGATCGCAGAGCCCCAGACATGCACTGCGGTGCCATGTGGCTTTTCCGTCCATGCACGGAATGGCTTCTATACCTAGCGATATCGCCAGTCGCGAGCAGAGAGCATCCGCGCCCCGTGTCTTGCACGCAATATCGTCACAGACCAGCACACTCACGGGGGGGCTCGGCTCGAGCCGCAACAAATCGTAAAACGAGGCCACCCCATACACTTCCGCCGGCGGAATATCTAGACGCGCGGCCACATAGTTCAACCCCCCCGGGCTCAGCCAGCCGACGCGCGCCTGCAGCCCCTGCAACACGGGCAGCAGCAGGTGCCGCTTATTCGCTGGCGCCAGCGCGGCATTCTCGCCGCTCAGCCCGTTCCCCGAAGCCGTCACTTGCCGCACCTTCTCCGGTCCAAGCACGCGATCCACTGCCAACCGTTCTTCCGGTGTCGCGCGGTCGCTCGTCAGATGAAGTTCCACTCACTTCTCCTGAAGTTTCTCAATCGCGATTGCCGTCGCTTTGAATTCCGAAGTTCCCGACTTCGGATCCGTAGCCTCAATCGTTAAATCATTGGTGCGCACTTGCTCGGGAAAATGCAGCGTCATAAACGCCAGCCCCGGCCGGAGCGCTTCGTCAAAATGCACCGGTGCCTCCACTGCCCCTCGCCGCGATCGGATGCGCACGCGTTCGCCTTCCCGCAACGCATAGCGCGATCCGTCTTCCGGCGAAAGATCGAGTGTTTCCGGGCGACGCAGCGGCGAAGTATATTTCCCGCTCTGCGCCCCGGTGTTGTAGGAATCCAGCCGCCTCCCGGTCGTCAACCGGATCGGAAACTCCGGCGTCAGCTTGTCCACGGGGGGCTCAAACTCAACGCACGAAAATGGCGCCCTAGGCCCAATCAACGGCTCTTGCCACAACCGGCTATGCAGATATTGTTCGCCCGGATGCGATTCGGCATAACACGGCCACTGAATCCCGCTCAGTTCTTCCAGCCGCTGGTAGCTCATCCCCGCATGCATCGGACTCAGACCGCGCAACTCATCCCAAATCCTCTCGGCAACAGGCTCGCCCCAATCGTGTCCCATGCGGAGCGCCAGTTCATAAAGGATTGCCGTGTCGTCCCTCACGCCCGCTGGCGGAGCCACCGCCGCTCGCACGCGCTGTACCCGCCGCTCGCTGTTCGTCACCGTGCCTTCGCTTTCGCACCACCCGGCCGATCCGGGCAAAACCACGTCTGCTAGCTGCGCCGTCTCGTTATAAAAGAGGTCCTGCACCACCAGAAGTTCCAGTCCTTCGAGCAATTTCGTTGCCCGATTCGCATCCGCTTCCGAAGCCACCGGATTTTCTCCCAGCACGTAGAGGCACGTCAGCTTCCCGTGCTCCATCGCTTCGAACATCCCGGTCACGTGCCATCCGCGCTGCGGGTCAATCTTCGCTCCCCAGGCCTTTTCGAACTTCGCGCGGATCTCGTCGTTTTCTACGTGCTGGAATCCCGGAAAGCGATCTGGAATCGCGCCCATGTCGCCGCCGCCCTGCACGTTATTTTGCCCGCGCAGCGGATTGATCCCGCTGCCATAACAACCCACATGCCCGGTCAGCAGTGCAAGATTGATCAGTGCCAGCACGTTGTCCACCGCGTTGTGATGCTCGGTGATGCCCAGTGTCCAGCAAAGTTGCGCGCGCTCCGCCTTCGCGTACGCATGCGCCGTCTCGCGGATGAGCGCCGCGGGCACGCCGGTTTCCTGCTCCGCCCGCTCCAGCGAGTAGTTCTCAACCGTGTTGCGGTACTTCTCAAATCCGCTCGTTGCATGAGCGACGAATTTTTCGTTCACCAAACCAGCATGAATAATCTCGCGCGCCATGGCGTTCGCCAGGCTGATGTCGGAGCCGACGTCCAGCCCCAGCCACGCATGCGCAAACTGCGCCGAAGAGGTCCGTCGCGGATCGATCACCGCCATCCGCGCTCCGTGCTTCACTGCTTTCAACAAATGATGAAAAAGGATCGGATGGGTCTCGCGCGCGTTCGAACCCCACAACAGGATGAAGTCCGTGTCCTCCATCTCCTGATACGAACTCGTGGCCCCGCCCGCTCCGAAAACCGTCGCCAGACCGGCGACGCTTGGTGCGTGTCAAGTCCGGTTGCAACTGTCAATGTTGTTGCAGCCGATCACCGCCCTCACAAATTTCTGGGCAATGTAGTTCAGTTCATTCGTGGTTTTCGAACAACTGAACATCCCGAACGCGTGCGGTCCGTGCTTCTCGATTTGCTGGCGCAAACCGTTGGCTACGCGATCCAGCGCCTCCGGCCAGCTTGCGGGGCGGTGCGTTTTGCCTTCGCGAATCAGTGGAGTGGTCAGCCTGCCTACGGAAATCTGGGACATCTCTAGCTCCCTCCTTTTGGTGTGGCAAGGAGCCTTGGCCTGCGGAACTCGACCCAAGGTAGTTGCTGTGCCGCTCTCCACCCGGAGAGCGATTACAGCACACTGATGTTAGCGGGAAATGTGGCGTGCCGACAACTTGCGCTGTCGCTAATCGAACATCCATCCAGGATGGATGGGCAGAGGCATCCTAACGCAATGCATTATTCACGATGTTCTGCGCTTCGCTGACGATAGCCTGCAAATGCGCCTCACTCTGGAAGCTCTCCGCGTAGATCTTGTAAATATTTTCTGTCCCCGAAGGTCGCGCGGCGAACCAGCCGCTCTTCGCCACTACTTTCAGACCCCCGATGGGCGCGCCATTTCCCGGCGCCGTCGTCAATTTATTCACGATCGGCTCGCCCGCCATATCGGACTCTTTCACGTCGCCCGGCGAAAGCTTTTGCAGCTTGGCTTTCTGCCCCGGGCTTGCCGCGGCATCAATCCGCGTGTAGAACGGCATGCCGAATTCTGCCACCAGTTCTTTGAAATGCTCGCCGGGGTCTTTTCCTGTCACCGCTGTGATTTCCGCCGCCAGCAGGTCCATGATCGGACCGTCTTTGTCCGTGGTCCAAACCGCGCCGTCCAAGCGCAGAAAACTCGCGCCGGCGCTTTCCTCGCCGCCGAAGCACCACGACCCATCGAACAATCCGGGCACGAACCATTTGAATCCCACGGGAACCTCGGAAAATGTCCGGCCCAGCTTGTTCACCACATGATCGATCAGGCTGCTGCTCACCAGCGTCTTCCCGACAATCAAGCGGTTCGACCATTTCGGCCGGTGCGTCAGCAAATACCGGATCGCCACTGCCAGAAAGTGGTTCGGGTTCATCAGACCAATCGACGGTGTCACAATTCCGTGCCGGTCCGAATCCGGATCATTTGCAAACGCCACCTGAAACTTGTCCTTCAGCTTCACCAGGCCCGCCATCGCATACGGGCTGGAGCAGTCCATGCGAATTACGCCGTCATGGTCAACGGTCATAAAGGAAAACGTTGGATCAAGCACCGGATTCACCACGGTGATGTTCAATCCATAGACCGAATTGATCGGCTCCCAGTAAGGCTCCGCCGCACCGCCAAGCGGGTCCACACCCAACTTCAGCGAAGCGCCGCGAATCGCGTCCATATTCACGACGTTCCGCAAATCCTCGACATAAGGCTGGACGAAATCCTGTTGTCGCGTTGTCGCCGCCTTCATTGCGGAAGCGTACGGCATGCGCTTCACTTCGGGATTTCCGCCACGCAGCAAATCATTCGCGCGCTTTTGAATCCATCCGGTCGCATCCGTATCCGCCGGTCCGCCGTTCGGCGGATTGTATTTGAACCCGCCATCGCGCGGCGGATTATGCGAAGGAGTGATGACGATCCCGTCCGCCAGCCGTTCTTTGCGCCCGCGGTTGTAAACGAGGATTTCCCGCGAAATCACCGGGGTTGGCGTCACTCCGTCCCCGGACTGAATTACCGCCTCAACACCGTTCGCCGCCAGCACTTCCAGCGCCGTACGCTGCGCCGCGCTGGAGATCGCGTGCGTATCCTTGCCCATAAACAAAGGGCCATCGGTTCCTTGCGCTCTCCGGTATTCGCAGATGGCCTGTGTGATGGCCAGGATATGCGCTTCCGTAAATGTGGACAGAAACGGCGAGCCGCGGTGCCCACTGGTGCCGAAGCTTACTAATTGCGTTGCATCGTTCACATCCGGACGTTTTTCGAAATAATCCCGCTCGAGTTTTGCGACATCAATCAGCATGTCCTTCGGTGCCGGCTTTCCCGCCAGCGGTGACACGCCCGTGGTCTTCGTTCCGCCCTCAGCCATGAAATTTCCCCGCAGACCGTGAATTTGGTTTTGACGCAAACGCCGGTACAGCGACCGGGCATAAGTCGACAATCACACAGATTGTTACACGTTGCCCGTGTTCTCAGCCAGAGATGCTCCGCTCGATCCCGGAAACAGAGCGATCAGGACACCGGACAGGGCGACGCTTTCCAGATCTCCGCGTTGTATTGACTGATCGTGCGGTCGCTCGAGAAGCATCCAGATCCTGCAATATTCAAGATCACCCTGCGTACCCAGTCATGCGGATCCGACGACAGCTGCACCAGCCGTGCGTCCGCCTCCAGATACGATTTCAGGTCTGCCAGATGCATGTAAAAATCCCCATTCGTCAGCAGCGTTTCACGGATCGGTTCGAAGACACCCGGTTCGTTCCGGCTGAAATAGTCGGAAAAGATCAGGTCCAGCGCGGCGCGCGTTTCCGGTTCGTTGTCGTAGTGCCAGTGTGGGTTATACCAGTCGCGGGATTCCGCCACCTGCTGCGCCGTAAGCCCAAACAGGAAGAAATTTTCCTCGCCGGCCGCTTCCGCCATCTCGATGGTCGCCCCGTCGCGCGTCCCGATCGTCAGCGCGCCATTCATCATGAACTTCATATTGCTGGTGCCACTGGCTTCATATCCCGCCGTGGAAATCTGGTTCGAGACGTCGCTTGCCGGGATCAGGTGCTCGGCTAGCGTGACGCGGTAATCTGGAAGGAACAACACCCGCAAGCGTCCCTTCACGACTGGATCGCCGTCGATGGTTCCCGCCAGATTGTTCAGGAACTTGATGATCAACTTTGCCAGTTGATACGCCGGCGCCGCTTTTCCCGCAAAGAAGAACGTTCGCGGCGGCATCTCCAGGTTGGGATTCTCGCGCAGCCGGTTGTAGAGCACGACCACGCGGAGCGCGTTCAGCAACTGCCGCTTGTATTCGTGAATCCGCTTCACCTGCGAGTCGAAAATCGTGTGAGGGTCAACGCTCAGGTCATAAGCTGTCCTCAGCCAATTGCAGAACTGCGTCTTGCACTCGTTCTGCGCCTTGATTACCGCGTCGCGAAAGCCCGCATCCTCCGCCAGCGGCTTCAGCCGCTCGATTTCGCCGAGGTCGGTGATCCATTTTTCTCCAATTGCGGAGGTGATCGCGCGCGCCAGCGGCCGGTTGCAAAGCCGCAGCCAGCGCCGCGGCGTCACGCCGTTCGTCTTGTTGTTGAACCTCTCCGGGAAAATCGCCGCCAGGTCCTTTACCGTCGTCGTCCGCAGCAGCAAGGAATGAATCGCCGCCACGCCATTCGTGCTGTGCGAACCGACAATCGCCAGATTCGCCATGCGCACTTTGCGAACCTCGCCCTCTTCGATCAAGCTCACTCTCGAGACCAGCCCGTCATCACCGTGATGAGTGGTCCGCACATAGTCAAGAAACCGCCGGTTGATTTCATAAATGATCTCCAGCAGCCGCGGCGCAACCGTCTGGAACCAGTTCACCGGCCACTTCTCCAGGGCCTCCGGCAGCAGCGTGTGATTCGTGTATGCCAGCGTCCTCTGCGTAATGTCCCAGGCCTGGTCCCAACCCAGGTGCGTCTCATCCAGCAGAATCCGCATTAATTCCGCCACTGCCATCGCCGGATGCGTATCGTTCAATTGAATCGCCACTTTGTCCGGAAACGTGTTCCAGTCTTCATTGACGTGCCGGAACCTCCGCACCAGGTCCGCCAGCGAGCATGTCACCAGGAAATACTCCTGCACGAATCGCAATGCCTGCCCCATGCTCGTCGAATCGTCCGGGTAGAGTACGCGCGTGATAGATTCCGCCGCCAGCGTTTCCGCCAGCGCCCCCACAAAATCCCCGCTGCTGAACTCCTGAAAATCAAAATAATCCGGCGCCGCCGCGGCCCACAGCCGCAGCGTATTGACGTTTTTCCCGCCGAAGCCCACCACCGGTCGATCATAGGGAATTCCGAACAGGCAGGAATCCCTGGCGGCGATGGCCTTCAATTTGCCGTCTTGCAGCACGAACGAACAATTCAGATTGATCCTAACGCGCGCGTACGGCCGCGGCACTTCCCAAGGATCTGGATGCCGCAGCCAGTTGTCCGGCACCTCGTGCTGCCACCCGTTCTGTATCGTCTGCCGGAACATACCGTACTCATAGCGAAGCCCATAACCCACCGCGGGCAGTTGCATTGTCGCCATCGAATCCAGGAAGCACGCTGCCAGCCGGCCCAATCCTCCGTTGCCCAGCCCCGCGTCCGGCTCTTTTTCCAGCAGGATGGCCCAATCCACGTCTTTCTGCCGGAGCACCTCCTGCATCTGCGATTCCAGCAGGAAATTCGTCACATTGTTGGCCAGCGAACGCCCGATCAAAAACTCCATCGACAAATAGTAGATGCGCTTCGGATTCGCGTGGTGATACGTCCGGTTCGTCAACACCCAGCGTTGCGAGAGGATTTCGCGCACGGAACGCGCGAATGCCTCGTAATGCGAGCGGGCGTTGGTAACCGCGGGGTCCACGCCGTTGTCGAACAAAAGATGGCGAAGATAATAATCGTGCAGGGTATCGGCAAGTTTCTCGGGAGGGATGCTGAATCGGGCTGCGGCTTCGGACAGGATTTGCGCTCCCGCGGATTTGGAAGCGACGGCTGCGGTATTCGTGCTCATAAAAACTCCGATCTTCCGTGATCGAGTCGGTCACATTAGGTTAAATTCTCCGATTACAAACAAACCAGGCCACTCGGTCGGCCCAAGTGCTTAGACGCTATTTTGGCACACTGCCGTTACGAAGAGATTACAGGAGTCAGACGCATCTGTTCAGGCCTGACGGCACGATGGAGAAGTCCTTATCTGTTCTCGATTTCTTTTCGTTGTAAGATGGTTCCAAGAGCACGGGCTCGTAGCTCAGCGGTTAGAGCAGCGGACTCATAATTTTCTTCCGGCTTTTCCTTTACCTCTCTCAACCTATTGAAAACCAAGGGTAAAGCCTTCACCCAAAATAGCATCCACGAGCGGCACCTGAATTATGTGTCCGGCCTGATGGGCCTCGATCTTGCTTCATATGATTTCGTTCAGTCGAGTTTACTGGGAGAAGGGCGAGGAGCACTTCCTCGCCCCGACTCCTGTTTTGGCTAGCTGCTAGAAGCTGCTATTTCAAAACTCGGTACAACGAACTGAAAGAAAGATGCTTGTCTTGTTGAAAATGAGCGATAACTCGAAGCAGCAGCGCCACGGGAGGACCAATGGCGCGATACGGTCGATTGCTGACCGACGCCCAATGGGAGCAGATCCGTCCCTTGCTTCTGAAAGCCCGCAAATCGCGACGTGGCGGGCGGCCACCGGCGAACCATCGCAAAGTTCTCGAAGGCATTCTCTGGACTTTGCGGAGTGGCGCTCGTTGGCAAGACCTGCCCGAGGAATTTCCTTCACCAGCAACCTGCTGGCGACGACTTCGAGATTGGGAAAAGCAGGGCGTCTGGCTCACCATTTGGCGCGCATTCCTGGCAGAACTAAACGAGCGCGAGCAATTGAACTGGAGCGAATCGTTTCTCGATGGCAGTTTCGCCCCAGCGAAAAAAGGGGCTCGAAAGTCGGAAAAACCAAGCGGGGTAAGGGCACGAAGTGGATGGTGGTGGTCGACGGCGAAGGTGTTCCTTTGGGAAAGCAACTTTACTCTGCTTCCCCGAATGAAGTCCGGCTCGCGGAAGAAACGCTCGCGGCGGTCCGTGTAAGGCGGCGAACTCGTGCCGGACGACCGCGCGAGAAAGCCCAACGAGTGATCGCCGATCGCGCTTATGACGGCGACCCGCTCCGCGAACGGTTGGCTGCTCACCGAAGAGTGCGGATGGAAGGGTGGCGACAGAGGCGGCTTGGCGGATCGGAAAGATCGAAGAGCGTGCGCTATTTACCCGGGCCGTGCGGGACGCAAAGAGGCACGACTTCGCAGGTGTGACAGTTGCGCTCTTGGTAGGCGCTGCGATGGCTATCAGTTGCTATTTCTGGGTTCGTCCTGAAAAACCTGTCAGTTCGGGCAGCAATCTGTGAAGAAACGCCGTCTAGTACCTACTTCTGCGGTAAGCTCTGCCGGCTCAGACGGTCGACGCAACACTTGCTTGCAGTTTATCCGCAGGAGTCTGAAATCCTAAAGTTTTTCTCGGACGTTGATTCAAGCGCAGCGAGACCTGGTCGAGCTGCGCTTGAGTGATGGGCGACAAGTCGGTTTCTCGCGGGAAGTATTGCCGCAGCAGCAGGTTCGTATTTTCATTCGTCCCGCGCTGCCAAGGACTCTGCGGATCGCAGAAGTAAACCTGCACATCCGTCGGGACTGTGAACTCCTTATGCTTGGCCAAGCGAAGGGCTTGAACGTTAACTGGGTGGAGTTCTCCGACCGCTGGCGTCAGGGATACGGGCCAGCAATGAACAGAGTGCGGAGGGGCGAGATTCCTTGGACAAACCTCGACGATCTTCAACGCATGATCCTGGAAGAATTGCTCCGACAGTACAAAATCGAGGGACTGACCGAGGAAGAAAGATTACCTGGGCCCATGTCTGGCGACGACTGAAGCCCTAGCCTGACTCGGTTGCTTATTGCGGCCTGGAGCCGGGCACGAATGCGCCTTTGGTCTTCTTCAGCGTCGCAGAAATCGAGGAGGCGGAGACAATTCTCGGAAAAGCCGCAGTCGCCGCTGCAAATGCGCGAAGTTCGCGGCATGGTTCAAAGTAGCTGCATTCCCCCAGCGGGTCTCGGGCTCACGGATTACGCTATACACACCGGCTCGCGTTCCTCGTATCTTATGCGTACTAGGCCAACGAGCAGATCTTTGGTTTTACCAGGCGGACAAAATCATCGTAGCGCATACGAATTGCGTCATGGTGTGTGCCCGCATTGAAGACAATTTCTGCATCGTCGGCCAAGGATTCGTCGAAATAGACCGGCAGATTATAGAGCGAACCGATGGGTGGCATCGCGCCCGGCTCACAATCGGGAAAACGGTTGTTGAATTCGAGCTCGCTGGCGAGTCGAACCGGTTTCCCGAGTTCGACACCCAGCTTATGCAGTTTCACGTGCTTCTGCCCTGGCAACACGGCCAGGATCATTTCGTCGCCGGCAAACAGGACCACGGTTTTTGCGAGCTCCTGCACGGCGATTTGCATGGTGGCGGCCGTGCCTTGCGCGGTGTAGCTGGCTTGGTGGGGCATTACGGAGTAAGGAATCTTGTTTTGGTCAAGTAAGGTTTTCAGACGTGTGGAGATGCTCATAGGAGAACTCCTTCTGCTTCGCAGTTTGCTCCGGTGGCCAATGGGAGAGATGTGACCGGAGTCACCGAAAGTGGAAAAGGATCGATATAAATGAAAACATGCAGAAACCTTCGTTGCCAAAACCGCTTGCAACTCAGGTTCAGCCTGCGTCTCCAGGAAGAGTACGCCGATTTCCCGGACCCGGCCTCAACCCTACTGGAGGGGAGGAGCAAAAATGCCTATCGGAGAGATCTGCACCCGTGAAGTGATCATCTGCAATCGTTCGACTAACGTGCTCGAGGCAGCCCAGTTGATGCGCCGGTACCACGTGGGAGATTTAGTGATCGTGGAGGAATCGGAAGGAAAGCGCATTCCGGTCGGGCTGATCACCGATCGGGATATCGTCATCAGCGTGATCGCAATGCAACTCGATCCCACCACGATCACCGCAGGAGATCTGATCAGCCGCGACGTTGTTGTGATTAGCGAAGATCAAGGTGTGTTCGAAACAATAGAGCGCATGCGGGCACATGGTGTCCGGCGAATGCCGGTCGTTGACCAAGATGGGGCATTGGCCGGAATCATTGCAGTAGATGACCTGACGGAGTTGCTGGCCGAGGAACTGACTCAATTATCGAAATTAATTTCCAAGGAACAGACGCTGGAGATCGAAAAGAAGCCTGGCAATTTTCTGGGCGTGGCATCCCTGGGAAAGTCGGCCGGGCGATAACAATTTTGACAATCCCTGCGGATGAGGATTGCGCGCTACACATAGTTCAATTCCGTCAACTTCGCAATGATCTTTCGCGCGCCGTCTTCCGGTGTGTCCCGATCCCCGTGCAAAACGACTCCGGGCTTTTCCGGCGCCTCGTATTCCGCCTGAAGACCGGGCACGGTCGCGGCTGCACCTTCGCGCGCTCGGCGATAGATGCCTTTGGGATCGCGAGCTACGCAAGTTTCCAGAGGACACTCTACGTAAACCTCGAGGAATTTAGGGATTTCCTGTCGCGCCCGGTCTCGGTAAGCACGGCGGTTGGCGGTTGCGTCGAAGATGACAGGAACTCCATGCCGCGTAAGGAGAGCCCCGGCGTATACCATCTTCCGGTAGAGGGCGTCGCGTTCTTCCGGATCGTAGTGCGGACGGGGCGTGAAGATCTTTCGCAGTTCGTCGGACTCGAGCACAGCTACCTCGACACCCCGGGCGGCCAATTGAGTGCGTAACTCGGCGGCAATGGTCGATTTGCCAGAAGCTGGCAGGCCGGTGATCCACACGGCGAAGGTGTTTTTGGTCCTAAACCCCAGCATAGGCGTTCACTTGTGTGGGATCGAAACTCTCGGTGTCCAACACGGCCAGGATGAACGAGAAAATCGCCTTTCGAACCGCATCCGATAGCGTCGGATACCACAGCGGGCTGGCGATCACGAGGCCACGAAAGGCAAAAAAGGGCGCAACGATGCGCAAGATTTCGCGATCGCCGCTCTTTTCGAGGTAACGATCCCAGAAGCGAAGAAAGAGCGTTTCAAGCGGGCCTTCGAGGCGGCCACTGCGTTGCAAGGAGAAAAAGAAATAGTTCAGGGCCATCGATGTCAGATCGTCTGCAGGATCGCCGTATTCCCCTCGGGAGCGATCCAGAAGTTGGAAATCCACTCCGGATCGAAACAGGATATTCCAGGGATGAAAATCTCCATGGATCTGGCGCAGCCGGTGAGTGAAATCTTTGATCCGCCACCGCCAGCGAACACAGCGATGCTCAATCTCCTGAAGCAGATCGGCGGTGATGTACGGGTGAAGGGGATAAGAATCCGTGAGGCCCATGATGCATTCGCCGTGTCCCAGTAACTCACGGATGCGTCGTGTATACAGCCCGGAATCGCTCACGGGCTCAGCATGGATTGCTACCAGATAGTCACACAGGGCATCAGCACGGGCCAGATCCAGATCCGTCAGGTTTCCGCTATCCCGGATTCGTTCCAGATCCAGCGTATAGTTTTGGCCTTTGGCGTACTCAGTGAGCAGGCAGGCCTCCTGCACTTTCCCAAGAGAAATAATGGTGCCGTCCGATTGGAAACCCCCGACATCCAGAGAACGGACATGCCGGGGCAGCCGGTTGAAAGCCTGATGCTCCCAAAGCAAAATCTGAGCACGATCCGACATGTGCTCGTGCCCGAAAGGGCCAGGACTCATCGTATGGAGCACTGCGGTGCGAAGCTGCTGATCCGCCAATTGATAATCCACGCGAACCGGAGTTCCATACCCATATCCTTTCAGCGACTTATCCTCGGGGTGCCCTAGAACGGCCGCGTCAAGCACCGTTACACGTTCTCCCAGTACGGAGCTCAGATAGCAGGCAAGTTGTTCCGTTTTCAGTTCAGGCATGGTTGTCCTTCACATTCTGAGTACTGGAGCTAGCGAGCTGATGGAGGCGCGCAACGGGGTGTGTCGAAATACGGGTGCCGAGACTCTAGGCTAAGGATATGGAACGAGTTCGCTGAAAGCCGTGACACCAATCACAGCCGCAAGCGACAAAAGGTTGTGTCCTGCTTCGGGCTTTCGCCGGCCCGAGAATGACTCACAGAAGTTTGTCGAAGTGACTTGCGTCACGGCTCCAACCGTTCCCTCCGGGTATTCTTCATCGTAAGCACTGTGCGCTTTCCACAAAAGCGTTTGCACTAGGGACAGTGTCTTCAGCCTGAGGGCAGGGAGGCTCCCAGTCTCCCACTGCCGAATGCGCAATGTGAGCCCTCCTCCCAGGAGAGGGAGGTTTTCATGCTTAGGCCTGGCCTTATCGAATCTCTTCCTGAACTTTCCAAGCCTGTTTTGACTGTGTATTTGGACACGAACCGTGAGAGAACTGACAACCGGGCTCTCGAACCTGCGTATCTGACCAGCCTTGGGTCGCATGCAAAGTTGACCGAAGAAGGCCTGCTTCCAGAAGACCGGGAACCCTTTAAGGAACAAGTGGAACGCGCGGAGGGTTATCTTCGCAGCCATCCCCCAAAGTCGAAAGGGATTGCCATTTTCACCGGACGCGAGAGCTGGGAATTCGTTCCGCTGGAAGCAATCGTGGAAGACGAAGTTCATTGGGGTGCGCCGGACCTGGCGCAATTGATTTGGCTCCTGGAGGAACATAAGCCATACGGAGTCGTGATCGTGGGCCGAAAACGCGCGCGGTTTTTTCTCTATTCGTGGGGAGAGCTGCTGCCGGTGAGAGACAAAAAGTTTCTTTTGGAGCCTTCCAGAAAGAAGGAGATGGGCCATGTGGCGCGCACTCTTGGCGTCCGAATGTCCCATGGAACGAACCGGGACCTTTTCGAACATCATCGGTATGCCGAATTCCTCCACTATTACCGGCAGATCGCGCAAGAGATTGAGCGGTGGTGCGATGCGGGGCACCTGCATACCGTATTTATATTGGGCACGGCCGCTGTGACGACGGCCATTCAGCAGGAGATTCCGGCGGCACTGCGCGAAAACATTACTTGTATCCAGGAGGACATCGCCTGGCTCTCGAAAGCGAAGTTGCAACGCCACCTTGAGCTGATTGTCGCAAAGCACGAAAGCCAGAGAGAGATGGCAGTCGTGGATAAATTGCTGGGCGGCGAGCAGGCAGTTGTAACGGGAATCGATGAGACCCTCGTGCGGCTGCAACAGGGGAGGATTCGGAGTCTGGTCGTCGTCAAGGGGTTGGATGCAAGTCTGAAGTGCTGCAATGAATGCCTCTGGGTCGATCGTTCGGCGGACCCGGTATGCCCCGCTTGCGGGCGCGAGCGGCACAGTGTTTCACTCCGCGAAATCCTGCCCGAGTTGGCACGGCGGCAAAAGATATCCATGGAAGTGGTATCTGGCGGCGCGGGGCGCAAGCTAGAACAGGTAGGCGGAATGGGTGGCTGGCTTCGCGAACTGGAGAGGAAAGATTACGGAGAGCATTTGACGTTTGCATAGCTGGCCATGGCTATTATCCAAAACTCATCTAGGCTTTAGGATTTCGACTATGAAATGCGCAAAGCAAGGTTGTTCCCACGAAGCACGCATCGAGTGCTCCCGGCGCTTCTGCGAGAGGCACGTCGAAAGGTGCGATTTGAGCCAGGCGGATGTCTGCCTCGATTGTCGAGAGGAGCATCAGTCCAATCCGCAACATGAGGGAGAGGCGAGGAGCGCTTAAACTAAACTTCTGCGCGATCGTTAAAGGGCTTTCCTGCCGGCGAGAGCATACTCTCATCTCCTCCTGAACTGGGCGCATAGGAAGAAGGCATAGGAGTGAGTCTGCTTTAACCGCGGACAGAAATTGGAGGTACCGAACATGGCCGTGGATCGCGAGACCGAAGAGACCATCTTCGAAAATCGAGTCGAGGCGGGCCGGCGGCTCGCCAGCCGACTGGATGCTTACAAAAATCGCAAGGATGTGATTGTACTTGGGATCCCCCGCGGAGGTGTCCCGGTTGCTTTTGAGGTAGCGGCGTCGCTGGGAGCCCCCTTGGATGTTTTCATTTCGCGGAAACTTGGCGTCCCCGGACAGGAGGAATTAGCTTTTGGAGCGATTGCCAGCGGGGGAGTGCGAGTTCTCAACCGGGAAATCACGCAAATGGCGGGACTCTCGGACGCTACGGTTGAGCGGATTACAGCGATTGTGGGCAAGGAACTGGAACGCCGCGAAAAGGCGTATAGGGGAGACCGCAAGGCTTTGACGGTTGAGGGACAAACAGTATTTCTAGTAGACGATGGCATTGCAACGGGATCAAGCATGCTTGCGGCCATCCGTGCGCTTCGGCAAATGAAACCTGGCCGGCTTGTGGTCGCCGTTCCCGTGGCTCCTCCGTCCACGTGTAACCGCCTCAAACCGGAGGTTGACGATTTAATCTGTGTGTCGACGCCGGAAAACTTCTACGCCATTGGCGAGTTCTATGACGATTTCTCGCAGGTGACAGATGAAGAGGTAACCAGCCTGCTTCTTCGAGCGGCGCAGCCGATTGCTCATAAGGTGTGACAGGACGATCCGCCACTTGCAGTAGTCAAACCCGAAGTCTTTTCCAGCGGAAAGTGATCGCTAATGTGCGCTACCGTGAGCCGCAGCCACTTGTCCCGCCACACTAGTGATTCCTTCCGCGATTAGTGGCGCCGCGGAAAGTTGGGTGATGTTTGTTGCATCAATGCCCGATCGAAGAGGGACTGTGTCCGTACAGAAAATACGCTTCACGCCGAGGGACCATAGCTGTGTCCAGGAAGACCCCGTGAACAGACCATGGGTGATCATGATATAGATGTCCAGAACCCCAGCGGCGGCCAGTTTCTCGCACGCGGAAACCAAGGTCCCGCCGGTGTCAATCATGTCATCGATGATCACCGCTTTGGCTCCAACTTTGCCAATCGGACCCGAATGAATGATCCCTTGCTCGATTCTCTTTTTTTCAAAATAGGGAGTCTCGCCGATTGGCATTCCTGCCGCTCTCTTGACGGCTTCGCAGCGGCCAATGGCCCCGTTATCCGGCGCCACGATGGTTGCATCCGCAAGCCCGTGCTTCCGGATAGCGTCCGCGAATAATCTGTCCGTCGGGAGTGAGATCAATGGAACAGGGAACAGTTGTTGGTCGCGTGCGCTATGAACATCGACGGTGATCACCTGGCTGATTCCCGAGCTATTCAGGAGGGCACCGACCCACGCAGTCCCCAAACTTTCTCCCGGTTTGTCTTTATCCTGCCTGCTATAGGCAAGGTAAGGGAGTATCGCCGTTATTTTGTCTGCCCGCTCCTTCTTGAGCGTTTCCGCAAGTAAGAGGAACGAGAGCAGAGATTCGTCGGGCGGGGCGATGGTGCCCAAAATGAGGCAATGTTCGCCCTGCACCTTGTCCTCGATGTGGGCGTAGAGTTCCTGATTTGCAAAGCGACCTGCTGCGAATCGCCCCACTTGCATGAAAAAAGTAGCTTGAAGTTGCCGCGCGATATTTTCGTAACCTGGGAAAGTGAACAGTATCATGATTGTTTCTCACGCTTGAGCTCAGGACATGAGTCAGCCCCCTGGAACATTCCGTTCAAGCTGCTGCCCCCCTGGCAGCCCGATGAGTTCTTTGCTCGGGAAGAAGGTGGACTGTGCTGGCCTGTGGCCCTTTTTCTCCTTGCTCCTCGGTGAACCGGACAGGCATTCCGACCTTCAGACGCGCGAAGGCTCGGCCGAGCACGCTGTTTTTGTGAAAGTAGATCTCTCGTCCGTCATTTGAGCTCAAAAATCCGTAGCCCTCGTGTGGAAGAATTCTGCTCACACGGCCTTCGGGAAGTGATGGATGGTTCTTAATATCGCCTCGCTGACGCCGAGCATAATCCTGCAGGCGCCTGCCAGCAGCTTTGAACGTGTCACTAATGGCTTGGCGCATGTCCTTATGCGGAACTTTCACCTCGGCATGCTTCGGGATTCGATGTGCGCCGAGCCGCCGTGCCCGAGAGCTCAAACTCGGTTCACGCTTCACGACGATCTCCCCCTGGGGCATGGTCAAATCGATCCGGATGTGGAATGGATTGCCTCTCCTGTGGTGGCGATGAGGGAGCTCGACCATGACGCGACATCCCATCAGTCGGGGGTAAAGGGTGTCGAGCTTGGCCACCTGGGAATGGACCCATTCTTCGATTTCTTTGGACGGCTTTATATTCCGGAACGTGACTTGCGTTGCCGCTTTCATAGCACCACCTCCCATTCCTACAGGTTTCATGATAGGAGCGAGTTTGAACAAATGCAGTGACGCTTTGGCGCCACGCATGGGATTGAGGCCTCTCGAGTTCCGTCACTGGCCGAGCCGCCGAATTGGTCTAAGGGGGCAATCTGCTCGGGCGACCAGCCCAGCTTCAGTTTACTCGCAACCATGTCCTGCAACTTGAGGTTCACGGCAAGCAGACAGCGTTTCGGCCGCAACGCCGCGTTCCATGCTTGCTGGTCCGCATCATAGGCGCGATAAGCAGGGCGGCCACCATGGCGCGCGACCTCCCGGCTTACTTTGGAAGCAGTTTTCACTGTGAATTAGGTGCGGGGCACAGGAGAGCGGAGCTTCACGGCTGCTTGCAAAACGGGATGGAACCAGTACGTACTTTTCCGGTTTCCCGGGTGGTTTCAATGGATCGACGCAACACTCAGCTCGAACCCGGCTTGCATTGAAAAGAAAGGACAAATCGCTCGCTAGGGTTAGAACGCCGAAACACTACCCTGCCTAGGTTTTGACGGAATACCGCCAAGTAGATCGCTTTACTCCGGGAAACATTGTCGAAGCAACGCACTGAATGCTGTTGCATCGACCGTTTGAACCGGCACGACTTATCGGGACTTAGTTTCCTGTAACCTGGTCGGAACAAGTGTCTGGCAGTACTTCCCTCATCGAGCTATGCCCTGAGCACGAATCGCTCTCACCAACACTCGAGATCTTAACTGCAGCGTTAACCATACGATGGCAGTCTCAATTAAACAGTCAGTTCGGAGGAGGGGAAGGAGGTTTTTCCTGCTTTTCCTGCTTTTTCTTGCCACCAAACATGTCTATGAGTTGCTGCACCGAGTCTGGTTGTGGTGATTGTTTTTGCTGCGTTTGGTCCGCCTTTTTTTGACCAAGCAGACCTCCCAGAACCCCGGAAACTCCTCCCAGCGGATCGCTTGAATTCGGCACTAGACCTTTCATCTTCATCTCAGCGACCTTCTTCATGTCGGGAGCAAACTTCGGATTTTGGAAAGTCCCGGTAACGATTGCGGGAATCACCAACTCCCCCTGATTATTGGCTAATGCAGTGTTCAGGTAACCGCCGACCCCTGTGCCGCCGACCCGCTGGCTGAAATCCTTGGACATCACAGCCGTCAAGCGCAGGTCAAGTGATTGATCAACCAAACTTGCTGTGCCAGTCGCGCCTACGTTTCCCAAATCCAGCTGCGCCAGCAAATTATTGGTATGAGCCATACCATTCTTCACAAGGATATCGCCGGTCATGCGCGAGATATTGGTGAAGCCCTGGTCCTGATCATTTGGCTTCATGAATCCCCCGAGTGAGGCCAATTGGTGATCGATGTCGATACCCGCATAGTGGACTTTATTGAGATTCAGGCCGAGGATACCGTTCAAAGTCTTAACCACTTCGGCAGAGGTCAGTGCCTGCAGTGGTCCAGTCGCGCGCATATCCATGTTGAGTGTGCCTGCCCCGCTGATCTTATCCAGTGCTGTTACGCCATAGGCCTTGGCCATCGACAACACCTCTGGTAAGGCTGCGTTGGAGGCACGAAGTGAGGCATCCACGAACGGCGACTTCGACAAGTATTGCCGCAAAGCGAATTGGGCAGCGAACGTCGTGCCGCCCGAGATAATGCTGAAATTGTCGGAATGAATCTCCACAGGAGTGAGCAAGAGGCTGATCGATTTCACATTCACTGGCTGTGGTATGGCCTTGCCACTGATCTGAATATCTTGACCTGAAAGCGATCCGCTCAACGCAGGTTTGTCTGCTGCACCACGCGCTTGAATATTGGCACTCATCTTCCCGGCCACCGTCGTACCTGGAGCAAGAAACACACCGGAAGCAGCAGCTAATTTAGTGGCTTCCGTAATCGAAACGTTGTCAGTCTTCAGGTGGATGTCCACTTGTGGGGGAACGTGCTTAATGTCGATGGTTCCATTGATCAAAAAGGAAGTTGTTCCCAGCGTTAGGGTTGAGTTGCGGATGGTGATTACGTCAGTTGAAAGCTCGTCTTTGACATCATAATCGGCCGCGATCGGATATCCAAGGACAAGGCCACCAGTCCGTGCGTTGTCTATCTTCATCTTTCCGTTGGCCGCGAGCGTGCCTGATTCGCTGCTAATCTTCGTTTCCCCCGATAAGATTCCGTCCGTGTTGGTCAGTGCCGGTGAATCGAGGAACTTCTGCAGGCTAGCGACTCCCACTTGGTCCAACTTTATAGTTCCGTGGAATGCCGTGGAGGTAGGGTTATCCTTCATGATGGGCCCGGCCTGCCCTTGTAAGCGGATTTCCTGTGTTCCCGTGCCCTGGAGATGAGCGGCAACATCAAACGAAAATGGTTCATTGGCGCTAAAATCCCCGACGCTGGCATCGATGTGGTCGTACACCGCCCTGGCTTTTCTTTTCTCCAAGTCGGTGATGGCTAGCTGTCCGTCCGAAATAGTCAATTTGGCGAGAGAAAACTGATCTGCACCCCGCCCCCCTGATTCGGGAGGAACGCCCGGTGAAGGCTGAGGAAGGCGCTGAACTTCCGATGAGGGCGGCACACCTAGCGACGAGAAATTCCAAATACCTTGCTGGTTCTTGATTAGCTCGACGCTCGGACGCTGCAATTCCAGAGAATCGATCCGGACCTCTCCATTGAAAAGTGGGAGCAGCCTTACCGACACGTCCAATTGTTGAGTCTGTACGAACGGCTTCGCCGGGCCAAAGGCGGGATCATCTGCGATAACCAAACTCTTCACCCTGAATCGCGGAGGAAATAGTTTCAAGTTCATTTCGCCCAGCGTAACCTTGCGGACCAATCGTTGTTCGAGTTGGGATTGAATGGTGCCACGATAGCGGTTCACATTAAAGGTTGCTACAAATAGAGCCACTGCCACGACGATGACGGCCAGGACGATTCCCAGAGTTATTCCAAGTTTGCGCATGATGGACTCCAAATCCGCTCTGCAGATCCGCGTCCCGAACTCACACTGCCCTGATGGCGACCACACGAAGTGACTAAGAAAATCTCTCGCTACTATCAACGCGGAAGTGGAGAGGGGGCACCAGATCGCTTTGAGAGCAATGGGTGAAAGTGAATGAGATACAAAGTGATTCTGTGCTTTTGTTGGTTGACAATGCGGTGATGGGACTCACACTCCGGCAAATTTTGATTTGCCATGCTTGTTCTCAAATCGGCTACTTGATCTATCCTTGATTTGAGTCCGTTCTTTATTTGGAAACGAGATACTGCCTGATTCATCAGACACATTCAGCCGGAATATTGGCACACTATCCCCACTCCCACTTGGCTGAGAATGGGGCGTGTCGCAACTACTTGCAGAACTACCGCAAGGAAGTGGAGTTGCCCCGCTTGCCGCAGCAACTATTTTTTCCCGGAAGCAATGTTGTTCTCAGTCGGAGGGCCGAGAACCGCGCGTGTAAGCGTTCCATCTTCAGCAATGGTCTCTATGCTCACCACGCCATTAGGCCAAGCTATGACTATATGGTTCCCACTTACCGCAATATTTGCAGTCGGATAGGTAGTCTTATCTTTCTGCCCAGTTAACTCCTTCGCTGCAGTAAGCGCCCCCAATCCACTGAACCCTGCATTTGCACTTTGTAAGCCGGGGACTTTTACTCCACCCGGGATTTGGGGGATTTGCGGAACTCCAGGATATTGTTGCGCCACCGTCACTCCAAAATAGACGAGAGACAAGGCGATCAACACAACTGCTGAAAACACTACGCGGATATGCTTTGAAACGTATTCGTTCATTTTAATTTACTCCTTTATTTCACTCATCGCGTGGGCCATTGTTATGGCGGGTAGTAATCTGCGTATGTACAACACCCTTGCGACTCTGCTTTACAACATAGACGGGATCCCCGTTTGGCGGCGATCGGTCGCGCCCGGACTCGCCTGAATGGCAATCGACGTCGCGATTAGCCCCTAGGCGAAGGACCTTGGTGTCAACTTCGCGCTCGACGTACGAGTCGAGAGCGCAAAAGATCACACCCAACCGGCCGCTGGCGATTTCCTCAATGATGCGGTACTGGGAGAATTCAGGCCCGATAAGTAACCCTGAGGATTGCCCGGATTCCGACATGGGAAGGTCTCCTTCCCATTCACTATCTCTACAAAATGATACACCTGTAGCGCAAAGTCATTGCGTGATGCTCATCACCTAAGGTGAGCACTTCTGTTGCACGGGGCTGAACACATGTCAACGAAGACGGAAAACTTTCGAGTTAACTCCTGATTAACGCTTATCGGTAAAGTTGCTCCCAGTACCCTTTGAATGAGGATGTCCCCGGTTTAGTTGAAAGTTGAGAACAAGAAGCAGCGGCTCTCGCCCGAACTCGGATAGAGTTCGGGTTGCGAATCCC
>Ga0335085_10003255_pt1 | contig 28493 bp, 24 predicted proteins | sample Lox_Sample_45_FD_206712 | JGI IMG/M metagenome (GOLD analysis project Ga0335085, IMG submission 206712) | Soil microbial communities from Loxahatchee National Wildlife Refuge, Florida, United States - Lox_Sample_4.5 | ecosystem: Environmental > Terrestrial > Soil > Wetlands | place: USA... | reverse complement strand
GTGTCCTGGCTGGCGAACAGCCACCGGTCCCCGTCGAGTGCGGCGCCGATGAGCCGGTCATAGGGACGGATGTCCGACCCGGACTGCTGGGCGAAGGAAAGATCCTCGGCCTGCGGTTCCCAGCCGGCGCCTGGCTTCTTGCCGTGCACGGTGAGGCCGACGGCTGTTTCCGGCCAGAGACGGAACCGCAGTGTGTCTTGCGGGGTGGCGGGCTCGATGCCGAACACGTCGTGCGGCGGGCGCTTGAGGGTGATGCTGATCTCGGTGACGGTGACCGGCATGGTCTTGCCCGCCCGGATCAGGATCGGCACTCCGGCCCAGCGCCAGGAGTCGACGTTGAGCCGGACCGCGACGTAGGACTCCACGGTCGAGTCCGCGGCGACGCCGTCGACCTGGCGGTAGCCCTGGTACTGGCCGCGCACGGTGTCCTCGGGGGTCAGCGGGCTGATCGCGTTGAGCACGGTCTGCTTGGCCTCGCGCCAGTGCTTCAGGCCGGTGCCGGACGGGGGTTCGGCCAGTACGCTGGCGAGCACCTGGAGCATGTGGTTTTGCAGCACGTCGCGGATGGCGCCGGTGCGGTCGTAGAACTTGCCGCGGTCGGCGACGTCGAACGCCTCGGCCATGGTGATCTGGATGCTTTCCACGTAGTCGCGGTTGAGCAGCGGCTCGATGGCCGAGTTGGCGAACCGGACGAACAGCACGTTCTCCACCGGGTCGAAGGCGAGCCAGTCGTCGACCCGGAAGATGGCCTCCTCGGGGAAGTGCCTGTGCATCGTTTCGTTGAGCTTGCGTGAGCTGGCCAGGTCGGTGCCGAACGGCTTTTCCACCATGACCCGGGCGTCGTCGGCGCGGCCGACGGCGGCGATGCCCTGGGCGATCCGCCCGAACAGGAATGGCGGCACCTCCAGGTAGAAGAGCACCTTCTTGCCCGCGCCTATCTCTTCTGACATGGCCTTGTAGGTGTTGTCGTCGTCTAGGTCACCGTCGACATACCGCAGCAGGTTCAGCATCGTGACCGCCGCGGGTTCTGTGGGATCCATCTTGTTGAGCTTGAGTGAGTTGACGGCGTAGTCGCGGAACTCCTGCAGGCCCCAGCCGCTCTTGGCCACCCCGATCACCGGGACGTTGAGGATGCCGCGCTTGACCAGCCCCACCAGCGCGGGGAAGGTCTCCAGTTTGGCCAGGTCCCCGGTGGCCCCGAAGATGACCAGCGCGTCAACTTTGTCTGACATGTCGCTACCTCCTAGTGGGTCGTTTCCTACGCGCGGTGCGAGACTCTGCCCCATGGGCGCGCTGAGCGTCGCCGCGGAGGCTCCGCGGCCCTGGGCTCCGGCACGTCCGCGGGGGGCGCGCCTGGCCGGAACTCGCTGGCGCTGACGCGCCTACGGAACACGTGATAGGTCCACGCCTGGTAGCCGAGCACCAGCGGCAAGAAGATGATGACCACGATCGTCATCGCCTTGAGCGAGTACGGCGGGGATGCGGTGTTGTGCACCGTGAGGTTGTAGGCGGCGTTGGTGGAGGACACCATCACGTTCGGATACAGGTCGACGAACAGCGTGATGATGCAGGCCGCTATGGTCACGCAGGTCGCGGCGAACGCGAAGCCGTCGCGGCGGGCGTAGACCAGCGACACCGCGGCGAGGGCGGCCAGGATGGCAAGCAGCTCGATCACGTTGAGGAAGAAGGCGCTGCTCGCCTCGATATGCGTCCAGATGATGAAGCCGATGACGAAGGCGCAGGCGACCGGGGCCACGAGGCGCGCGATCCGCCGGGACCGCTCATGCTCGTCGCCGGTGGTTTTCAGGCTCAAGAAAGCCGCGCCGTGCAGCAGGCAGACCAAAGCGATGGTGACGCCGGTGAACACGGCGTACGGCTGCAGCAGATCCCAGAACGAGCCCGTGTAATTCTGCGCCGAGTTGATCGGCAGGCCATGCAGCAGGTCGCCGAGCGCGATGCCGAACAGCAGCGGGGCCAGCACGCTGCCCACCGTCAGCGCGACATCCCAGGTGCGCCGCCAGCGGGCGGCGTCCCGCTTCCCGCGATACTCGAAGGCCACCCCGCGGACGATGAGGCAGCCAAGGACCAGGGCAAGCGCGAGGTACATCCCGGAGAACATGGTCGCGTACCAGCCGGGGAACGCGGCGAACATGGCTGCTCCGGCGACGATCAGCCACACCTCGTTGCCGTCCCAGAGCGGCCCGATCGTGTTGATGGCCGCCCGGCGCCCGGCCTCGTCGCGCCCGACCACGCTGTGCAGCATGCCGACGCCGAAGTCGAATCCCTCGAGGACGAAGAACCCGGTCCACAGGATGGTGATGACGATGAACCAGAACGGTACGAAACTGCTCATCGGTGCCTCTCAGTACAGGACGGCGGGCACACGCGCGTCCGTGTCGGCCGGGGCGGGAGGGGACGGGAGCTGTTTTCGCGAGTACTTGAGCATCAGGAGGAGGTCGACCGTGCCCAGCGTGCCGTACAGCAGGATGAAGAAGACCAGGCTGATCCACAGCCAGGTGACGCTGACCGTCGGCGAGATCCCGTTTTTCGTCAGCATGATGCCCTGCACGATCCACGGTTGCCGTCCGCTTTCCGTCAGCAGCCAGCCTGCTGTGTTCATGAGGAACGGGAGCACGGCGGACCAGACCGCCACCTTCAAGAACACCCGCGATGTGGCCAGCGATTTGCGGTGGTTCAGCCACAGTCCCCACAGGGATATCAGCAGCACCAGCACGCCCAGGTAGGCCATCGTCCGCATGCTCCAGTACTGGATGAACACGTTCGGCACGTAGTTGCCAGGCCCGTACTGCTTGGTGTACTGCGCCTGCAGCGGGTTCAGCCCGACGACCTGGCCGTTCCAGTGGTTGGTGGCCAGCAGGGACAGCAGGTGCGGGATTTCGAGGATCTGCGTCGGCGTCTCATCCTGGTTGCCGCCGCCGACCTGGAACAGCGAGAACGAGCACGGCTGGCAGGTGGTCCACTGCGCCTCGGCGGCCGCGATCTTCATCGGCTGGTACTTGCCCTCGATCACCCCGAGCTCGTCGCCGACGAGCATGGTGAACAAGATGGCCGGGAGCAGCACGACCAGCGACATCCTGGCGGAGCGGATGAACACATCCCGGTCGCCACGGTGCCGCAGCTGCCAGGCGGAGACGGCCAGCATGATCATCGCGCCGGTGGTCAGGGCGACGAACACCACCTTGGCGTATCCCCAGAGGAACACGGGGTTGGTGAACACCGCCCAGAGGTTGTTCAGCACCGGTTTGCCGTTGACCATGGTGTAGCCCACCGGGTGCTGCATCCAGGAGTTCGCCGCCAGGATGAACAGTGCCGACAGCATGCTGCCAAGCGCGACCAGCCAGATCGTCGCCAGGTGGACGCGGCGCGACAGCCTGTTCCAGCCGAACACCCACAGCCCGAGGAAGGTGGACTCGAGGAAGAACGCGGCCAGGCCCTCCATCGCCAGCGGAGCGCCGAAGATGTTGCCGACGAGCCGTGAGTACTGCCCCCAGTTCATCCCGAACTCAAACTCCTGGACGATTCCTGTCACCACCCCGATCGCGACGTTGATGACGAGCAGCGTGCCGAAGAACCGGGTCAGCCGCAGGTACTCCTCGCGCCGGCTGCGGTACCACGCCGTCTGCAGCAGCGCGGTCAGGAACGCCAGCCCCATGGTGACGGGCACGAAGAAGAAGTGATTGATCGAGGTGAACGCGAACTGAATCCGCGCCAGGTCAACGTTCATTCGGCTGTCTCCCGATGAGAGCGCTTCCTGCCTTGGTCCTTGGTCGCCATCGTGGACTGCGCGGGTGAGCTCAGGCATCGCTCCGATGAGGGTATTGCCGGCCCGCTGGCCTGCGGCGCCGGGCGGTTTTAGCCCGGATGAGGCGATGCCAGGCTGCCGTCAAGGCGGCGATGGTGGGGCTATGAGCGAGAACTACGACGTAGTCATCATCGGATCAGGGGCCGGCGGGGGGACGCTCGCGTACGCGCTGGCCGATTCGGGCAAGCGCATCCTGCTGCTGGAACGGGGCGACTTCCTGCCCCGCGAGCTGGACAACTGGGACCCGAAGCCGGTGTTCGTGGACGGCAAGTACATCTCCGCGGACACCTGGTACGACCAGGACGGCAAGGCGTTCCAGCCGCAAGTCCACTACTTCGTCGGCGGGGCCACCAAGCTGTACGGCGCTGCCCTGTACAGGCTGCGCCCGAAGGACTTCGGAGAGCTCAAGCACGTCAGCGGGATCTCGCCGGCCTGGCCGCTGTCCTACGACGACTTCGAGCCCTGGTACTCCAAGGCCGAGCGGCTGTACCAGGTGCACGGCAACGGCGGGGAGGACCCGACAGAGGGTTACCGTAGCGAGCCCTACCCGTGGCCCGCCGTCTCTCACGAAGCGAGGATCCAGGAGCTATGCGACGACCTCGCCAAGGGCGGCTATCACCCGTTCCACGCACCGTGCGGGATCATGCTCGACGAGGCAAACCGGCCTAACAGCTCCTGCATTCGCTGTGCCTGGTGCGACGGGTACCCGTGCCTGGTGCACGCGAAGGCCGACGCCGAGGTCATCGCGGTCCGGCCGCTGCTTGACTACCCCAACGTCACCCTCCTCACCGGCGCCGAGGTGACGAAGCTGGAGACCGACGACGCCGGTCGCACCGTGACGGGAGTCGTGGTCTCAAGGCACGGGCAGCGCGAGGTCTACCAGGGCGACATCGTCGCCATTTCCGCCGGAGCCGCCAACAGCGCCAAGATCCTGCTCAATTCGGCGAACGACAGCCACCCGCATGGCCTGGCGAACGGGTCCGACCAGGTGGGACGCAACTACATGGCCCACAACTGCAAGGCCATCGTGTCTTTGTCCAAGGAGAAGAACGATACCGTCTACCAGAAGACGCTCGGCATCAACGACTTCTATTTCGCGACCAAGGACTACCAGTGGCCCATGGGCAACATCCAGATGCTGGGGAAGTCCAACGCGGAGGCGATGCGCGGCGAGCAGCCGGAAAAGACGATGTTCGCACCCGAATGGACCCTGTCCGACGTGGCCGAGCACGCGGTGGACTGGTGGCTGACCACCGAGGACCTGCCGGTACCGGAGAACCGGGTGACCACCGACAAGGATGGCAACGTTCACCTCACCTACTCGTCGACCAACATCGAGGAGGAAGACCGCCTGTACGCGGAGCTGAAAGTGGTACTTAACCATGTAGGGATGGCCGCGCACCACGTGCTGCGCAAGAACTTTTACATGGACATGGACGTCCCGCTGGCTGCCTGCGCGCACCAGGCGGGGACCTGCCGGTTCGGCACCGACCCGGCCACCTCGGTCCTCGACGTCAACTGCAAGGCCCATGAGGTGGACAACCTCTACGTGGTGGACACCAGCTTCTTCCCGAGCATCGGGGCGGTGAACCCCGGGCTAACGGCGATAGCCAACGCCCTGCGGGTCGGTGACCACCTGCTGGGCCGCATGGCATAACCGGACCCGGGGCATACCCAGTGATCCATCTGAGGGTGGTCAGCCCGCCAGACATCACCGGCGCCGTGATGCCGATGCTCCGCGAGGAGCCCGGGGTGATCAACCTGACGCTGCTCCCCGATGCGGTCAGCCACCCGGACGGGGACGCGGTGCACTTCGACGTCCTGCACGGGGCGGCCAACGAGGTCATCGAACGGCTGCGCGGCCTCGGGCTAGACCAGCGAGGCTCCGTCGTTCTGGAGAACGTCGACACCTCGATCTCCGCGCATGCCGACCGCGTCGCGGCCCGGCGGGCGCGGTATCAGCAGTTCACGCCCGTGTGGGCCGAGGTTGATGGCCGGATCTCGCTGGAGGGGAGCTTTCCGCCGATCGGTGACCACCATCCCGGCGGCATCGGACGCCGGGGTGTCGCTGGCCTTCGGCGCCGACAGCGAGGCCCGGGGCTCGGTTCTCCAGCTCCTGCTCAACGTCGCGGTCCTGACGGCTGTCGCGTTCGTCGGAATCCCGGCGCAGCGGGCGATCTGGCGGCGGACTGCCCGGCGGGCCGCGACGGCCCAACCACCCAACCTGCAGCGAACCGGAGGGTAATGGCATGACCGGCACCCAGCGTGACCGCACAGACTCGGCGGCTTCCCCGCCCGGGCTGATGCCCGAGGGGGAGTTCCGCGGGATATACGAGCGGCTGCGAAGCCACCTGCCCTGGGGCTCGGATGACAGGCGCGGAGCGCTGAACTACCTCACGCAAGAGGAGGTACGTGCCGCCTTGGGCGAGGTGAAGCTGGGGCGGACCGTGTCACTGGCCGCTCCTGTGGAGAACTGGCCGTCGGCGGACAACCCCGAGCCCGCCAGGCATGAGATGAAGGAGCCGCTTGGGGCGGACGCCGGGCCGGGAGTGTTCTTCGGCATGGACCGGATCGCGATGAACATCCACGGCAACGCCGACACGCACATCGATGCCCTGTGCCATGTGATGTTCGACGGCACGCTGCATAACGGGCTGCCCGCGGAGACGGTCGGCGAGAACGGTGCGGCCGTGCTGTCCATCGATGTCGCGGCTGACGGCATCGTCGGGCGCGGGGTGCTGCTCGACATTCCGCGCTCCCGTGGCGTCCCGTGGCTGGAGCCGGGCGACAGCGTGACGGTAGACGACGTGCTGGCGGCCGAGCGGGAGCAGGACATCCGGGCCGGCCGGGGCGACATTCTGTGCGTGCGCGTGGGGCACCGCCGCCGGCGAAACGAGGAGGGCCCGTGGGACGCGGCGCACGCGCGCGCCGGGCTGCACCCCAGCGTGCTGCCGGTGCTGGCGGAGCGCCAGATCGCCGTCCTTGGCGGCGACGGCAACAATGACACCGCTCCGAGCCCGGTCGCCGGCGTCGGTTTCCCCGTGCATGTGCTGGCCGTCAACGCGCTAGGCCTGCACCTGATCGACTACATGCAGTTCACCGCCCTGGCGAGCGCATGTGCCGAGGTCGGCCGCTGGTCGTTCCTGTGCGTCATCGCGCCACTGCGGCTGCCTACCGGCACCGGCTCACCGGTCAACCCGATCGCGGTCTTGTAGCGCCTCGCCGCGGTGAGAACTCGGGTGCGGCCGCCTGGCGGGGAACATCCCGCGGCAGCGCCGCGGTGTCCGCCTGGCGGCTGTAGAGCCCGCCAGGCGTCCGCACGTCGTCGATGGTGTAAGAGCGTTCCCTGCGCAGGTCCCGCGTGAAGGCAAACCACCAGCCGATGAGCGCTCCGAGACGGTTGCGGAAGCCGGTGAGGAAGCCGATGTGGATGAACAGCCAGACCACCCAGCCGGGGAAACCGCCGAAGTTCATCTTGAACGCGGAGACGACGGCGTTGCCGCGGGAGATGTAGGCGGCCGAGCCGAGGTCGTGGTAGCGGAACGGCTTGTCATACGTCTGGCCCTGGGACTCATGCGCGATCCGGTGACCGGCGTACAGGCCTGACTGCATGGCGACCTCGGCGACCCCTGGCAGCTTGTTCAGGCTCATCATGTCCCCGGCTACCAGGATGTCCGGATGGCCTGGCAGGGACAGGTCCGGGCCGCAGACCAGGCGGCCCGCCCGGTCTTGCTCGGCATCGGTGGCCTCGGCCACCGCCTTGGCTAGCGGCGGCGCCGCCACTCCGGCGGTCCACAAGACGTTGCCCGCCACATACCTGCTCACCTTGCCCTCGCGATCTTTGACCTCCAGGCCTTCAGCGTCCACATGGGTGACGAGTGAGCCCATGTGCATCTCGACCCCCAGCTTGCGCAACTGGCGGGCGGCCAGCGCGGACAGTTTCGGCCCGAACGCCGCCAGCGGGGCGCTACCGCCGTCGAACAGCATGACCTTGGCGTCCTCCGGCTGGATACGCCGGTACTCGCGGCGCAGCGTCTTGGTGGCGACCTCCCGGATCTGCCCGGCGAGTTCCACCCCGGTAGGTCCCGCGCCAACGAGGGCGAAGGTGAGCCACTTGGCTCGTTCCGCAGGGTCGTCGGCGGATTCGGCCAGTTCGAATGAGCCGAACACCCGCCGGCGGATCTTCAGTGCGTCCTCGATGGTTTTCATTCCTGGCGCGACCGCGGCGTACTCGTCATGCCCGAAATAGGACTGCCGGACGCCGGCGGCCAGGATGAGGTAGTCATAGCCGAGTTCGATCGGCTCGCCAAGCGGCCGGCGCGCCTGTACCTTGCGGCTGTCCGCGTCGATCCCGGTCACCTCGGCCACCATGAACTCCACGTTGCGGTGCTTCTTGAGCAGCTCACGCAGCGGTGTCGCGATCTTCCCCTCGGACACGATCCCGGTGGCGCACTGGTACAGCATCGGCTGGAATAGATGGTGCTCAGCGCGGTCGAGCAGGGTCACCTGGACCGGCGCGCTGCTGAGCGCCCGCGCCGCGAACAAGCCAGCGAACCCACCGCCAACGATCACTACCCGGCGGGTGCCGGATGACTCGGCCATGGCTCACCCCGACCTTTCGTTGCTTCGTACGATTCGGGCCTTGATTGCCATGCTGAACGCGCGAGAGCCGCCGGTCATCGCCCGTATGAAGGTATAGGCATGACGGCCCGGGTGCTCTAGGCCCTGCACGGGCCGAGTAGGACGACGGTTTCACCGACCTGCGGCGACGGCCGGGCGGTGCGGGTCACCGGCTCAAGGTGGCCGTCGCCGCGCACCACGAATAGCAGGTCGGAGCCATCGAGGTCGGCGTGGTCGGCAGGGTGGGCGACTATTCGCGCCCCGCGGCCGTACCGCTCAGCGAGCGCCGTCCGGCTGAGGTCGTCACCGAACAGGATGTCCGAGCCGATGAACGGCGCGACGACCCCCTGCGTCCCGCTTGGCGGGCCGAGCCGGTAAACCGGCAGCTCGCCGCCTTCCCCCGCCTGCAGCAGTGTCGACGCCAGCGCGTTGAAGTCATCTTCCTCGGTGAGCAGGAGCACGGCGGTCACACCCTCGAGCTGCGCGCTCTGTCCGGTGGCGGACGCGAGCAGCTCGCCTTGGGCCAGTTCGAGCTGCGCCTTCCTGATATGTGCCCGCTCGCGCTCATGCCCTGCCCACATCAGCACGTCCAGGCCACTGGATTGCAGCGCGCAGCCAAGCTCGACCACCCACGGGGCGCCGCCGATCAGCAGCGTCCGGGCCCGCTGCCGGTCCACCACGCCCACGGCGCGGGCGACCGGCGCGGCCGACAGACGCGGCGCCGAGAATGCCGCCCACCGGGTCGATCAGCGTTCCCAGGCAAGCACCCGCTGCAGCGCGTTCCACCGGGCGGACGAAAGCGAGCAGCGGGGTGACGACGGTAGGTCCAGAAACGACCAGAATGGCCCCGAGCTCCACGGCGGCTCCCCTGGACATGCCGAGCAGAGGCGCGGCCACCAGTGCGGCGGCCGCCCAGGTCAGCGGCACTCCGACGACGATCAGCCGCACCACCACCGTCCGGGTGTGGCCGGTGAGCTTGCGGAGGTCAAGACCCGGCCCGCGTCATACAGGATCAGCGCGACCGACAGCGACACCAGCGGCTGGAACGCCGGGCCGAGGAGCCGGCTGGGATTGACGTCGCTGGTCAGCAGCCCGGCAATGAATCCCGCGGGAAGCATGACGATCAGCGCCGGGATACACAGCCGGCTGGCCAGCACCTGGGAGCCCACCGCGAGCACCACGATGAGACTCACCCCGGTCAAGACCTGGTCAGTCGTCATGGCCGGCCCGGAGAATATCCAGGCTCAGCGCCAGGATCCAGACGGGGAACACCAATTCCGCCCACGGGCTGATCCCTATCCCGACCAGCAGCACCACTGCACAAGCCAGCCCTGCCAGGGTGACCCACCGGGAGACGATCCTGGTGCGGCGCGCGATGGTCACCGTGGTGAGCGTGAACACCGCCGCCATCCGCATGGAGTAGACGTTCAGCAGGCTCGTAGTGACGTTGCGGCCCAGCACCAGGGTGCCTGTGCCTGACAGCGCGGTCGATGTCGCGGTCGCCACGAGGCTGCCGGCCACGGCCGCGCCCACGAACAGCATGCCGACGAACAACAGGCCGCTGCCGAGGAACACGGTCGAGAAGAAGCGGTCTTCGCGTTCGCCGATCCTGTCGCGCACCACCCCCATGAACCACAAGAAGGCAATCCCGGCGAACGGGACTAGGTTCAGGCCGATGGCCAGCGCGGTCCGGTGCGCGGAATCGGTCAGCCATGTCCCGGCGAGGCCGGGACGGGGCGGGGCCGAGAGCCGCAGCAGCGTCAGCGAGGTGATCATGAGCACCGAGAAGATGATCCCGGCGACCGCGGCCGCCCGGGGTGTCCTCAGCGGGCTCCCGGCTTTCAGCGGGTCGGGGCCCGTCGCTGCTTCGGTCATCTGCTGCGACCGGGGTGAGCCATGCCTCGGCCTGGCTCACCCCGACCCTTCGTCAGACGGATGCGACCAGCTGCTCGATCGCGGCGGTCCGCTCTGGGTGGGCGGCGCGGCGGTCGAGTTCGCGGTTGAGGGTGAGCGCCGAGTTGATCAGCGACAGATGGGTGAACGCCTGCGGGAAGTTGCCCAGCTGGTCGCCGGTCGGCCCGATCTCCTCGGAGAACAGGCCCAGGTGGTTGCCGTAGGTCTGCATCTTCTCGAAGGTGAGGATGGCGTCGTCCAACCGCCCGGAGCGGGCCAGGGCGTCGACGTAGAGGAAGGTGCACAGCGAGAAGGTGCCCTCGTCGCCGTGCAGCCCGTCGGGCGATGCGGCCGGGTTGTACCGGTACACGAGGCTGTCGGAGACGAGCTGCTTGTCCATGGCGCGCAGCGTGGACTGCCACATCGGATCCTGGGGCGCGACGAAGCCCTCAAGCGGCATGAACAGCAGCGCGGAGTCGAGCACGTCGGTGCTGTAGTGCTGGGTGAACGCGCCGACGCCGGCGTTCCAGCCGCGGTCCATGATCTGGTTGTACAGGCGGTCGCGTTCGACGATCCACTTGGCCAGATTGGAGGGCCGTCCGGTGTCCTCGGCCAGCCTGATCGCCCGGTCGAGGGCGACCCAGCACTGGAACCGGCCGTAGGTGAAGTCCTTGCGGCCGCCGCGGGTCTCCCATACCCCCTCGTCGGGCTGGTCCCAGTTGTCCGCGACCCAGTCGATGATCCGCGACAGCTCGGTCCAGCCGCGATGGCCGATCTGCGCGCCCTGCTCGGCGAAGTAATAGAGCGCGTCGAGCGCCTCGCCGTAGATGTCCAGCTGCAGCTGGTCGGCGGCGCCGTTGCCGATGCGGACCGGCCGCGAGCCACGCCAGCCCTCGAAGTGCTCCAGGTTCTCCTCCACCAGATCGGATGTCCCGTCGACCCGGTACATGATCTTCAGCGGACCCGAGGCGCTCCCGGCCTGCTCGGCGACCCGGTCGCGCAGCCACAGGTTGAATCGGCCGGCTTCCACCAGGTAGCCCAGGTTGGCCAGGGCGTGCATGGTCAGGGAACCGTCCCTGATCCAGGTGAACCGGTAGTCCCAGTTCCGCTCGCCGCCGGCCTGCTCGGGCAGCCCGAACGTCGCGGCGGCCACCGGCGCGCCGGTCGGTTCATAGGTCATCAGCTTGAGGGTCATCGCCGAGCGGCTGACCATCTCACGCCAGCGTCCCTGGTAGGTGGACCGGCCTACCCAGGCCTTCCAGTACGCCGCGGTGTCGTCGGCCATCTGGTCCAGTTCGGCGGCCGAAATGGCCCGCGGCTTCCCGCCCGCCGACTCGAGCACCACACCGCGCCCGCTGTCGCCTTCGCGCATCTCGAACACCGCGCGCAGCCCGTCGCCGGCCCGCTCCACCTTGGCCCTAGCGGCGACGGCTGTCTCGCGCATGCCCGCGGCGTGCATCGTCAGCACCATTCCGTCGTCGGCGCGGAATACCGCGCCCTCCTCCGCCATCTCGACCGTGTGCTTGGCGCGGCCGTAGTTGAACCGGGGCTGGATCTCCAGCTCGAACCGCATGGTGCCGCGGGCCACCCGCAGGTGCCGGACCAGCCGGTGCCGGTCCGTGGGGGCGCCCTCGATGACCGGCATGAAGTCGAGCACCTCGCCGACCCCGTCCGGTGTCATGAACCGGGTGATCAGCATCGCTGTGCCGGGAAAGTACAGCTGTTTCGTCACGTAGCCGTCGGCGGCCGGCTTGATGCGGCAGTAGCCGCCCCGCTCGGCGTCGAGCAGCGACGCGAAGACGCTCGGTGAGTCGAAGCGCGGGCAGCAGAAGAAGTCCACGGTCCCGTCGGTTGTTACCAGCGCTGCTGTCTGTAGGTCGCCGATGAGCCCGTGCTCACTGATGTCCGGGTAACGGTCCACGGAAGTCTCCTTCACGCCAGGTCACGTGTACCCGTCCACCGTCACCCGCGAGAAGGCGAGGGGGCATCCCTCCGATAGAGGGATTTCGTCCGCCACGTAGCGTGGGTCCATGCCGACCGTGACGCAGCGTACCGAGACGGCGGGCGATCCGGGTCCCACGGTGTTCGTCCTCTTCGGGGCGACCGGAGACCTGGCCAGGCGAATGGTGCTCCCGGCGTTCTACCGGCTGGCGGGCGAAGGACTGCTGCCCGCGCAGTGGCTGCTGGTGGGGAACGGCCGCGGTGACCTGGCGCACGAGGACTTCCGTGCCCGGTTCCGCGACGCGCTGACCGAGTTCGGTCCGCAACCGGAACCGGGGGAGTGGGACGCCTTCGCGCAACGGGTGCTCTTCGCCGGCGGCGGGTTCAGCTCAGACAGCCCAGGCAGCATGCTAGATGTGATCGGTACGGCCCGGGGTTCGCTTGGCCGCGACCCGCAGCTCGTCCATTACCTGGCCGTTCCGCCGGTCGCCTTCGCCGGGCTGACCTCTGCGCTCGGCCAGCACGGGCTCTCATCGGGGGCCCGCGTGGTCTATGAAAAGCCGTTCGGCACGTCGGGCGATGCCTTCCGCGAACTCGACCGGGTCGTCCATGCGGTCCTCGACGAGCAGCAGGTGTACAGGATCGACCATTTCCTCGGGAAGGAAGCCACCCAGGATCTGCATGTGCTGCGGTTCGCCAACGAATCGTCTGCCGCGTTCTGGAACCGCAGGCACATCGAGTCGGTGCAGATCGACGTGCCGGAGACGCTCGGCATCAGCGACCGGGCTCAGTTCTACGACGCCACCGGCGCGGTGCTCGACATGCTCGTCACCCACCTGTTCCAGGTGGCCGCCGAGGTCGCCATGGAGCCGCCGGCCACCCTCGGCCCGCTGGATCTGCAGGCCGCCAGGGAAGAGGTCATCAGCTGCTTCCGGCCTCTCGACCCGGCTGAGGTGGTGCTTGGACAGTTCGCCGGATACCGGCATGTTCCAGGTGTCGATCCGCGCTCCACCAGGGACACCTTCGTCGCGGCCCGGCTGTGGATCGACACCGACCGCTGGCGCGGCGTGCCGTTCTACCTGCGAACGGGCAAGCGGATGGCCGCGTCGGCGCAGCGGGTCAGCCTCATCCTGCGCGAACCGAAGGGGCCGCTGGCCGGCCAGCTGCCGCGCGGCGGAAACGTGCTTTCCTTCTCTCTTGCCGGGGATGGCGAGATCGACCTGTCCCTGGTGGCCAAGAAACCCGGTCCTGCGCTCGATCTCGATGTGGCGCACGCGGACATCCCGCTGTCCGGCCTGTCCGGCGCGCATCCGCTGCCGGCGTACGTCCGGCTGATCCACGACGTGCTCCTCGGCGACCGCTCGCTGTTCACCCGCCCGGACGGGCTCGCCGCGGTGTGGCAGGTCGCCGAACCCCTGCTGTCCCGTCCGCCGCAGGTCAGCCCCTACCCGCCAGGATCGTGGGGACCCGCCAAGGCCCGGGATCTCGTCGCGCCCAGGGCCTGGCTTCTCGGCCAGTAGTGCTCCGCGGTTTGCCTCAGGGGTGCCGGGCTGCTTTACCACCGAGGGCACGCGGCGCTTGCCGCCTCACGAATCACCGCAGGCGCTCAGGATGCGGGCGGCTACCTTGGCGGGCGGGGCCGTCGCGTCCGTGATGAGTCCGGCTGCGGCGGACAGGACAGGTGCCCGGGCTTCCAGCATCCGGCCGATGAGGTGCTCCGGGCGGCTGTCCAGCCACGGGCGCGGACCGTCCTACAGCACGCGCCGGACCAGGGTGCCCAGGTCGCAGCGGAGGTAGACCAGGCAGCCAGTGCGCGCAAGCAGCTCTACGTCGGCGGTGCGGTCGGCGGCACTGGCAGGAATGCCCGCGACCAGCGGGGCCGGCATCGCGGCCACGTGCCGGACGTAGCGGGACTCCCATTCGTGCAGCAGGTTACCGCCGGCCGTCGCTAGTTCCACCGTGGACTGGCCTGCCAGGTCTGCGATGGTCGCGTCATTGTCGATGTATCGGCAGCCCAGGTGCTGTGCCAGGATCCGGCCGACGGTTGATTTGCCGCAGCCCATCAGGCCGGCCATCCAGAAGCGGCCGTCCGGGTTACTGCGCATGTGCGGCCGACAGGGCCTCGATGACCTGCAGCACGCCGCTGTGGTCGTCCCCGCCGTGGCCGGTCCAGCGCATCGCGCCGAAAAGCTGTTCCACGATCGCCGTGACGGGAAGCGCGACCCCACTGGCCCGCGCGGCGTCGAGTGCGAAACCGAGATCCTTGTGCTGGAATGCTGCCGACCCGCCGGGCGTGAAGTCGTGCGTGCTCAGCTTGGCGCGCTTGACGTCGAGCGCGCGGCTGCCCGCCAGGCCGCCGGCCAGCACGTCGAGGAGTTCCCCGGCGTCAAGGCCGCCGCGGGTGCCCAGCGTGACCGCCTCGCCGAGCGCGGTGAGCGTGGCCGCCACAACGATCTGATTGCATGCCTTGGCGAGCTGACCGCTGCCCACCGGGCCGAGATGCCGCACAACCGAGCCCATCGTCGCGAACGGCGCCCGCAGCACCTCAACATCCTGCGGCGTGCCGCCGGCCATGATGGACAGCGAGCCGTCTCTCGCGCCGACATCGCCGCCACTGACCGGGGCGTCCACAACCCGGAACCCGGCCTGACTGACCTCATCGGCCCATGCGCGGACCGCGACGGGGGACACTGTCCCCATCACTACCGCGAGCGCGCCCGGTCTGGCATATCGGAACGCCTCGGCGCAGACCTGGCGGACCTCATGGATGTCCGGCAGCATCGTAATAATCGTCTCGGCGCCGTCCGCCGCCTCTGCAATGGTGTCGCACAGGCGGTATCCGGCTGTTCCTGCCACCTCGCGGGGGCTGCGGTTCCAGGCCCACACCGCGAAGCCGGCCCGGGCCAGGTTCAGCGACATGGGCAGGCCCATCCGGCCAAGGCCGAGGAAGGTTACGTGGCTCATCGGGCTGACTCCTGAAATCGGGGATTGTTCAGCACGTCCGGGTTGGCCAGGTTGCACGGGCGGTGACCGTCCATCACCGCGAGGACCGATCCGATCGCGCTGCGGCCATTGCCGATCGCCATCTCGTCTGTCCAGGCGAGCGCGTGGGGGCTGAGTACGACGTTCGGCAGCGCGAGCAGCGGATGTCCGGGCGGCAGCGGCTCGGGGTCGACCACGTCTAGGCCGGCCGCGATGATCCGGCCTGTGGCGAGCGCCGCGGTCAGCGCGCCGGTGTCGATGATCGGGCCGCGGGCCACGTTCACCACGACCGCGCCGTCAGGTAGCAGCGCCAGCTTGTTCGCGTCAAGAAGGCCGCGGGTCCCAGCGGTGAGCGCGGCGGTGACCACGACGTAGTCGCAGCGGCGCAGCAGGTCGTCCAGGGTGGTCAGCGTGACTCCGTGCGCAGCAGTGTCCGCCGGCGTCCGATAGGGGTCTGCGGTGAAGTTCGCCGTGCCGAACGGTCCGATCAGGGCGAACAGTTCCGCGGCGACGTTGCCGAAGCCGACCGTGCCGACCGCGCGGCCGGATAGGCCTCGGCCCATCAGCGAGAGCTTGTCTGCCCACCGGCCGTCCCGCGCAGCGCTTTCCTGGTTGGCCGCGAGGTCGCGCGGCGGATGGTGCCGCGCGGTCGCGGCAAGATCATCAACATCTGCTCGCTGCAAAGCGAGGTAGCCCGCCCAGGGATCGCCGCGTACTCGGCCACCAAGGGGGGTCTGAAGATGCTCACCAAAGGCATGTGCGCGGACCTGGCCGGCCATGGAATCCAGGTCAACGCGATCGGCCCCGGATACTTCGCAACCGAGCTCACCAAGGCGCTGGTAGCCGATCCGGAGTTCAGCGATTGGGTTCGTCGCCGCACGCCGGCCGGCCGGTGGGGCGAAGTCGCGGACCTGGTGGGGCCGCTCCTGTTCCTGGCCAGCCCGGCATCGGACTTCGTGAACGGCCAGCTCTTGTACGTAGACGGCGGCATGGTGTCAGTACTGTGAGGAGTCGAAATGCTCGCCTGCATTGCCTTCGGCAAAGATGACCTGCGGGTACAGGACTGGCCCGCGGAGCCGCCCGGTCCCGGCCAGGTGTCCGTCGACATCGCGTACGGCGGCATCTGCGGATCGGACCTGCACTACTACCATCGCGGAGGCGTCGGGGACTTCGTTATCCGCGAGCCGCTCGTACTCGGCCACGAGGTAGCCGGGCGTGTCCGTGAGCTGGGACCAGGCGTGACAGGCCCGGAACCCGGGACGCCGGTTGCGATCCACCCCGCGACCCCATGCGGCCGGTGCCCGGAATGCGCCATCGGCAGGCGCAACATCTGCCGTGACACCCGCTACCTGGGCAGTGCGGCCCGCTTCCCGCACGTTCAGGGGGGCTTCCGTTCCGTGCTGACAGTGCCCGTCGCGCAGGCGATTCCGCTGCCGGACGGACTTGGCCTGCGGCAGGCGGTGCTGGCCGAGCCGCTGTCGGTCGCCATGCATGCGGTGCGCAGGCTCGGTCCGGTCGAAGGCCGTCAGGTGCTCGTCACCGGCAGCGGTCCGATCGGCTGCCTCGCGGTGGCCGCGCTGGGAGCTGCCGGTGCCGGTGCAGTGGTCGCCAGCGACCTGTTCGACGAGGCGCTCGCCGTCGGATCAGCCGTCGGCGCGACCGCCACCGTGCGCGCTGACGACCCGGCGGCCGACTGGCCGGACGAGGTCGACGCTGCCATCGAGGCATCCGGTACCGCAGCAGGCTTGGCGGCCTGCGTCGAGCGCGTGCGCCGCGGAGGAACGGTCGTTCAGCTTGGACTGCTCCCGCCCGGCGGCGTCCCCCTGCTGGGCAACCGCCTGGTAACCCGCGAGATCACGCTGGCCGGCGCGTTCCGCTTCGACACCGAGTTCAGTGACGCACTTGCAGCGCTGGGGGCCGGTCTGGCGGTCGGCCCTGTGATCACCGCGTCCTACCCGATCACGGCCGCCGCCGATGCCTTCCGGCTGGCCGGCGACCGCCGCCGGGCATGCAAGGTCCTGCTGGATATCTCCTCCTGAAGAGCGGCGTACCCGTACGGCCCCGTCCCCATGGTGGCGCATCGACGGCGCCGGTGCCGTAGGCGCGAGCTGCTGGTCGGGAGGCATTCAGCCGCGCTGCCGCGGCGCGGCCAGCGGGGCGGCGAGTGTGATTCCTGCCGCGCCGGCCGCGATCAGCCGGTCGTCCCAGGCGCGTACGTCGATCGTGGTGTCCCTGGCATCGGGAATGAGGTGGGTGCCAAGCGCGCGGTGGAACGCGGGGGCGAGGTACGGCCAGAGCGGTGCGATCTCGCCGATGACGACCAGAGCCTGCGGTCCGAGCAGGTTGACCGTCCCGGCCAGGGTCCGGCCGAGCACTTCGCCCGCATCGGCGAGCATGTCGAGCGCCGCACGCACGCCGTGATCGGCGGATGCCCGCAGGTCGTCGAGTGTGCCGTCCGGCGCGATCACGGCGGATGCCCGCGCACGGTCCACCAGGGCCTCGGTGCTCGCCTGCGTCTCCAGGCAGCCGCGGTTGCCGCAACTGCAGACGGGACCGTCGATGAGGACAGGCACATGACCGAATTCCCCGGCCGCGCCGGAGGCGCCGCGGTAGGGGGCGCCGTCGAGGACCATGCCGAGCCCGATGCCCTGGCCGATGGCGACCAGCAGGAAATCGGACCGGTCGGCGCCGGGGCCGTACAGGCGCTCGGCCGCGGTCACCGCGCTGATGTCGTTGTCCACGAAGATCGGCAGCGCGAGCGACTCCCGCAGCATCGCGGCCAGCGGCATCCCCGTCCAGCCGAGGCGCACCGACATGCGCAGCGTTCCGGTCTCCGGGTCCACGACTCCCGGCACCGCGACCCCGACGCCTAGCAGGGGGAGGTCGCGGTCCGCCGCGTACCCGATCTCGGCGCGGATGAGCTTGGCGAGCGTGTCGAATGTGCCCGGCGCACCCGGATCGAAGGCATGCGTCGCGTCATGCACCACCGTCGCGTCGAGCCTGGTCAAGACGGTGGTCACGTGCTCGTGGGCGATTTGCACGCCGATCGCGTGCGCGGCGTCGGGGATGAGCGCGAGCGGAATGGACGGGCGCCCGGCCTGCGGCGTGCGCGGGCCGCCCTCGCGGATCAGGCCATCGGCGAGGAGCTTTCTCGCGGTCGTGGTCACCGTGGCCGGGCTGAGCTCAAGGCGGTCGGCGATCTCCGCCCGGCTGAGCGGCCCGCGCCTGGCGAGCAGCGCGAGTACGGCTGCCCTCGTCATGTTGCCGGAGATCGACCCCGCGCCCCAGCGCATCCCAACCGTCCCCCGCATCAGCAACTTCCAGCTTCCCGTCATGTTACGGCGGCGTATCCCTTGACAGCCAACCCGAGTGATTCTAACGTCACACCCAAGATAATTCATGCCCGAATTATGTGGGGTGTGCGCAGCTATGGAATCACAGACTCACCGTCGAGCACTTCCTTACCGCGCCGCGATCGCTTCGGCGGCCCTCGTGCTGCCGCTTGCCGCGACTGGTGTCGCCGTCGGCGCACCCGGCCGGGCTTCCGCCGCGACTGCCACCGCCGTCGTCACCGCGCCGGCCCAGACCATCGCCGGCTTCGGCGCGTCTGGCGCGTGGTGGGTCAACGACCTCACCCACTTCTCCGCCAGCGCGCAGAGCCAGGTCGCGAGCCTGCTGTTCACCAGCAGCGGCATCAACCTCAGCCAGTACCGCTACAACATTGGCGGCGGCGGGGCCGGCGTCACCGCCGGGCCCCGCGCCCCGCAGAGCTTCCTCACCAGTTCGGGCACCTACAACTGGTCCAACGACCCGGGCGGCCAGTACTTCCTCAAGGCGGCCGCCGCCGACGGGGTGCCCGACATCATCGGTTTCGTCAACAGCGCGCCGAGCCAGTACACCACCAACGGCGAGAGCTGCGGCGGGCAGATCGTCGCGGCGGACGATGCCGCCTACGGCACCTACCTCGCGACGATCGTCTCCCACTTCGCCGCCGCCGGTGTGACGTTCAGCCAGCTCAGCCCGATGAACGAGCCCGATGACTCGTTCAGTTCCTGCGGGCAGGAAGGCATGGCGGTCCCGGCGAGCGCACGCGCGGGGGTCATCGACGGCGTCGGTGCCGCGCTCAACTCGGCCGGCCTTTCGACCAAGGTGATCGCGGACGAGTCGAGCCAGACCACGCAACTGCTGTCGGAGGCGCCGACCTGGCTCGCCGACGCGAACGCGCCGTCGTACGTCGCGGCCATCGCCCATCACACGTACGACAATCCATCCAACTCGACCCTGGAGCGGGTCGGGGCGCTCGGCGACGTCAACGGCAAGCCGGTCTGGGCCAGTGAGATCTGCTGCCAGATCTCCGGGGGCGGCGGCTACGGCGCCCAGTACGACCCGACCATGGCCGGGGCCCTGGTGCTGGCGAACTACGTGTACACCGACCTGTCCTACGCCGACGACGCCGCCTTCCAGTGGTGGACCGCACTGTCCTCCGAGCTCGGCTGTGACCCGGCGACCAGCAGCAGCTGCGCCACCACCGTGAACTCGTCCGGCTGGAACGACGGACTCATCTACTACGACCCCAGCTACGCCTCAGACGGCAACCAGAACCTGTACCTGACCAAGCGCTTCTACGCCCTGGGCCAGTTCAGCAAGTACGTGCGGCCGGGCGCCGTCCGCTACGGAGTGTCCGGTTCGCCGTCCGGCGTGCAGACGATGGCGTTCTGGGCCGGCGGCAAGTGGACCGTCGTGGCGACGAACACCAGCACGTCCGCGACCACGCTGAGCCTCAACCTGGACAGCGGCACGCTGACCGCGTCCGGCGCGTACCAGACCGACGCGAGCGAGAACATGGCGTCGGTGTCCGCGCCTGCCATCTCCGGCTCCACGATCAGCGCGTCGCTTCCCGGGCAGAGCGTCACCACCTACGTGCTGAGCAGCGCCGGCTCGCCGGGCAGCGGCGGGCAGAGCGCGCAGGAGCTGGTCGGCAGCCAGTCAGGCAAGTGCCTGGACGTGCCGGGATCGAGCACGGCCAACGGCACCCAGCTGGAGATCTACACCTGCAACGCGGGCAGCAACCAGGAGTACACGCTTGCGCCCAGCGGCGAGATCACCGTCTACGGCAGCAAGTGCCTGGACGCCTACCAGCAGGGCAAGACCGCCGGCACGATCGTCGACATCTACACCTGCAACGGCGGCAGCAACCAGCTGTGGCAAGCGCACCCGGACGGCACCATCACCAACGACGAGTCGGGCCTGTGTCTCGACGTCTATGGCCAGGGCACGGCCAACGGCACGGCGGTGGATCTCTACACCTGCAACGGCGGCAGCAACCAGCAGTGGGCTCTCGGTTAAGCTCCTGCGGCGTCCGGCCCGGGCATTCGTCCGGGCCGGACCAGGCATGGTTACGCAATCATCTTGAACTGTCAAAGGCAACCAGTGGACGGACTGATATGGCAGCAAATCCCGGAGCGATAGCGGCGGGACCGGCGATGAGCCGCCGCGGGCGGGCAAGGCATCACGCGAAACCGCGCTGGGCGGGCTGGGGATTCGTCGGCCCGTTCCTGATCGTCTTCGCGTTCGCGCTGATCGTGCCGATCGGCTACGCCATCTACCTGAGCCTGTTCCGGCAGCAGCTCATCGGCGGCAACGCGTTCGTCGGCCTGGCCAACTACAAGCTAGCGCTGCACGACCCGCAGTTCTGGCAGGCGCTGCGCCGCGCGGCGCTGTTCCTCGCCGTGCAGGTGCCGATCATGCTGGTGCTCGCGCTGCTCGCCGCGCTCGCGCTGGACAGTGCACGGCTGCGCTTGCCGTCGCTGTACCGGCTGTCGATTTTCCTGCCGTACGCCGTGCCGGCCGTGGTGGCCTCGCTCATGTGGGGGTTCATGTACGGGTCGCAGTTCGGCCTCGTCGCCCGGGTGCGGTCGTTCTTCGGCGGTCACTTCCCCGACCCGCTGAGCGGCAGCTGGGTGCTTGCCGCCATCGGCAACGTGGTTACCTGGGAATTCGTCGGCTACAACATGCTGATCTTCTACTCGGCACTGCGCGCGGTGCCGGGAGAGCTGTACGAGGCCGCCGAGATCGACGGCGCGGCTCAGCTGGCGATCATCCGCTGGATCAAGCTGCCCGCGCTGCGCGTCGCGATCGTCGTCGCGGTGATCTTCTCGATCATCGGCAGCCTGCAGCTGTTCAACGAGCCGAACATCCTGCAACAGCTCGCGCCCGACACGATCGGCACCAACTTCACGCCCAACATGTACGCCTACAACCTGTCGTTCGCGGGCCAGGAATACAACTACTCGGCGACGATCGCCATCGTCATGGGCATCCTGACCATGATCATCGCGGCCGCTGTCCAGTGGTATGGACGCAGGAGGGCGGCATGACGATGACCGGGACCGCGACCGGCCCGGCGACGCCGGCCGAGCATGGCGCGCGGGCAGGTGAGGCGGTCCGCGGGCCGCTGCGCTTGGCGCGGCGCCGGAGCGCCGCCCGCAAGCGGCATTCCGTGTTGATGAACCTGCTGATGACCGTGATGCTGCTGTACGCGGTGCTGCCGCTGTTCTGGCTCGTCGTCAACTCGACGAAGACGGAGGCCGCGCTGTTCAGCACCTTCGGCCTGTGGTTCGGCGGGAAGTTCGCGCTGTGGAGCAACATCCACCAGGTCTTCACGTATGACAACGGCATCTTCGCCCGGTGGTTCGCCAACACCGTGCTGTACGTCGTGGCGGGGGCGGGCGGCGCCACGCTGCTCGCCACGCTGGCCGGCTACGGGATGGCCAAGTACGACTTCCCTGGCAAGCGCGCCGTGTTCGCGGTCGTACTCGGCGCGGTGGCCGTCCCGGGAACCGCGCTCGCCGTCCCGACCTTCCTGCTGTTCAGTGACCTGCACCTGACCAACACGCCGTGGGCGGTGATCTTGCCGTCGCTGGTCAGCCCGCTCGGCTTTTACCTGATCTGGCTGTACGCGGCCGAGGCGGTGCCGAACGAGCTGCTCGAGGCGGCGCGGATCGACGGGGCGGGGGAGCTGCGCACGTTCCTCGTCATCTCCAGCCGTCTGCTCACCCCCGGCGTGGTGACGGTCGTGCTGTTCACCGTGGTGGCGACCTGGAACAACTACTTCCTGCCGCTCATCATGCTCAGCTCGCCGAACTGGTACCCGCTGACCGTGGGGCTGAACGACTGGAAGGACCAGTCGTTCACCGCGGGCGGGCAGGTCATCTACAACCTCGTGATCACCGGCTCGCTGCTCACTGTCATCCCGATCATGATCGCGTTCCTGATCATGCAGCGCTACTGGCGGTCCGGCCTCGCCGCCGGGAGCGTGAAGCAGTGAGCGGCCAGAGGCAGCCGCACCCGTTTCTCCTCACCCTGAGCTTTTGACTTCCGCATGCACCACGCCAACCGAAGAAATACAGAGAAAGGCGCAACGATGCCCATAGCCCCCCGCACTCGGATCGCGAGAACCGCCGCAGGCGCTGCCGCGGGTCTCGCCCTGGCCGCCGCACTCGCGGCATGTTCAAGCTCCGGCTCAAGCACCACGGCCGGCACTGGCGGCAGTACCGCTCCCGCCAGTTCCGCCAGCGCGACCAGCTCCGCGTCATCGGCGAGCAGCGCCGCGGCGATCGCCGCGGCACTGCAGCAGCCGACCACGCTCACCGTGTGGGCGTGGGCGCCGCAGAACAAGGACATCGTCACGGCCTTCGAGAAGAAGTACCCGAAGGTCAAGGTCAACCTGGTGAACGCGGGCACCGCGACCGCCGAGTACACCAAGCTGCAGAACGCCATCAAGGCCGGCTCCGGCGCGCCGGACATCGCGCAGATTGAGTACTACGCGCTGCCCCAGTTCGCGCTCGAGGGCGCGCTCGCCAACCTCAGCGGTGACGGCCTCGGCAGCCTGAGCAGCCAGTTCGGCTCCGCGGTCTGGGGCTCGGTGAACGTCAACGGCGAGCTGGTGGGCCTGCCGCAGGACACCGGGCCGATGGCGCTGTTCTACAACAAGACCGTCTTCGACAAGTACAAGCTGCCGGTGCCCGCCACCTGGGCACAGTACGTCGCCGACGCCAAGAAGCTGCACGCCGCCAACCCGAAGGCGTACATCACCAACGACGTCGGCGACCCCGGCTTCCTCACCTCGATGATCTGGTCGGCCGGCGGCCACCCGTACGTCACGAGCGGTACGAAGAACGTCACGATCGACCTCGCGGACTCCGGCACGCAGAAGTTCGTCAACCTGTGGAGCCCGCTGATCTCCGGCAACCTGCTGGCGCCGATCTCATCCTGGAGCTCCCAGTGGTACCAGGGCCTGACCAACGGCGACATCGCGAGCCTGGTGATCGGCGGCTGGATGGGCGTCGACCTGGAGTCCGGCGTGCCCGGCGGCAAGGGCCAGTGGCGGGTCGCGCCGATGCCGCAGTGGACCGCGGGCCAGGCAGCCAGCTCGGAGAACGGCGGCAGCGCCGACTCGGTGCTCGCCTCGAGCAAGAACCAGCTCGCGGCGGCCGGGTTCCTGCAGTTCATGAACGCGGGCCAGGGCGCGCAGATCTCGGCGGCGTCCGGTGACTTCCCGGCGTCGACCACGATCTTGAACTCGTCGTCGTTCCTCAACGTCACGCCGGCCTACTTCGGCGGCCAGGCGATCAACAAGGTTCTCGCCCAGGCGTCGGCCGACGTCCTGCCGGGCTGGAGCTACCTGCCATTCCAGGTCTACGCCAACAGCATCTTCCCCAACACGGTCGGCCAGGCCTACACGGGCAAGGCCAGCCTGAGCACGGGCCTGGCTGACTGGCAGCAGCAGTCCGCCACCTACGGCACCCAGCAAGGGTTCTCCATCACCAGCAAGTAGCCCCCACCCCCGCTCACCGGTGGCCGGCCGGGACCAGGGTCCCGGCCGGCCCCGTCATGTCCCAGGTGGGCGCCATGCCCATGGAAGGAAAAGCCAAGCAATGCACTTCGCCATCGGCGAGACCGACTTCCTGCTCGACGGCGAGCCGTTCCGCATCCTGTCCGGGGCGCTGCACTACTTCCGCGTCCACCCCGGGCAGTGGGCGGACCGCATCCGCAAGGCCAGGCAGCTGGGGCTGAACACGATCGAGACGTACGTGGCGTGGAACGCGCACGCGCAGGCGGAGGGCGAGTTCCGCCTGGATGGCGGTCTTGACCTGGGCAGGTTCCTCGACCTCGTGGCGGCGGAGGGGATGTTCGCGATCGTCCGCCCCGGGCCGTACATCTGCGCCGAGTGGACCAACGGCGGGCTGCCCGCCTGGGTCAGCGCGCCGGGGGCGGTCATCCGGCGCAACGACCCGCATTACATGGCCGCGGTGCACCGCTACCTGGCGCAGCTGGCCCCGGTGCTCGTCCCGCGGCAGATCGATCAGGGCGGCCCGGTCATCCTGGTCCAGGTGGAGAACGAGTACGGAGCCTACGGGTCGGATCACGATTACCTGCGCGCGCTGGCCAAGGCACTGCGCGGGATCGGCATCACCGTGCCGTTGACGACGGTGGACCAGCCCACCGGGTCGATGCTCGCCGACGGAGGCCTGCCGGAACTGCACGCTACCGCGTCGTTCGGCTCGCAGGCCGCCGAGCGGCTGGCCGCGCTGCGCAGGCATCAGCCGACCGGGCCGCTGATGTGCGCCGAGTTCTGGAACGGCTGGTTCGACGACTGGGGCGGCCATCACCACGTCACCTCGGCCGCGGCGTCCGCCGCCGAGCTGGACGAGATGCTGCGGCTTGGCGCGTCGGTGAACATGTACATGTTCCACGGCGGCACGAACTTCGGGCTGGCGAACGGTGCCAACGACAAGGGCACCTACCGGCCGATCACGACCAGCTACGACTATGACGCGCCGCTGGACGAAGCAGGCAACCCGACGGCGAAGTACTGGGCATTCCGCGAGGTCCTCGCCAGGTACACGGACGTCCCCGCCGACCGTCCGGCCCCGGCGCCCCCCGCACCCGCCTTCGGCGTCAGCCTGTCCCCGGCGGTCCCGCTATGGACGGTGGCGGACCGGGTCGGCGGGTGGACTAGCTGCGATGACCCGGTCAGCGCCGATGAGCTGGGCCAGGCCCAGGGCTTCACGCTGTACCAGGCGGGCGTTGACGCACCTGGCCCCGCCGTGCTTGAAGTCGGCGAGGTCCGCGACCGGGCCCAGGTGTTCCTGAACCGGCAGCCGGTCGGCGTTCTCGCCCGCGAACGCCGCGATCGTGGCTTGTCGCTGCCGTCTGGCGCACGGGGGATGCTCGAGCTGCTTGTCGAGGATCAGGGCCGGGTCGACTACGGGCCGCGGATCGGCGAGCCGAAGGGGCTCTTCGGGCCGGTCACCGTGGGCGGCGTGCCGATCCGCGGCTGGCGGATGCTGCCGCTGCCGCTCGATGACGTGACGCCGGCCGCCGAGGCGCTGCGGGCGCAGCCCGCCGCGCCGGCGGGCCCGGTGGCCGGGCCCGCCTTCACCCGCGCGGTCTTCGACCTGGCTGAGGCCGCTGACCTCTTTCTCAGCACCGAAGGTCTCGGCAAGGGCGTCGCCTGGCTCAACGGGTTCTGCGTGGGGCGGTACTGGTCGCGCGGACCCCAGCGGACGCTGTACGTGCCGGGACCAGTCGTCAGGACCGAGGGGAACGAGCTGATCATCCTGGAACTGGGCGCGACGACCAGTGCTACCGTGCGCTTCGTCCCCGGCCCTGACCTGGGGCACACGGAGCCCTGAGCGGCACCGTCACAGGCCGTCGTTGATCAGCCGGCCGACCTTCTCGAAGGTCTCTGGCTTGAACTTCTTGTAGTAGAAGGCCAGGCCAATGCCGATGAGCACCACCGCCAGGTCGATCGGGCCGAACAGCTTCGCGTACCCGTAGGACCCGGCCCCGAGGAAGTCGAGGTTCTCGAACAGCAGGTAGACGACGTAGCCCTGGCTGATGAAGGCGAGCACCGGGGCGAGCAATGTCGTCCACCAGTGCACCTCGTCCTGGTGGTGGCGCAGGTAGTAGACGAGGATCGCGAGGGACACCAGCGCCTGCACCGACAAGATGATGATGACGCCCATGACCGCCATCAGCCCGTAAAGCTGCCCGTAGGCCTGGGAGCTGGGGTCGCCGGTGCCGACGAATATCGCGAACAGGCCGATGATGAGCAGGGAGAGCAGCGAGGTCGCGATCGAGGCGATGTGCGGTGACTGCCACTTGGGGTGCGTCTTGCCCAGAACCGGCGGCAGCATCCCCTCGCGGCCCAGGGAGTAGGCGTACCTGGCGGTGGTGTTGTGGAAGGCCATGCCGCAGGCGAACGAGCCGGTGATGATCAGGTAGCTCATCACCGACGTGACCCAGTGGCCGGCGTACTGGGTGGACGGAGCGAAGAAGAAGTTGGCCGGGTCGCCCTGCGCCGACGCGATGGCCGACTTGACGGACGGATAGCCGGCCAGCGACGCCCAGGACGTGAGGGTGTAGAAGGCGCCGAGGCCGAGGACGGAGATGTACATCGCCCGCCCGATGTTCTTCTTCGGGTCACGCGATTCCTCGCCGTAATTCGGCGCCATCTCGAAGCCGACCCAGGACCAGAAGGCGAAGAACAGGCCGACGCCGATCGCGCCGGCGGCGAGCTTGCCTGATGCGGGAAAGGACTTGAACGCGTTGACCGGGTTCAGGGCCGACCAGTACAGGTGCCCCTTGGCGAGCAGCATCGCGTCGAAGAACAGCAGGATCAGCACCTCGGTGATGAGGCCGGCCGCGAGGATCTTGGCGGAGAAGCTGACATCGAAGTAGGTCAGCACGCCGATGACGACGACCATGCCGAGCGCGAGCGGTGCCCAGCCCACGTTCAGCCCGAGCGACGCCAGCTTGAGGTTGGCGAAATAGGCGAAGCCGCCGGCCAGCGACGCCTCGAAGACGCCGTAGGCCACCAGCGAGCCGAATCCCGCGCCGAATCCGATCTCCCGGCCGAGTCCGTGGCTGATGTAGGCGTAGAAGCCGCCGGCGGTCGTCTTCTTGCGGGACATGGCGACGTAGCCGACGGAGAAGACGGTCAGCACGATGGTCGCGACGATGAAGGCGGCCGGCGTGCCGATGCCCTCGCCTGAGCCGACCACGATCGGGGTGTTGAGCAGCATCGCGGTGATGGGCGCTGAGCCGGTCAGGGTCAGGAACAGCACCCCGCCGAGCCCGACCGCGCCCTTGCGGAGCTTGGCGACATCCTCCCGCGCGGAGATGTCGAAATCCTTGGCAGCCGCGGGCGCGGTCACCGGCTCTGTCTGTGCCACAGGCCATTCCCTTCCAGACGCGATGCTTGCGCGGGGAACGTAACAGCGAATGGAAGGGTTAATCAATAGTGGTAAATCGAATTAACATCCAGGAAACGCGAATGACGATACCGTAACTTGCCGGGTCCATTACAGTTTCGCCGTCCGTAACCCGCACCGGGAAAAGGCGCGAGATTATCCTCCTGGTGCCATCGCCGGGCGCCGCTCGGAAAGGGGAGCGCGGGTCATGTTCACCTCCATCGCGGGACGCGCGGTCGTGGTCACCGGGGGAACCCGTGGCATCGGCAAGGGCATCGCGGCGGTGTTCGCACGGGCAGGCGCGCGCGTGCTCATCACCGGCCGCGACCCGTCCGTTGCCGCGGCCGCGGTCGCCGAGACCGGAGCCGCGGGCTACGTGATCGCGGACGTGGCGCGCAAGGCGGACTGCGCGCGGGTCGCGGCCGAGGCGGACGAGCGGCTTGGCGGTGTCGACGTGCTGTGCGCCAACGCGGGCATCTTCCCCGCCGCTTCGCTGGCCGACGTGACCGAGGACGAGATCGACCAGGTCCTGGGCGTCAACCTGAAGGGCACGATCCTGTCCGTTCAGGCCTGCCTGCCGCTGCTGCGCCGGTCGGGCCGCGGCCGGGTCATCCTCACCAGCTCCATCACCGGGCCGGTCACCGGCTACCCCGGCTGGACGCACTACGGAGCCTCCAAGGCCGGCCAGCTCGGGTTCCTGCGCACAGCGGCGATCGAACTCGCTCGCGACGGCATCACGGTGAACGCGGTGCTGCCAGGCAACATCATGACCGAGGGCCTGGCCGGGCTTGGGGAGGACTACATCGCGGGCATGACGGCGGCGATCCCGCTGCGCCGCCTCGGCACCGTTGAGGAGATCGGTCACGCGGCGCTGTTCTTCGCGACCGACGAGGCCGGCTACATCACCGGGCAGACGATCGTGGTGGACGGCGGGCAGGTGCTGCCCGAGTCACCGGACGCCGTCACTATCTGAGGTC
>Ga0335085_10003254_pt1 | contig 28501 bp, 28 predicted proteins | sample Lox_Sample_45_FD_206712 | JGI IMG/M metagenome (GOLD analysis project Ga0335085, IMG submission 206712) | Soil microbial communities from Loxahatchee National Wildlife Refuge, Florida, United States - Lox_Sample_4.5 | ecosystem: Environmental > Terrestrial > Soil > Wetlands | place: USA... | reverse complement strand
CGGGCCTGTTTGACCACACCGATGATCTGCGCGCCCGCGGAAATGGCGACCGCGCCATCCACCAGCAGAGGCGCGATGACAACCCCGTGAACGGCGGCAGGCTGCGTCTGCGCCTCGCTCGCAACTTTGTCGCTGAGGCGCACACTGAGCTCGGCGCCGGCAGGGATCCGGACCGCGAGCAGCGCAAGAAGAGGCAGAGGCGTCATTTCGTCAATTCGACGACCGGGCCGGTGACATCCTGTATCCGCAGATCAACGCGCTTGCGGCTTTCCACGCGCGCAATCGGCAGATCGAACCGAACACCCACCATGCGGTCAACCTGCTGATGCGCGGGAATCGTGTCGCGTTCCTTCAGAACCGGATTGAATTGCTCGCCGAGCAGCGGAAAGCTTTTGAAAGCCGCCTGGACGTCGGCGTTGGCAACTTCGCCGCCTTTACCGACCTCGCCGTCGGCTGTATCGATATCGGTCTCGATGCTGTGCACGATCATGTCGCGATCGGAGTCGTTTTTGATGCTGAAGTCGATCACCATGAAAGTGACGCCGTCGTCCGCTTTCACGGTTCGGACTTTGCCGATGGAGCCCGTTGGGGCAAGATGGTTGCCCGCGGTATTCGAGAAACCGTACCAGATCAGGCCGGCGATAACGACGATCGCCACGCCGAAGGTTATGAGAAATGGCTTGCTTAAGCTCTTAAGCGGGTTGTCAGCCACATTGAAATGATAGCTCCAGGGCGAGTGCACAACGCATTGCGGGGCGGCCTCAGCCGCGCACGCGGAAGCCGTATTCGCGCAGCGTTTTTCCGTCGACGGAATAGAGCCGCACAAAATAATCTCCCTGCGGAAGGGTCACCGTTACGCTGACATCGACGCCAGCCGGAGTGCTCTCCGCCAGACCGCTCCACACCGTGCCGCCGGCGGCATTGAACACTGCCACCCGAAACGGGCCTCCTTCAGCGGGAGGATCGGCGAGCCGCAGATCGAGCTGCCGCGCCGACACCGTGGACGGCATTCCCCCACGTGCCGCTGTAAGTTGCAGGGCAGCGCTCGGCGCCACCTCGGTTCGTTCGGTTGAAAAGATCGCGATGACAATCACGACCAGGACGAAAACGAGAGCCATCGAAACCGCCGGCTGGCGAAAGAACGAAGCCAATTTCCGCGTTGACGCCGCCTCCGGCTGCTGTTTACCTGCCTCGCGCATGGCTAAAGCAAAGCCGCCGATACCGTCGAGCTTCTCCCGGCAGACCGCACAAACAATCAGGTGCTCTTCGAGAAGAGCACGGTCGGAATCCGGAAGCCGGCCCAGGGCATAGAGCTCAAGCTTTTCCTCCGTTCCGTGCGCGTTCAGATCCGGGTGAATCCCATCCTGTTCCTCCACGAGTTGTTCCATTATAGGAAAAGTGCGTATCCCGCAAAATCTTCTCAGTATTACTTAGTTATTTTTTCTCGAATTAATGGAAGCGCCGGCGGCCAGCCTCTTTCCGAGCTCCCCGAAGCGTGCCTTGGCGCGGGATTTGAGGAGGCGGAACTGGTTGTAACTGAGCCCCATTTCGCTGCAGATGCGCTCCTGCGACTGCTCTAAGACATAGAAACGATTGAGGATCTCACGATCCCTGCGGGAAACTCCGTTCAGCACCCGGCGCGCGATCTCGGTGCGCTGCAGCTCCATCACATTGCGCTCGGGGTTGTCGCGCCAATCGGAAAGGGTGAATAACGTATCTTCGAAATCAGCCCGGGTGCGGCGCTGCTGCACGGCGCTGTCGATGGAAGCCGCAATCTGGCGTTTGACAACGGTCCGAACATAACCCATAAGCCTTTCGGGCTCACGCAGGTCGCCGTGCTGAATGGCTTGCGTGACGATGACGAAACAATCGTGGACTTTATCGTCCAGTTCTTCCGGGCCGAGGTTCCGCAACAGGAAATATCTGATCCCTTTGGCGAAGATTCCGTACAGCTCCGCCATGGCCGTCTCGTCGCCGCGACGTATGCCGTCGACCAGTGCCGTCCAGTCCGGGACCGGCAGCCCTTCCGGCTGAGATTTCGGCTCCCGCGGCCCCACGCGTTCGCCATTGCTCTCCTGCGTCATTGTTATTGCCATTCAACTTCTCCCCAGAACGAAATAAGCGCCCCACACAGCCGGGGTTCGATCCGATGCAGTTGGACCCTGCAATAGATTTATTTGGGCCTGCTGCAGCGCGAATGCCGGACCCCGCCCGGGATGCCTCTGGAGCGACCGGTAGAACTCGACCATAGTCCGGGCAGCGGCTTGATCCGGAATGTCCCAGCGGGTGGCGACGACGAATCTTGCGCCCGCGGCAATCCACGCCCGGCTCAGCCCGATGAGTCCGGTACTCGGCAGGGTCTGTCCCCGCGCGGAGTGGCATCCGTTCAGCACAACCAGACCCGGAGCCACGGGATGCGCCACGACTTCGGTCGGCCCCATCAGCTCCAACGCGCCGGATGGGTTGAGACTGAGTGCGATCAGTCCAGATGAATCGGCGTCGGGCCCGCTGACGATGTGAGTGGCGAAATGGATGACGGACGGCCTCGACAAGAGCGCCGCGCGAACCGAGCTTAGGCTGGCTTCGCTGCCCGTGAGAAGCCGCGCATCACCCCCGTTCCGCTCCCGGCCCCTCCACGCGCGGGAGCAGGATTCCAACTCAGCTTCGGTGCCAGCGAGACGGGGCAGGAGCACCGCGTGATCGCGCCGTGCGCCGTGGTATCTCGGATCGGCAGTGTTGTAAACCGGATCTCCGACACCGAGAAACGGCCCGTTCCCCAGAGGCGCCGACGGCTCCAGCATCAGAGCGCCCGGAATGATCTCGATCGCTGCGCGTTCGGAGAGCCATGACGGCGCCCTGGAGTTGTCGGCCAGCGCGGCAAAGGGCAGGTCGTAAAGCGGCCCGTCGGGTTCGATCAGCCATCTGTGGTGAATCAGAAACCGGCGAGCAACCTCTCCGAACAGCGTCCGATAGAGATTGCGTGCCCGATCGCGTGCGCCGGGTTGCCCGGCCTCAAGCGCACGCGTGAAGTCCGCAGCTGCGGCTTCGAGTATCTCCGCGCGCGGAATTCTGTAGACCACTAAGCTGCTCTGGTCGACGGCCCAGAGCCAGCTGCCCGAAGATGTTATGTGGAAACTGAAAAGAACGGTGTCGGCGTCGAGCACGCGGCGAACATGCTTTGCGGCAGACTCCTTCCCATAAGGTGGCGCGACGACAGTGGACTCGCCCGCAGCGGCGGCTTCGCGATGCTGCAATTCGGCGTCGAGCAGGTCTGCGCTCCGCCGCAGGGCCGACGTGGGGGATTCAAGCAGCGCGCGCTCGGCAGCCTGATATCGGGTGAGCAGATCCCAGTAATCGGCGGACAGGTGGGCGCGCCAGTCATTTGCCGCGGGCACCAGCGCGCGCAGACTCCAGATTCGATCCTGTTCGGCGGTATCGAAAGTCTCGCGGAGCAGGGCAGCGTCAGATCGCTGCCGGGCGATCCGATTGCCGGCTTCGATCAGCCCGTCGGAGATGCGGCTGAGATTGCCTTCGAGCGTGATGCGATCGCGGTCCGCCGGAATAATATCGGCGCGCATTCCGGCGGCGATGCGTCGGGCCTGCCGAAAATCCTCGAGCGCCCCGGACGGATCGTTTTGTGCCAGGCGAAACTCGCCGCGGTCCGCATAGATATCCCAGACGGTGGCGAGGCGGCGTGGTTCGGATACCGCCGCATCAAAAAGCGCGGCCGCCGACCGCATGTCGCCCTGGCGCATGCGCAGTTTGGCCAAAGGGCGCAGCACGTTCGATGCATCGCTGAGATGATGCAACCGAATCAGGCGCAGCGCCTCGCTCAGGACGTCATCCGCTTCGTCCAGCCGGTTGGCTTCGAGACACTCGCTCCCGAAATTGGCGAGAATCTGCGCCGTCTCTTCGGGGCGGCCGGAAACGGCGACGCCTTCGATTGCGTGACGGTAGAGCGGCTCGGCTTCATTGAATCGATGAAGCCGGGCAAGGGCCGTCGCCAGCTGATAGCGCAGCCTGGCCGGAATGCCCAGACCGGCATCGGCAGCGTCGTCGGAATCCCCGCCGTTCGGATTGACAGCTGCGAGCCCTTCTTTTGCCACTCGCATCGCCGATTCCGGATCGCCCATTTCCAGATAGAGGCTCGCGAGATTATTCGTCACGGCCAGAAATGGCGAGTACAGGCGCGATCTCCGGGAAATGTCGCGTGCTTTCAGAAAGAACGGCAGGGCGGCGCGGAAATTGAGATGCGCGAGTTCGGCGCCTCCCGCGTTGCTCCAGTTCATGGCGGCGCGGTGCGGCAATCCGTCGCGCTCCGCCTGCAATGCAGCCAATTGAAACTTCAGGCTTGCGCGGGTGAATTCGCCGGCGCTGTAGAAGCGACGGCCCTCTTCAAATAAGGCCCGCTCCGCCGCAGAAATACTTTCGTGATTTGTTGGACGCCATGCAGAGCCACATAGCGATATCGCGATCAGCGCCGAACCGATGAACGCGAAAACGGCCCGAATTGACGACCGCACCAGAAGAAGGCTCTGGGAGCGCGATAGTCGCGCTGAAATCGCACGACTACCACACTTTACCAGAGTTAATGTCGCTCGCGGCGACTAACCGAATTAAATCCGGCTATTAGTCGGCTAATGCGCTCTGCAACGCATGGATTACAGTTACTTACAGAAGAAGAAAGTCACCGATGATGATAATCGGTACATCGTTCATCTGCTTTTCGCTTTCTGTCTCTCCGTAAGCCGAAGCCGGGAGACGTGCCCACGGTACACTTTGGGCCCCGGGGAATCGGATCGAATTTTTAGTTAATTAACTGAAAACAGTGGAGAAATAAAATCGCTAAAGCCTGTTATCGAAAAATGCCCTCGGCCGCGATGTCGCTCGTTCCTGCCGCAACCGGGCTGGCGCAGCGGCCGCCGGCGCAGGAATTCCGGGCCGGGATCGCTCAGAGTCGTAATGCGAGGAGAAGCTGGCGGGCGTTCACGGTTCGGGTGACGCCGCACTCAGCCGGGTAATGGCGCAGGTTGCCGGTCACCAGAAAATCGGCGCGCGCGGCCTCCGCGCATTCGAGGAAACGATTGTCGTCCGGATCGATGGCTGTCTTAAGCACAGCCACCGGCTGCGTCGTGCGGGCGCGCAGGCGCAGCGCCTCAAGAATGGACAGGGAAGCGCCGCGTACGGACGCGAATTTCGGACGCGCCAGCACCTCTTCGTATTCAGCCCAGACTTCGGCCGTCACCCACACCTCCAGAGTTCCGGCGATGGCGGCGCTCACCACGCCTGCTTCCAGACCGCCGGGTGTGAGCGCGGCCGAGATCAGCACGTTGGTGTCGAGAACGACGCGCACGACCGCCAGTTTGCCACAATCGAATCTGGCGGATGAAAGACGAACTCGGCGAACGCATGAAGCGCGACTACGAGGACGCTTTGCGGCTTTATGTGCCGCGGCGGACGCATGTGGTGGTGCGCATCGACGGGCGCGGATTTCATCAATTCACGAAAAAACTGGAGCGGCCTTACTGCCGAAAACTGGCCGATGCGCTGGATGAGGCGGCGGTGACGCTGTGCGGCGAAATGATCGGCTGCCGGTTCGCCTACGGGCAGAGCGACGAATATTCGTTCGTGCTCACGGACACCGAGCCGCATGACGCCGCGCTTTGGTTCGACGGCAATGTGCAGAAAATCGTCTCCGTGTCGGCGAGCGTTTTCACGGCTGCGTTCAACAGCGCATTCCGCGGTGAGACGCCCGCCGCATTCGATTCGCGAGTGCTGGTGATTGCGCAGCAGTGTGAAGTAGAGAAGTATCTGCTTTGGCGGCAGCTGGATGCCTCGGCGAACAGCCTGAACATGCTGGCGTCGGCGCATTTCAGTCATAAAGAACTGCTGGGGAAGTCAGAGCCGGATAAGCACGAAATGCTGCACGCGAAGGGCGTTAACTGGGCCAGGCAGGCCGCGGATTTCAAACGCGGCCGCGCCGTGCTGCGGACGCCCGACAGCGGCTGGCGAGTAGATCGCGAGATTCCGATTTTCAATCGGGACCAGCATTATCTGGAAGAAGCGCTCGGCGCCGGTCAGGGTACACACGGCGCAAGGCGCGTTCTTTAGGACGAACAGGAAACGCGACCGGCGTCGCGTGCACCGGTTAATGGCGGGTACCGCTTAATTGATTCGCTCTAACCAGGCTGAAGTGTAGCCGAAGGGCATCCACTTGATCATGCTCTCGATTCGCGCGACGGTGCCGTTTTCGATTTTGATGAGCTGCGGAACCATGTAGGTGCTCGGAACGCGCTGGTAGGCGGGCAGGCGGTCGTCGATGCCGGGATTGTCGTACATGGCGACCGCGAGCACAACGCCGCGCTGCTTATCGCTAATCAGAATGCGGCGATCGCGAACCGCGGTCAAAGGTTCTCGGAGATTATTGGCGCTGCAGCCAAAACTGGCGTAAGTGTTCTCGCGGCGCTCGCAGTCCCGCGATACGTATAAATCCTCGTGCTTCTCGATACCGGCGAAGTAATCGTCCATGAAATTGGGCGGCGGGAATGCGGCGGCGGCCGGCCGAGTGAATGCCGGATCGAGTTTGCCAAGGTCTGATAACTTCCATTCGATCGGAAGCCGGGGACGCATCAGCGTAACGGTCCCGCCGCGCGGTCCTTGCGATTCCTCGCGTACATCGATGGCTTCGATCTCGGAAATCTTTCCACGTTCTTCTCTGACGCGCAGAGCCAGGACACCTGGAGTGCCGTGCTCGTTGGTCAATCCCCAATAGGCGGCTGTGTGGGTGGAAGGATCGGCGAAGGATGCAGCATAATCGCTCGTACCAGGAATGCCGATGCTGCCGAGCGTGCCCCAGAGGCCGTCGCCGATGGCAATGAACTGGCCATTCTCGGAGTAGCGGACGCCTTTGGCGAGCGGCAGACGCGAGGCATCGTGCGAGAGCATCGCCTCAGCCACGCGCAGCACCAGGCTCTCCAGGCAGGCGCGATTGCAGGGGTCGGGCGTAGACGCGTTCGTGCCATCACCGCGCAGATTGACCGCAGGGCCCGCATGAAAAGCCGATCGCATCCCGTAGGGGACCTCGGTGAGAGTCATTTCGATGCGGAAGAGCTTTTCGCCGCGGAGGCGGAACGCTTCACTTGCGTGCAACGTTCGCGGCACATCGAAATATGCGGGGATGGGCGAGGACTTGCCGTTCACCGAGGGAAGCGTCCGGACGGTGCCGTTGTGATCGAAAGTTGTGGTGGCGATCACGGCCTGGCGCTCCTCGTCGACGAGATAACGCCGCTCGCGGATCTTCGTGACAAATCCCAGGAAGCCGGTCTGAAACTGGGCTTCACACGTCAGAGAAGCGAAATCGGTGTCGTTGGAGTGGCCGTAGGCTTCGCCGGTTTTGACATTAGTGGTCTGGAGGCCGTCTTCAAGGCGGTTGCAGTCGTGATCAAAGAAGGAGTAATCGCCTTTGGGGTCGTTGCGCTCCATGCCGCTGTAATATTTGTCGGCCTGAGCGATGAGCCGGGCGCGTGGCAGGCGCTGAGCGGCCGGGACCGGCTGGAGCCAGACCGCTTCCGGCTGACCGAGCTTTTCATAGCGCGAAGCGCCCAGGGCATCGCGGGAAATTTGTGTTTCGATTTCGCCGATTTTGCCGTTCTCGATTTTGAGGCGGACCACGTAGATCGCGGCGACGCCGTTCTCCGTGAGAGTTGTGATGGCCGAGACCTCGCCGGTCTGCGGGTCGGAGAATACGTGGCGATATTTGCCGGCGGGTCCGGCAACCTGCCATTCGCCCTTGCCGAGCGGCAGGATCTGATCGTTCTCGGCGTACCTGACATTGGGAGTCGTTTGGAGGCGCGCGGGATCGTGAGCGGACAGCGCCGCCAGATACGAAGAGACGAATCCTTCGAGGCAGGCGCGATCGCAGGAGACGTTTTGGGCCTCGCCGGTCCAGGCGAAGAGCGCGGAAGCGGCCAGCAGGGCGGCGCGAAAATTTCGGTTTATCATGCGGAGACGTTTTTGAGGGAGCGGGTGAGGAAGTCGGGGACGGATTCGGCGCGTGTGCCGGAGAGGCGTTCGATGTCGCCGGTAACCAGGTCGAAGGCGCCGGCGCGCAGAGCCGCCTGAAATCCGAAGAAGATGTTCACGAGGAAGGGCGGCAGGCCGGCGGCTTCCAGACCGGCGCGCTGCTCAGCTTCGGTGAGCGCCGTGAAGCTGACTTGTTTGCCCGAGGCCCGGGAGATGGCGTTGGCGATTTCGGGCTGAGAAACCGAGAACGGGCCGGTGGCGTGGTAGGTGATTCCGTCGTGTCCCGGCGTAGTGAGGATGCCCGCCGCTGCGGCGGCGATATCGTCGCGCACGACGTAAGCCGCGGGAGCGCCAGGCACCGCCGCGTACGATCCCGATGCGATGGCGCGTTTGCCGGCATCGACGAGCGTCTCCGCGTAACAGCTCATACGCAGGATGGTCCACGCCGCGCCCGATCGGATCAGCGCCTGCTCAGTGGCGAAGTGTGAGTCGAGGAGTTCGTTGTTCGGGTCAGGGCGCGGGCTGACCGTCGAGATGTAAGTAATGTGGCGGACGCCGGCCGCAACGGCAGCGCGGATGGCGGCCGTATGCTGCCTGGTGCGGGCGCCAGGGCCGAGCTCGGATGTGGGAATGATCATCAGGCGTTCGATTCCGGCGAATGCGGCAGGCAGACCGGCGGCATGGTTGAAGTCGCCGGCGCGCACCTGGACGCCCTGTCCGGAGAAGCTCTCAAGTTTGCCAGGGTCACGCGTGAGGGCAACGATATTCGCTGCAGCGGTTCTCGCGAGTGCGTGGCGAAGGAGGCCCTGGCCGAGATGGCCGCCTGCGCCGGTGATGCCGATAGTCATGATGTCCATGCTACCGGACACAGTCTTCGTGGGGCCAGGCCTTCGCGTGGCGCGATCACGGCAAACGATCTCCATGCTGTGTGTCCCGGGGTGTGTGTCCCGGCGCAATCGACTTGAGTGACGCAGCGCAGCAAGCTGTTCGGATCGCAAAATCAGCCCTATTTCGCTGCGATTTGACCGTCCTTTGCCTGGTACGCCAGATGCCCGGAGGCGGGGAAGGAGACTTGCATGTCCAACCACCTGCCCACACGCCTGCACCACAACGCTTACGTCACGCGCGACATGGAGGCGACGCGCCATTTTTATGAAGACCTGATCGGGATGCCGATGACCGCCACCTGGTGCGAAGCCGATGAGTTGTTCGGAAAGGAACGCGTCTACTGCCACTGCTTCTTCGGCCTCGCGGACGGCAGTGCGCTGGCCTTCTTCCAGTTTGCCGATCCGCGGGATGCAGACTTATTCGGCCCGAAAATGCCGGCTTCACCGTTTCATCACATCGCCCTGAATGTCGATGAGGAAACTCAGGCACTGGTCGAAGCACGCCTGAAGAAGGCCGGATTTCGGGAACCGCAGTTCTACGTCCTCGAACACGGCTATTGCCGGTCGATCTACGCCATAGATCCGAATGGCATGACGCTCGAACTGACGGTGGACAATCCTGCAGCGGGTGTGGACGCCGAACTTCGACGCGCCACCGCTCATGAAGAACTGAAGCGCTGGCTGGGCGGCGATCACCACTCGAATAACGTGTTTCGCGCGGCCACCCATCAGCTGGCATGAGGCGCTTCGCGGCTTGAATCCAGGGTAAAATTCAAGCCACGAATGAACACGCATAAACACGAATTTCGACTCCTGCTGATTGCAGGTCTGGCGCTGACGAGCGCGCCGGTGCGGGGACAGGATTTCGCCGACGCGAAGAAGAGCGCGATCGATTACAGCAAAGCCGACCTGACGCCGCGCCGGGCCTGCGAGGCGCTGAACAAATTTCATTCAAAGGACATCGCGCAGATTTCAGCCGCGGTGACGCCGGCGTCGGGCAATGTGCCGGAATTCTGCCGGGTCACCGGCACGCTCTCACCGGAAATCGCATTCGAAGTGAGTTTGCCGTCGAAGTGGAACGGACGCTTCTACATGATCGGCAACGGCGGACATGCGGGCGATGCGCTGGACAATCCCGGCCGCGTCACGCAGAGAAATGAAGCGCTGGCGCTGGGGTTTGCGTTCGCGCAGACCAACACCGGCCATTACGCGAGCAAGGAGCCGGGTGCGTCGTTCGTGATGAGCAATCCGGAGAAAGCTGTCGATTATGCCTGGCGGGCGGTACACCTCACGGCCGTCACCGGCAAGAACGTGACGAAAGACTACTACGGGCAGGCAGCTTCCCACGCGTACTGGAATTCCTGCTCGAACGGCGGACGCCAGGGAATGCTCGAGGCGGAGCGCTTTCCCGACGACTTCGATGGTGTAGTCGCGGCTTCGCCCTGGGTCGATCAGACCGGGTTCACGATCGGCGCGATGTGGAATCAGAAGGCGATGGCCGGCTCGGGCGTCACGCCTGCCAAACTGGCGACGGTAGCGGGCAAGGTGATGGAAAAGTGCGACGCGATCGACGGCCTGAAGGACGGGCTGATCGACGATCCGCGGAAGTGCAGTTTCGATCCGGCGCGCGATGTGCCGCAATGCGCGGCGGGCGCGGACGGCGCCGAGTGCCTGACTGCGGCGGAGGCGTCGGCGATCGCGAAGGTGTACAGCGGTCCGATCAGCAACGGCAAGCCGTTCTTTCCGGGTTTCATGCCGGGCAGCGAAGCGGTGACGGCGGGTCGCGGCGGCGCATCGGCCAGCGGATGGATGGGTGTGATTGTCGGTGCGCAGCCGGATGCGAAGCCGGCCGACTTCAATCTGGCTGAGGGCACGATGCGGTTTCTGGTCTTCAAGCCGCCGATGCCCGACTATGACTACCGCGCCTTCGATTACGACAAGGACATTCATCTGCTCGATGCGTGGAGCAAAGAGGCCGATGCGAAGAATCCCGATCTTTCGAAATTCCGCAAACACGGCGGAAAGGTGATCATGACGTATGGCTGGGCGGATACGATTCTGCAGCCTCTGATGGGCGTGCATTACTTCGAGCAGGCGATGGAGAAAAACGGCGCGAATATGACGGAGTTTTTCCGGCTGTTCATGGCGCCCGGCATGGCGCACTGCGGCGGCGGATACGGTCCGGACCGGCACGATTCGATGACTGCGGTCATCAACTGGGTGGAGAAGGGCACGGCGCCGGATTCCATGGTGGCGAGCCGCGTGGTGGATAACAAGATTGTGCGGACGCGCCCGCTGTGTGTGTATCCCGAAGTGGCGCGCTATTCGGGGCAGGGCAGCATCGATGAGGCCGGGAATTTCAAGTGCGTAAAGCCCTGAAGATCTTTATAGATATACAATGAATCAGGTATATCTTTCATGCAGGTTTCCAGATGGGGCAACAGCCTGGCAGTTCGTCTGCCGGCGGCAGTGGTCGACGCGCTGAAGCTCAAAGAGGGCGATGAAATCGAAATCTCGGTGGCCGGCAGGCGGGATTTCAAAGTAGCCCGCGATCGATCGAAGGAGCGGGCACTGGAGCAGCTGCGCGCGATGAAGTGGTCGTTCCCTCCCGGTTTCAGCTTCGATCGCGAGGCGATCTATGAACGCCGGACAAAATGATCCGTGGATCCCTTTTTAGATACCAACGTCATCCTTTACGCTTTTCGTAAGGGTGACAACCGCAGTCAGGTGGCGGAACAGCTGCTGGCCGCGGGAGGAGTGACGTCTGTTCAGGTGCTGAATGAATTCGTCGCTGTGGCGAGGCGCCGGCTCAATAAAAGCTGGAAAGAAGTGCGGCGGGCGCTGGACGTTGTGCGGGTTTTCTGTCCCGGGCCTGTTCCGCTTTCGGTCGAGCTCCATGAGCGAGGGCTGCAAATTGCCGAAAGATACGGATATTCCATCTACGATGCTCTCGTCATCGCGGCGGCTATACTATCCGGCGCCGATACGCTTTGTTCAGAAGATATGCAGGACGGCCAGGTAATCGGCCGACTGACGATTCGCAATCCATTCTTGGGTCTCAGGACTCCGCGGCTGTAAACCCCAGGTTGACCCTCTTGCAACCCGCCCTGAAATCTGTAAAAGTATAGTTGCCTCTTAAGGCGAACAAAGAGCGAATATGGGTGCGGTTGTCCTACAGCTCAGATCTGATCTTCTGTCCCGTTTCGACGTGCCATTCGAAGTGCGGAAACGCCCTGATATCAGTCAGATTCCAACGGGAATTCAGGTAGTCGATCAGCTCATCGAAGGGGGCATTCCGCGCGGCACAATTACCGAAATCTGCGGCAAGGAATCGACCGGGCGGACCTCGCTTGTGTTCGCCCTGCTCGGCCAAGCCACGCGGCGCGGCGAATGCTGCGCGTGGATCGATACATCGGGTGCGTTCGATCCGGCGTCGGCGGCGGAGGCGGGCGTCGATCTCGATCGCGTCCTGTGGGTGAACTGCGGCGGGAATGCGCAGCACGCCCTGAAGTCGACCGACCTGCTGATTCAGGGCGGCGGATTCGGCCTCGTTGTGCTGGATATGGCGGACGTCGACGACGCCACTGCGCACCGGATTCCGCTGGCGTCCTGGTTCCGGCTGCGGCATGCGGCAGAGCGGACGGGCGCGGCGCTGGTGGCGGTGGAGCGGCAGATCAATGCGCGGTCGTGTTCGGCGCTGCAGATTGAGATGCGGACGAAGCAGCCGATGTGGATTGGCAGACTGCTGCGCGGCATTGTGTCGCTGGCGGAAAGCCGGAAGCATTATCGGACGCGCGTGGCGGAAATGCGGGCGGTGCGATGATGCCGGTTCTGTTCGCCTGCATTCACGCGCCGGGGAATCTGCCGCTGGCTGTCGAGTGCGCGCGCGGGTTCTCTCCTTATATAGAAGAGAATCCGCCGGACACGGTGATATTCGATGTACGTGGCCTCGATGCGCTGTACGGTCCGCCGGAAATGCTGGCAGGGGAGATCGAGCGGCGCATCGGCGTGCAGGCGTCGATTGCGATTGCGGCGAATCCGGATGCGGCGCTGCACGCGGGAATCGGATTTTTTGACCGCCTCCGCGGCGTGACGGTGATCGCGCCGGGCAGGGAAGCGGAAGTGCTTGCGCCGCTTTCGGTGAATCTGCTCGGCATGACGGGCATGTCGGGCGAGACCGCCGAACTGCTCGATCTGTGGGGCGTTCGCACTTTCGGCGAACTGGCGAAACTGCCGCCGCTGGGCGTGGCGGCGCGGCTGGGCGATGAAGGCGTTCATCTGCAGCGGCTGGCGTGCGGCGAAAGCTGCCGGCAGATCAGACCCATCGTGGATCCGCTCCAATTCGAAGAGGAGATGGAACTCGACGATCCGGTGGAATCGATCGAGGCGCTGGCATTTATTCTGTCGCGGCTGCTGAATGAAGTCTGCGCGAGGCTGGCAGGGCGCGCGCTGGCGACCAACGAATTACGGCTGCGTCTGGTTTTGGAAAATGCGCCGGACCACACCGTGACATTGCGGTTGCCGGTACCGATGATCGATGTGCGGGCATTTTTGAAAATGCTGCAGCTCGATCTGTCCGGAAGGCCGCCGGTTGCGGCAGTGCTGAAGGTGCATCTGCGCGCGGAACCTGTAAAACCGCGGCGCACCCAGCAGGGACTGTTCGTTCCGACGTCGCCCGAGCCGGAGAAGCTGGAGCTCACAGTGGCGCGGCTGCGCAATCTGGTGGGCGACGGGCATGTGGGGACGCCGGAGCTGCAGGACACGCATCGTCCGGACAGTTTTGTCATGCGTTCCTTCGCACCGCGCGGCGCCAGCGCGGTTGCAGAGGCGCCGGTGGAAAAAAACGCCCGCTTATGTCTGCGGCGATTTCGTCCGCCGCGATACGCGCAGGTGATTGTGGTGAATCATCAGCCGGTGCGCGTTGTGTCGCCATCGGTCAGCGGACGGGTAGTGATGGCGAAAGGGCCGTGGCGCACTTCAGGAGACTGGTGGCGGAACGGCGCCGATGAAGAAAGCGCGTGGAATCGCGATGAATGGGATGTGGCGCTGGAATCGGGCGCGTTGTACCGGCTTTTTCAGGACGCCGCGCAGGGGCGATGGTTCATCGAAGGCAGTTACGACTAGTTGTTACAATTGGTCAAGCTGTATACCTTTGAGCGGGAGTAACTCAATGGTAGAGTCACAGCCTTCCAAGCTGTTGGTTGCGAGTTCGATTCTCGTCTCCCGCTCCAGAACCCCGAAAATACTATTCTCCAGCCGCTTTGGCGAGGCGGACGTAACCCTTCTGGCGCTTCGGCTCGACCAGCAGCAGCGACCGCAGTACCGGCCGCGCGCGCTCTTCACTTCCTGCTGCGCGCACCAGTATGCGTCGCCGACCGCTATGGCAACAGGACACTCGACCGGGCCATTATTGAGTTTCGGCCTGGCATTCGAGACCGGAGCTGTTCTCCATAGTCCCGATGGGCGACCGTATAAACCGAAAGGGCCACCCACAAAGTGAGCAGCCCTTTCTTTCCTTGCGACCCGACCGGGTAACAGTTACTTCCGGCTCCCGAGTCGCTACATAATAGTACCTCCTCGCGATTTGCCCACATCGGCTGTTTGTTAGCCCGCCGCGCTCGGCCGGTGGTGCGGTGGCCGGGATAAAATGGATGCGCTGTGGAGGCTCTATGGGCGCAGCAATTATCCTGGAATCGGGACGCCATGGGCGAAGGCGCTATGAAACACCCGCTGAAGCATCCGACTTCGGAGCCGCTATGGATCGCGATAGTGATCTTTTACGGCGCCCTTTTTGTCGGTCTGTACTGGCTGCTGGGTTACGCCCCGTCGCACGGAATCGCACTGCCGTAGTTGCTGCTCATCGTGCCCATGCCGGTCGTTGTCTGCGATCCTGACAGACAACCGGAATAGCTCGGCGGATTTTGTATCCTCGCGCCGTCTCCAATTCGTCTCCGTTATCGCTGTTGGTTGCGAGTTCGATTCTCGTCTCCCGCTCCAAAACCCCGAAAATACTATTCTCCAGCCGCTTTGGCGAGGCGGACGTAACCCTTGCGGCGCTTCGGCTCGACCAGCACCAGCGACCGCAGTACCGGCCGCGCACGCTCTTCATCGGCATCGGTGACGAACGCGTTGTATCCGTCCCAGAAGGCATAACCGCAGTTCAGGTTTTTCAGCCCGAATACGGCCAGTTCGAAGCGATCGCGCGCGCCCACTTTGATGAATAACTTCGTCAGATAAATGCGCACGGTGCCTTCTGTGATGCCGAGGCAAGCGGCGATCTCTTTGTTTTTCAGCCCCTGCACCAGTAACGTGATCAGCTGCGCTTCGCGCGGCGTGAGACCGATTCTTATCGCACCCTCCGGCACGCTCTGCTCCGCCGGCGCATCTCCTGAAGCGATCCGCTCCATGCTGTCGAGAAATTCCTCACCCGAACTGCCGCGCTGCAGAAAGCAGAATCCTCCGAGGTCGCGCGCCTGCTCGATCATTTCTTCGGAAAACGCCCGGTCCCACAGAATAATTCGCGCGCTGGGCGCGGCCTTGCGCACTGAACTGAAAAACCCCATGGTCATTGAGGAATTCAGACCGATCAGGATCAGATCGGGTTCAACGCGCTCGGCCCGCGGAATCAGCGATGACAGATCCGGCTCCGCCAGGAGAACTTCAAGCCGCCCCTGCGTGCGCAGCAGACTTGCCGCGCCGGCCGCGAGGACACCTTCGTCGGAATAAACCAGAATCAGAGGGCGTTGATCTCTTTCGGCGGTCCGCATATGTACAGCTTCCGGCCAAATGCGATCTGAAACTACTCTTTGAGGGCCTCGCGGCGTACCGGTACGCATTTTCCGGTTACGGTACCCGGCGGCGCGTTCGCAGCCGCGGCGCGTCTGCTAACAACCCTCAATCTGGCCGAGTTGAAGGCAAAAAATCTACAGTTGAGTTCAGAAATGAAACTGAACCAGTCCATCAAAGCTCATGTCGAGTTGCCGTGCTTCATCCGATATTGGGCCGAGGGTCTCAGGACCGCGCGCGCCGTCACGAAGGAGCTGTCCAGAGAATCGCTGGTGGTGATTACCCCGTCGGCTGTGCCTCTCGACCGGCTTAATTTCCAGACGCGCATCGCCGTCGGTATCGATCTGCCGCATTCACGCGAATTCAAACCGAGGGTTCTCGAGTGCGCCGCGACGGTTTCGGCTGTCCGGCAGGTCGACAGCGGGCTCTGCATCACTGCAAAAGTAAATCGGATGACGATCAAGGACCGCGAGTCCCTGGCGGATGCACCATTGGCCTTCGAGGCCGCTCTTCAGTGATTTCGCGCCACGCAATTTCCGCGGGGCATCACTCTCCGCGCTTGTTAACGTGGAATTTTCTCCGGCTGGCGCAGCTCAGCTGGTAGAGACCTGAATCGTCGCAGGCCGCTGGAGTTAAGATGCGCGCCGTGAGACAATCGAATCGCCGCCAGAAGAGCTTCCCTGCATTGGTTGCTTGGCCCTCTTTTTTCGACAGAAAGAGAGCCGATGTCCTGCAAGGTTCGTGCCGCCCTCACACAGGGATCGCTGGACGCGGACAACCATTTCTCCGAAGCAATGCGGGCGATGACAGGCGATCATATCGGCAAACTGTCCAGGGCGGAATATATGGTTCTGCGTGCCCAGGTCGAAGAGGCGAGACGGGCATCGGAGAACGCTTGCCTGGCGGTTGAGAGACACAGGCACGAACACGGCTGTTAGGCATGGCCGGCTTGAACTCGATCCCCGCCGCGTAAGGCTGCGGCTCGGCGATCTTTGCAGACCCACAGCGCGCCACTAATGATTTTTCACGTTGAGGATCACATGGGCCACCCGTGCGCGTGATAGGCTTGAATCCCAATGAACACGCCGATTCCGCACGGGCTTTCACGGAGTGTGATGGAATCGGCGTTGCCAATCCGCGATGAGCTGGTGAAGGCCGGGTGGGTGTTCGGCCAAATTCACTGGGACAGAGAGCCAGAGCGAAAACTGGCTTTCAGCGCCAAGTCTCCGGACGGTAAGTCGGTGTATATCTCCTGCCAGGAGGACGCGCTTACTGAAAAACTGAGAAGCCTTCTGCACCCGCGCGGGGCGAATGCCTGAATCACTGATTGCCGTATAGAAATCTGATCCGGTGCGTGGATGTCAGATCGGCAGTCTGACCTACGGATTGCTGAAGTTCGTTGAGCGTTGGAGTACGTATTTGATGCAAAAGCCCATGGAATTACTCAGCAATCCTCTGAAGAAACAGAGGTGCAGCACCTCTGCTACCATCGTCCTGAGGCCCCGATAGCTCAGTTGGTAGAGCGCCAGTTTTGTAAACTGGATGTCGCTGGTTCAATCCCGGCTCGGGGCTCCAGCCTTCAGATTCCCGCGCCCCTGCTGTTACCCGAGATTCATTCGCCTGAGCACCGCTCGCCCGCGGGCGTCGATTCGCAGCGGCGCAGCAAGGGGACTCACGCGCAGTAGCGCGAGGTTCGGATCGCGTTCGTCGACCGCCGCGTGCAGCCAGTCGAAGGCCGCGGTCAGGTCGCCCAGTCCAGACGCGAGCAAGGCGAGGCTGACGGCGGGCACAAATCGGGAAGGCCGCTCGTCCACAAACTGACGATAGATTGCAGCGGCTTCGTCAATTCGACCCGCGCGGGCCAGCGCGCCGCAGAGCCAGTATTCAGGCTGGAGCGACGGAGAATGCATCTGATCCCCCCTCAGCAGGTCCAGCGCCTCTTCATGGCGGTGCTGGAATGAACACGCCTCGGCCAGAATGCAGCGGGCGAAGACGGCGTCCGCATCCTGATCGAGAACCTGGCGCGCATACGCTTCGGTAAGGTCGGGCCGATTGAGATAGAAATACTGCCGCGCGATAAAAATGCGCACCGTTGAATTGAACGGGTCGATGCGCAGCGCGTGATTCAGCTCCTCGAGCGCATCTTCGGCGCGGCCCAGCCCGTTCAGAACCACGGTGCGCCAGACACGCGTGCGGAACGTCGAATTCGGCGGAGCGCCCGTGGCGAAACGCTCCAGCGCCTTGTCCCAGCGATAGCCATAAAGCGCTTCGCAATAGGCCATACCGGCCTGCGCGTCAGAGTCATTCTCATCGGAGGCGAGGGCGCGCTCCAGCAGGGCAATGGCCTTCGGGAATTCGCTCAGCGGCGGCGCATAGCTGGACGCGGCGAAACAATGAATCTCTGCGAGACCGTTCAGCGCGGGCCCGTAGCCGGGATCGACTTCCAGGGCCTGCTCGAAAAAGCGCCGGCCTTTCTCGGCATAGTCCTCATAGGAGGCGCGGTTGATGAAATACGTGCCCTTCAGATAGAGATCGAGCGCTTCGGGATTTGTCGTCCGCCTTCGCACCAGCCGGGTGCCGCTCTGGCTGCCCAGGCGCACGCGCAGCATCTCTACCACAGCCTGCGCAATTTCATCCTGAATTTCGAATACGTCGCGCATCTCGCGGTCGAAGCGCTGCGCCCAGAGCTGTGAATCGTCGGCCACTGCGATGAGCTGCACCGCAGCCCGCATGCGGTTGCCGGCGCGCCGGACGCTGCCCTGGAGGACATAGCCGACTTTCAGCTTTTCGCCGATCTCCCGCAGGCTGTGATCGCGGCCGCGAAAGGCAAAGGCCGAAGCACGCGCGACCACGCGCAGTCCGGAGAGCTGCGCGAGCGAGTTGAGAATTTCCTCCGCGAGCCCGTCGCTGAAATATTCGTTTTCGGGATCGCCGCCGATGTTAGCGAACGGCAGGACTGCAATGGAAGGGCTGGGCTCGGCGACGGCGCGCGGAATTTCCGCCTCCGCCCGCCCGGCGATCGCGTCGCGCAGTTCCGACACAGACTGAAATCGGTCCACCGGTTTCTTGCGCAGACAGCGCCGCACAATGCCCACCAGTTCGGGCGGAGCCTGCAGGGGCGCGGGCTCCTCATGCACGACAGCGTTCATGACGGCGAGCGGGCTCGTTCCCGCAAAGGCGCGCCTTCCGCTCAGGAGTTCATACAGCACAAGGCCGAACGCGAAGATGTCCGAACGCGCGTCGGCGGGGCTGCCCTGAAACTGCTCGGGGGACATGTAAGAAACGGTGCCCACCATGTTCCCGGTCCCGGTGATGGCGCTCATGGTGTCGTCGCTGGTTTCCGCGCCGACCTGAGCCAAACCGAAATCGAGCAGCTTCACTCCCGATCGCGTGACCATCACATTGGCCGGTTTCAGATCGCGGTGAATAATGCCGCGTTCGTGCGCGGCCTCCAGCGCTCCGGCAATGCCGAGCGCCAACCGCAGAGCGTCTTCAGCAGGCAGCGGGCCCAGCGGCGTGTAACCCTCGATGTACTCCATCACGAGGTAGTTCGGGCCGATGTCGTAAAGAGTGCAGATGTTCGGATGATTAAGCGCGGCAATGGCGCGCGCTTCACGCCTGAACCGCTGGCTGAATTCGTCGCGCGAAAACTTCAGGGCAACGGCGCGGCCGAGGCGCGTGTCCAGGGCTTTCCACACATCGCCCATCCCGCCCGCGCCAATGTGCGAAACGAGTTCATAGTGGTCAATGCGCTCGCCCGGAATCATGCCTCAAGCTGAAGCTCAAGTGTACTCCCGCGCAGTCCGGGGGCGGCCGCGGCTCTGTCGGAGTCTGCTTAAACCCGCCTTTGGAATGAACAACACCGCACATCCAATACCTGCCGGGGCCGGACGATTGATCGCGCGTGCCAGGCGGAGTCAAAATGAGAGCAGCGGCAGCGCGGTTTGCTGCACCGGCGGCTGGAGTTAGTGGATCGTATAATCGCCCAAATCGGCAAAGCAGCCTGACCACGGCGCGCGGTAATCCTGGCTGAAAGAGACTCCGCTCGCCCGCCTGGGATAAGGCAGGATCGGCGGCGTCACCATATACACTCGTGGATTGTCACGAGGCCTGCCAATATTCCGGAGCATGCAGTCGCTGAATCGGCGCGGCGCGCTTCGCGATTCCGTCGCCGGCGTCGAGTTGGCTGCGATGAGCATTCCGCAGGCGCTTGGCTACGCGACCATCTCGGGCATGCCGGCCGTCACCGGCCTTTACACGCTCTTCCTTCCGCTGCTCGCCTTTGCCGCTCTCGGCTCATCTCCTTATTTAGTGGTTGCCGCCGATTCGGCCACGGCGGCGATTCTTGCCGGTGGACTTTCGCCGATAGCAGCTATCGCCAGTCCTGACTACGTGGCTCTGGCAGGCACGGTCGCGCTTCTGACGGCAGCGTTTCTCCTTCTCGCCCGTCTTCTAAAGCTCGGATTTCTGGCCGATTTTCTCTCAAGAACCGTATTGGTTGGTTTCCTGACCGGCGTGGGTTTCCAGATCGGCATAGCCGTACTCGGTGAAATGCTTGGACTTGAAATCCACGCGCGGCGCACTGTGCTGCAGGTGGCCGAGATTGTGCGCAATCTGTCGCAGACGAACCTTGCGTCGGCAGGAATCGCCGCGCTGGTGGTAGCGGGCATCATCGGGCTGGACCGGTTCGCGCCGCGCGTGCCCGCGCCGCTGATTGCAGTAGTGGGCGGGATCGCCGCCAGCGCCACATGGAACTTCGCGACCCACGGCATTGGCGCCATCGGACCGATTGCCGGCGGGCTGCCGAGATTCAGCATCCCGATGGCCGGGTGGAGGCAGATAGAGCCGCTGCTTCCGCTGGCAGGCTCCTGCTTCGTGATGATTGTGGCGCAGAGCGCAGCTACGGCGCGCTCCTACGCGGTGCGCCATCACCAGACGCAGGACGAAAACGAAGATCTGGCGGGTCTGGCCGCGGCCAACGCCGCCGCCGCGCTGAGCGGAGCGTTCGTGGTGAATGGCAGCCCGTCGCAAACGGCTATGGCGGAGCGTTCGGGCGGTCAGACTCAAATGACGCATGTCGCAGCGGCCGTGATGGTTTCTTTGGTGCTCCTCTTTCTCACGCATCCGCTGCAGTATCTGCCACGCTGCGTGCTCGGCGCCATCGTATTCACGGTGGCGATTCATCTCACCGATCTCCGGGGCCTGCATCACATCCGTAAGGAGAGTCCGGGCGAGTTCTGGCTCGCCGTCATGACGGCAGCCGTGGTTGTGCTGGTTGGCGTGGAGCAGGGAATTCTGATTGCGATGGTGGTGTCGCTGGCTCGCATTGTGAATCACAGCTACCGGCCGCACACTGCCATCGTGGTTCAGGATGAGCACGGTTCCTGGCAATTGACTCCTGTGTCCGAGGCCCGGATGGCGCAACCCGGTCTGATCGTTTATCGCTTCGGGGCGGCGCTCTTCTACGCCAATGCCGGAATGTTTGCCGACGAGATCGGTCATCTCGCAGAGACCGAGGGCCCGCGGCTGCGCTGGCTGCTGGTGGATGCGGGCGCCATCACTCATGTCGACTACACAGCGGCTCGCGTGGTGCGCGATCTGCTCAGGGATCTTTCGAAAAGAGGCATCACGGTGGCCTTTGCGCATGTGCAGTCCGACCTGCGGCCCGATCTGGATCGGCACCATCTCTCAGAGCTCGTCGGAGCGAACCGGATTTTCGATACGCTGCGCGATGCCCTGGCCGTTTACCGCGCTTCAGTTGTGTGATACTCACGCTGAGGAAGGGGATTTGCACGATGACTTTTCGAAATGTAATGGCAAGCGCGCTGCTCGCTATGGTTCTGATCGCAACGGCGCTGGCAGCCGGCGCGACCGGCAAGTGGACGGCAACTTTCAACACGCAGGTGGGTGAGCAGAAATATACGTGGGACCTGAAAGCAGATGGGTCGAAGCTCACCGGCACTTACACATCGACCAACGGGAGCGGGCAGATTACCGACGGCAAAATCGAGGGTGACGATCTCTCATGGGTCGAAAACATGAAGTATCAGGATATGGACCTGCGCATACAGTACAAAGCGAAAATCTCCGGCGACGAGATGAAGATCACGCGCAATGTGGCCGACATCGCGAACGAAGAAGGCACGGCGAAGCGCGAGCCATAGATCAGACCGGCGGCGCGCGCGCCGGGCGCGTAGTTGAGCAGGCGCGAGAATAAAAACATGAGAAGCCTGCTGGCCGTTCTTCTGTTTTGCGGCGGGCTGGCGCAGGCTCAGTCGGCGCGCCCCGAAGATATCGCGCAGGGCAGCATTCTGATCATGCAGCGCGATACGCCCGATCCCATCTTTTCGCACAGCGTTGTTCTGCTGGCGAAGCATGAGAAGTCCGGGACGGTGGGTCTGATGATCCACCACCGCAGCGATATACCGATTCAGAAGGCGCTGAAGGGTATCGCCGGAGCAGACAGGCGCACCGACAATATTTTCATCGGCGGGCCGGTGGAGCTGGAAGGAGTCATGGCGCTGCTGCGATCGGATTCTCCGCCGCCTGACGCGACTCCCGTGACGAGCAAACTGTATCTTGCCGTTACGAAGCAGGGGCTGACCGGCGCGCTTATGAACCGCAAGCCTTCTGACGTGCGGGTCTATCTTGGTTATGCCGGGTGGGGGCCGGGGCAGTTAGCCGCGGAAGTGCGCCGCGGCGGATGGTGGATATTCGGCTACGACGAGGGCCTCGTATTTGACGACCATCCTGAGACGCTTTGGCAGCGGCTGATCAAACGGACTGAGCTGCAGAAGGTTTCGCTGCCGTTTCCGCAGCCCGGGGCTTTCCGGAAAGCAATTTCCATCCGATGACGGCGGCAGCCAGAATTCCCAACAACCCCCAGGTCACGTCGCCGAAGATCGAGCCGATTTCCTGTACGCGATCGCTGAATGCGAGGCCGAGCCCGAGATAAAGGCCGGCGAAGATTCCCTCGCCAATCGTGTCCCAGAAAGTGAACCGGAGCCAGGAGTACTCAGCTGCACCGCTGGCAAGGTTGACCCACGGTCCGAGCGGAGTCACCAGCCAGCGGCTGAAAAAAACGCCAGCGCCGCCCCACCTTCGCGCCTGCGCGTCCAGGCGCTCGATTTTTTCTGCGCCGCCCAGCAATCGCGCGAGGCGCGCATTCAGCGCTCTCCCGCCCCAGCGGCCAATCGCATAACCGATCTGGTCACCTGCGGCAGAGCCGGCGGCCGCGACGAATACCGCCATCCAGAAGTTCAGCGCGCCCTGCGCCGCGAGTGAGCCGGCGATGATCAGCAGCAGCATCACCGGCAGGGGAATCCCGACGGAGGCGACGGCCGCAATGATGAACAATGCCGGCTCACCCCAGCGCGCCAGGGCGGCCAGAATCTGTTCGCTCATCAGGGAGCCTTATTCTCGTTGGCGGCGATGGCGCCTTCCAGCTGATCGATGAGCTGCCGAGTGGTCTTGTGTTCAGCGCGCGCGATGTCGCGAAGGGGACGGCGGTCATGGCGGTCCGGAGTGACTCCGATCGCCCGAAACAGCATTTCCTCGTGCACGTGCCGCGTGTGCGCCACAAAAGGCACAGTCATCCAGCCGCGGATGGCTTCGTTTTTCCAGTGAACGTGGCGCGCGGTTTTGCCGGCGCGAAAACCGAAGAAGAACGTGGCGGCCAGCGCAATGCACAGTGCGGCGATCAGTATCAGCGTCTGGCGGCGAAGCTGCATGTTTTGTCGACCCGCACCACTCCTGCGCTCACTCTAAATATAGATAACCGTTAACGTCAGTTATACGGGCCGCGTTGCCGGCCGGCATGACAACTTTACTAGCGTTCTGTAACCTGTCCGGTTTTGCGCAAAACGGCTAGACTGTGGTCGATGAAATCGAAGTCCGCTCTGGTTACGGGTGCCTGCGGTCTCATCGGGTCCGAGGTGTGCGGATATCTCGCGCGCAGCGGTTACCAGGTCTCCGGCATCGACAACAACGAGCGCGCGGTTTTTTTCGGGCCAGAGGGTGACACGAGCTGGACCCTGAGCCGCCTGCGGCGAAGCATCCGCGATTACCGGCACTTCAGTCTCGACATCCGCAATCGCCAGGAATTGCTCGGGCTCGTCGCGGATATTCGGCCCGACGTGATCGTACACACAGCGGCGCAGCCTTCACACGATCGCGCGGCCGCCATTCCATTCGACGATTTCGACACCAACGCCGGCGGCACGCTGAACCTTCTCGAAGCGGCGCGGCGTGCGTGCCCGGAATCGCCGTTCGTCCACATGTCGACGAACAAGGTTTATGGGGATCTCCCCAACACGATTCGCCTGCGTGAGCTCGAAACCCGCTGGGACTACGACGATCCGGCCTATGTGAACGGGATCGCCGAGACGTTTTCGATCGATCAGTCGAAACACTCGCTCTTCGGCGCGTCCAAAGTCGCCGGTGACGTCATGGTTCAGGAATACGGCCGGTATTTCGGCATGCCCACCTGTTGTCTGCGCGGCGGATGCCTGACGGGTCCGAATCATTCCGGCGTGGAGCTGCATGGATTTCTGAGCTACCTCGTCCGCTGCAATCTGGAGCAGCGTGAGTACAAAGTTTTCGGCTACAAAGGCAAGCAGGTGCGCGACAACATCCACTCAGAGGATGTGGCGGCGTTTATCGTCGAGTTCGCGAGCGCGCCGCGCTGCGGCGAAGTTTATAACCTGGGCGGCGGGTTTGAAAATTCCTGCTCGATCCTTGAAGCTTTCTCCATTGTCGGGAGCTTCACCGGCCTGCCGCAGAAGTACAGATATGTGGATGAAAACCGCATCGGCGACCACATTTGCTACTACAGTGACCTGCGAAAGATGAAGGCCCATTACCCGAAGTGGACGATCCGGCGGCCGCTGAAGGAGATCTTCCGCGAAATCGTTCAGGCCTGGGATGAGCGGCTGGCGTCCGAAGTTGTCCTGGCAGGCGCGTAAATGAAAATTCTGATCACGGGCGTCTGCGGTTTCGCGGGCAGCCATCTGGCGATTGCCCTTGCCGAGCGGATCGAGAATGCGCGCATCGCCGGAATCGACAATCTGCTGCGGCCCGGATCGGAACTTAATCGCGCCATTCTGCGAAAAGTGGGCGTCCGCTTTGTGCACGGCGACCTGCGGCTGCGCAGCGACGTCGATGGGCTCCCTGATTGCGACTGGGTGATCGATGCCGCGGCGAACCCGAGCGTTCTGGCGGGCATTGACGGACGGTCCAGTTCGCGCCAGATCGGCGAGCACAATCTCGGCGGCACCATCAACGTCCTCGAATACTGCCGTGAACGGAATGCGGGGCTCATCCTGCTCAGTTCGAGCCGTGTGTATTCGATTGCCGATCTGTCCGCGCTTCCCGTGACTGTGCGCGCGGGCGCGTACGCTCTCGACATCAAGGCTCCGCTGCCGGCCGGCGTATCCTGCGCCGGAGTGAACGAGTCGTTTTCGACGGCGCCTCCCGTTTCGCTCTACGGCGCGACAAAGCTGTGTTCGGAAGTTTTGGCTCTCGAATATGGCGCCGCATTCGGGTTTCCGGTGTGGGTAAACCGCTGCGGCAATCTCGCCGGCGCGGGCCAGTTCGGCACGGCGGAGCAGGGAATCTTTTCATACTGGATTCACGCTCACGAGCGCCGCGCACGACTGCGCTATATCGGTTTCGGCGGACACGGCCATCAGGTACGCGATGCCCTGCACCCCGCCGATCTGGCGGAGCTGATTGCCAGACAGATGCAGCGCAGTTCCGCGCCGATTGAGAGCGCGATTTACAACGCGGGTGGGGGCGCGTCCAACGCGATGTCACTGGCGCAGCTGACAGCCTGGTGCGACGACCGGTTCGGCGCCCATACCCCCGAATCGGATTTACAGCCCCGGCCGTTCGATATTCCGTGGATGGTCATGAACCCGAAGCGCGCGGCGGATGAATTCGGCTGGACGCCGGAGCGCCCGCTCACGGCCATTCTGCAGGAAATCGCGGTCCACGCGGAGTTGAATCCGCGGTGGGCTGAGCTTTGTGAAGCATCATGACCTCTCCGGCGCCGCCTGCAGCGCCGCCGCTGCAGTTGCTCAGTGTGGTGATGCCCGCGCAGAACGAAGCGAGCTGCATCTGCTCTACGGTCGAGCATCTCACTCTTGAGCTTCGCCTGCACGGCGTCCCCAATGAAATTGTCGTCGTCGATGACGGCAGCACCGACGGGACCTGGGAAAAACTGCAGGAGCTCTCCTGGCGGTTACCCAACCTGCGTCCTCTTCGTAACTGCGGCAGCCACGGGTTTGGACGCGCCATTGCGTTCGGGCTGGAACGTATGGAGGGCGACGCGGCGGTGATCATGATGGCCGATGAATCGGACGATTGCCGCGACGTGGTGCGATACTGGCAGCTCCTGAATCAGGGCTGGGACGCCGTGTTTGGCTCGCGCTTCATGAAAGGCGGCGGCGTGATCGACTATCCCGCGCTCAAGCTTTTCATCAACCGCATGGCGAATTTTTTCATTCGCCTGGTTTTTCGGATTTCCCTCAACGACACCACCAACGCTTTCAAAGCCTACAGGCGCACTGCCATTGACGGATGCAGTCCGCTGATCTCTCCGCACTTCAACCTCACCGTGGAGCTGCCGCTGAAAACCATCGTGCGCGGTTATAGCTGGACAGTGATGCCGATCACCTGGCGCAACCGCCGCACGGGCGAATCGAAGCTGAAGATCAAAGAGATGGGCAGCCGCTACCTGTTCATCTGCATGTATGTGTGGCTGGAAAAGTACTTCAGCCGCGGCGATTACCGCCGGACCCCATGACTCCGGTTGAAGAAAGGCCGGCAGCCGCATCGCATGGCGTGGCGCGCGCCGCCGCGAAAGCTCCGGATGCCGTCTTCCGCCTCGCTCTTCCGTGCTTCCTGTATTACCTGATCTTTTATGTCGTCACGCCGCCGCTGCCGATTCGCGTCGAAGAAAATCTTGTCGATCCTTCGTGGCGAATCGTCCTGACCGATGCGTTCCTGCGCGGCGCACAGTTCGGTCGCGACCTGATCTATACATACGGCCCCTGGGGATTTCTCGAAAACACGCAGGGCGATCCGCGCATTTATCCATGGGCCGTGAGCGCAAAACTTCTGATCGCGCTGGCATTCTCGTGCGGCGTGGCCCTGATACTCGCCCGGACCGTGCGCCGGCCAGCGATGCAGGCCCTGCTTCTCGCGTGGATCGCGCTGCTGAGCGATCCCGTTTATGTGCTGCCGATGATCCTTCTCGGGGTGGCATCGCACTGCGATCTGCGAAAAAGCCGGATTGAAAACGCCACTCTGCACCTCGTAGCCATAGCCACCGCGCTCACGATGTGGATCAAATTCACCAGCTTCGTGACCGTCGCGGCGCTGGCCGTAGCTTTGGCCGCGCACGATCTGCTCCGGCGGCGGCGTCCGCTGATACCTCTGGAAATTGCGGCCGCGGCGCTGGCGTTCTGGCTCATTGCCCGGCAGTCCCTGCTGGGCATTCCCGTGTTTCTTCACGGCGCGCTCTCGACCGCAATGTCGTACAGCTCTGAGATGTTCATCCCGGGCAGGCACGCGGAACTGACACTCGTCCTGGCGTTTCTGCTTGCAGTTGCCGTTCCGCTCGCGATGAATGCCGGCGCGCGAAAAATTCTGCGGCACTGGCCGTTGATCGGCTGGGTGCTGCTGCTGTTCTTTCTGCAGATGAAAGAAGCTTATGTTCGCTACGACGTATTCCACGTGTGGATGGGCATCGTCAACGCCCTGCTGCCCTGCGCGCTGATTCTGAGCTGCCGGATGGAATGTTTCAGCCAGTCCGCGAATCGCCTGACCCGGCTGTGCGCGCTCGGAGCCGTAGTGCTATCCGTGGCGCTCGGAGCGATTGAACTGCGCACTTATGCGGGCTTCGAGCGATTTCAGTGGATGTCGCAGAATATGGCCGATCTGCGCGCGCTGGCTTCCAGCCGAAGTCTTCAGACAGCCTACCGGGAGCAACTCACCTCCTTCCGCCGCACAGCGCCTCTGCTACCGGTCACCGGCACCGCGGATTTTTTTCCGGACGCTCAGATTCTGCTTTACGGCAACGGCTTATCGGTTCACACCCCGCCGATGCCGCAATCCTTCTCTGCATACAACGCCTACCTGTCCGGACGCAACGCCGAATTCTTTCGCGGCCCGCAGCGGCCAGAGTTCGTGTTTTTCGATATCGCGCCGATCGATCGGCGCTACCCGACAGCCGAAGATCCGCTCTCCTGGCGCGCGCTGCTCGATTGTTATCTCCCGTCGGGCAATTCGGGAAAGTATCTGGTCCTGCGCGCCGCTGGCTGCGTGTCGGGCTCGCTGGATTTCATCTCCCAGGTCTCGGTGCCCGACGGAAAAACCATTGCGGTGCCACGCACTGACGGCGAACCCGTTTGGGTCGAAATCGATATGCGCCTGAATCCGGCCGGCGCCGTTCTGGCGATGGTGTCGCATCCGGCGACGACGAAGCTTTCCATCACAACTCCCCGCGGGAAGCACGACTATGCCGTAACGATTCAGACTGCGCGCATGGGATTTCTGCTTTCGCCTCTGCTTCGCGACGCTTCTTCGTTCGCACGGCTTTTTGCTGAGGGAGCGGCCGATCCGGCGGAGCAGGTCGATGACATCACCTTCGTGCGCGGCAGCGAGGACCGGCGATACTATCAGCCTTCAATCGCGGTAAAGTTTTACCGGCTGAATTTGGCCCGGCACCTTTCGACAAACTGAACGCTATTTCTTCGAATTATCCGGCGTCGCGGGCAGCGTCAGATTTCCCGGCGCCTGCGGGA
>Ga0335085_10003253_pt1 | contig 28508 bp, 20 predicted proteins | sample Lox_Sample_45_FD_206712 | JGI IMG/M metagenome (GOLD analysis project Ga0335085, IMG submission 206712) | Soil microbial communities from Loxahatchee National Wildlife Refuge, Florida, United States - Lox_Sample_4.5 | ecosystem: Environmental > Terrestrial > Soil > Wetlands | place: USA... | reverse complement strand
GAAAAACGACATGCTTTGACGAATCTGGCGACTTAGAACTCGTACTCATGCGGGAATTATATGTTTTGCGATCCCACAATGCATACCTGCGTTATAATCCACGGCAGTTGGAAGTTGTCGGTAAGTGGTTAGTTGTCAACGCAAGCTTTCCGGGAGCGCCAAGCTGCCTTGGGCGCAGGGGGTCATCGGTTCAAATCCGATCGCCCCGACCAAGAAATTCAGCATTTCTTTTCAGGCGTATGCAAGCACACCCTTCCACGCTTTTGAACCGACTTCTCCCGTAATTGGTTCACCTAACGCATGGATTCTTTCCGGCTAGCCTATGACTTGCATGGAACCGGCGTTGGACTCCCGCACCACACGTGTAGTCATAGGTAGCGCTTAGCCGGTCGCGGGACGTGGATCGTAATGGTTCTGCTGTTCGACAATCTCGCCGTTTTCAACGTGAAACGCGTCCAGGACATATAGCGTCTTGCTGTTAGAAAGGCCGATTTCTGCCTGGCCTGCAACCCAGCCACCATCACCTGTGTAGTGATGCAAGACTCTAACGCTGCGGACCGCGGGCAGAATGCCGTTGAAAAAGTCGAGGATAGCTTTGCGTCCGCGGATCAGCACGCCTTCGCCGCCTACGGGATCGAGAGGAGTGCGCAGGGTTGCCTCCTTGGCCCACGGAACTTGGGCCATGTCTTTCGCTGCGATGCCATCGAAGTCCGCCTTCACACTCCGCGTTGGCACATCGTTGTTCATAGCCGCTTCTCCCTTATTTGAGCACTTACAGAGCTAGCGGAAAGTCCGGATTCATCCGGGAGCTTCCGCCATCAACCACGATTGTGCGAGCTACGACTTGTCAATCTTGCCTAACAGTTGCGGATTGCGCAATCCTCACGCCACCATTCCCCAGCCTCTGGTGACCTTTCGCATGGTGGATCCCAAGAGGACCTGAATGATGTTGTGGTGCAATGCCGGGAGAAGGGGCGGAAGGCCACAGGGTGCAAGTTGCGTGAATTTCAACTTCAGTGAGAACGAATATCTTCGGCGTTTCCCCCGCCCGTCGCGGCCAACTGCCCTCCCGGTCTCACCCGAGACTGTTCGGCGAATGAACAGCTACCCGCCGCTTCATTTACAGGCGGAAATGCCGGATAATTCAGTTCCGATGCCTTGCACATCCGTTACCCGGTCCCTTCATGTCGGTTACTAAGCCTACCGCAGAGCCGTCAATCCAGCTCGGCAAGTTGCAGGGTCTCTATGATCGCCACCTGTACCTTGACGCATTTTCGTTAACCGCGGAGCTATGGAAATCGTCGACGGATATAGATCAGCTCTCGACCGACGAACTGATTCTCGGCGCCCGGCTCGCCGCACGACTCGGCGGGCAGCGGCTATCTCGACGGTTACTGAGGTCAGCCTTCAAGCGTGATCCCGACAATCCACGCGTGCGTTACTTCACACGCCACGTCCGGCTCTCGAGAGTGCGTGTGCTCGATGAGCTGAAGGCATTCAACGCCCGGCCCGACTTGGGCGGGGATGATCCGGAACTCCGAGCCTCATGGTATGCGTCGCACGCCTGCATGTGGGCAGCGCTCCGCGACTTCGACCGCGCCTATGAATGCCTCGCCTTGGCGCATGCGCTGGCGCCGAATGACAGCTGGGTCCTGACTTGCGAGTCCAACACGCTGGGCAGCGCTGATCGCTGGCCCGACGCGCTCCGCTCGGCGGACCGGGCGTGGGAGGTGGACCCGGGCTCTCCCTTCGCAGCCAACAGTCTGGGTAGCAGTCTGCTTCACCTGGGCCGGGTTCAGGAATCCGTGGATCTCCTCTCCTCCGCCGCCGAGAACTCGCAGGCATTCCAGGTGGTCATTGAGGCCTGCTGGTATCAGTGCGCCCTTGCCGAGACGCTGGAAGGCGAGCCGCGGCGACTCGTCCTGGAGCGAGCCCGCAGCCTGGCCGACAAACTGCCCGGCCTTGCCCCGCTCGCCGATCGTGAAACAAATACTGCGTTCGCGCGCTCCAATCTCGACATTGCAGAATTGGCTGACGATTATGCCGGGATCGAGCGTTGGAGCACTCAGCTGCGCTCGCCGTTTCATCGCCAGCTTCTGCGCAACCTGAATAAGAACACGGAAGGCAAGCGAATCAGGCTGCCATTTCATCGCACGATTCAGACCCACGAGACCTGTGTCCCCGCGAGTATTTCGGTAGCGCTGTCGGCCGGCGGCGTAGTTATTGCCCCCGAGGAGATGGCGGCCGAGATTACGTTCGGCGGCACGGCAGAGTGGGCGGCCGCCGATTGGTTGCGGGCACGCGGTTTTCACGTTCGTTTCTTCCCCGTTACCGCAGATCTCGCCGCAAACTTGATCCAGCACGGGATCGCTTTCGTGATGAGTTGGGAGGCGGACGCAAGCGGTCACGCCGTCGCCGCCGTCGGCCTCGACCAGCGAGCCGAAGCGCTGCTGATTCATGATCCTCAATCCTTCCGCGGAACTGAATATCTATTCGCCATCCTGGATCGCAACCTTAGTCCTCTGGGCATCAAGGGCATGGCCGCGGTGACCAAGGATCGCGCCGCCAGCCTGGACGCTCTGCTTCCTCCCGAATCCGCTTTGATGGAAGCAGCGCAGGAGCACCAGAAAGTGATCACGCTGCAAGGCCCGGCTGCTGCCCGGAGAATCGTCGCCGACGTGGCTACACGTTTTCCGTCGCATCCGGGGACGTTATACCTGCAATCTCTGCAGAACCTGGAGGACGGCCAGGTGGGGCCGGCCCTGCATGGTTTCAAGGAACTCCTGCGCCAATATCCCAACTCGCCCGTGGTACGAGTCCGTTTCATGGCTGCGTGCCGGGCGTTGGCGAACAGCGCCCTGGTCCGTCAAACCCTGCAAGACATCGTCGAACGCGGAGTTCTCCCTGGTCTTGAGGCGCAACAGGACTGGAATTACCCTCCCGACCGTTATGTCTTCGAATACGCCGATCTCCTGCGCTTGTCCGCCGAAACCCGCGAACAGGCGGAATCGCTCCTGCATTCTCTCCTCCGGCGGCAAGGGACCTCTGCGGGCGCATGGCATAACCTGGGCGATTTGCTCTGGCAGAAGCGCGACTTGGAAGGAAGTCTGCTCTGCTACCGCCTTGCCTCCTGTCTGTCCGCAAGCGATGAACACTACGCCCGTGCCTATGCCGATGCGCTGGCGGATGAAAAACGCGAAGAAGAAGGTTTTCGCTGGCTGGAAACGCGAGCGCGCAAGTTCGGGGGCTCGCCGCATGCGGTTGCCACGTGGATTTCGTGGATCAGCGACCTCGAAGACCGCGGATATCCCGAGCGCGCACTGGCCGCGTGCCGCGAGGCGCTCGGCCAACATCGCGACGCTCCCGAGTTGCTCTCCTTTTCTGTGGCGTTCTTCGCACGGATGGGCGACTGGGAGCAAGCGGAGAGAAACCTGTCTCAGTTGAAATCCAAAGACAACCCGGCTGCCTTCTACCAGGCCTCGGTGCATTTCTTCCGTATGCGCGGCGACCTCAAGGCTGCGACGGTCAACGCAGACGCGTGGATACGCGAACTGCCCCGGTCCATGTATGCCCGCCATGCCATGTTGGATTTGGTCGCGATGCAGGAGGGACCCGAAGCCGCCGTCGAATTGGCCGCTCGCTGGATGCGCGACAACAAGGATCACGAGGATTTCGAGGACGCCTACTGCTCTCAACTGGACAACACGTCCGCGCCGAAGAAAAAGAAATACTCGCTCCTTCTCCGGCGCCTGAGGCGAAATCGTGACGACGCCTGGGCGTGGCGCGAGACGACATTTTGCAGTCTCCATGAATACGATCTCGCGGACGATCGCCGCCGGCAACGGCTGGAACAACGGATTCCCGAGTTGCTTGCCGAATGCGACCGGACATCGAAAGAGCACGTGGGCACACTCCGGGCCCATGCCCTATGGGCCGAATACCGCGGCGACTGGGCAGGTGCGATCGCACGATCGATCGAGGCGATCGATGTCGATCCCCGGAACTTCTACAGTTACCAGCGCGTCTGGGAGTGCTCGGCACGCCTGGATGGCGCGGAACGTGATCGTCTGTGGGTGCAGGTGGAGCCCCTGCTGCTCAATGCTTCGGGGCGGCTCGCCATCGCACGGGAGGTCATGGGCCTGCTTGCGGAACGATTCGGTGTGCTGCAAGCCGAGAAGGCAATCGAAACATGGATGGCCGCGCATCCTGGCGACCCGGATGTGATGGAAGCGGCCGCCGACCTTCTCATTGACCGCGGCCATGGCCGCTCCGATGCTTCCCGGGCAATCGCCATGCTGAAGCCCGCAGTGGAACGCTACCCGTATCACCCCGGCCTGCGTTTCTCGCTGGCAAATGCTTACCGCCGCGCGGGACAGGACTCCGAAGCCGAAGGCGTGCTCTCAGAAATTGTTCGCCGCCATCCTGACAATTCGTCCGCCATGATTCAGCGCGCTTGGATCCGTCACCGGCGCGGCGATCCGGAGGGCGCCTACAAGACTCTCGACACCGCGAGCCGGGCGAACCCGCGGAGCCCTGATGTCCTCGACGCGCGCGTGCAAATCCTGATCGAAAATCAGCGCTTTGATGAAGCCAGCCACGCCATTGAGCAGGGCTTGCGGCAGATGCCTGACAACGTCCACTGGCGCAGCCGCGCGATTGCGCTGTATTCCCGCTGTGGAGCGGACGAAAAGGCCATTCAGGTCGCCCGCGACGGCGTCGAAATCTATCCGCGCGGCGCTTATCTTTGGCTGTTGCTGGGCCGAACGCTGAACGAAATGCGTCAATTCGCTGAAGTCGGCGAGATCGAGTCCTGCCTGCGCCAGAGTCTGCGCCTCAACGGCAGCCTCTTCGAAACCGCGGACCTGCTCTCCATCCTGCTCGCCGAACAACGGCGTTATGACGATGCCCAAAACGTTCTCCGCAATGTTGAAAAAAGGATGTCTGACCCCAGCCCCGCCTTGGGTCGGTTAGCCTGGATCAGACGCGTGCAGGGACAACGTCGCGATGCCGTCGATGATCTCGCGAAGGTCGTGACGGCCACCCCGTGGTACAGCTGGGGATGGAACCTGCTCATCGGCTGGCTGGAGGAGGACCAGGATTGGGGACAGACGCGTGAACTCCTGCGGGATATCCCGCCGCAGATGTTCACGAACATTTCGTTTCGCCTGCAACGGCTGTTGCTTCTCGAGAAGGCAGGAACGGATCGGGCACGAATCGATTCCGAATGGGATGACCTCTTGCGCGAAGTTCCCGAGAACGTCTCGTTGTTTGCGAAACGGTATGACAACCTGCAAGAGAACGAGCGATTCGACGCGGCCGCCTCCACTCTCGACTCGATTCTGAAGTTCGATCCCGACAACCCTTTCATTCTTGCGCGTCGTGTGGAAGTGCTCTCGCGTTCCGCGGATAAGGAAGCTGCGCTCGAAGTGGCGCTGCGCGTTTGCTTTGGCCTTTTGGAGGAATCTCCCTGGCCCGCTGACAAAGTCTGGGACGTTGCCCTGACCAGCGGTTTTGCTGACCAACTTTACGAAAAAGCCGTTCAACGCCTGTCGAGCGGAGAAAAGCCGACGCGCCGCAGTTTCGCAAGAATGGCCGCCCACGCCATGCGAACGGAAACCAAACGTGGGCTGCAGCCAAGATCGTCCACGTGGTTGTTGACCGGCGGACCCAGAGCCCTGACCAGGCTGGAGGGACTGGTTCGCAGTGCGGGATGGGACGGCAGCGGCTATCGTGCCGAGTTATATCGAGAACTCTGTGACTATGGCTATCACCGCGTCGCGAGACAGCTCTGGAAGAAGCACGCGAGCGCCGCGCTGGATATCGACGAGTGGTCGCAAATCGGCCGCGCGCTCGTGGGGGCTCATCTACACTCGGAGGCGCGCCAATTTCTCGGCCCCTGGCGCGAACGCCCCGGAGTCGGCATGTGGATGGTTGCCAACTACACCATGAGCCTTTCGCGTTTCCGGCGCAGTCAGTTGGAAGAATTACGCGCAACCTGCCGCGACGCGCTGTCCGGCCTTCCCCATGATCACTGCGCCAGCTACCTGGCGCACATCATGGCTGAAGCCTGTGCCCTGCTCGGTGATCAGCAAGGATTCCTGCAAACCTGGAACACTTACGCTACATATTTCTCAACGGATCTTAAGAAAGGCGAGTACTTCGAACCCAAACGACGCAATTTGCTGGGGGACATCCCGATGATGGCCCGCTACCTTCAGCAGAACGAGACACGGCTCTATCGCAGGATGGTGAGGAAATTGCGTTGGGGTTCCGTTCCAGGGGTACATGCTTCCGGCGGAATGGAAACGCAGACATTCGGAAATGTTCCCTGGTGGGTGTGGTGGCTGATCTTCATGGCGCTCATCCAGATCTTCAGGAGTAATCAATAGAGGAGGCGACCATCACGCGCCAAACAGAAACTCCAGCGCGCGCGGAAACCGTCCTGCCCAGGCTGACTCGCTGTGTGTGGCGCCTTCTTCGATCCAGACCTCCAGGCGTTTCTCGTCCAATCCACCGGCAGTCAGGATCGCTTCCAGCTGTCGAACGTCGCCCACCGCTTTCTCGTCCTTGCCTGGACTCCCCACCTCTCGCGTCCCGATTCCGACGAACATGCGCTCGGGCCATTCCTGCAGGCCGCGGCACTCCTCGAGCATCTTGCGATTTGCCACAAACAGCGATGGACTTTCGACCAGCAGTCTGCCAAACACTCCCGGCATCGCGACTTGCGTAAATAAGGCGATAAGCCCGCCCAGCGATGACCCGCCGAAGCCGGTGTTCTTGGGACCTTCCGCCACCGGGTAGTGTTTCTCGATCAGCGGCATCACTTCACGTCGCAGGAACTCTGGGTAGCGTTTTCCCTTCGCCCGCAATACCGGCGGATCCAGGGACCGGTACGGAATGTATTCCCGGATGCGGCTTCGGCCCGTGTTGTCGATCCCAACGATGATCAGCGGTGCGATCTTTTTTTCCAGGATCAGCCGTCCCGCGGTCTCCCCAGCGCCCCACGGCACTCCGGCAAACGCCGTCGCCGCCTCGAACAGATTCTGTCCGTCGTTCAGATAAAGCACCGGATATCGTGTCGCGCCCGACTCATCGTAGTCAGGCGGCAGCCAAACTCGCAGCAGGCGCGTGTTCCGGAAGATTCGGCTGCACAACTCGTGGAGGCGCAACCCGCCGGTCTCGACGACAATGTCAGTCCCCACACTCGCGCCGCCTGATTTTTCGATTCTTCCCGCAGACATGAATGAAATTGAAATCTGTTGGACCCAAAGCAAGTCCCAATTGCAAATTACCAATTACAAATCGACTTTCCGGCGCTTCGCCCACATCACTCCCGCCACCACCACAGTTGCGCTGATCAAAGCCAGCGAACTCAAACACATGATGCACCACACGCCCAGCACGCGGGCTTCGATGTAGGTCAGGTACAAGGCAAACGCCAACCCAGCCAGGGCGCCGGCAAGAATCAGCGCCGGCGTTTCCCGCTTTTCCCGGCACACGCTCGCTAGCCCCGCCAGTGCGCCGTAGCCCAGCATGCCGATCAGCGCCACGGGTATGCCCAGGACCTCCGAATATTGGCTGCGATTTACGATGTCGCAATTGAAATTGTCGCCGATATCACAGAACGCAGTCTTGGACTTGGCATAGTGATGCTGTAACGACACCGAAGAAACCACGACTCCACACACCGCCAGGATGGCGACAATGCTCATGAGCCGCTGGACTCCGGCATTCATGGCAACGGACATCCCGACCGCGAGCTGAGATCTTCCAGCTCAAACACCCGTTCCACGCGTTCTCCCATGGGAGGAAACTGCCAGGTAGGAAAGTGCTTGATACCGGCATCCTTGCAGACCTGCTGTTCGGCGCGCGTGTCGCCCTGCACGCCGCATTCGATGTACGGAACAAATTCGAACGAAGCCCCGAACATCTTCTTCTGGTCCTGGCAATGGGGGCACCAATAGGCGCCATACATCGTCAGGCCCCGATCCTTGAGGCAGTGCGCAAAGTTGTCGTATTTGTGCTGGCTGCGACGCCCCAGATAATATGCCCCGCCGAACGCGGCAAGAATCAATAGGGCGGAGAGAGCCTGCTTCGCCCAGTCGCGGCGCGGCGGCGACGCGGCCTGTTCTCTTTCTTTCTTTCTTTCCCGTCTCAGCTCAGACATGTTTTCTTATACCACGACCTTGAGCGCACCCGGCAACACATCGATTGCCTGACAATGCAGCGTGAGCGCCTCACCGTCCACCATCAGATCGATGGGACCATCCAGGTCAAACTCGATGCGGCTCGCTTTCTTGCTCTCGGCTAAACGATGCCGCACGTGCGTCCCGTCATACAGCCCGCCCAGGTTCCTTACCAGCCCGGCGCGTCCGATGGGTCCCCAGCGAATGAAATCAATCAAGCCGTCGTCGGTCGCGGCAGCGGGCGCGATCATCATGGTGCCGCCCGTGAACTTGCTGTTGTTAAAGCTGAGAAACAGGCAGGGCCGGCGATCGAAGTCGCTCTCGCCCGCCACGCGTGCCGGGAAGGGTCGGCGCTTCAACTGGGCCAGTCCTAAAAAAATCGAGACCCAGTATCCGAACGTACCCGCGTTCTTGAATCGCCGCTGCCGCAGGATGTTGACGTCCGCCGAGAATCCCACGCTGAGCAAGTTGATGTAGTGCAAAACACCGTCGCGATGGGTCAAACGGAACACGTCGCACGCCTGCGAACGCCGGCCGAGCAGCGCCTGCATCGCATGCTCAACGCCCTGATCACCAAAATCGCGGAGAAATGAATTGCCTGTGCCCAGGGGCAGAAATCCTAGAGTAGGCTTGCTTCCTTCGCCGGTCTCAGACAGCGCTTCCGGATAGAGACCGTTCACGACCTCATACGAGGTGCCATCGCCGCCAATTGCGAGAAAGTTGCGCTGTCCGCGCGCATATGCATCGCGCGCGATGCGGCTAGCTTCGCCCGGAGCGTGCGTCTCCACCGTCTCGAGCGCGATCCCGCCCGCGCGCAGTCGCTCCAGCGCCGGCCCGACCAGTTTGCGGCAACGCCCGCCGCCTGCGGCCGGATTGATGATGGCTAGAAACATCAAACTCTCGGCTCTCGATTCTCAGTTCTCTGGCAGCCCCTATGAACCTTAGCGCTAAATCTCATGAACACTATCTCGCGCGACACTCCGCGCCAGGTCCTCCGCCAGTTCGCCGCGTTTAATTTTCAACGACGCCGTCCGCGGAAAATCTTTCTCCCAGATAAGATATCCGCCGACGCGTTTGAAGTCGGGCAGCCGCCGGTTTCGCCCCAAAATCTGTCCCCACAAAGCGTCGTCGAATTGCTGATTCGGTTCCAGACGCAGCACGAGCACGAGCACTTCTCTCCCCAGGCTCTTCTGCGGCCAGATATAGTTCGCGGCGAAGACGCAATATTCTTTGACCGGCAAGCCATCAAATACCATTTCGATATCTTCGGGATAAATATTCTTGCCGCCCTCGGTGACGATCATGTTCTTCTGCCGCCCCAGCAACTGCAGGTGCCCGCGCCCGTCGAATCGCCCCAGATCACCTGTCAGCAGCCAGCCGTCGACGATCGTCTGTGCCGTCAGTTCCGGATCGTCGAGGTAGTGCGACATCACCGCGCGGCTCTTCACCGCCACTTCTCCGATTCCCTCGCCGTTTGGCTTGAGAATGCGGACCTCGACACCGGGCAGCGGCTTCCCTACCGTGTTCGCGCGAAATGGCTTGAGATCGTTGACCGTGATCGCCGTGCACGCCTCCGTCAGTCCATAGCCATTAGCCACGGGAATGCCGAGGTCGTAGAAAAATTGCAGGGTAGCCGGATCGGAGAAAGCTCCGCCGACAATCAGCGCCCGTAGCTCCCCGCCAAAGGCTTTATGGACTTGCGGTAGAAGCCGGCGGCTCAATTCCACACGCGCCCGCCCGCGCGTCAGCCTCTTATTAATACCGATCAGCTGACCCAGCACCCAGCGTTTACCCTTTGGCAACTCGTCGAACTTGGCCCGCAGCCCGCGTTCCAGATTCTTGAGCACCATCGGCACCAAGCTGACGTACGTAATCCGATAACGCACAAAGGCATCGCGCACAAACTCAGGCCGCAGCGTCCGCAGATGCACCACGCACGCTCCGCACGCAAAGGGGCCGATAAAACCAACCATGAAATCAATGGCATGGTTTGTCGGCAGAATGCTGAGGTAGCGCACGCCAGGCCAGAACGGATACCATGCCGTGAGTGCGCGGCATTGCTCGAGATAGTTGTCGTGCGTGAGCACGCATCCTTTCGGCCGGCCACCAGTTCCCGAGGAGTAGACGATGCAGGCGGTGTCCTCGCGCTCCCGAGGCACAAACTGCGGTTCACCCTTGCGCCGGAATTCCTCCCAACGATAGGCGCCGTGAAGATCCACCCCAGCCGGAGCTTCGGTCACGAGCACGATTTGCGTCGTCAGCCTGGAAAATTCCTTCGCCTGCGTAATCGCCCGCCACAGGTAGTATTCGACGATCAGAAAACGCGCCTTCGAATGCGCCAGCAACTGCAGATGCTCGGCTGCCGTGAGCTTGTAGTCGAGTGGAACCAGAACTCCGCCGCAAAAGAAAATCGAATACGCCGTAATCAGCCACTTCGACTGATTCGTCATGATGATGGCAGCCCGGTCTCCCGGCTTGAAATTCGCGTCTTGTAGCGCGCGGCACAAAGGGCGCGCCATCTCGCGGAAGTCGGAGTAGGTGAGCCGCACTTTCTCGCGGTCGCGATCGGCTTCGATCAAGCAGGTTTCGTTGGGCCAGCGCTCGAGCGCGTCCCGCAGCGCCGCGCCCAGGCTGGAATATTGAGGAAGATCAAGCATTCAGACGGTTATCTCACCACCGAGACACAGAGGCACACACAAAAAAAAGAGTTTATCAGAATGTAACCGGGACTCCTGCTGCGACCCGGACGGATCGGGCCGATCCGCCGCAAGGGTGTCTCCGTGTCTCTGTGCCTCCGTGGCGAGAATGACTCTACAACCGCGATTGGATCCGGCTCGCCAGCGTCCGAAAATCCGACACGCCCTGCAATTCATAATCCGGCAACTCGATGCGGAAATGCTGTTCGAGCCGCGTGAGCAGGTCGAGCGCCTGGAGGCTGTCAATTCCAAGCGTCTTGAAGAAGTCATCGTCCGGTGTCAGCTTCTCCCGCGGCACTTTGAAATGTGTGGCCGCAAGACTGAGGATTTCGTCGAGTGTGCGATCCGTGGTCGGCATCATGAACTTCGCCTTTCGATTTCCAAATACAGATTTCCAATTACAAATCTTCGATGCATCCAGCCTCACGGCAAATACGGCGCGGGCCCATCGTTCTCCACAAACTTCCTCAGCCCTTCTTCGACCGCCGGCCGCGCAAACAAGTCGCAAAAAATATCAATCTCGCGTTTCAAGTCGTCGTAGGGAATCGGCTTCATGAACTTTTTTGCCGCCACGGATGTCGCACGATCAAATTTCCCGACCTGACTGGCCGTTGCCCGCGCAAGTCTCAGCACTTCCCCCTCCGCGGCAATCTGGCTGACCAGACCGATCTCTTGAGCTTTCATCACGTTGAAACTGCGTCCGGTCAGCAAGAGATCTCGCACCACGGCATTACCCAAATCCCGCTTCAGTCGCGGAATTCCGCCGAATCCGGGAATCAGGCCCAGCCGCAACTCGGGGAAACAAAACCGCGCCATGCGATCGGCAATAATAATGTCGCAGACCAGCGCCAGTTCGAAGCCGCCTCCGAACGTCACGCCGTGCACGGCCGCGATGGTCGTCAGCGGAGCGGCGTCGATCGTATTCATCACGCCGTGGATACGCTCGAGAAACTCGCGCACGCCGCGAACCGCCTCGCCTTTCTCCATCTCCCGCGAACCTTCATACAACTCACGCAGATCCGCTCCCGCTGAGAACCCTGCCTTCAACGTCGAATAGACAATCAGCGCATGGGCGAAGGGGATCAGATCGGGCAGGGCCTTTGTGAAGCTTTCCAACTCCTCCAGAGTAAGCGAGCCGATCTCGTTGCAAGGGTCACGATGCAACGCGAGTTCAATGGCATCGTTGACGATCTGCCAGGAAAGCGTTTGCCCTTTGAATTCTTTCATGCCGTCTTCGCCGCTCTATACATCGCCTCAATCTCGCCTGCGAACCGTTCTGCGATCAAGTCCCGCTTCAGTTTCCCGTTCGCCGTCAGTAATCCACTCTCAATGGAGAAGGGATCGCCCGCGAGATGAAATGCCCGCACCTGCTTGTAATGCGGCAACTGCTGATTCACTCCATCCAATGCCGCCTGCGCTGCGTCACCGGTAACGCGGCCTGTGATCAGCGCCGCCAGATAGCCGCGCCCATTCCCGACGAGAACGATCTGGCCGGCTCCGGGCAGATTCTCCAGAATCTTCTCCTCGATCGGTTCCGGCGCGATGTTGTGTCCAGACCCGAGAACGATGAGGTTCTTGATACGGCCGACAATCTGCCAGTTGCCCTCGCCATTCACTTCGCCCTGATCGCCGGAATGAAACCATCCATGATCGAGTACCTTGGCGGTTTCGGCCGGACGATTCCAATATCCGGGAAAAATATTGGGCCCGCGCACCAGGATTTCCTCGCTCTCACCCAGCTTCATCTCGACACCGGCAATCGCCGGGCCCACCCGGCCCGGAGCAACCGTTCCATCAGGATCATCCATCGTGCAGATCGCCGTCGTCTCCGTGAGTCCGTAGACCTGCAGCACCTGAATTCCGAGCATCGAGTAGTAAAGCTGCGTGTCGACGCTCAACGGCGCCGACCCGCAGATCAACGCCCGCAGTTTCGATCCAATCATCTTCCTGCGGATCGTGGGAAACACCAGGCGGTTCGCGACGCCGAGCCAGAATCCGTCTCCTGCGCGCGACTTCCCTTCCTGTCGCCGTGCCCACGCGCCCTTGGCCTTGCTATACACAGTGCGCGGGAATCCGCCGGTCTGCCAAAGTTGCTCGTCCACGGCTTTGCGCATGCGTTCGAGCAGAGCCGGCACGTTGAGGAAATAGTCGGGCGCCGCCGCCCGCATATCGGAAGCGAGTTTTCCCAGATCCGTGCTCAGCGTCAGCCGGCTGCCACGCAACAGACACGTGAGCAACATGATCCACGAGCCGGCAAAACAGAACGGCAGATAATGAAACACCGAGTCTTGCCGCAGCGGACGCTTCATTAACTGGTCGAGACGGCCCGAAGTGCAGCTCAGCATATGGCCGACGTTCGCCGCGCTGAGCATCACGCCCTTCGCCTCACCGGAAGTGCCCGACGTGTAAATGATCGTGACGACATCGTCTCCGGCCGCCAGCGGGGATCCATCCAAAAGCGGCGGACGCGAATTCGTAAACACCTGGGTCATCGAAAAATGCGGTGGCGCCTCCGGCCATTCTTTCACAATCGTGTCCGCCAGAATCTGATCGCCGCAACAGATCAGCGAGGGCGAACAGTCCTTCATCATGGCCACCAGTTCGCTCGCCGCCTGCCGCGCATACAGCGGCACGACGATCAGCCCCTCCGCCATGATGGCCAGATCCATCGCGACCCACTGGATGGAATTGTGCGCCAGCAAGGCGCAGCGATCGCCCTTCTTCAGGCGCAGCCGCCGCAAATACGCGCGCGCCACCAGCACCTGATCCAGCAACTGCTGCGCCGTGACCGACAGCACCCGCCCGTCGCGCAGTTCCTGCAGAACGACGCTATCGCGGCTCTTCTCGAGGCTCGTGAAAATCTGTTGAAGGAAACTCATGCTCCCTATGTTTGTCATCCCGAGCGGACGGCAGCGCAGCTGTCGCGGAGTCGAGGGGATCTCTGTGCCCTCGATGTCGGTGCCGCAGCTAGATACTCTCCCCGTCCACTACCCGTACGCGGCAACCAGCTGTTTCAAGGTTTCGCTCATCGGCGGCAGATAATCCTCCCAGCCCCACTCCCCGCGTCGCGTCGGGAACTCCGGATAGCGCCGCTGCACTTCTTCCTCAAAGTACACGCCCATGCGGGCCATCAGTTTCAGATTGCGCACCACGGTTCGGGCAATTCCGTCGGCAATGCGCTCGCCATCGCGATCCAGGATCTCCAGCGCTGAAAGCGTCCTCTCCGCCAGATCGGGATCATCCACATTCATCAGCAGGTCTTTGTGCCCGCGTTCTGTCATGAGGTTGCGGATGCGCTCATCCATCGTGATCCCGGCCGACGGCACCAGCGCTGGCATCGATGTCACAATGCCGTGATAGCGTGACGACACTATGAAGCGGCAGGCTCGCAGAATCCCAACCAGTTGATACATGTTGTACTCTTCCGACGTCAACACCGGCACGCCACCCAGTTTTTCCGAAATCCGCTTGCAAGGCCGCGCATCCAGCCGCTCCGTTGCCACCATGATCACGAACACATTCTTCTTTTCGCGGAACGCTGCCACCGCCTTGGCGATCGAACTCAAATAGTGCTCGTAGGCACGATCTGCTTCCGGCCCCGAGTTGTGAAAATACGGTCCGCGATAGTGGCTTTCTTTGTAGGCTCCGGTCACCTTGTGCACGATCAGCTTTCCCACCGCCGCCTTTACCGGCCACTCAAACGGATTGATCGGACACACCGCCAGCACTGGCGTCTTCCCATCCCATCCGACCTCGCGCAGCGCCTTCTCTCCGTACTCCGGTCCCAGCGGCTCGAAGGTCCAGGCGGTATCGGTGCCGAGTTCGGTCGGAACCCCGAGTTCGCGCAGAATCTTGCGCGATTCTTCATTGCGCGTGATCACCAGGGAATTCCGGCAATACCGCCCGCACATCTTCGCCACCAGCGGATCCATGTGGCCCGCTTCCGCGCCATAGCCGACCGACAGCTTGTTCTCCGCCGCCGCGATCCCCAGCGACCCGATCATCATCGTGGCCAGCGCGTTAGCGAATTTCGACTTGAACATCGAGCCTTCGCAAGCCACCACGCCGTGATGTTTGGGAACTTCATTCGCCAGGAAGGGCGGAAAGATATCCGGCAGCCGCACCTGGGACGTGCCTTCAAAATATCCGCGCGAGCGGTCGAAGTTGAAGGTCATCATCGTAAGATCGACGTTGTCGGGACCCAGGATGCGCCGCACCTGCCGCAACATTTCTTCGACGCGAACATCCGATCCCGTGTTGCGGGTGCCGTTGTAGCCGGCAAACAGCAGCTTGAGTTTCTGTCCCGGATGCCATGGTTCTCCCCTCCCCATCATCCATTGGACTTTCTTCCCCTCGATGATGCTGGCGACCCAGGCTTCGAGCACCAAATCCATCATGCCGCAGCACCTCCTGCGCCTTCCGGCCACGGCTGATACGGGTAACTGAAGTCATGCTCCCGGCTGAACTTCAGCAGCGGATAGCTGTACTGCGAGAACGGCACCGGCTTGCGCCGCAGCTCCGTCGTGACGCGCGTGTTGTCGAACACCGTATTCCACACCAGGTAGGGCAGAAAAACTTTCATCAGAACCGCACTCTGCCCGATCGCGCCTTTGCGGTTCGACAGCGCATTCACCGTCGAACTGAACGACCCTTCCAGTATCGGCACAAACGTCGGCTTGCGCTTTCCCTGCGCCGCTGCCAGCGCCGTCGTCAGTTCGCGAAACGTCTGCGAATCGTTGCCGGACGAGAGGTGATAGATGTCGTGCAGCGGGTTCGCCTTCATGTGCAACTCGGCAATCGCATCGGCGACAAAATCCACGTTCACGATATCAATCTTGTCTTCGGGCCGGAACGGCAGGACCGGCAACCCCGCCAGAAACACAAAAGCTCGTACCATGTCGAATTGGGTCGTCTCCGGATGCCGGCTATCGCCCAGCACGATACTCGGCCGGAAAACGGTCAGCGGAACTTCCGGCAACAATTCCCGCACCATGTGCTCGCAGAATTTCTTGGTGCGCGCATAGGGATCGTAGTCCGACCGTTCCCATTCGATCGACCGATCTTCGGTCACGATCTCGTGGCTGCGCTTCCCTGCTACTGCTACCGTGCTCACTTCCGAGAACCGCTGCAACCCATGATAGTGATGCGCACCGCGCGCCAGTTGGATCACTTCCAGCGTTCCGCGAAGGTTCACGTTCAGGCAGCTCTTCTCGGATTTCCGGTTGAGCGAGGCGGCGCAGTGAATGATGGAATCGGTCGTGTGCACCAGCCGGTCGTAACTGTCCTGGTCCAGCCCAAAGTGCGGATCCGTCAGGTCACCGAGAAAGATGCGGATCTTGGCCTGGCGATATTCGTAGAATTTCGCGAATGGCATGTGCAGCTGCATCGCGTTCCACAGCCGCACTTCCGCATCATGCGCATCGCGCCCGCGCACCAGCAGGTTCAGCGTCGAGTCGTAACGCTCCAGCAGATTGGCGGCAACGTGCGCGCCGATATACCCCGTAGCCCCGGTCAGGAATATTGCCACGTTCCACCATTGGTCCCGGTTTTCACCGTCTCGCCATTCTCCGCTGCCTCTGCCTGCAGCGCTCGCGGTGGACGCGCTTCCAGCGGCCGGCCCTCGATCAGCGGATAGGTCCACCGCCGCAGTGCCGGAATATGAATGTCGATCCAGTACTCCCACCAGTCAATCGCCGCCGTGTTGTAGCCGAACGTGTCTCGTTCCTCGGGCACCAGCGCCTGCGCCAGTTTCTCTACGTTATCGGCAACGAAGTCGTGCTCGTTATGCAGAATAAACGGCTCGAAGAGCTCGATCAATTTTTCCACGCGTTGCAGCATGCGCTCCGTTTTTGTGAGCGGCTTTGGCACGGGCAGCGGTGACATGATCGCCTGGATGGATTTGACGATCAGCCGTTGCGCCGGCGCCGACATCCGGTTGTAGCGCGCCTTCGAGACTGGAATGGCGTCCAGCCGCAGCCGCAGCCAATATTCCAGTCCCTCCTGCGCGCGGTAGTGTCTGCGATGCCCAAGCGACGTCAATTCGATGCACCGTCCCATGTCGCAAGGATTCGTCACCGACGTCGCCAGCTGATAGAGCGGATCATGTCTTCGCTCCACCAGCGCCGCCGCGATCAGCGTCATTCCCGCGCACACCGAATCTACCGGAATGATATCGAGCCGCTTGCGCTCATTCGACGGCAACTGCCGGAACGTCGTTCCCAAGAGATAGGACAGCGATGCCGAAGTATTGATGCCCTCATTCCACCCGCGGAACGGCTTGTCCACTGATGTCTCGACGATTGCCGGCCGCACGATCGCGATCGGCAACCCGTTGCCGTACTTCGCAATCAACGACTCCGCCAGGCTCTTGGTCAGCGTGTATGTGTTCGGCCAGCCCAGTTCCTGCGCCCGCTTGATCCCCGCTTCTGTCAGGTAGGTTTTCAGCCACCGGATCCGGTTCTTGCGAATCTGGTTTTCCAAGGCCGCGCCATGCAGGTCTTTCGCCGCGTGCTCCTTTCCGCGCGCCTGGCGCGTGAGCTCCGCAGTGACTTGCGCGCCTTCGGCCTGTTGCTCCGCCGACTCGACGAGCTCATGCAGTGCATGCCATTCACTCTCCGCGTCAAAATCCGCAACTCCCGCCGGCGTGTAATTCGGGCGCACTCGCTCGCCGACCCGCCCATCCCTCTGCCCCGCCACATAACATGTCGAGAGATGGAGCAGCGCCGCATGGTCACTTCCGCGGATGAACTCCACCAGGTGATACGCCGAGTCGACGTTCGCGCCTAAAGCGTCACGCAGGTCAGGATTAAAATCGGTGAGCCCGGAGCTGTTGACGATCAGGTCCAAGTCCCTCTGCAGGCGCGCCGCGACCGCCGGATCCAACGCAAGCCCCGGCTGCGAAACATCACCTTCCAACACCTCGACTTTCTCGGCGAGGAAATCAGCCAATCTGTCTCCGTAGCGTTCGAAGAGAGGATCGAACACGGGCGATTCTTCGATCATCTTCTCGAATCGCATCTGCCCCGGGTTCGACTTCTGCTGCCGGATCAGCAGATACAGTTTGCCGATCTCCGGCAGGTCGAGCAGGGTATTCGCCAGCCACACCTTGCCGATAAAACCCGTAACCCCGATCAGCATCACGCGCTTACCGCCCAACGCTTTCCGCACCGAGAGAGGCCCGTCATGCCGCGGTTCGTCAAAGTAGACGATCGGCCGCGACCGGGCGGGCGAGACGCGCTCCACCGGAACGGCCGCGCCTTCCAGAGCGCGCAGTCCGCGCAAACCCAGCGCCCGCACCCAGCGCGCCGTGCTTTGCCGACCGTCGGGTCCGGCCTCGCGGATGCGTGAAAAAATTCCCCGTGGCCGAATGATCGGATCCAGAAGCCTGCCGGTCGCAATGCCATCGCGGAACTCGAGCCGGTTGGCGATGATCCATTTCACGCCCAAGTACCGCGCCAGCGGACGCATCACCTGTTCCAGTCCCTGGCTCACCAGCACAACCTCAGCGCCCGAGTCCTGCAGCGCTTTAAGCTGCCGTACACCCTCGGGCTTCAGCAGCGGCTTCAACTTGTACTGGAATTCTTCTTCCCCCAGCAGGTCGACCCGGTCGCGCGAAATGCCGCGCAACACCGAGTGCACGATCCGTGTGGCTGCCTTGCGGTTGGCCGCATACAGGAACGGCCGCAGCAGAGCCGACGCCAGGACTAGCCCGCGCCGCAGCCCGCGCGAAGCAAAGGTCTGGCTGTTCCACGCGAAGAACGCGATCGGACGCGTCGTGGTCAGTTCCAGCAAACTTCCCTCAACCCGCCAGTACACCGGCGTGCCAGGGCGCTTGCGACCGTGATGTGAAATGTCCTGGGACAAGCAGTCTTCTCGGCTGACAACGCCTCCAAGCGGGAGGGCGGAATCTGCTATTTTAACCAATTTGTAACAAAGGGCGAAGTGCGAGCTGGAAGATTCCTCAGGCGCAACCTGCATGGCAGGGCGTAGGGACGGCCCGATCCTCTCATGACTGTCGCGGTGCCATTTTCACCATCAGCACGATGGCCCCGGCCGCTCCCAACGCCATGCTCACCAGCAGAAGTCCTCCCTTGAACCCCCCGGTCGACGTCCGCACCAGTCCAATCACATAGGGTCCGGCGAATCCCCCGAGATTTCCGATGGAATTGATGAAGGCGATCCCCGCCGCCGCTGCGCCCGGCAGGAAACTCGTCGGCATCGCCCAGAATGGGCCCATCATCGAGAAAACGCAAAGCACGGTGATGCTGATCAGGACAATCGTCGGCCCCACCGAAGTCGAATACGCTGCTCCGGTCAATGCGATCGCCCCGGTCAACGCCGGTACTGCCGTATGCCACCGTCGCTCTCCCGTGCGATCCGAATGCAGGCCTACTGCCACCATGGCCAGGGCTGCCGCGATGTAGGGAATGGAGGAAAGCAATCCGATGACGAGGTTGCTCACTCCCGAAAGGCTCTGGATCATCTTGGGCAACCACAAGCTCACACCATAGGAAACCGTGTTCAGACCGAAGTACACTGCGGCCAGCATCCATACTCGCGGCATAGACAAGAAGGCAAACGCTCCAGGCGCAGGGTGCCCCACCCTGGCCGCGTTCTGTGCGAGAGGGTGGGGACTTCCGTCGCTTGATCCAGTCACCAATGTCCGCTCCGATCGAAGCGTCCCCAGCAACCACTCTCGCTGCTCTCCCGACAGCCATGGTGCATCTTCGGGCCGATCCACCAAGTACACCAGCGCCACCACTCCCAGGACCACTGCCGGAACGGCTTCCATGAGGAACATCCACTGCCATCCCGCCAGTCCCGCTTTCAGATGCAACCCCAGCAGGGCTCCCGATACCGGTCCGCCGATCACTCCCGAAAGCGGCGCCGCCGTCATGAACCGCGCCACGGTCCGCGCCCGGGCCTGCGCCGGGAACCAGTTCTTCAAATAGAAGATGACGCCCGGGAAAAATCCGGCTTCAGCCGCGCCCAACATGAATCGAAGTGCGTAAAAGCTCCGCGTGCCCACGACCAGTACCATGCACCCGGAGATCACTCCCCAGATGATCATCAGCGACGCGATCCAGCGTTTAGCGCCCACGCGTTGCAGTACCAGATTGCTGGGCACCTGGAAAAAGAAGTACCCGGCGAAGAATACTCCGGCGCCCGCTCCATACACCGTGTCGGTGAAGGCGAGTTGCTGTTGCATCTGCAGCGCGGCAAACCCGACGTTGATCCGATCGAGATAGGCGACGATATAGAGAAGAAACAGAAACGGTACGAGCCGCAACGTGAGCTTGCGCACCACTGTGGCTTCCATCAAGCCCGCGCTTTGGCTTTCCTTCGTGATCCTTGGTGTCCCCTGTAGCTAAGGATTTTCTCTGCGACGTCAGCGATCTCTCAGCGCCTTCTGCTGTCAAGAGTATTTCTGAAGCGCCGCCCGAATCTCATCCACAACTTCTTCGACAGGCAGGCCGGCGTCGACCACGATCGCATCCCCCGGCTCTTCCAGCGCCGCCAACTGGCTATCGAGCATGGACTCTTTCATGTAATGCCCATGTCGAGCGAGGAGCCGGTCTCGAAACATGTCCCGAGTGCCTTTCAGATATACCAGCCGTACCTCAGGCCCGACCATCAACCGATCACGATACGCCTGTTTGAGCGCGGAACAGGCGAGCACGCCGCTCTTCCCTGCCGCGATCCAGGACTCGATCAGCGCTCGCAGACTCTCCAGCCATGGCGCGCGATCTTCATCCGTCAGCGGGATCCCGCGCTGCATCTTCTCGACGTTGGCAGGAGAATGATAGTCGTCGGCGTCCGCAAACGGCCACTTCATTTGCGACGCCAACAACTGCGCCACGGTCGTCTTCCCCGAACCCGCCACGCCCATGAGCAGGACAATCACGCCGCCCGCTCCATCCAGCAAACGTCCCAGTACTTACCGAACTTTCGTCCGACTTCACTGAACAGGCCGACCGTCTTGAATCCCAACCGCTCATGCAAGGCCGCCGTGGCCGGGTTCGGTGTGGTGTATCCCGCTACGTAACGATGGACATCCTCGCCGCGAAGCGCCTCAAAAAGGGCGGCATACAGACGGCGTCCAATCCCCTTGCCTGTCGCGTCGGGCGCGCAGTAGATCGTGGTCTCGATCGTTGTATCGTAGGCCGCCTTCGGACGCCACCGCATGCTGCCGGCGTATCCGGCGACGCCCTCTTCGCTTTCCGCCACCAGCAGTCGATGCCGCCCGGTACGCGCGAACTGCCTGAACCATTCCGCGCGCCGCTCCACGGTGTAGGACTCGACGTCGAACGTCACGGGAGTATTGATCACGTAGTAGTTGTAGATCTCAGTAAGCCGCGCCAGGTCCGCGTGCTCCGCCGGACGGATCCGAACCTCAGCCATGCCAGTCTCCCTGCCGCTGATGTAACACGACGTTCAGACATGATAACGGTGCAAGGTTGGAATGGGGGCTATCGCAGGAATCGGCCCGAGCAACGCCGAACACCACTCGTGTTTTCTTGGACGGGGCTGGCGTTTGTTCCTTCCTCTTGTCGCCTTTTGCCGTTGCTTCCCGATATCACAACTAGCAACACTAATCCCTTTCTGTGGCGCAAGGACTGGCCGGAGGGAAGGGCATCATTGCACTTCTTGTCATGGTGCGAATTCACCAGGTTCAGGACTCCGCACCGAGGTTTCTCTAATGACTTTTTCGCGTCGAGAGCGAGCCTTTGAGTCGGCCGAGACTCGATGCAATCACACTAATCCCCAACAAACTGAATCATCTTAGGAGAGTTCCGTGAAGAGACTAGCTGTTACATCCGTCATTTTGGCTTTGAGCTGCGTTAGCCTGGCCGCCGACTTGCCCAAACCTGTTGCGAGTTCCAATCCGCATCCCAACGAAGCTGTACTGCGTCAAGAAAAATTGAACGCGCTGAGCGGAGTCCAGCCGAGCCCTGCGGCCACAACCGACTGTTCGTTCACCTTCACCTCGGGCATCAACAACAACACGCTGGAATATTGTGTGACCGCCAACGGAAACATCGCGGAGTTCCAGACCCCGATTGGGCATCCACTGGTGTCCGTGGAGGACCGATCCGAAGGCTATGCCATCTGCGATGTCAGCAACAACACCAGCCGGGTCGCCTATAGCGACTTCGCTGATTTCGGTGACACAGGGAACTGGAATAGTCCGGTCATCGTGAGCCACAGCGCAACCTCGGTGAAGATCGCACGGACGACCAGTGACGGGATCTGGACCCTGACCCAAACCATCACGCAAATGGCGCCGACAGCGTCGGTCAAAATCCTGATGGCGCTCAAGAACAACACGGCAGTTTCGCGTGAAGCGTTCCTGGTGCGCTGGGCAGACGTGGATGCTGACGACTTCGTGGGCAATAACTTCGATGGAACGTTCAGCAGCGCGTTCGGCTGGAACTCCATTTCCTCCGAATCAGCCAGCCCGGTGGGATTGCTGCTGCAGAACCTCAGCACACTGCAAGGGATTGGCAGCGAAGCGTTCGGTCAGAACACCTTCCGTCCCCCCAATCCCTGCAACCCTGGAGTAAATTTCGTGACCGCCCCACTGCTCGACACGGATGGCTCCCTGGTGCTGCTCTACGACATGACCGTTCCCAAGAGCGGCTCCAAGTCGGTCACCATGACCTACAAGGGCCTGTAACCTGACCAGTCAGTACGATCAAGCCAAGAAAAAGGGCCGCTCCCAAGAGCGGCCCTATTTGCTGGATGCTGGTACCTGGAAACTGGCAGCTAGTCCCCCGCCACCGGTTCTCCCACTTCTTCGGCCTTCTTGACGGCCCCGTTGCCATTGGAGTGGCCGTTGCCGTTCGAGCCATTGCCACTCGCACCGGCAATCGCGCCCAGCGGGATGAATCCGGCTTCGTTCGACGTGGCCGGCTTCTCTTTCAGGATCACTTCCCGATAGAGCTGTGCCATGCGCGCATCGTAGGCGGCGTCTTTCTTTTCCGCACCGCGACTCGCGGCAAGCTTCGCATCCCGCGCCCGTGTCTTTTCTTCGCGGGCCGTCTTGGCGATGCCCAGCTTGTCAAGATCATGCTGCACTTCGTTCGTGACGATGTTCTCACGCAGGTAAAGCGCGTGCGTCTCGTCTTCCATCTTGACTTTCTTGCCCCCGGCGAAGATCTCGTGCCGTCCGTGCTCTTCGTACCACTTGGAGAGCGTGGCGGTCATGTGCATCTTCTCGATGATGTTCCGCCAGCCCACGCCCGTGTTGTAGGCGCAGAAGCTGATCTCCCCTTCCTGCGTCGCGTACGGGATGATGCACTGCTCGGTGCGCCGGAAGTCGTAGTTGAACAGGTCCTGAAACCACATCCCCGCGATGAACAGGAAGTTCCACCGGTCCTGACGGCGCTTCATGACGTCGTCAATGGTCCGCTCGGGACCGACCTTGCCATAGTTGCGCCCGGTGACGTTGTAGTTCTTATCGAACTTCTTCAGCAAGTCCATCATCTTGAAATGCGTGGGCGACTTGAACGGGTTGTAGTTCTTCATCAGCACCAGCGCCATGCCCACGCCGGTCCAGAACTTGCTGCGGGCGGCGTCGTTGACCTTGGCGATATCTTTTGCCAGCTGATCGCCGTGCAGGAACGCCGTGACGGGAACGGCTTCTTTCGTTTCTTTGTCGATCATGACGGCCATACCCGTGCCGCAGTTCGGATGGCATCCGCAGGAGAGCTGGCCCCAGTCGTTGTTCTTGTCCTGGGCATGCATCAGGTCAGCCCAGTCGCTGAACGTACCCATAAAGCTGATGGGGAACCAGTCGCGCGCGGGCTCGCCGAGGCCGGTCTGATTCTTCACATCGTGCGCAAGATGAGCAAGCGTGTAGCGCTGCGCTACGCGCCGCTCGTCAGTGATGGCTTCATCGCGCCCAGTAAACGAGACGGGCTGGAAGCTGAGGAAGCCGATCTTCTTGGGATTGTCTAACGCGAACTGGATGATGCGTCCGACCTGCTCGTTGTTGATGCCGTTCACGATCGTGATGACCGGAACGATTTCGCAACCAGCGCGGTGCAGGTTGTCGATGGCCTTCAGTTTCACGTCGAACAGGTTGCCGACGGCGCGATGCGAGTTAGCAGCGTTGCCGATGCCGTCAAACTGCAGGTAGGCGTAACGCAATCCAGCTTCGACCGCCTGCTGCGCAAACTCGAAGCTCTTCGCGAACTCGATACCATTGGTTGCGGCCTGCACGCTGTTGTATCCAACCTTGCGCGCATAACGAACCGCGTCCAGGAAATACGGGGATAGCGTCGGCTCGCCGCCCGAGAACTGCACCGACATCTGCCGGCGCGGCTTGATCGTAATCGCGTTGTCGAGAACGGTTTTGATTTCTTCCCAGCTCAGTTCGTGGACGAAGCCAACCTGGTTGGCATCCATGAAGCAGGGATCGCACATCATGTTGCACCGATTCGTCAGGTCGACGGTAAGCACGGAGCCTCGGCCATATTTCACCGTCGAAGAGCCGTGATGGTGCAGGTGCTCGTCGTTGTGCGCCTTGATGTCGCGGCCGGGGAACACTTCCTCCAGATGGCGCGAGAACTCGGTGTCAATCGACATCAGGTCTTCAAAGTGCCCGTGTTTGGGGCAGTCTTTGACCATCCAGATCTTCCCGTCCTTCTCGACGATCTGGGCCTTCACCTCGCCAACTTTTTCGTTCATCAGGATGTCGACCGGCAGATGGCCATCGAGAATCTCCTGGCGAATCTCCGGGACACACTTCGGACAGAGCGAGTCGGTCGAGCGCGGCCAACCCAGCGGTGGCTTCGATTTTTCCCAGGACTTGAGCAGCGGCTTGTCGGACCATTTCGGGGTTGGCGACGGATTGGGGGAAATGCGGTTCAGGCGTTCAAAGACAGCCCACGCGCTCGTAGCGGCCACCGTAACAGCCTTCTCGACATACTTGATCGGCTTATGCATTCTGCTCTCGCTTTCCTCGTCTGCTGCGAAGTTTAGAACTATCCCTCGCTCTCTTCGGGAGCGTGACGGAAACAACTGTTCCACGGATGAAACCTGGAAGTTCCGAAACGTGGAGTTCGACAGCTTGATGTTATTGAAGCTGCGTCCTTTATACACGCGGAAGGCAGGGAAATGACGAAAATAGGGGTTGAACGGTTACCAGGGGAAGTAAACGGGTCTAAGTTATTGAAAAATCAAGGGCTGCGTGGGAATGCTACGGCGTACGGCTGGGCACTGGAGCCACGGCGTCGAATCGCGGGTCCGAACGGACCGGATCCCAGCGCGGGTCGGAGCTAACCCAGATCCGGGCACCATCGTTCTGCTGTTCGGCCTTGATCAGGTAGGCAATCGCGTTGTCTCGGTCGTTCATGCCGGCGTAAACGAGCGCTTCCGCCGTGAAGCCGACGAACGGGAACTGGCGCCGCAGATCGCTCAGTTTCTGGATCACTGCGGTGGCCTCCGCGGTCTTGCCGGTCACAGCGTAAAGGTGCCCCAGATCGGCCAGCATGGTAGTCGCCGTTCCCTGGGTAAGTTCCATTTCCTTCTGGTAGTCCGCCATGGCCTCGGGAAACATTTTTTTCTGTTCATGGGCGCGTCCGCGCACGGTGAGTGCCGGCGTGAAATTCGGATTCACATCCAGAGCGGCCTGCGCCTCCGCAATCGCAGCGTCATAGTTACGCGCGTAGTACGCCGTTAGACCAGCCGCAGCCCGCACGATCAACGAAGCGGGATCGAGGGAGCGCGCCTCGTTGATCTGAGCCATCGCTTCCTGAGGCCGTCCCATCGCCGAGAGATAGAGGGCGAACCATTGGTGCCCCGAGACATAATTCGGGTTCAGGCTGATGGCGCGTCGGAATTCCTTCTCCGCTTGGGGCCACTCCCACAGCCACATGAACTCCACGTACGCCAGGGCAGCGTGGCCTTCCGCCAGCGCATCGTCAAGTTCCACCGCTTTCTGAGCCGCTTCTTTCGCTCGCAAAATGCTTCCGGCTCCAGGTGAGTATCCATAAAACAAGAGAAGGTTATAAGCGTCGGCGACACCGGCATAGGCACGTGCGTTCGTAGGATCCTTCTCGGCCGCCTGGTAGAACAACGTCAGCGACTTGTTGAGGCCGTCCTGAGTACGCAGGTTCCAGTAATACCGCGCCTGAAGGTAGAGATCGCGCGACGCGGGATTTTCGGCTCGTATCAGTGCCAGGCGCCGCCGGGATTGCGGCTGCAGCTCGAGATGAATTTCCGACGCTACCGCCCGCCCGATCTCATCTTCCACTGCCACCAGGTCGCCCGACGGCGCGTCGTAGTCTTGCGACCAGAGCCGGGCCTGATCGCTCGTGCTGATGAGCTGCGCCGTGACCCGCGTCCTCTGACCCGCCTCCCGCAGACTTGCCTCAAGCACGTAATTCACGTTGAGTTCGCGACCAATTTGATCGACGGTCTTGTTTGTGTCCTTGTAGGCCATCGAAGAGGTACGGGCGATAACGCCCAGCCGGCGAGGGTCCATCGCTCCCAGTTGTGCGATGAACTCTTCGGTCAAACCATCCGCCAGGTAGGAGCGGTCGGTATTTCCCGTGAGATTCTGCACCGGCAATACCAGCAGCATGGCATGCAGTGGAGGCGCGTTCATTCGGCGGCCGATATAAAAAGTGCTGGCGGCAAGAGCGCAGGCAAGGATGGTAGCTATGATCCACAAGCGTCGGCGGGATAGAGACCGTTCGTGTAGGGGGACTGGCTTGATCGATAAGGGAGACTCGATTGCTGCCCGTGCCGCCACCGGTTGAACCGGAGCCACAAAGCGGTATCCGCGTTTGGGAACGGTTTCAATGTAAACGGCCTCGCTGCGATCGTCGCCGAGTTGTTTCCGCAACGTGAAGACGTTCTGGGCAAGCGTAGCTTCCTCGACGAAAGTGTCGGGCCACACCTTCCTGAGCAACTCCTCTTTCTCCACAACGCGGCCCTGGTTCTGAACCAGAACCAGCAGAGTCTGAAACGCCTTCGGCGTGAGCGGAATCGGCCTTCCATTCTGCAGCAAGCGGCGCTCTCCGGCATCGAGACGGAAAGGCCCGAACTCGAATAACGACTGTTCCTGCAAAGGCATAACCGCTTTCAAAACTTTTTGAAGAGACTTTGATCGCGATCTAAAGACGGGGGCCGGGGGAATTGAGTATCAAGCACGCTCAGGAACCGCCCGATGGCCAAAGGCCGCTGGCCGCAGATTTTACCAGAGACAGGGGCGGAAAGCGCGGGTTCTCTGCGCCTTGGGGGAGGATCAGTCGTGAAAAAGTCTGGGTATGCATCAGCGCTAGCTTTGGTTGTTATGTGTTTGTCTGCCATTCCCGTTTTGGGTCAAGCGACATGGGCTGGAGGTGCCGGGAACTGGAACGTCGCTGCCAACTGGTGCCCAACCGGCGTGCCCGCCAACGGCAGCGACATCACCGTGGGAAACTGCAAGAGTGGCTCGACCTCCGTCGTCACCGTTAATGTCAGCCCCACGATCAACAATCTGACCATCGCTGGCAGCAACAGCGTCACCGTGGTCAATCCAAACCGGCTCACGATCGGGGGCAGTTCTGTCAGCAACGCTGGCACCCTGGGGATGGCCGGATCCGGCTCGAGCGGCGCTCAGATGCAATTGACTGGGACCACCGTAACCTTGAGCGGTGGCGGAATATTGCTGATGAACGATGCTCCCAACCTCGTGCTCGGGAACGTAAGCACTGTTCTGGTCAACCAGGAAACCATCCGCGGCGCGGGAACTCTGGGCGCCGAGGGCGTCTTCAACATGAACAATCAGGGCCTGGTCGACGCACAAGGCACGAACCCACTCAACATTCAGACGAACACTGGCACCATGCTCAATACAGGAACGTTGCAGGCCAGTAATGGCGGGACGCTGAAGATTCTTCTGAACGGCTTGTCATCGCCCTCCCTGAATAATGCCGGAGGCACCATCAAGGCCCTGGACGGTTCCTTGGTGCGTCTCATGGAGGGTGTGATTTCCGGGGGCACGCTGACAACGGCCGGGAGTGGCATGATTCAGGGCCAGGGCGGCACGCTCATGAATCTCACCAACGCCGGGCTGTTTCAGATCGGCGGTCTGAGCGGCCAGGGATCGGCCAATTGGCGATTTTCTGGGACGCTCACCAACACGGGGACCATTCGCATCGGATCTGCGGCCTGGGGAGATGATGTCACCTCCATCAACGGGACGGTGACCCTGACTGGCGGCGGGACTGTGAATTTTGCCAATTCGATCGAAAGTATGGTCGGGAGTGGAGCGACTCTGGTGAATACGAACAACACGATCAGCGGTACAGGAGTGATGGGTGGCGGTGGTGGGCTGACCTTGACCAACTCCGGCACCGTTGACGCGAATGCTGCAACGCCCTTGCTTCTGGTGATGTCCATGACGAATTCCGGGACCATGCAGGCCAGTCATGGCGGGGAATTGCGCACTCAGGGTGACATCAACAACGCAGGCGGTACGATCACAGCCCTCGATGGTTCCAAGGTCACCTTGGTCTCGAACACCATTAAAGGCGGAACCTTCGCCACGTCGGGCAGCGGTTTTATCCAGGCGACTCCCACCCAACCCGCCCTTGACGGCGTCACCAACACTGGCATGGTGTTGGTCCCGAAC
>Ga0335085_10003252_pt1 | contig 28510 bp, 28 predicted proteins | sample Lox_Sample_45_FD_206712 | JGI IMG/M metagenome (GOLD analysis project Ga0335085, IMG submission 206712) | Soil microbial communities from Loxahatchee National Wildlife Refuge, Florida, United States - Lox_Sample_4.5 | ecosystem: Environmental > Terrestrial > Soil > Wetlands | place: USA... | reverse complement strand
TGAGGGGCCGCGTGGCGTCGTCGGCAATCGTCGGAACAGCCGGTGATCTGGACTGCGCTCATCGGTGTCCATCGTTGGCAGCCCGGCTGGCGGGCGCAAACGGGTTTCCGTGCTCCCGCGGGCGCTACCGTGCGGCGCCCGCCGGAGCCGTGACCAGGGCGGGCGCGGCGGGGGAGCGGGGCCGGGCGGCGGCCAGCAGCCAGCCGCAGATCAACGCCAGCGCCGCGATAAACGCACAGTAGACCCAGAACACCGGGGTCAGGCCCGCGCTGATGGTCAGGCCGGCCTGGGTGGCCTGCGCCGGCGGGATGCCGAACTGTGCCGCCGAGACATGCTCATTGATCTCGATGAGCGCCGAGACAATCTCGGCCGCCATGGGGATGGCCGCCCCGGCCAGCAACGCGGCGCCCAGGCGGCCCGGCCGCAGCGCGACGGCCGCCGCGATGACCGCGAGCACGACAAACGCAATCATCACGGCCATATCTCCGGCGATCACCGGACCTGGGTTCGCGAAGATGTTGCCCGCGGTCACGGTCTGGGACTGGCCAGCCGCCGTGCGCAGCGTATAGCTGTCCCAGGAGGGAGCGAACGTGGCCGCCGCCCCCACGGACAGCAGGCCGATACCCGCGATAAGCACGGCGCGCGGTGCCCCGGCCCACTGACCGCGGGGGAGAGCGGCCCGCCAGGTCCTGAGGTGGAAACCAGCCGGCCAGGGCCGGCAGGCCAGCACCGACCCAGCCGTGCAGGCGAGCCAGCCGACCAGCCCCAGGACCAGCCCCAGACCCAGGACGTGGGCGCCGCTGGCGATCACCGAGCCGGCATCCGCCAGGAAGAAGCCGAACGTCACGATGCTGGTGCCCAGGCCGAGGAAGGCCACGGCCCGGCCGCGGGCGCCGCCGAACTGGATGAACAGCGCACTGGCCGTCCAGGTGGCCAGGTAGATGATATGGGTCACCAGGTCGGCGGGCTCCCGGGCCAGGCTGGACCCGGACAGGTAGGGCAGGAAGAGCCCGGCGGCCCCGCAGACGACGCCGGCCGCGAGCAGCAGGCTCGCGATGACCGGGCCCGCGAGCCTGACTGAGCCGGCGCGCGGGCCGGAAGGCGAGCTGAGATGAACAATGCTCCCCGGAGGTTCGAGGGCGGTGAACCGCGACCACGCCGCCGCCCATCCCCCGGGAGTATCCGGCCAGTTCTCCAGGGGATACGCCGGCGGCCCGGCCACCGGCCAGAGGCCGAATCCCTGCGGTCCCCGCCCGAGCTGGTAGGCCGCTCCGCGGTACCAGATATCCACGCTGCCCTGCACGCCCGGCATCCCCTTCGGCGCTCGGAAGTCGATCATCGGTCTGCTCATCGCGCTCACCGTAGGCAGGTGACCTGGAGGCAGGCTGAACGGCCGGTCCGCCTTTCCCCGGTGCCGGTCAGACGGGCCGGGACGGGCTGCGGCAGGGCCTGGCCGGCCAGGCCGGCCAGGCGGGGCATAGGCTGCACTGCGGAGGATCACGATGACAGCTGGAGCTGAGTCAGCACACTTGGACAACCGCCACCGGGATACGCTGCGCCAGATCTTCGCCCACCCGCTGAGCCACAACATCGAGTGGCGGGCGGCGCGATCGTTGCTGGAGGCCGTGGGTACGGTCACGGACCGCCACGACGGCAAGGTGGCCATCGAGGTTGGGTCGATGCAGGAAGTGATCGAGCCGCCCGCGGGCAAGGACATCGACGCGCGGACCGTCGAAGAACTGCGCCGGATGCTGAGCCTGGCCGGTTACAGCTCGCCGTAGCACGATCAGCGCGGCGGGCTGGTTCCCGCCGCTTCGAGCGCTGCTTCGAGATCGGCGATCAGATCGGCGGGCGCCTCGATCCCGGCTGAGATGCGGAGCAGGTCGTCGGGTACCGGGGAGGTCGGCCCTTCGGTCCGGCGCCGCTGCTCGATCAGGCTTTCCACCCCGCCGAGCGAGGTGGCCCGCTTGATGACCCGGACCTCCCGCAGCACCGCCTGGGCGTGCCCGGCGCCGCCGGACAGCCGGATGGACAGCATCCCGCCGAACCCGCCCGTCATCTGCCGGGCCGCGATCTCATGGCCGGGGTGATCGGGCAGCCCCGGATACAGCACGGCACTGAGCGCCGGATGCCCCCTGAAGTGGCTGGCTAGGGCCTGCGCGGTCCCGGACGCGCGGTGCACCCGGAGGAACAGGGTGCGCAGGCCACGCTGCAGCAGCCAGGCTTCGAACGGGCCTGGCATCGCGCCGGCGGTGTGCCGCCACGACCGGATCCGGGCCCAGAACGGGTCCTGGCGGGCGGCCAGCACCGCACCGGCCAGCACGTCGCCGTGCCCGTTGAGGTACTTGCTGGCCGAGTGCATGACCAGGTCGGCGCCGAGCTCGAACGGGCGGGTCAGCACCGGGGTGGCCACCGTGTTGTCGACCGCCACCCGCACCCCGGCGGCGTGGGCCAGCTCGCAGGCCGCGGCCAGGTCGGTGATCTCCCACGTCGGGTTGGCCGGAGTCTCGGCCCACAGCAGCTGAGTCCGGCCCGGGCGGATCGCGGCCGCCACCGCGTCAAGATCTGTGGTGTCGGTGAACTCCACGTCCAGGCCCCAGGTCAGGGCAAACTCGGTCAGCCACGCCCGGACACCCCAGTACAGCGCGCGGGAGACCAGCACATGATCGCCGGGCCGCAGCGCCTGGAACACCGCGGTGGCCGCGGCCATCCCCGAGGCGAACAGCGCGCATGCGCCGCCGCCCTCCAGTTCGGCCAGCAGCCGCTCGACGTGCTCGGACGTTGGGTTGTCCGGGCGGCTGTACACCCGGCCGTCCGGGTACGAGCCATCCGGCCGCTGCTCGTAGTTCGTCGACAGGTTGATCACCGGGGCCAGCGCGCCCGAGGCTGGATCCACGTCACCCAGTCCCTGCGCGGCCAGGGTCTCCGCCGATACCGCCCGTTCCATCAGCTCTCCTCTACCTCCGTACGGGCGCACGCCTGATGAAGCGCGCGCCGCGGCTGGCGGGCCGGCCGACCCGCACTTTGACGAACGCCAATGCCCGCGGAATGTCTGCGGCCAGCCGCTGGCCTTGGGCCGGAAGCCATGATCAGGGCTCTTTGCCGTCCGTCCGGGCCGGGCCGTGATCGCGCCCGCGAAACAGCGCCGTGACTTCGTGGCCGATCCCGAACGATGGGCCGCCGATCAGCTCCCAGGCCCGGTCGATCCCGGCCAGGAAGCACAGCGCCACCAGGATGGCGATGGTGTTCACCGCGCCAGAATCGGCCGGGTGCAGGGAGACGGTGATGCCCTGGATCAGCTGGAACACGAACGTGACGGCCAGCGAGACCAGGAAGAACGCGTCGCGGAAGCTCCGCCACCGTGCCTCATGCACCCGGATCAGCGAGAGCAGCGCGGCCAGGATGAACGTGAGCCCGATGATCGCCACGGCCACCGAGGCTGGCCCGATCTTGTGCCCGGGAATCAGCGCGAGCAACGACACCACCAGCGCGTTGAGGAACGCGGTCAGCGCGGCTGAGGCCCGGATGCGGTGAATCTGCGCCCCCTCCTTGGCCCGGGTCAGCCGGTCCCCAGAGACCGAGATGGCCACGAACAGCAGCCCGATCAGCGCGCCGGCCACACTGCCGCTGGCCACGAAGAAGTCATGGATGCTCTCAGGTACCACCCGGTGATTCTCGCACCCCGGGCACCGTGAGCTCGCTCAGCAGGCGCAGCAGCGAGGCACGCAGCGCCTCGAACTCGGCTGGGCTGGTCAGGCATTGCACCGCAGCCTGCGTGAATACATCGCCGGCCCGGCCGCCCGGCTGCTCGGCCAGTTCGACATCGCCGACATCGAGACGACCGTCCGCACCCTGCAGGGCGTCACCAAGCCGCCAGCGAGTCAGCCAGCTGAGCCCGGCGGCTCAGCCCGGGGCAGGTCGCCATGTCCCGGGCGGGCGGCCCGCCTCAGGCCCGGCCGACGGCAACCCGTCAAGTAGCCTGACGCTAAGAGGAGCCCGCGAAAGAGGACGAGACTGATGGCCGTCCTGGTCGGCCGGCGCGAGTCATTCAACGCCGCACATCAGCTGTACGACCCGGACTTGTCGGACGAGGACAACCGGCGCCTGTTCGGGAAGTGCGCGAACCTGCACGGGCACAACTACGTCCTGGAAGTCGTCGTGGGCGGCGAGGTCGATCAGGCCAGCGGTTACGTCTACGACCTGAAATCGCTGGCCGACGTCATCGGCCGGCAGGTCCTGCGCGACGTGGATCACCGCAACCTGAACACCGACGTCCCGTGGCTCAAGGGACGCGTCCCAACCACGGAGAACCTGGCCCAGGCATTCTGGGAGCGGCTGCAGCCGGAACTTCCCGACGGCTTGCTGCGGACCGTCCGGGTCTGGGAAACGGACAAAAACTGGGCTGAATTCGGTGCCCAGGCCTGAGCCTGCCGACCGGGCAGGCACGGAGCTGGGGCAGCGATACACGGCGGCGGACCTGACCGTGTTCACGCCCGAGGAAGCGAGCCGGTTCGTCCCGCGGGACAACGGTGATCCGCACGGCGACGCCGACCTGGCCTGGGAACTGCTGTACCGGCTAGAACCGGAGCTGTACGACCGGCTGGCCACCGCCGAGCGGCTGCATCCCGGGATCATCAGCTGGCTGCCGGGTGACGCAGGCCAGATCGCCGAGATCGGGGCGGGCTCGGGGCGGCTGACGATGCAGCTCATCGAGCGCGCGCAGGGCATCGTGGCGGTCGAGCCCGCGCAGCCGTTGCGCCAGCTCCTGCGCCGTAAGCTCGCGGCAGCCGGCCACGGGGACCGGGTGGAGGTGGTCCCCGGGTTCTTCGATGAGCTGCCGCTGCCCAGCGATTCCGCGGACCTGGTCGTCACCTGCTCGGCGTTCACCCCCGCGCCGGAGCACGGTGGCGCGGCCGGCCTGGCCGAGATGGAGCGCGTCGGCCGGCCGGGCGGGCTGGTGGCCATCGTCTGGCCGAACCACCTCGGCTGGCTCGCCGCCCACGGCTACCGCTATGTCAGCTTCCCCGGGCCGATGTCGGTGGAATTCGGCAGCCCGCGCGAGGCGGTGGAACTGGCCCAGATCTTCTACCCGCGGGCGGCGGGCGAGATCCGGCGGCGCGGCTCGCGGCAGGTTCCCTTCGAGGTGCTGGGCATCAATCCGCCGCGCGACCTGGCCTACAAGGTGCTGCCGGGATGAAGATCGCCATCGTGGCGCCGCTGGTGACGGCCATCCGGGAGCCACAGCGGGGCGGTTCCCAGGCGTTCGTGTCCGATCTGGCCCGCGGCCTGGCCGGGCGAGGGCACGGTGTGCACGTCTACGCCGCCGCAGGGTCCGAGATCCCGGGGGCCGAGGTGATCGACACCGGGATCGACCCGGAAGGCCTGGCGGGCACGTTTTACCGGGCGTCCGGGCCGGCCGCCGCCCCACCGGGGGAGGGCGAACCGGCGGCGGCCGCCGCGGCCGAGTCCGCGTTCAGCACGGTGTACGCGGCGGTCCGGGCGGCGCGGTACGACGTGGTCCACAACCATGCCTTCGACGCGCCGGCCGTCCGGCACGCGACCGGCCTGCACCCGCCGGTGGTGCACACCCTTCACCTGCCGCCAGATCAGGCGGTATCGGCCGCGCTCCGGATCGCGGTGCGGCGCCGCCGCCCGCCGGCCGTGGCCGTGGTGTCGGACTTCCAGGCCAGCGCCTGGCGCCGGGTCGTGCCCGTCGACGCGGTCCTGCCGCCCTACCCGGCCACCAGCACCATTCCCTGGTCGGCCACGGCCGGGCCGCCCGCGCTGTTCGCGGGCCGGCTGTCCGCGGAAAAGGGCGCCGCCGAGGCGATCGACATCGCCCGGCTGGCGGGCGTGCCCATCGACGTGTTCGGCGACGTCTACGATCCTGGTTACAGCCGCGAGCAGATCGATCCCCGCCGCGGCTGGCCGGGGGTGACCGTGCACCACGGCGTGCCGCGGGCCGTGCTGTGGGAGGCCATGGCCCGGGCGGCGGTGGTGCTGTATCCGGCGCGCTGGGACGAGCCGTTCGGGATGGCCGCCGCGGAGTCGCAGGCGTGCGGGACTCCCGTCATCGCGTTCCGGCGCGGCGGGCTCAGTGAGGTGATCATGGATGGCGTAACCGGGTTCCTGGTGCCGCCCGGCGACGTGCAGGCGGCGGCCGCGGCCATGGCCAAGGTGGCCGGGATCTCCCGGCGGGCCTGCCGCGAGCACGCCACGGCCCACCTTGACCTGGAACAGACCCTGGACGCCCACGAGCGTCTGTACCGGCGGGTGGCCGGTGGGTGAGCTGAGCCCGCCCGGCCCCGCAGGCCGGCCCCGGGGATGGCTAGCCGGGCGGCTCGCGGTGGTCACCGGGGCCAGCCGCGGGATCGGGGCCGCCACCGCCAGCGCGGTGGCGGCGGCGGGCGCGCGCGTGGTGCTGGCCGCACGGGACGCGCAGGCCCTCGATGTGGTGGCGGGCCGGATCAGGGACACGGGCGGCCAGGCCACGGCCGTGCCCACCGACGTGAGCGACGAGGCCGCGGTGGAGCGCCTGTTCGCCGTGGCCGCCGAGGGCGGCCCGCCGGGCGCACTGATCTGCCTGGCCGGGGTGCTGACACCCGCGCCGTTCGCCGCCACCACCTCGGCCCGGTGGGCCGAGACGCTCGGCGTCAACCTGACCGGCACGTTCCTGTGCTGCCGCGCGGCGTTCACCGCCATGGCGGCGGCCGGGGAGGGCCGGATCGTCACCATCGGGTCACTGTCAGGCGTGTATGCCACCGAGAAGTTTCCCGGGCTGGCCGCGTACAACGTGTCCAAGTACGGGGTCATCGGGCTCACCGAGGCGATCGCGGTCGAGGGTAAGCAGCACGGCATCAGCGCCGTGTGCGTGAGCCCCGGGGCGGTCGACACCGAGATGCTGCGCCGGGCCAACCCGGACCTGCGCCCGGGGCTGACCCCCGGCGACGTGGCGGAGCTCATCGTCGCACTGCTGGAAAGCCCGCTGGCCGCGGTCAGCGGGGCCAACATTCCGCTGTTTTCGAACGCCTAGCTCCCGAACACCTAAGAGGACGTTCCGGCCCTGGTCAGCGACCACAGATCGGTGTGTTCGTCGGCCAGCACGGCCGGGGCCGGCCGGGCCTGCGCCGCCACCAGGCGGGCGCTGGCCGCCATCTCGCCGTCCAGGTCCAGCTCGGGGTCGCCGCCCCGGTCGAGGCCGACCGCGGCCCGCACCACCCCGTCCACCAGGTAGAAACCGATCAGCTTGCGCTCGGCCAGGCTGCCGCGGACCACGAACGCGTCCCACGTCGTGACGTGACCCACGTACTCGATCTTGTGCTCGTACTGATCGGACCAGAAGGTGTACAGGTAGTCGTAGGCGGCGGTCGAGCCCAGCATGGACCTGGCCGCCGCGGCGCCCTGCTTCTCGCCGTTGTTGTAGTGCTCCACCCGGACCCGCCCGAACAGCGGGTGCAGGTGGTTGGCCACGTCACCGGCGGCGTAGACGTCCGGCGCGCTGGCCTGGCACAGCCCGTCGGTCAGGATTCCGCTGCGCCGCGCGACGTCCACGTCGGGAACCGTGGGCTGGATGCCGACGCCCGCCACGGCGAAGTCACACGCGATACGGCGCCCCGACGCGGTCACCACCGTGTCCACGCGCCCGGCGCCCTCGAACCCGGCGACTTGCTCCCCGGGCAGCAGTTCGACGCCGTGCCCCCGGTGGACGTCGCCCATCACCTCGCCGACCTCAGGGCCCAGGACCCGTTCCAGCGGGGCCCCACCCGGGAGGACCGCGGTCACCTGGACCCCGAGCTGGGTCAGCGAAGCGGCCACCTCGCAGCCGATGAAGCCCATGCCCACCACGACAGCGCGCCGCCCCGGCACCGCCGCCCGCTTGATCGCGTCGCACTCCGCTTTCGTGCGCAGGTAATGCAGCCCCGGCAGGTCGGCCCCGGGCAGGCTGAGCCGCCGGTTGCGGCCCCCCGTGGCGATCAGGACCTTCTGGTAACCGAGCTGTTCGCCCGAGTCCAGGGTGACCGTGTGCGCCGCCGGGTCGACGGCGGCCACGCCGGTCCGGTCGCGCAGCTCCACGTGGTGCTCGGCGTACCAGCCGGCCGGCCGGACATACCAGCCGTCGAGTTCTTCCTCCGACCGCAGGTAGGTCTTGGACAGCGGCGGCCGGCCGAACGGGACGCCCGGTTCCCGGCCGATCAGCACCACCGGCCCGTCGTAACCCTCGTCGCGGAGCGTCCCGGCCGCGTTGCCACCGGCCAGGCCACCGCCGATGATCACTATGGGGGACCGCGCGCCGGGCACGGCGTATCTCTACCCCGTCGCCGTCACAGGCGAACCAGCCGCATCGGCGAAGCGCCGGACGCTGGCCTGGCCCGGCTGCAGCAGCGCGCGCACCGCGGCGGTCCCGGCCACCGCCTCGTCCGGGTCTGGTGACTGCGGGATGAGATTGAACTGCCTGCAGCCGGCCGCGGCGTACCGGGCCAGGAACTCGGCCACGTCCTCGGCGGTGCCGTACGGGCAGTACCGCTCGAACCGTTCGAACGGCAGCCCGTAGAACGCTTCCATGGCCGGGGCCAGGACGGCCCGGGCGGCCTCACGGGAGCCGGCCAGGCCGCACCACACCTGCATGGCATGGCGGCCCGGTGGGGTGGGGCGGCCGGCCCGCCAGGCCGTTTCGGCCGCCAGTTCCACCGCGGCGGCGAACCGGCGTGGCGAGTTCCAGATGCCGAGCCAGCCATCACCGAGCCGGCCGGCCCGGCGGACGGCCGCGTCGGAGCGGCCGCCGACCAGGATCGGGATGGGCTGTGCGGGCGGCGGCGCGATGACCACGTCGTCCAGGTTGAAGAACCAGCCGTCATAGGTCACCGGCCCTCCGGCGAGCAGGTCGCGGACGATGGCCAGGCACTCGTCCATCCGGTCACCGCGCGTCGCCGGATTGACCCCGCAGCTCTCGATCTCGTGCCGGTCCTCGCCGCCGATCCCGACGCCGAAGACCAGCCGCCCGGGCGCGAGCTGGGCCAGGTCGGCCAGCTGGCGGGCGACCAGCACGGGATGGCGCAGGGGCAGCAGATAGACGCCAATGTGCACGGGCAGCGCCGGGTGCAGCATGGCCAGCGCGGTGGCCTGGATCAGCCCGTCGGACCCGAGGCCGGCCACGAACGACACGTGGTCGCCGCAGCAGACGTGGTCGATGCCCGCGCTGGCGGCCTGGGCCAGCAGCGCCTGCGCGGCGTCCCGGTCACGCTCCAGCAGGCCGGGCGGAAGGAACATGCCGACGCGGATAGGTGTGCTCATGTCTCGACGCTAGGGCGGCGGCAACGGCCCCGCTATCGGGTGAACTACCGCCCTGCGCGGCCGAGTCGCGGCAAAACGCCGGCTGTATTACCTAGAGTTAGTGACCATGAACGACGATGGTGTCGCCCGTGTCGCCGTCTACATCGACTTCGACAACATCGTGATCTCGCGGTACGACCAGGTCAATGGCCGGGGGCACTTCCAGCGGGACAAGGTGCGCGGGTTCAGCCGGGACGAGAAGCCGGCCGATGCTGACCTCGCGGAGAAGGTCCGCCGGGCCACCGTGGACATCGGCGCGGTCATCGACTTCGCCTCATCGTTCGGCACCCTGGTGCTGACCCGGGCCTACGCCGACTGGTCGGCCCCGGTGAACGCCGACTACCGCGGCCAGCTGGTCAGCCGCGCCGTGGACCTGGTGCAGCTGTTCCCGGCCGCCGCCTACGCCAAGAACGGCGCCGACATCAGGCTGGCCGTGGACGCGGTGGAAGACATGTTCCGGCTGCCTGACCTGACGCACGTGGTGATCGTGGCCGGCGACTCCGACTACATCGCGCTGGCCCAGCGGTGCAAGCGGCTGGGCCGGTACGTGGTCGGGGTCGGGGTGGCCGGATCGACCAGCCGGGCGCTGGCCGCGGCGTGTGACGAGCTGGTCACCTACGACGCGCTGCCGGGCATTGAATCGGCCGACGGGCCCGGGGCGCCGGCGCAGCCCGCGGAGGCCGGCGCATCCGCGCGCGCGCGGGGCGCCCGCCGGGGCAGGCAATCGGCGGCCGCGGTGGTCGACGCGACCGACGCTGAGCCGGAGGACCCGCAAGCGGCCGCGACCCGGCTGCTCGAACGGGCGCTGCGGCTCGGCCAGGAGAAGGATGACGCGGACTGGCTGCACAGCTCCGCGGTGAAGAGCCAGATGAGAAGGATGGACCCGTCGTTCAGCGAGCGGGCGCTCGGCTTCCGGTCGTTCTCCGACTTCATCAAGTCACGTGCCGACGTCGCGGAACTCGACGAGACCGACCCGGTGCGGCTGGTCCGGCCCAATCCAGCCCGGGCGGAGAAGTAAGGCCGGCCTGCTCTGATAACAGCAAGAGGCGGGCACGCACCACGGCGCGCCGCCGCTGGCCGCGCACCCGGCACTAGCCGTTCGGCTGGATAGGTTGGGCTGGTGGGCATCGAGGTGTCATGGTTCGCGGCGCTGTGCGATGACGACTATGAGTTCCTGGGGGTGCCGGACCCCAGGCTGGCGTCGAGCTGGGAGCATTGCCGCGGGATCGCGCTGGCCGCGGAAGAGGCCGGCTATGACAACCTGCTGCTGCCGTCCGGCTACACGATGGGCATCGACTCGGTCGCGTTCGCGGCGGGCATCGCGCCGCTGCTGAAACGGATGCGGCTGCTGGTCGCGGTGCGCATGGGGGAGATGTGGCCGCCGCAGCTGGCCCGGCAGCTGGCCACCGTGGACCAGATGCTCGGCGGGCGGCTCACGATCAACATCATCTCCTCCGAGCTGCCGGGCCAGCCGCTGGAGTCGGCGGCCCGGTACCGGCGCACCCTGGAGATCATGCGGGTGCTGCGTGACCTGCTGAACGGCCAGAGCGTGGACACCCGCGGCGAGTTCGCCGACCTGACCGTGGACCCACCGCGGCTGCGCCCGGCGGGCGGCTGCCCGCCGTTCTACTTTGGCGGCCTGTCCGAGGCGGCCCGTGAGGTCGCGGCGCAGGCCGCGGACGTCTACCTGATGTGGCCGGACACGCTGCCGGGGGTGGCGGCGGTGCTGGCCGACATGCGCGCACGGGCGGGCCGGTACGGGCGCGAGCTGAGGTTCGGGTACCGCGCGCATGTCATCGTGCGCGAGACCGAGGCCGAGGCGCGCGCCGCGGCCCGGCGGCTGGTGTCCCGGCTGGACGACGCGACCGGGGAACGGATCCGGCGCCGGTCCCTGGACACCACCTCGGCGGGCACCACGCGGCAGAACGAGCTCCGCGAGTCCGCCGACCGGGAAGGCTACGCCGAGCCTGGCCTGTGGACCGGTATCGGCCGGGCCCGCTCCGGCGCCGGGGCCGCCATCGTCGGCGACCCCGGCCAGGTGCTGGCCAAGCTGCGGGCCTACGCCGACCTGGGCATGGAGTCGTTCATCCTGTCCGGCTACCCGCACGCCGCCGAGGGTGACCTGTTCGCCCGGCACGTCCTGCCGCACCTCGGCCATGGCCCGCTCAGCTGGCCCGGCGGCGCCGGCGGAACAACCGGAACCTGACGGGCAGGGGAGACGGATGCTAGAGGTCGAACAGGACGCCGGGGTGAGCGTGCTGCGGCTGCGGCACGGGAAGGTCAACGCGCTCGACCTGGAGCTGCTGCACGCGATCACCGAGGCGCTGGCCGCGGCCGGGGAGCAGACGGCCGTGGTGATCACCGGGTCCGGAAGCGCGTTCTCCGCCGGTGTCGACCTGCAGCGGGTGGTGGCGGGCGGGGCGACTTACCTGGCCGAGTTCCTGCCCGCGCTGACGGCCGCGTTCCTGGCTATCTTCGATCATCCCGGGCCGGTGCTGGCCGCCATCAACGGCCACGCGATCGCCGGTGGCTGCGTGATCGCGGCCGCGTGCGACGTGCGGGTGATGTCCCAGGGCACGATCGGCCTGGCCGAGCTGAGCGTAGGGGTGCCGTTCCCGGTGGCGGCCCTGGAGATCATGCGGCACGCGGCCGGGCCCGCCGCCAGCCGGCTGGTGCTCACTGCGGAGCTGTTCGGCCCGGCCCAGGCCCAGGCGATGGGGCTGATCCACGGGATCGAGGAACCCGGCGCCCTGCTGGACTCGGTGACCGGCCAGGCGCGGCGGATGGCACGGATCCCGGCCGGGGTGTACGCGGTCAGCAAGCGCCAGCTGCAGCAGCCGGCCCGCGACCGGATGGCCGCTCGCCGCGGCGAGGATGCGGACGTGCTGGCCACCTGGTCCGCACCGGCCACCCAGGCCGCCATCGCCGGCTATCTCGGCGAACTCAGGCGCCGGCCGCGGGCAGGCGAGCGGTGAGCCCGCCGTTAGGGTGCCATTAAAATCCATGATCACCCGGGTTACCGCTGGACTGTCACGTTGATCAGGCTCTACGTTGGGTTGCGCGGTTGATGAACCCGGCGGGGGGCCCGTGTCTGTGCGGCTCGTGTCCAGACCCCCCGGACACGAGGCGTGGCGCTGGTGGCAGCCCGAGATCCGCTCGCATGCGCCTGCTGCGGGTTCCTGCCTGATGGCCTGCCCGCTGCGGGTGGCGTCAGGCGGTTGCGGCCCGGGCCGTGCCGCTGAGCGTGATCCCCCCCACGCTGGCACGGGCCGCTCAACCGTCCTGCTGGCCGGGCTGGCTGCGCGCACATTTAACCTGCTGGCAGCTCCGGGACCCCCCACCCCCAGCGATTACGGGGCTGCCAGCAGGTAACAGCTACTTTGGGGCACTGGCGGGCAGTTGCGGTATCGGCAATTTTGCTTAGTCTGATGCGGTGGCCGGGGCGGGATCACTGACCCACGACAGCCAGTTGCTGCACAGGTTCAGCAACGGGCTGGCCGAGCTGTACCTGCCCGGCGGCGGCGACTTTCCCAGCCGGGTGATCAGCCTGGTGTCCAGCCTGGTCCCGGCCGAGTCGTGTTCCTACAACCACCTGATCGGCCCGGTCGCGGTGGCGTGGCGGATCGAGCCCGTGAACGCGCTGGATTTCCCCGACGCGGACCAGTTGTTCCGGCAGCACCTGCACGAGCACCCGCTGCTGCAGCACATGGAGGCGACCGGCGACCTCAGCACCCGGCGGATCTCCGACGTGGCCAGTGACCGCCAGTTCCGCTCACTCGGCCTGTATCACGAGTTCTACCGGCCGGCCGAGGTGGACTATCAGCTCGTGGTGACCGTCCAGGCCCCGCACGGCGGCATGATCAGCGTGGCGCTGAACCGGTATGGGCACGACTTCTCCGACCGGCAGCGCGAAGTGGTCGACCTGCTGCGGCCACATCTGGCCCAGGCGTCCGCCATCGCGAGCCTGCTCAGCCAGCCCGTGCCGGACGCGCCCACGGACGCCCACGGCCGGCCGCTGCTGACCCCGCGGCAGACCCGGATCCTGCAGCTCGTGGCGGCCGGGAACTCCGACCGCGCGGTAGCCCGCACGCTCGGGGTCAGCGTCCGCACCGTGCACACCCACCTGCAGCACATCTACCGTGCGCTGGGCGTCAGTTCACGGACCGAGGCGCTCGCCCACGTCAGGGCGCTCTCCCTAGCCCGGGCTCAGGCAGCCGGCTGATCCGCTGGCTGCCTGAGGCGGCTGCCGTCCGGGCTCACGGCAATGGGGCTAGCTGATGATGGGGCGGTGAACGGCACGGCGTTGGTCCGCGAACCGAGCAGCAGGCTGGCCGAGGGCATCGTCACCCACATCAGGCGGTCCCCGGTGGACGTGGCCCTGGCCCGGGCTCAGCACACGGCGTACGCCACAGCGGTGGCCGCCTGCGGCTAGCGGGAACGTGGCCAGGATGAGGCCGAGGGCCAGCACGATCCCGGCCGCGGTCATGACGTGGTAGGCGGCGCCGGGCCCGGCCAGGGAGCTCTGCATCTCCGCGGCCGAGTACGTCGCGGCGGCGCGGCGCAGCGCGGGTGTCTGGCCGAACGACTTGACCACCTCGCGCGTCTCGATGATCACCGCCTGCCCGGCGCTCACTGGTGCACCGCCTGGGCCAGCGTGTCCAGCCGGGCCGCCGTGTGGTCGATCCACCGCAGGTCCGCCTCCAGGTGGTACAGGCCATGGTCGGCCAGCAGGGTGTCCATCAGGTCGCCGCTCTCCTTCAGGGCGGTCAGCTCGCGCATCCGCTGCAGGTGCGCGGCGCGCTGCAGATCCAGGTAGCGGCTGGCCGGGCGGCCCAGCATCAGGGCCAGCACGACCTTGGTAAACAGCACGGTCTGCAGGTGCGGCTCGGGCGGGGTCGGCTCGGACAGCCAGTGCTCGACGTCGGCCAGGCCGGCCGCGGTGATGGCATAACGTTTCCGGTCCGGCCCCTCACCGTGCTCGGCCGGCCCGGCGATGGCCTTGCCGTCGCGCGCCAGCCGGGACAGCGTCGCGTAGACCTGGCCGTAAGGCAGCGGCTTGCCCCGGCCGAACCAGGTGTCGTAATCCCGCTTGAGGTCATAGCCGTGGCTCGGCTCCCGCTCCAGCAGGCCCAGCAGTGTCAGCGGAACGCTCATAGCCACGAGAATACACTCAGTGTATACTCGCGGCAAATACGGACGCGGCCTCCGCATATCCGGGCCGCCACGCGCCTAGGGTGGCGTGGTGAGCCGCGATGAGGAAGTGCACCTGGCCGGAAACGTCGGGGGAGCGGCGCGGGTCGGGGACACGGTGCGCCGCGCGACCGGGCCGTGGACCCCGGCCGTGCACGCGCTGCTCGGCTACCTGGCCGGCCGGGTGCCGCACATCCCGCGGGTCTTTGGCTACGACGGGCAGGGCCGGGAGGTGCTGTCCTACCTGCCCGGGCGGGTCCTCGGCGAAGAGCGCGAGACGTTCAGCATCGGTCAGCTGGAGGCCATGGTCCGCTGGACCCGTACCTTCCATGAGGCGGTGTCCGGGTTCACCCACCCGGGGCCGTGGCGGTACTGCCCGTTCCCCGGCCCGACGTTGATCGGGCACAACGACATCGCCCCGTACAACGTGTGCTTCCGGGGCGACGCGGTGGCCGGCGTCTTCGACTGGGACATGGCCGGCCCGACGACCCCGCTGCTGGAACTGGCGTTCATCGCCTGGAACGGGGTGCCGCTGTGGCGCGACACCGGACCGCGGGCCGCCGCCGAGCGCCTCCGGGTCATCGCGGCCAGCTATGGCGGCCCGGACGCGGGCCAGATCCTGCACGCCGGGCCGCGGCGCATCCAGGTCATGCTCGACTGGATCCCGGCCGCGGCCGCGGCCGGCGACGCCGGGATGGCGCACCTCATGACGGTGGGCGAGCCGGACCGCTCGGCCAAGTCGCTGGCCGGCCTGACGGACCGGATCCCGGCCATCGCCCATCAGCTGAGCTGAATTAGCTCAACGGCTAGCTGGTGGCCGGTGCGGCTGCCATTGAACCGCTGCTCGCGCACGACCTCATCGTGGCATGGCCGGATGACAGTCGCCCAGCCTCACTCGTGGCGGGTGACGCGGCAGGGTGACGGGCTGCGTGACAGTGGGCGTTGTGCGAGAGCAATTGGGTGACGAGACCGCCCGGCGGCTGGCGTGACCAGCGCCGCCGCCGCTAGCCCGGCGGTGGCCAGCAAGGCGCTGCGGCCGATGCTGGTGCCGCTGGCATTGGCGCAGTTCATCTGCAGTTTCGCCGGCTCGAACATGAACGTCATGATCACTGACATCAAGGACGACCTGCACACCACGGTGCAGGGCGTGCAGGTCTGCATCACGCTGTTCCTGCTGGTCATGGCGGCCCTGATGATCCCGGGCGGGAAGCTGACCGACCGGTACGGCCGGAAGCGGCTGTTCACCCTCGGTCTGATCGTCTACGGGATCGGCGCGGTGCTCAGCGCGGCCGCGCCCGGGCTCGGCGTGCTGATCCTGGGCAACTCGATCTTCGAGGGCGTCGGCACCGCGCTGCTCATCCCGCCGGTCTACATCCTGACCACCATGCTGTTCACCGACCTGAAGTCCCGGGCCTGGGCGTTCGGCGTGATCAGCGGCATGGGCGGGATCGGCGCCGCCACCGGGCCGCTGATCGGCGGCACCATCACCACCGCGATCACCTGGCGGGCCGCGTTCATCTTCCAGGCCATCATCATCGCGATCATCGTGCTGCTGGCCCGCAACATCACCGATCCGGTGCCCGCCGACCCGGGCCGGCCGTTCGACACCGTCGGCGCCATCCTGTCCGCCGCCGGCCTGGTGGTGCTGGTCGGCGGAATCATGGCGGCCGACGAAAACCTGGGCCTGATGGTGCTCCTGATCGTGGCCGGGGTGCTCATCCTGGCCGGTTTCTTCCTCTGGATCCGCAGCCGGGAACGGGCCGGGAAGGAAGCTCTGCTGTCCACCGCGCTGTTCCGCAACCGGGTGTCCAATCTGGCCCTGGTCACCCAGAACGTGCAGTGGGCCGTGCTGCTCGGCACGTCGTTCGTGGTGTCCGCGTTCTTGCAGGTGGTACGGAAGTACAACGCGATCGAGACCGGGGTGATCTTCACCGCGGCCACGGTCGGCATCCTGCTGTCCTCGCTGGCCGCCGGGCGGCTGGCCAAGCGCTACCACCAGCGCACCCTCATCCTGGCCGGGTTCGTGATCACCCTAGTCGGCATCATCGTGCTGCTGGTCCTGGTCAAGGGCCGCCCCGGCGCCTGGTACTTCGCGCCCGGGCTGTTCCTCATCGGGGTGGGCGTCGGTGTGATGCTGACCCCGTCGGTCAACGTCGTGCAGTCCGCGTTCCCCGAAAACCTGCAGGGCGAGATCTCCGGGCTGTCCCGCAGCGTGTCCAACCTGGGCTCCTCGATCGGCACCGCGATCGCGGGCACGATCCTGGTGGCCGGCCTGGGCGACCCGAAGCGCGCCTACGGCGTCGCCATGATCGTGATCGCGTTCATGGCGCTGATCGGCCTGGGCGCCACCATCCGGCTGCCTGCGGCCGACCCGGTGCCGGAAGCCGGCGGCCGGCCGTCGGCCGGATGACGGTCAGCTGCTCACCCAGGCGCCCGCGGCCGGGACGGGCCGCCATTCCCGCACCGCCAGGCCCTCGGTGCGCAGGTCCTCGTACAGGCCTGCGGACATGATGACGGCCAGCCCCTTGGCGTCCGCCACGGCCCGGTGAATGACCGGATCGCGTAGCAGCGCGCGAGCGCGTAATGGTGCGGCGCCACCGATTCCTTCGCCCTGAATCTTGGTTATCCCGACGTGGAACGCCATCTTCGCGGGCACGTTGGCGAGGCGGCCGGGGCCGAGATCCTCCACTGCCCGGATGAGCCAGCGCACCATGGCGGCTTCGTGGATTCCCGGTGGCGCGAAACCTATCTCGACGCCATCCGGCGCTTCGGCGCCTACGTATAAGCCACTCGCGCTGCGCAGCCGGCAGGCTGCGGTAAGCAATCCCGGCGGCCAGGTAACGGCGGCGACACATAGGCGGCGGACTCCGGGCTGCGATCCGCTCATGCGGCACCTCCGTGCAGGCAGGTAAGTGACCGGACAGCCCCTGCTACCTGTCCGGTCACTCTTCGATCCTGGACCAGCCAATAATGTGGGAAATCATCAAAAGATGAGATCATGGGAGCATGGCGCAGGAGGGGTGGCCAGCGGGGAGCCTGCTCGCGAGCCTGAGCGCACCGTCCCGTGAGCGTTTACTGGGGCTGGGCAGCCTGGCTCAATTTCCGGCCGGCAAGATACTGATCCGGGAAGGCGAGGAGTCACGATTCGTCATCGTTATCCTCGACGGCGTGGTCAAAGTGACCGGCCATGTTTCTGGCGGCCGGGACGCATTGCTGTCCATCCGGATGTCCGGCGACCTGGTCGGCGAATTCGCTGCGCTGGATGAGGGGCCGCGCTCGGCCAGCGTGGTCGCCTGCGGCGCCGTTCTGGCCCGCACCATCAAGGGCAGCGAGTTCGTCGATGGCCTGCGGCGCGACCCCGACCTGTCCCGCGCGGTGAGCAAGTCGGTGGTGGCCAAGACGCGGTCCGCCGATGCGCGGCGGATCGATTTCAGCGAGGGCAGTATCCCGACCCGGCTGTACCGGGTGCTGCACGAGATCGCGGTGACCTACGGCACGGCCATCGGGAACCGGTCAGTGATCCGCTGGCCGCTTACCCAGCCGGAGCTGGCGTCGCTGGCCAGCGCGGCCGAACCCAGCGTGCACCGGGTGCTGCGCGACCTCCGGACCCAGGGCATCATCTCCACCGGCTACCGCCGGATCACGGTGCTGGACGTGGCCCGGCTGCACGACCTCGGCTACCCGGGCCGCGACCTTCAGGCCGGCGCCTGATCCAGCCAGCTGGCGATGCTGCGGGCCAGGGTGGGCATGGGCAGCGAGCCGTGGTCCAGGATCGCGCCGTGGAAGCCGGGCAGCGAGAAGGCCGGGCCGAGGCGCTGCTGGGCCTCCTCCCGGATGCGCAGGATCTCCAGCTTGCCGGTGAGGTAGGCCAGGGCCTGCCCCGGCATCACCACGTAACGGTCGATCTCCGCGCCCAGGAACTCCGGTGGCATCGGCACGTGCTCGGTCATGTAGCCGAGGGCGCGCTCGCGGCTCCAGCCGAACGCATGGATGCCGGTGTCCACCACCAGCCGGGCGGCGCGCATCAGCGACGCGCTGATCGAGCCGAGCAGGCCGCGCTCGTCGATGAACAGCCCGGTTTCCTCGGCCAGCTGCTCGGCGTACAGGCCCCAGCCCTCAGAGAACACCGGCAGGCTGCGCTGCCGCTGCAGGTCGGGCAGGCCGGCCAGCAGCTGGAGGCGGGAGAGCTGCAGGTGGTGCCCGGGCACGGCCTCGTGGAACGCCACCACGTCGACGTCCCAGCCGGTGCCGGCCGTGGGCCGCTCGGTGTTGAACCAGAACGTCCCGGGCCGCCCGCCGTCCTGCCGGGGCGGGGTGTAGTGCGGCGCCGTGCCGCTCACCGCGACGACCTCCGGCATCGGCGTCACCTCGCACGGTGGCGGCAGCGGCGCGGGGAAGACCTCTGCCGCCCGGGCCTCGGCCCGGCGCACCGCGGCCGCCGCCTGGCGCATCGCCTCCTCGGCGGGCATCTTCCCGGCCGAGTCCCGCAGCGCGGCGCGGACCTGGTCCAGCCCGGTCAGCCCCAGCCCGGTGCCCAGCTGCACGGCCCGGTCCTCCAGCGCGGCGACGTGGTCAAGCCCGGTCTGGTGCAGGCTCTCCGCGGACAGCGGCAACGTGGTGTAAATCCGGATCGCCCGGCTGTAGTCGTGGTCACCGCCGGGCAGGTAGACCAGCCCGGCCTGGTCGCCGGGCCGGGCCCGTGGCAGCAGCTCCCTGACTGTCGCCACCCACCGGCCCAGCGCCGGGTGCACGACCTGCTCGGCCACGGCCCGGCGTTCCGCGGCCCAGGCCGCCGCGCGCGGCCAGCCCTGGGGTGACTGCGGCGCCAGCACCGGGCTGCTGTCCGGGGCGGCCAGCACCCCCTCGGCCCAGGTGACGGCCTGCTCGGCCAGCGGAGCGACCGGCAGCCGGTCCTTCGCCGCCCCGGCGCGCAGCCGCGCGCTGATCTGGTCCAGCCAGTCGCCGCTGCGCCGCAGCCGGGTCAGGTAGGCCTCGGCCGCGTCCGGGCCGACGAGGACCGTCCGCGCCGCCACGGCCAGCAGCGTGGCCGGGCCCGAGTACTGCATCGCGGTGACCGTGTGCTCCACCCCGGCCAGGTCGATGCCCGCCAGTTCCTGGCTGACCGCCTCCCGGGCGCAGTCGGCGGTGACCGCGTCGGCGGGCGCCAGCGGCCCGGCGGCAATCGCGTCCGCGTCCTGGAGGAACTGCTCCAGCTCGGCCCGCCAGGCCTGCTGGCCTGCCTCGCTCTCGTCAGGGACCCGGTCGTCGTAGCCGGTGATGCCGTACATGGTGGCGGCGAACGGGTTCTCTTCGAGCCAGCGCCGGTGCACCCGGTCGGCCAGGTCACGTGCTGCGGTCATGCGCCGAAGCATAGGGCGCGCCGGTATCGCGCGGTGGGCGCGGCCCGGCTGCCCCCGCTCAGATCCCGGACGTGGCGGCTAGGTCCTCGTCCACGACCAGGGCGATCTTGCCCCGGGTGTGCCCCTGCTCCACCGCGCGGTGCGCGGCGGCGGCGTCCTGCCAGTAGTACCGCCCGGACAGGTGCACGGTCAGGTCGGCGCTGTCGAACCAGGGCGCCAGCCGGATCAGGCGGCTGCCGCTGGGCGCCCCGTCGTACTGGTGCCAGCGCATGCCTGCGCCCCGGGGCAGCGGGGCGTGCACCGGGGTGGCGATGGCCGCCCCGGCACGGGCCGCGCGGGCCGCGCCGTCCAGCGTGGGCGCGGCGCAGGCCAGCACTTTGGCCGCGCCGCCATCGGTCACCTTGCGGACCTCGTCCGGCCAGCTGGGGACGGTGTGGTCGACGACCACGGCGGCCCCGAGCCGGTGCAGGAACTCGTGATTGCCCGGGCTGGCCGTGGCCACCACCTCGGCGCCCAGCGCCCGGGCGATCTGCACCGCCAGGTGGCCGAGCCCGCCCGCCCCCGCGGTGATCAGCACCTGGTCCCCGGGGCCGACGCCGAGGATGTCGGTCAGACCTTGCTCGGCGGTCAGGCCGTCGATCGGCACCGCCGCGGCCTCGACCACGTCCAGCGCGGCCGGGATCGGGGCCAGCTGCTCGATCGGGCAGGTCACGTATTCGGCGTAGCAGCCAGTCAGCCCGGGGTACCCGTACACCGGGGCGCCGTCGTCGAAGCCGGCGGCGCCCCCTTCGTCGCCGGTCACGGTGCCCGCGAACTCCCCACCGGGGATGCAGGGCAGCGAGCTGCCCAGTTCACCCCGGCGCACCGCCACGTCCCACGGCCCGACCCCGGCCGCCTGCACCCGGACCAGCAGCTCGCCAGGGCCCGGGGCCGGCCGCTCGGCCGAGCCCGGCCGCAGCACGCCAGGGCCGCCGAACTCGTTCACCACGATCGCTTGCATGAGTACTTCTCTACCCGGCCCGCGCTGGCCGTGCACCCGTATCAGGATGTGCCGGTCAGCCGGGCTGGCCGGCCTCCTGGAGCGCGGCCGACCAGCGCTCAGCCCAGTCCTGCAGCGACCCGAGTGCGGGCCGCAGGGCCGCGCCCAGCTCGGTCAGCAGGTAGCGCTCGGCTTCGTCCCGCGCCAGCAGGCCCGCGGCGGTGAGCTCGTCCAGCCGCTGGTAGAGCACGCTGGAAGACATCCCGTCGCACCGGCCGCGCAGCGCCCGGGCGCCGAGCGCCCCGTCCCGCAGCTCCCACAGGATGCGCAGCGTCCAGCGCCGCCCAAGCAGGTCCAGCGCGGCCATCAGCGGCCGGCCGGTGGTGGATCCGCGGACCGGCGTGCCGGGACGCGGTAGCCGAACGGCCATGACAACCCCTTTGCCTTTCGATTTCAGAAACGATAGCGTGTCCCACGGCGTTTCGGAATCAGAAACGAGTCTGGAGGACTTCATGACCCCCCGGGTCCATCCCGTCAATCCGCCCTATTCAGCCGAGATCGCCGAGCAGCTCGCGGGCATGATGCCGCCCGGGGTGCCGCCGATCTTGCTGTTCCGCACGTTCGCCCGGAACCTGCCGATGACCGAGGCGATGACTGGCTGGGGCCGTTACGAGCTGAGCAAGCGGCTCTCGCTGCCGCTGCGGGACCGGGAGATCATCATCGACCGGACCTGCGCCCGCTGCGGCTGTGAGTACGAATGGGGCGTGCACGTGGTGTTCTTCGCCAGCCGGGCCGGCCTGTCGGCCGGGCAGATCACGTCGCTCACGCACGGTGGCGCGGCCGATCCGTGCTGGACCAGCGAGCGCGACCGGCTGCTCATCGAGGCCGCCGACGCGCTGCACGACTGCGCCGACATCGGCCCCGGCCTCTGGCATCAGCTGGACCGGCTCTTCAGCCCGGAACAACTGCTGGACCTGCTGATGCTGGCCGGCTGGTACCACGCCATCAGCTTCACCGCCAACGCCGCCCGGGTCGGCCGCGAGGACGGCGCGCCGCGCTTCGCGGATGTGCGGGGCGGCCAATGATCGACTTGGCCTACCGGAAAGGAGATGTCATGCGGGTTCTTGTCACGGGCGGGACAGGTGCGCTTGGCCGTGCGTTCCTGCCGCTCGCTGCGGCGGCCGGGCACGTGGTGTGCGCCCCCGGGCACGCCGGGCTTGACCTGTTCGACCCAGTTGCGGTGGCGGCGGCGGTGGCAGGCGTCGACGCGGTCCTGCATCTGGCCACCCGCATCCAGGCGCTCGACACGCTGCGGCAGCCCGGGATGTGGCGCGATAACGACCGGCTACGAGCCGAGGCCTCCGCCATCCTGGTGGACGCGGCGCTACCCGCCGGGGTCAGCGTGTACGTCCAGCCCACGGTCACGTTCGTCTACCCCAGCGGTCAGCCCGTCACCGAGCAGACCCCGGTGGGCGACGTGCCGGACATCCTGCGTTCCGCGCTGGCCGCCGAGCAGCAGGCGGCCCGGTTCGCCGCGGCCGGGCGGCGTGGTGTGGTGCTGCGCCTCGGGCTGCTGGACGGCCCAGGCACCGGGAAGGACCAGCCCAACCCGGCTATGGGCGCGACGCTGCACACCGGGGACGCCGGCCGTGCGCTGCTGGCCGCGCTGGGCCTGCCCAGCGGCATCTACAACGTCTGCCGGGACGGCGAGCGGGTGAGCAACCGCAAGTTCGCCGCCGCGGTCGCCTGGCGTCCGCGGCGGTAGCGGCCGCAGGGCGGTTACCCGGCCAGCCGCCGGGCGGCGTCGGCGATGTGCCGGGCGCTCAGGCCGGCCGCGTCGAGCAGCTCCTCGCTGGTGCCAGACCCCGGCATCTCGCGCACCGCGAGGTGGGCCACCGCCAGGTCGGTGCGGCCCGTGCCGGTCAGCGCGTCCAGCACGGCCGAGCCGAGCCCGCCTTCGGGATGGTGGTCTTCGGCGACGACCAGCCGGCCACCGGTGACGGCGGCCGCCGCGGTCAGCGTCGGGGTGTCGATGGGCTTGACCGAGTACGCGTCGATGACCCGGGCGCTGATGCCGTCCGCCGCCAGCTCCCCGGCCGCGGCCAGGCAGGCGTGCAGGGTGACGCCGGCGCCGATCAGGGTGACCCGGTCGTCCGGCGAGGACCGCAGCACCTTGGACCCGCCGATCGGGAACGTCTCGCCCGGTTCGTAGAGCACCGGGTAGGCGCCGCGGGTGGTGCGCAGGTAGCTCACGCCGTCCCGGTCGGCCATGGCCGCGACCAGCGCGGCCGCGCTGGTCGCGTCGCTGGGATACAGCACGGTGGAGCCGTGCACCGCGCGCAGCATGGCCAGGTCCTCCAGGGCCATCTGGGACGGGCCGTCCGCGCCGATCTCCACTCCGGCGTGCGAGCCGGACAGGGAGATATTGGCCTGCGAGATGGCGGCCATCCGGATGAAGTCGTAGGCGCGGGTGAAGAACGCGGCGAACGTGGACGCGAACGGCCGGTAGCCCCGGACGCTGAAGCCGACCGCGGCCGCGACGAGCTGCTGCTCGGCGATGAACATCTCGAAGTACCGCTCGGGGTAGGCCCGGGCGAACTCGTCGGCGAACGTCGAGTTGCTGACCTCACCGTCCATGGCCACCACGTCCGGGCGGGCGCCCAGCGCGGCCAGGGCCTGGCCGTAGGCCTTGCGGGTGGCGACCTTGTCCCCGACCCGGTACGTAGGCAGGGTGATGGCCCCGGCCTCGCGGCCGGTGGCCCGGTCCGTGCTGCCGGTCGCGGGCAGGGGCCCACGGACGGTCAGATCGCGTTCGCCGCCCAGCTCGGCGATGGCCCGCTCGGCCATGGCCGCCGGCAGCGGCTTGCCGTGCCAGTCCTCGCGGTCCTCGACTTCGGAGAAGCCTCGGCCCTTCTTGGTCCGGGCCAGGATCACGATGGGCTGCTCCCCGGCCAGCGTCCCGGCGTGGCCCAGCGCCCGGTCGATCGCGGCGAGGTCATGGCCGTCGATGGCGAACACCCGGGCGCCGAACGCCTCCATCCGCCGGGTGTACGCCTCCAGGTCCCAGGACAGCTCGGTCGGGCCGCGCTGGCCGAGCCGGTTCACGTCGACCATCGCGATCAGGTTGCCCAGCTTGTAGTACGACGCCTTGTCCAGGGCCTCCCAGATCGAGCCCTCGGCCAGCTCGCTGTCGCCGCACAGCACCCACACCCGGTAGTCGGCCCGGTCCAGGTACTTCCCGGCCAGCGCGACGCCGACCCCGTCCGGCAGGCCCTGGCCGAGCGAACCGGTGGCGACGTCCACCCAGGGCAGCGCCGGGGTGGGGTGGCCCTCAAGCCGCGAGCCGAACCGGCGGTAGCCGGTCATCAGCTCGTCGTCGGAGACCACGCCGACCGCCCGGTAAATCGAGTAGAGGAGCGGGGACGCGTGTCCCTTGGAGAAGATCAGGTGATCGTTGGCGGGATTACGGGGCTGGTCCCAGTCGTAGCGCAGGTGCCGGGCGACCAGCGCGGCCAGCAGGTCGGCGGCGGACATGCTCGACGTCGGATGGCCAGAACCAGCCGACGTGCTGGACCGGATCGAGTCGACCCGCAGTTGCTGGGCCAGTTCGGCGACTGTGGCCAGGTCCGCGCTAGTCACGGTGGCGGTGCTGGATGCCATGGGGTTCCCTCCTGAAGCTCTACCGGGGCCCTACCCGGGCGGCCGCCCAATTCACAGGTTAGGCCGCCCGGGTAAACCGGCTTCAGCTGAGCCGCAGATACCCGAGGTTGACCGGGCCGCTCCCGCCGGCGAAGAACGGCGAGCCCATAGCCAGCCGGGAGCCCGCCGTGGCGCGCTCATGACCGGCAGGCGGGGCGGCCCGAACGGGCGCTGAGCGGACGTTCAGCGTGCGTTCAGAAACGGTCATTAGCTTCCGGGCATGGATGAGTTCCGGGCCCGGCGGGTGGTAGATGCCCTGCGTGACCGCGGCGTCAACGCGCACTTGCTGCGCGGTGCCTACGGCCAATTCGGCGTCCGCGTGTCGCTGGCCGGCGGGCGCGAAGCGGAGTGGGACACCGACGGCACGGCCGGCCTGGAAGCCCAGGTCATGCGGGACGGCATGCTGGTCGGTTACGTGCCGCAGGTCGATGGGTCCGCGGACTTCGGGGAGTCCCAGATCGTGGACGCCATCGCGCGCACCGACTACGACCAGCCGATCGCCCGGCAGCGCACGGTCGCGCCCCCGCCGGCCCCGGCGCTGGCCCGCGAAGGCGGGGTGTTCCGCCGGTTTCTCGACGGTTTCCGCTACCGGTAACCGGACTGGTAACGACTGGTCCTGTTCGTCGTTGTCCGAGCGCCATTGCCGGCGGTAGTACACCTGGTCACGCCGGGTGATGACGGTCGGGTTCCCGGCGGCGGGCGCCGGGCGGCGGGGTGGCGGCGGGCGCCTCGGCTCGCGCACGATCCTCTCCGTCTCCGGCTCCGGCTCCGCTTCGGGGTCCGGCTCCGGTTCAGGCTTGCGGGTCAGCTCAGGGACGGGTTCGGGGGCCGATAGCGGCGCCGGTTCGGGAGCCGACTGCGGGACGGGTTCGGGGGCCGATAGCGGCGTGGGTTCGGGGGACGATTCCGGGGCCGGTTCTGGAGCCGGTCGCCGGGGCGGTCCGGGGGCTGACCGCCCGGCCGGTTCGGCGGCCGAAAGCCGGGTCGGCGGCGGAGCGGCAGGCGATGATGCCGGTTCCTGGGGCCGCCCGAGCGACCGAAGGCCCAGCGACGGTTCCAGGTCGGCCTGGCGGGTCAGCTTCGACCAGCGTCCCGGCTCCGGCCAGCGTGCCGGCCCCGGCAACGGGTCTGGCGAGACGGCTGGCGCCGGCGTTCGGGGCGGCGGTGCTGGTGCTGGCGCGCCCGCGGGTTCCGGTGCTGGGGCGGCCGGCGCCACCTCCGCTGCCAGGGCCGGTTTCAGTGCTGGCGCCGGCCGCGGTGCGGGGGCCGATTCGGGTGCGGCGGACGGCAATGGTGGCGCGGCCGGTTTCGGTGGCGCGGCCGGTTTCGGCGGCGCGGCCGCGGCCCGGCGGGACAGGGGTCTGCCGCTGTAGCGGGGGCGTGGCAACGGCGGCGTCACCGGGCCGCCGGCGGCCGGTTCCATGACGCCCTCCGGCAAGCGTGCGCGGGTGGTCGTGAGGCCGAGCAGGAACACGATGCCGCCGCACCCGGTCAGCACGAACCAGGCCGGGCGGCTGGCCGTCACGAACTCCGTCCGGACCGGCCCGTGCAGGCCCGCGTTCAGCAGCGCGCCGGTCACCGCGACGCCCAGGGCCTGGCCGACCTGGCGGCTGGCCGACGCGATGCCGGCGGCCAGGCCGGCCTGGCTGCCCGGCATGGCCGAGACCGCGGCGTGGCTGATCTGCCCATCGACCATGCCGAGGCCCACACCGAACAGCGTGAACGCCGCGATCAGGTAGACCTCCCCGGAGGACGGTGTGAGCCGGGACATCGCGACCATGCTCAGCATTAAGGCCAGGCCGCCGAGGGTCAGCGGCAGCCACAGCCCCTTCCTGGCCGCCAGCCAGGCGGCCGGCAGCGGGCAGATGGCCATGGCCGCGGCGGCGGGCAGCATGTGCAGCCCGGCGTGCAGCGCCGTGAGGCCCCGGGCCTCCTGCAGGTAAATCGTGCTCAGGAACAGGAAACCGCCCAGGCTGCCGAACGAGCAGATGCCGGTCAGCACGGCGCCGGTGAACGGCAGGTTGCGGAAGCTGCGCGGATCGATCAGCGGGTCCGTGCGGCGCAGTTCCCACCAGACCAGCACCAGCAGCGCCGCGCCGGCCAGGCCGAACAGCGCGCGGATCCCGGGCTCGCGCCAGTCACTCCGCGCGCCCTCGATGATCGCGTAGACGAGCGAGCCGAGCATGACGATCACCAGCAGTTGTGCGACCAGGTCAAGCCGGCGCTTGACCTCGGCGCGTGATTCCGGGATGAACCGGGAGACCAGCGCGATGGCGACCAGCCCGACCGGGATGTTGACCCAGAAGATGCTCCGCCAGCCGGCCGTGCTGGTCAGCACGCCGCCGAAGACCGGCCCGAGGGCCATGCTCACGCCGAACATGGTGACCCAGACCCCGATGGCCCAGGCCCGCTCGGCGCGGCCCTTGAACACGCTGGAGATGATCGAGACCGCGACCGGGTTGAGCATGGACCCGCCGATGGCCTGCAGCACCCGGAACGCGATCAGCCAGCCCAGGCTGGGCGCGATGGAGCACAGCGCGGAGCTGACCGTGAACACCGCCAGCCCGGCCCGGAAGACCTGGCGGCGGCCGAACCGGTCGGCCGTGGCGCCCGCAGACATCACCAGGCTGGCCAGCACCATCGTGTAGCCGTCCACAATCCATTGCAGGCCGGACACGGAGGCGCCGAGCCCGCGGGAGATCGTGGGCAGCGCGACGTTCACGATCGTGTTGTCCAGGCCGACGATGAACAAGCTCAGGCAGCAGATGACCAGGATGATCAGGCGGTGCCGTTGGCTGTCCTCGGCCGCGCGCGCGGCCCGGTGCTGTGGTGTCACGGGTTTGTGCGATGCCACGGACTTCCCCCCGTCAAGCCGCAATCGATTGATTTCGCGAAGTCGCCAGTGCGCCCGGCGAAACTGAATCCCCCATCCCCGGAGAGCTAGCCGTCCCCTCATCGGCCCATGCACGGCACGCTTGGCCTGGTGCCGGCGTCAACTCCTAGATCAAAGACAGTACCTTCGCCGCCTGGCCCAGGCTGGAGAGTTACAAAACCGGATCATCGGTGCCATCGTGACCAGGCTGGGCGGGCCGGGGCGGCCGCCACATCGGCCACATGGCCGGGCCGCCCTCGGGCAGGTAGAACAAGCCGCTGGGCAGGTAGCCGTGCCGCCGGTAGAGCTGGCGGCTGCGCCACTCGGCCGCTTCCAGGTAGGCGGGCTGCTGGTCCCGGTCCAGGGTGGCATGGTAGGCGCGCAGCAGGGCGGTGCCGGTGCCCTGGCCCTGGTGGCCGGGCCGGACGGCCAGGACGGCCAGATGGTGGTGGGCTGGGCCGGGCGGGTGGTGCCGGTCCAGGGCGGCGTCGAACGCGGCGAACCGGTCCGCCCACCGGCCGGTGGCGGCGGCCAGCCGGGCGGCGAGACCCGCCGGCCCGCCGCCCCGGCCGGCCGGCAGCCACAGCGCGGCCGCCGCACGGTCAGCCGTGGTGTGCAGCACGCCGCAGGCCAGGGCATGCCCGGCCAGCAACCGGAAGTACCCGGGCAGGACCTGCCGCCGGGCCTGCGGGTCGGCGATCAGCCAGCGCGATTGCGGCAAGTCCTGGAACGCGTCCGCGATGACCTGGCCGAGGACCTCCAGGTCGGACGGGCTGGCCGGGACGACGCGCGGCGGCGGCCCAGCCGGCCCGCCGGTCATGACCCGGCCCGGTCGGCGGCCGGGGTGAGCTGGCCGGTCACGGCGTGCGCGCCCAGCCCGATCGCGGCGTAGGTACGTGGCCGGCGGAGCTTCAGCACCAGCCCCCAGCCCAGCCCGAGCAGGCCGGTCACCGCGTAGCTGGCGGGCAGCGCCCACGCCGCGTCCGCGCCGGCCGGCACGCCGAGCAGCGTGGCGTAGTGCAGCGTGGCCAGCACGACGATGCCGGTCAGCGCCACCGCGGCCAGCGCCGGGGCGACCAG
>Ga0335085_10003251_pt1 | contig 28511 bp, 28 predicted proteins | sample Lox_Sample_45_FD_206712 | JGI IMG/M metagenome (GOLD analysis project Ga0335085, IMG submission 206712) | Soil microbial communities from Loxahatchee National Wildlife Refuge, Florida, United States - Lox_Sample_4.5 | ecosystem: Environmental > Terrestrial > Soil > Wetlands | place: USA... | reverse complement strand
CCTCCGCCGTCGGGCTGGGTCGAGCGAGGATCGAGTTTGCGAAACGTTGAAGGGGATCATTGCCACGTCTCCGCGCTTACACTGCGAAAGAGAATCTCGGGCGGCGCGAGTTCTCACACAAACTCTACAGGGCCGGCCTGATCCTGATCGGGTTGGCCCGATGCATCGCCATGGTCATCGTGTGGAACGAACTGGCTAAGGGCGATACCGATTACGCCGCGGGTCTGGTGGCCTTCAATTCCCTGTTTCAGGTCTTTTTCTATTCAGCGTACGCCTGGGTGTTCATCACGGTTCTCCCTGCCAAGTCGGGCTTCAAGGCGCTGCCGTTCACGTCTCCATGGGCGAGATTGCGAAGAGTGTTTTTGTCTACCTTGGCATTCCGTTTCTCGCGGGATTCCTCACTCGAACCCTTCTGGTGAGAGCCCGGGGGCTTGAGTGGTACAACCGGAGTTTCGTTCCACGCGTGAGTCCGCTTACACTCATGGCGCTGCTCTTCACCATCGTCGTGATGTTCTCGTTGAAAGGCGGCTACATCGTTCGTCTGCCGTTTGACGTCGTCAGAATCGCTGTCCCGCTGCTGTTCTATTTCGTGCTGATGTTTCTGATGTCCTTCTATCTGGGCAGGAAGCTGGGCGCCGACTACTCCAAGACAACGACGCTCTCGTTCACCGCCGCTTCAAACAACTTCGAACTCGCCATCGCCGTGGCGGTCTCCGTTTTCGGAATCAACTCCGGAGCTGCGTTTGCCGCGGTCATCGGACCGTTGGTCGAGGTGCCCGTCATGATCTCCTTGGTGAACGTGGCTTTCTATCTTCGGCGCCGGCTCTTTCTCAACATAGACGGGAGCGAGATTGAGCCGGCGCGTGTACCGGTGAGCCTCTGAGCCACAGCGCCGACGCCGCTTTCGCGTCTGCGGCTTTAAGGATTGGAATGACGTTCTCAGTGGGCGTACTCTGCCTGGATGTCCTGCACCAACTCAATCGGCAAATATCGCGGCGAGGGCAAGCTTCCCAAGACCTTCCTGCTGAAGGGCCAAGCGGCCAAAGGTGAGGCGCTCTAGCTCGCGCGGGGCGGCCACAACATGAACGGCGTCGCCACCCGCGAGAAAAGCGCCGTTGCCTTTCCTTACGTTGTTCCCTATTCTTAAAGCTATGGAACTGCTTACGCCTGATGAAATCGGCCGTTTGTCGCCACCCGAACGTCTGGCGCTGATTGCGCAGCTTTGGGACAGTCTCGAACATGAGCCGCTTCCCTTGACCACCGCGCAGCAGGCGGAACTTGAGCGCCGTCTGGCCTCCCTCGATCAAGACCGGCAACACGGCGTAACGTGGGCAGCACTGAAGGCCGAGCTAGAGAAGCGTTGCCCGTAGTGTTCAGGGTTATTTTCACTCAGGCCGCGCGGCTGGAATTGATCGAGGCGCAAGACTGGTACGAGGGCGAAGCCCCCGGCCTAGGCCGGCGTTTCCGCCAAGCGATTGACGCCCTCACCGAACGCATGAGCGCCAATCCCCGGCAGTTTCCTGTGGTCTTCAAGGACGTCCGCCGCGCTCTTTTGCGCCGCTTTCCATACTCGCTGTTTTTCGTCATTGAAGGCGAAACCCTGCTTGTTGTCGCCTGTTTCCATGCCAGCCGCGACCCGGCGCAGTGGCAAAAACGAACCTGACCGCTCTACAGATATGAGAACCAAATCCGAAGAGCTTTCTGAAAACTTCCTCAACACCAACAACGTGCCATTCATGGGTGGCGGTAGAATGCCGTCTACGGTTCATCATCACGCCCAATACCGGGTCTCGTAGGGCGGCAGCCTTCAATCGGCAATCGGCGATCAGAAATCGGCAATGATTGTTGGCCCTGGTCGAGTTCGAGGTTTTATCATCTCGAGGATGCGTCCATACTCGCCATGGACCGGATGCCGTAACCCCGGCTCGAGAGAAGCCGGGTGGCGCCTACATCAAAAAGCGACGTAGGCGCCACCCACGCTTTCTTGAACGCATCGTGATCCTTCCAGTTGCGAAAGTCGGCGATGTGGCGCGTACGGCGCAGGCTTGCCGCCCAGCCTGATCGCTCTCCATCACAGCGCCGTCCAAGCGCGCGGGAAAGAGGACGGGCTTGCACCATCGACAGGTACCAAGCGATTGTCGAGGCGGAGTTCCCTAGGTGTCCGTCGAGAGCGCGGACTCTATGGCTCAACCCGGAAGACAACGTTGCTCTTCAGAGTGCCTTTCGGAGTACTGACTTTGACCGTGCCCGTTGTCGCGCCGGCAGGCACAGTTGCTCCGATGAGCGAGCCTGAGAGCACCTTAAATGTTGCCGCTGTGCCGTTGAAGGTAACGCTCGTCGTGCCCGTCAGATTCGGCCCCAGAATCTGGATGTTCCAACCGACTTTGCCGGAGGTTGGCAGCGTTTCCACAAACGGGCCTAAGCCCTCAGTAAAGCGGAAGACCGTGCCATCGCCGTTGGCCCCAGCGGAGAAGGTCGTCCCGTAGAAACTCCCGTTGGTGGATTGTGCCGGCGCGGCCTCGGGACTGCTGCCGTCCGTGTTGTCAAAGGTATGCACAACGGTCAACGTACCAGCCGGGGTAATCTCGAAGACCGTCCCGTAGCCGCCGTTGTTCCCACCCGCGGTAGTTGTCCCGTAGAACTTTCCGTCCGTACCTTGAGTCAGCCCGCCGTACGGATAGGCTCCGTCTGTTGAATCAAAGCTATGCAGGGTGGTCAGCACCCCGCCCGGGGTGATTTTGAAGACAGTGCCAAAGCCGTTGCTCCCGCCGGTTACCGTTGTCCCGTAAAAGTTCCCGTTAGTGGCCTGGATCAGCCCCGCGGCCGGGCTGTCACCGTCCGTGTAGTCGAAGCTGTGCAGGGTTGCCAGCGTGCCACTCGGACTCATCTTGAAGACAGTGCCGAGGCCGTTGGCTCCGCCCTCGATGGTTGTCCCGTAGAAGTTCCCGTCCGTGCCCTGAACCAGCGGGCCGAAGGGAATGGCACCGTCGCTCATGCCTTCGAAGGTGTGCAGTAATGTGAATGTGCCCGCTGGGGTGATCTTGAACGCCGTACCGTCACCATCGCCCCCACCATAAGCCGTTCCGTACAAGTTGCCGTCAATCGCCTGAATCAGTCCGGCCTCAGGGAAGGCCCCGTCAGTTCCCAAGAAGCTGTGCAGCGTGCTCAGACTGCCCCCTGATGTGATTTTAAAGATGGTGCCATCGCCGCTGGCACCACCCACGTAAGTTGTCCCATAGAAATTCCCGTCGTTGCCCAAGATAATACTGGCTTCGGGGTTGGCGCCGTCCTGGCAAGACGCTTGGGAGCAGAAGCTGTAAAGCGTAATCAGCGTTCCACTCGGAGTGATTTTGAAAACCGTGCCTTCACTGTTGACTCCGCCGCCGGCGGTCGTCCCGTAAAGGTTCCCGTCCCTGCCCTGGACAAGAGATCCGTAAAGCGATTCAGAACCGTTGGTCCCATCGAAACTCACTAGCGTTGTAAAAGTTTGCGCCGGTAATGCAATCGCCGTGGCTGCGCACAACAGAACCACCGTACAAGCCGGCTTCACCCGGGAATGTTTACCCATCCTGTCTCCTCGTCTGCCGGGCTCTGGAGCCCGACCCTCACCCGTCGCGGTAGCCTGACTTCCTTCGGTTCCGCGGTCAGGCAGCGACGATGGCGGAAACCACCGGCGCGCGCAAGCGGCAACAGACGACGAGTTACCGGTGTCGCTTGATGCCGTCATGCTCTCCTGGGCACCCTCTCATCTGCATCCATGAAACGGCATTGTCGTAACTTGTCTTCGTCTGCTAGCATTTGGGTCGGTCCCAGTTTCAAAAGCCCCACGAAATGAGGAGCTTGAGTGCGATGAGTATCCCGTCACGGTCTCGACAGGCCAGCGCCTCGCAATTGGCGGGAGCAGATCGGCTTGAGTCTTGGAAGGAGATTGCAGCCTACCTGAAGCGTGACGTTCGCACGGTGCAGCGCTGGGAGAAGACGGAGGGTTTGCCGGTCCGCCGGCACCGGCATGGGGTCAGGAGTACGGCCTATGCCCTCAAACACGAACTCGATGCTTGGTGGTATGAGCGCCTGCCTCAACTGAAAGACTCCGAGAAGAAGCTGCCTGAGGCGCCGGTCTTGTCCGGAGCCGAAGCGAGTGCGGATGGTCAAGCAGAGGTCGAGCGCTGGGACGGACTCCGTGCCATACTCCGGTGGACAACACTAACGGCTCTAGCCATTCTGGCCTTCATAACGTTCCTTACTCGCTGGGTCACATGGCCGCCGCCCCCGCAGGTCCTCAAAACCCAGCGGCTCACCGGTGATGGCCGAATCAAGCAAGGCTTACTAACAGACGGCGCCCGGCTATATTTCCTGGAACATTTGCCAGGTGGTAATGAGTCTCTTGCGCAAATGTCCGTCTCGGGCGGGGAAATTCTGCTAACGCCCACTCCATTCGACGTTACGAATATCGAAGCCATTTCTCCCGACGGTTCGCAGCTATTGATCAGGGGAGCCTCCGGACGCCGACCCGACCATGAGATGCCCTTCTGGGAAGTGCGCTCCATGGGCGGGGATCCTCATCTCCTTGGAGAATTGACCGGAAATTCTGCTGCATGGTCGCCGGATGGCGAGCGAATCGCCTATGCGAACGGATCCAGCCTCTATTCGGTCCGGCAGGATGGCAACGAAGTGCACCGCTTGGTCGCATTGCATGGTGTGCTTGGTTCTGTCGCCTGGTCGCCTGACGGACAGACGTTGCGTTTCACAGAAACGGACTCTCAAGCCGATCGGAATCTCATGTGGCAAATCCGATCCGATGGAAGTAAACTGCGCCCTTTTCTGGCAGGTTGGTATAGCCCTCAGTCGAGCGAAAAGGGTTGCTGGACTCCCGACGGAAGATACTTTGTCTTTTTGGCGAACCGGAACCAACTTGTAAGTCTTTGGATCATCAAGGAACCGACGGGCTGGTTCTCAAAGCCAATTCAATTGATTACAGACTTGAATGGCATCAAGGGATTCACGCTCAGTAAAGACGGAAAGAGGATCTTCGTGCTGGCTTCGGGCGTTGGGCACGGAGAATTGGTCCGCTACGATCCAAAGGCGGGCGAATTTTCTCCGTATCTTTCGGGGATTCCCGTCGGCGAGATGGACTATTCCCCAGACGGAGCCTGGGTAGCCTACGACGGGTCTCCCGACGGGCCGCTCTTTCGCATGAAGGCCGACGGCACCGGGCGAGCCCAGCTTACTGAACCTCCCCTTGACGTTAAGTTTCCGCGCTGGTCGCCCGACGGAAAGCGGATCGCCTTCATGGGCCGCTTGGAGGACCGCGCTTTCTGGCAGATATTCGTTATCTCCCGCGAAGGTGGGCGCCCCCAACAGCTCACTGTTACCACAGGAGACAAAGGCGCGCCAACCTGGAGCCGGGATGGTTCGCGGCTGGTTTTCGGCGACCTGCTCACCGCCCAAAGCATGGTGATACATCTCTATGACTTCACGACGGGGGAGATCTCCAAGCTGCCGGGATCGGAAGGGCTTTGGACGGCACGCTGGTCACCTGATGGGCGGCATATTGCGGCGATGACTCGGGATCAGCGTACCGTGAAGCTATTCGATGTAAGCTCCGGGACTTGGTCCGAGCTTCTCAGCAGGCCCCTTGAAGACAGTTTCGATTGGTCCGCCGATGGTCGGTACTTGTATATCCACCTTCTCTACGGTGATGACGCGGGCGTTTTTCGTCTTGGGATTCGAGACCGCAGGCTCGACCGCCTAGTGAGCCTGAAGAATCTCTCCGACCCTACCAAAGGTTTCGGATGGGTAGGCATTGCGCCAGACGGTTCAATTCTAGCGGCTCGGGTCAGCGGCAGCGATGAGATCTACGCCTTGGACGTGAATTTTCCGTGAAAGTCGCTCACGAACAAACTGCGGTCTCATTCGCCAGCATAGCGCAGAACCGACGCGAAGGTTCCGCGGCTTTTTGCCTTCTTCTAAGACTCGTTGATCATTCGAATTACCACAAGACCGCCCGCCATAGTAGGCTACATCGTGTGCCTATGATAATCATTAAATATCCTATTGACATATGATTAGAGGCATGGTAGGCTGCTGTTCGTGACTGCCACGCACGCAGTTCGACTGCTCCCTGCGATGTCAGGAGACCCTCGTTGGGCGTGCTCTGTTGCGGGTGTCAGCGGAGGTCGAAATGAAAAATATTACGAACAAAGCCACTAGATTATTGAAAACAAAGGACAAGATTTTTTGAAGCCAATAGATATATGGAAATAAATGGGTTATTCGATCAAAGCCAAGAGATTGATGATAATTAAGCTTGTTAGCGCATGGCAGGAGCTGAACAAGATGGGGTTGATGAGTCGAATCGTCCTGCGCGCGCTGACCGGGTGTTCGTGCGTGCGGGTTCCAGCACCTCGCCTTCGCGGGGTGGCTCTACGCAAGAATGACGACGGAACGCGACGGTGCCCTGGGCGGTCCAGGAATTCTCAAAATCTTACGAACGAACCCAGCATCTTATTGAAAACAAAAGGTCGTGATTTTAGGATCCCAGCATATTATAGAAAACACTTATGTTAGCTGTCTTATCCCAGCATCTGTTTGATAAAATGGGGCTTTGACAGCAATAGGGGGCAATCGGAACGGTATCGCGAACCAATTTTGGACAAGAGAATTGTGCGGATGCTCTGCTAGCAACTCCGCCTCCAAACCATCGAGCGCAACTTGACAGACCACGTTCGGTCGGATAAAATGAAATTGAGGCGTAAGCAACTGAAACAGAGCAGGTTAGTTCAGTAACATGCGAGATCGAATCGACCTCGAACGACGGCAATCTGAAGTGCTGGTGAGCGTGATCCGCCGGTACGTCGCTACGGGTGTGCCCGTAGGCTCAAAGGCAGTGGCTGAAGACTTGAACGAGCCGGTGAGTTCGGCCACGGTGCGGAATACGATGGCCGAACTGGAATCCGCCGGCTACCTCGAGCAGCCCCACGTTTCAGCGGGACGCATCCCTACCGAGAAGGCCTACCGCTTTTACGTGGACCGCGTTGCGGGCGCCTATTCCCTTCAACCGGAGACGGCTCGCTACATTCAGCAGGCTTTGGGAGGCGAATCCGTTGCGCCCGAGGAGTTGATGACCCGGACTTCGCAGGTGCTATCGGAGCTTTCGCACAATGTCGGACTGGTGCTGGCGCCGGCCAGCAGCGAAAAGCTTCTGGAGCACGTCAAATTTGTGGCCCTGCCGGACCGGCGCGTGCTGGTGGTGATTGTGTCCCGGCCCGACGTTGTGGAGAACCGGGTCATCCGGCTTGAGGAAGAGATCTCCCAAAGCGAACTGGACCGGGCTGCGGACTACCTGAATAGCGAATTTCGAGGGTGGTCGCTGCGGACCATCCGGCTGCAGATTTTCAAGCGTCTGGAGGAGATGAAAGCCACTTGCGAAACCTTGCTGACTCGCGTGGCTCATCTGTTTCTTGAAGGTGCCATCGGTCAACAGCAGACGGGGCCGCTTTTCCTGGAGGGCACGGCCAAAATCCTCGGTCAACCTGAGTTTGTAGACGCCCACCGCGTTCGAGAACTGCTCGACACCTTCGAACAGAAGGCCAGGCTGATTCAGATTCTGACCGCGTGCCTCGAATCATCCCCCCGCTCAGGCGCAACCATCCTGATTGGGCGCGAGAATCCTGCGGCCGAAATGCGCCAGTTTACCTTGATTGTGGCGCCGTTTTCTTATCGTAACCAAACGGTGGGGGCCCTGGGCGTGGTGGGCCCGACGCGCATGGAGTACGACCGCGCCATCCAGGCGGTGGAATACATCGCCCATTTAACGACGAAAATTCTGAGCATCGCCTGAACGATGCCGGTTGCGCGAACCTGCTCGGCAGACGCGTGATGGCCGCACCGGGGACGGGCACGAAGCATCTAATAAGGCCAGGTGAGTCTCACCCGAGAGGTACCTAACCGCATTTGAACGAGGGATTCCTGGGGCCACCTTGCAGTCCAGTGCACAGGAGGGATTGTCATCATTCCTTCCGCGGGCGCCCGATGTACAATAGAATTTTGAGGTTTGCGCAATGAGCGAACAGGACACCAGGAACGAGCCGGCCGCCGCGGCCGCGGGCTCTAACGGTCAGGCTGCAGTCGAGACGGCGCCGAGCGAATCCGCCAATTTGCCCGAGGATCTGGCAGGCGCCTATCGCCGGCTTCTGGCTGAGAAACAGGATCTCTACGATCGCCTGCTGCGCAAGCAGGCGGAGCTTGACAACTTTCGCAAGCGCACCGAGCGCGAAAAAGAAGAATTCTCGAAGCACGCCACGGCGGATTTAATTCGCTCGCTGTTGCCTGCCCTTGACAGTTTCGAGCGCGCCCTCAAACATCGCGACCCCAAGATTCCGCAGGAGTATTACAAGGGGATCGAGCTCATCCATCGCGACGTGCTTGACATTCTGGTTCGCGCGGGTCTCGATCCACTTGACACCAAGGGTAAGCTTTTTGATCCCCACCTTCACCAGGCCGTCGAAAGCGTGGAGTCTGACAAGCATCGCGATCAGGAGATCGTGGAAGAGCTTCAGCGAGGGTACAAGCTTAGGCACCGCTTGCTTCGTCCCGCTGTGGTGAAGGTCGCGGTTGCGCCCAAGTCTGCGACCGATGGCCAAGCAGAAGGCCACGCGAAGAAGTCCAGGGCTTCGGAAGGGGCGGAACAGGGTTAGGAGCACGCGGGGCTTGACGGTCCCGGCGAACAGCTTTACTTCCACTCGCACACGAGACAGAAGAGATTTGAAGATGGCGAAACTCAGAGCCGTCACCTCTTCGCTTGAACTTGACGTTTCTTAGAACTAGCCATTCAGAATGAGCCAGAAGCGCGATTACTACGAAGTGTTGGGCGTTGAGCGAAACGCCTCCGACGGCGAACTGAAGAGCGCCTACCGCAAGCTCGCCTTGCAGTACCATCCCGACCGCAATCCCGGAAATCACGACGAGGCCACCGAAAAGTTCAAGGAAATCACGGAGGCTTACGGCGTGCTCGCGGACTCGCAGAAGCGCGCGGCCTACGACCGTTACGGGCATGCCGCAGTTACGGGCGCCGCGACGCAGGGCTGGCCGGATGTTTCCTCCACCATCTTTACGGATTTTGAGGACCTGTTTGGCGAATTCTTCGGCGGTGTGTTCGGCCGCCAGCGCGGGCCGAGAACGCGCGCCCAGCGTGGTGCTGACCTGCGCTACGAAATGGAAATCTCTTTCGAAGAGGCGGCCAAGGGACTGGAAACCAAGATCAAGATTCCTCGCTGGGAGAGTTGCTCGGAGTGTGGCGGCCGGGGCGCGAAGAAGGGCAGCTCACCCGCAGTCTGTACGGTGTGCGGCGGACGCGGCCAGCTTCGGCACCAGCAGGGGCTCTTCACCGTCAGCCGGACCTGCCCGGAATGTCAGGGCATCGGCCATGTGATTCGCGAGGCATGCCCGGCTTGTCAAGGTGACGGCCGCACGCGGCAGGAAAAAGTGCTGGGTATTAAAATCCCGGCTGGTGTGGAAGACGGCATGAAGCTGCGGGTAAGCGGCGAGGGCGAGGGCGGCGGCTTTGGCGGGCCGGCCGGAGACCTTTACGTGGTGCTTCGGGTGCGCGAGCATGCGTTCTTCGAGCGCGAAGGAAGCGACCTGCATGTCACGATTCCCATATCGGTTGCGCAGGCCGGCCTGGGAACCGACATCAAGGTGCCCACGCTCGATGGCCTGGAGCGGCTTCATATCCCGGAGGGCACGCAGCCGGGCGCAGTCTTTAGGCTGCGCGGGCTTGGCATCCCGCGCGTTGAGGAGCGCGGCCGCGGGGACCTCTACGTGCACGTTCAGGTTGTGATCCCCAGCCAGATCTCGCGGGAACAACGGCGCCTGTTGGAATCGCTGGCCGCTACGACGCGCGTTGAGAACAAGCCGGTGACGCATCGCGCTGCTGCCCGCGAAAAGAGCGGATTCGCGTAGCAGCACTGGCGTTCGACAAGGGCTGGACGCGAATAGCCTGCCCCTTTTGAGCGTGACGACCTGTCGCGTATTGCGTCTTATCCATAGAGGAGTGAAGCGCGCCAAGGTATGGGAGAAGCTCCTTCGTCATCCCAACAAGCCAGTCCAGAGTTCACCGGTCCACGCCGCAGCTTTTTTGAGGCCCGGTACTGGCTGCGCGACCTGATCCTCTCCCTGCTGCTGGCCTTCGTCGTCATCGTCTTCCTCTATCAGCCGGTGCAGGTGGAAGGTACCAGCATGATGCCGCGCCTTTACGATCACGAGCGCATCTTCATCAACAAGTTTGTTTATCGCTTTGAATCCATCCATCGCGGCGACATCGTGGTGTTTCACTACCCCCTCGACCCTTCGAAGTCATACATCAAGAGGGTGATTGGGCTGCCGGGCGAGTGGGTGAGCATCCACGAAGGTACGGTGGAGATCAACGGCAAGGCCCTCGCCGAGCACTACGTTCCGCCGACCTATCTTGACCACGACAGCTACCCGCCCGTTCACGTCGAGCCTGATCACTACTACGTGCTGGGCGATCATCGCGAGTCGTCAAACGACAGTCGCGTGTGGGGAACGGTCGACCGCAGCTTCATTTATGGCAAAGCGGCCTTTGTTTACTGGCCTCTCGACCAGTTGGGAGCGGTGCGGTAAAATAGTTGTTCGTCGGTCAGTCTCTCAGCCCCTTTTAGTCCGGTTTTTTCTGCTCAGCGCGTCGGAGCGTCTGATCGCGCCGACCACTGAAGACTGATAGACTGAAAGACTGACTACAGCGGAGCGAGATTCCATGGACGCAATCCTTGCGCTTGAAGACGGCCGCATCTTCCACGGACGCGGCGGCGGTGCTCCCGGCGAGCGTTGCGGCGAGGTGGTGTTTAACACCTCGCTGACGGGCTATCAGGAAATCCTCACCGATCCTTCTTACGCCGGCCAGATCGTCATCCTCACTTATCCGCACATCGGCAACTACGGCACCAACAGCCTCGATAGCGAATCCGTGCGGCCGTACGCCGAAGGCCTGGTGGTGCGCGAGCTATCCCAACTTGCCAGCAACTGGCGGTCGACGGAAGCCACCTCGCAGTTCCTGGCCGGATTTGGCGTGCCGGTGATCTCGGAAATCGATACACGCGCTCTCGTGCGCCACTTGCGCGTGCACGGAGCCATGCGCGGCATCATTTCCACGGTCGACCGCGACGAGACGAGCTTGGTGGCGAAGGCCAAGGCATCACCCAGCATGGTCGGGCTCGATCTCGCGAGCCGCGTCACCACCCCGGCGCGGTATGAGTGGACCCAGCCTTCTGCTCCAATATGGGATTCTGACGCGCGAACCCCGAACCCCGAACCCCGCTTTCACGTCGTCGCTTACGACTACGGCATCAAGCACAATATCTTGCGGCGTTTGGTCGATATCGGCGCTCGCGTCACGGTGGTGCCCGCGGCAACCTCAGCGAGTGACGTGCTTGACCTGAAGCCGGACGGCGTGTTCCTCTCGAACGGCCCCGGCGACCCCGAGCCGGTGGAGTACGCCGCGCGCTCCGTGCGCGAACTGGCCGGGCGGGTGCCGGTGTTCGGCATCTGCCTGGGCCACCAGATTGTGGGCCTCGCCCTCGGCGGCCGCACCTATAAGCTCAAGTTTGGCCATCACGGCGGAAATCACCCCGTAATGAACATCGAGACTAAGAAAGTGGAGATAACCGCCCAGAATCATGGGTTTGCCGTCGATCCCGACTCTCTGAAAGCCAGCGAGGTTGTGTTGACCCACATGAACCTGAATGACCAGACGCTGGAGGGCTTGCGGCACCGTTCGCTGCCCCTGTTCAGCGTCCAGTATCACCCCGAAGCCTCGCCGGGTCCGCACGATGCAGCCTATTTGTTCGAGCAGTTCGCGAAGATGATGGAGGAAAATCGCGAATAGCCATCAGCTTTCAGCAATCAGCCGACAGCGGTCAGCGACGGCTGTGGGACCGTGACTGAAGACTGAAGTCTGAAAGCTGGGGGTTGGGGGCTGAATGCTGACTGCCGGCCCGGTCGCCGGAGGCTGGGAATGATGTGTCGAAATCGAGGAACGAAGCCACTATCTGGTTTAGAATCAGTGAGGACTTCGGATGCATGTCGTGACTCGGCTCTCAGTCGTCAGTCAGCTATCGGCCACAGGGCTCAAGTCGACTGAAGGCTGACTGCTGAGGGCTGAAAGCTGAAGGCGGCAAGCTCTAGATTTGTTGAGAGGACGTGATGGCGACCAAGACAGCGTTGACGTGGGAAGATTTTCTGGCGGCTGGCAAAGAAGGACAATCCTGGGAGTATGTCGACGGGGAGGTTAAGTTCATGTCGCCGCACATGGGAGGTGGCCATTACCAGGCAGTTATGAAGATCTGCTTGGAGGCCAATGATTACGCAAGCCGACACGCAGAATGGCTTAGCGTTCACACAGATGTAGCCTTCACGATGACATCGGGGAGCTTGCGCTGTCCCGACTGGGCGCTGGTGCGGCGCGACCGCTTCGGCGAAGGCGGAATTCCAGAAGGGCCGATGCCGTTTCCACCCGATGTTGCTTTCGAGGTGATCTCGCCGAGCGACAAGTGGTCAGACATTCAGAGCAAGCGCCGCGAATACCGGTCGGACGGAGTCATTCAAGTGTGGGTTGATCTGCAGGAACGCACGGTTGAGGTGATAAGCCCAAAGCACGGCGTGAGCACATTCGCCGAGGGCGAGACGGTTACGATTGGCGAGTTGCCCGGATTCGAACTGAATCTGTTTCCGCCCGTCGTGCGGAGTTGAGGTTGGAATGGGTTTCGTGGAGTTTCCGGAGGAAGCAGCTCACAAAGGCGAGGTTGTCAATCTGGTGTTCGAAGAGCGTCTCTTCAATTTGGTTGGCATCCTGCAAAAAATTGCGGAGCCGTTTGCGGCCGCTGGCATCCCTTACGAGGTCGTCGGCGGGCTTGCGGTTCTAATACACGTGGAAGAGGCTGACCCGGCGCATTCTGTCTTGACGCGGGATGTGGACATTCTGATCAGCCGGTCCGATTTCGACCGCGCTGTCGCTGCCGCGGAGTCTCAAGGCTTTCGGTTTCGGCACGTAGCGGGCGTGGATATGTTCTTATACGGCGACAAGGCCGTCAACGCAATTCACCTATTGTTTGCAGGTGAGAAGGTCAAGGCCGCTCAAACCACTGCTCATCCGTTAGTGGCGCCCGAGCGCAAGACGATCCAAGGGCAGCAGGTTCCCGTGATTCCTGTAGCCGATCTTGTGCGAATGAAGCTGAGCGCGAATCGCGACAAGGACCGTGTTCACCTGCGCAGCCTCGACGCCGCCGGCCTGATTACGCCTGAAATCGAGCGCGGCCTGTCGGAGCAACTGCAAGCGAGACTCCGTCAGGTGCGGGAAACGGAATAGCAACACGTCAGTGTCAACGTGACCATCGCTCAGAGGACACGATGTCCGAACACCGAGATCAGGCAGAGCAACGCCAACCTGAGTCGATCCGCCGAGGATTTGCCGAGATAGAAGCCGGGCATCACATCCCCCACGAGGCGGTGAAGGCGTGGCTGCTGTCGCTGGGCTCGGACAATGAACTGCTGGCGCCTCAATGTGCTTGCGGCGGGTCTCATGATGAACGCGGTCAGTGGGCTTCAGGCGCTAAAGCGCCTTGATTTTGTGGGCACGTCCTAGCGGCGGGGCTGACCCGCCCTTCCCTCGCGAACCACGTCGAGGGCAACTGAAATGTCAGAAACCAGCCAGATAACGCGAGGAGCGAGGTTGGCGTGAAAGGGCGGGCCTTCAGGCCCGCCGTGAAGGCGTGGAGTTGAATTGGCGCTTTAGCGCCTGAAGCAATGGCAAGACCGAAGCATCGCGCGACGCCCGGTGGAACCTACTTCATCACGACGAACACTTGGGAGCGTCGCGCACTTTTCGTCACGCGCGAGTGGGCTGAGACCTTGGAAGCGAAAATCTTCGAGTATCGCGATAAGGGCGAATATCTGGTACATCGTTACGTCGTGATGCCCGATCACCTTCACGTGATCTTAACTCCGGGAGCTTCGACAACCCTTGAAAGAGCAGCGCAGTTGATCAAGGGTGGATCATCCTACGATATGGGCGTGAAGTTCGCCACGAAATTTCCCGTTTGGCAGCCCGGGCTCACGCAGCATTTGATCCGCGATCAAGCAGACTACGATTCGCACATGCGATACATCGATATGAACCCAGTGAAGCGAAGGCTAGTCACGCAACCTGAGGAATACGCGCCCTGTTCGGCGCATGGACGCTATCGTATGGACCTGTGGCCTGTGGCTTCAGGCGCTGAAGCGCCTTGATTTTTGCAGCACGTTTTACGGCGGGGCTGAAGCCAAAGGCTGAAGCCCCGCCCTTCCCGTCGCGAACCGCGTTGGGATGGAAATGAAAAGGGTGGCCCAAAAGAAGCTGGAAGGGCCGGCCCAGTGGAAGGGCTTTGGAGTGTGGACGCGCATGAAAGGGCGGGCCTTTAGGCCCGCCGTAAAAGGCGCAGCACCGAATTGGCGCTTTAGCGCCTGAAGCAATGGCAAGACCGAAGCATCGCGCGACGCCCGGTTGGAACCTACTTCATCACGACGAACACTTGGGAGCGTCGCGCACTTTTCGTCACGCGCGAGTGGGCTGAGACCTTGGAAGCGAAAATCTTCGAGTATCGCGATAAGGGCGAATATCTGGTACATCGTTACGTCGTGATGCCCGAGCACCTTCACGTGATCTTAACTCCGAGAGCTTCGACAACCCTTGAGAGAGCAGCGCAGTTGATCAAGGGCGGGTCGTCGCACGAAATTGGCGTAAGGTTCGCAACGAAGTTGCCAGTATGGCAACCAGGATTCACGCAGCCCTGATTCGGGATGAAGCCGACTACGGTTCGCACATGCGATATGTTGACCTTAACCCTGTGAAACGTGGGCTTGCATCGCGGCCAGAGGAATACTCGTTCTGCTCTGCAAGTGGCAAGTATCGGCTCGATGGATGGCCTGTGGCTTCAGGCGCTGAAGCGCCTTGATTTTTGCAGCACGTTTTACGGCGGGGCTGAAGCCTGGCTGAAGCCCCGCCCTTCCCGTCGCGAACCGCGTTGGGATGGAAATGAAAAGGGTGGCCCAAAAGAAGCTGGAAGGGCGGGCCCAGTGGAAGGGCTTTGGAGTGTGGACGCGCATGAAAGGCGCCGTAAAAGGCGCAGCACCGAATTGGCGCTTTAGCGCCTGAAGCAATGGCAAGACCGAAGCATCGCGCGACGCCCGGTGGAACCTACTTCATCACGACGAACACTTGGGAGCGTCGCGCACTTTTCGTCACGCGCGAGTGGGCTGAGACCTTGGAAGCGAAAATCTTCGAGTATCGCGATAAGGGCGAATATCTGGTACATCGTTACGTCGTGATGCCCGATCACCTTCACGTGATCTTAACTCCGGGAGCTTCGACAACCCTTGAAAGAGCAGCGCAGTTGATCAAGGGTGGATCATCCTACGATATGGGCGTGAAGTTCGCCACGAAATTTCCCGTTTGGCAGCCCGGGCTCACGCAGCATTTGATCCGCGATCAAGCAGACTACGATTCGCACATGCGATACATCGATATGAACCCAGTGAAGCGAAGGCTAGTCACGCAACCTGAGGAATACGCGCCCTGTTCGGCGCATGGACGCTATCGTATGGACCTGTGGCCTGTGGCTTCAGGCGCTGAAGCGCCTTGATTTTTGCAGCACGTTTTACGGCGGGGCTGAAGCCGGCTGAAGCCCCGCCCTTCCCGTCGCGAACCGCGTTGGGATGGAAATGAAAAGGGTGGCCCAAAAGAAGCTGGAAGGGCGGGCCCAGTGGAAGGGCTTTGGAGTGTGGACGCGCATGAAAGGGCGGGCCTTTAGGCCCGCCGAAAAGGGGCACGCAAAAGAAACGGGGCTTTAGCCCCTGAAGCATCGTTGGTGGTGAGTGTGCGACGTGGCATTCGCTATGGGCTTGGCTCCGCGAGCGGTGACTGGAGTCCATCCTTCGATGGAGCCGCGGCGATCTTGGCGGGTGTGGTCGGCTTCGTTGCAATCATCATGCAGACTAGATCCTCGGAGAGGAGTGTCACAAAGCAACTCGAAGCAGCGAAGAGGGCACGAACCGAAGAGGCTGAGAGGCAAAAGAGGGCGTGGCTACGGCGTTCGTCTTTGAGATCGACTACATTTATCGTTTTTTCGTAGAGGAGCACAGGGACTGGACTGTGATTCCCCTTCGAACTGAGAACCTTATTCTAGAGCTCACGAACCCCTTATCTTTTGCCGTCTATTCGGGAGGCGCGCCACTGCTTGGCCAACTTGACCCGGAAGTAGTGGCGCACCTTGTGCAGTTTTACGCCGAGGCGACGCTCCACATGAACAAAATTCGTGACCTCCTCAGCCGTTTTCAGCGGGCTCAGGAGCGGCCGCTGGGAGAGAATCGCTGGGAAGGACTTGACGAATACAATCGCTGGATCACAAGTCATCTTCCTAAGGTTAGGTTACTCGCGGCCGAGGCATCCAAGAACCTTTGCGCTAGAGCGGGCATCAGCTTCGATCCCCAGAGTGTAGCGGTTGCTGCTGAGGATGTGAACAGACTCAGACTGGAAGTTAAGAACCTCGAGAGCGCGCAAACATCAGTCTTCGAGGTGAATGTTTGAACTTTTGAGTACACATGCGACTTTCAACTTTGAACTTTCAACTTTTCAACTTCTTTCATGCCCAAACGAACTGATCTTCGCAAGATTCTCATTATCGGCTCCGGGCCCATCATCATCGGGCAGGCGTGCGAGTTCGACTATTCGGGGGTGCAGGCGTGCAAAGCGCTGCGCGCCGAAGGCTACGAAGTGGTGCTGGTGAATTCGAACCCAGCCACCATCATGACGGACCCTGAGTTCGCCGACCGAACCTACGTCGAGCCCCTCACAGTCGAGTATCTCGACGCCATCATCGCGCGCGAGCGGCCTGACGCGGTTCTTCCCACCGTAGGCGGCCAGACGGCGCTCAATCTGGCTGTGGAACTCGCCAGGCACGGCATGCTGGAGCGGCACGGCGCGCAGCTCATCGGGGCTTCGCTCAAAGCCATCCAGATGGCCGAGGACCGAATGCTCTTCAAAGAAGCCATGCGCAAGATCGGTCTTGAAGTAGCCGGCAGTTCGATCGCCAAAACCGAGGACGAAGCGTTCGAGGCGGCAGAGCAGCTCGGGTTTCCGCTGATCATCCGGCCGTCCTTTACGCTCGGCGGCACCGGCGCCGGCGTCGCCTATAACCTGGAGGAGTTTGAAGAGATCGTTCACTGGGGCTTGCAGGCAAGCCCGGTGCACGAAGTACTTGTGGAAGAATCCGTCCTCGGTTGGAAAGAGTTCGAGCTTGAGGTGATGCGCGACAACGCCGATAACGCCGTGGTGATCTGCTCCATCGAGAACTTTGACCCCATGGGCGTGCACACCGGCGATTCCATCACTGTGGCTCCCGTACAGACCCTCACCGACAAAGAGTATCAACGCATGCGCGACGCGGCCTTCGCGGTGATTCGAGCGGTGGGCGTGGAAACCGGCGGGTCTAACATTCAGTTCGCGGTGAACCCGGAAACCGGCCGCATGCTGGTGATTGAGATGAATCCGCGTGTGTCGCGCAGCTCGGCGCTGGCCTCCAAGGCCACAGGATTCCCCATTGCCAAAATCGCGGCGCGTCTCGCGGTGGGCTACCGCCTGGACGAAATTCCCAACGACATCACCCAAAAAACGCCTTCCTGCTTCGAACCCACCATCGACTATGTCGTGGTGAAGATTCCCAAGTGGGCGCGCGAAAAGTTCCCCGACTCGGACCACACGCTGGGGCCGCAGATGAAATCAGTGGGCGAGGTGATGGCCATCGGGCGTACCTTCAAAGAGGCCCTGATGAAGGGCATCCGCTCGCTTGAGACCGGGCGCAAAACCCCCAAGCCGCCTTCGAGCCCCGACGATCTGAAGCAGCGCCTGGCCGTAGCCCATCCCGAGCGTCTGTGGGACCTGTTCTTTGCGCTTTCCACCGGCCACAGCGTGGAATCGCTGGCGGAAATCACTCGCATCGATCCCTGGTTTTTGGCGCAGATGCAGCAAATCGTCGAACTGGAAGGCGACTTGAAGCATGCGGGCCTCTCAGCGCCAGCGGAGATGCTTCACAACGCCAAGCAGTTCGGTTTTCCGGACCTGCAACTCGCCGAGTTATGGAGCACGACGGGAGAGGCTGTCTTTAAGAGGCGTCGCGAGCATGGCGTGCGCCCGGTGTTCAAGCGTGTGGATACCTGCGCCGGCGAATTCGAGTCTTTCACGCCTTACCTCTATTCGAGCTATGAACACGAGGACGAGGCTGAGCCCACCGCCAGGCGCAAGATCATGATTCTGGGCAGCGGGCCCAATCGCATCGGCCAGGGGATCGAGTTTGACTATTGCTGCTGCCACGCCGCCTTTGCCTTGAAGGAAGAAGGTTTCGAGACGATCATGGTGAACTGCAACCCGGAGACCGTTTCCACCGATTACGACACTTCAGACCGCCTCTACTTTGAACCGCTGACCTTTGAAGACGTGATGGCCATCGTCGAGAACGAAAAGCCCGAAGGCGTGATCGTGCAGTTCGGCGGGCAGACTCCGCTGAATCTCGCGCGGCAGCTCCAAGGCGCTGGCGTCCCCATCATTGGGACTTCGCCCGAGTCTATTGATCTAGCTGAGGACCGCAAACACTTCGGAAAGTTGCTGGAACGCATGGGCATCCCGCAGCCCGAGAATGGCGCAGCCTACAACGTAGACGAGGCGCGGGCGATCGCCAACCGCATCGGCTATCCGGTGCTGGTGCGGCCTTCCTACGTGCTGGGCGGACGGGCGATGGTGATTGCCTACGACGAGGAAACCTTGGTGGAATACGTCCGGCGCGCCGAGGAGCTGCACCAGGCTTTTCCCATTTTGGTGGATCGCTTTCTGGAGGCGGCCACGGAGGTTGATGTCGACGCTCTTTCCGACGGCGAAGACGTGGTGATTGCCGGCATCATGGAGCATATCGAAGAAGCAGGGATTCACTCGGGTGATAGCTCCTGCTGCCTGCCGGTATTCCAGATCGCTCCGGCCGCGCGGCGCACCTTGGGCGAATATACCGTGAAGTTGGCTCGCGAGCTGAACGTGGTAGGTTTGATGAACGTGCAGTACGCCATCCAAAACGGCAAGGTGTACGTCCTGGAGGTTAATCCCCGGGCCTCGCGCACAGTTCCTTACGTCAGCAAGGCCACCGGCGTGCCGCTGGCCAAGATTGCCGCCCGTCTGATGGTGGGCCGTAAGCTGTGCGAGTTCAATTTGCCGGCTGAGCTGCCGGTGCATCATCACTTCGTGAAGTCGCCCGTTTTCCCGTTTGTGAAACTGCCGGGCGCCGACACCATTCTGGGTCCGGAGATGAAATCGACGGGTGAGGTGATGGGTACCGCTTCGAGTTTCGGCCTCGCCTTTGCCAAGGCTCAGCTCGCGGCGGGGAACCGAATCCCCGCGGAAGGGCGCGTGTTCTTTTCGGTGAACGATCATGACAAGCCGCAGGCGGTCAGCATTGCGCGCGATCTTTTAGATCTCGGCTTCACGGTGGCGGCGACTCGAGGGACGGCCGAGTATCTGCGCAGCGCCGGCCTGCAAGTAGAGCGCGTGAACAAGGTGAACGAAGGTCGTCCCAATGTGGCGGATTTGATCAAGAGCGAGAAAATCGACCTCATCATCAACACGCCGCTGGGACGCGCGTCGCACTTCGACGAAAAGTCAATCCGTCGCGCGGCCATTCAGCAAGGGATTCCCTGCATCACCACACTCTCCGCCGCCATCGCCGCCGTAAATGGCATCCGCGCCCAGAGAGAGGGCGGGATTCAGGTGGAGTGCCTGCAGGAATTACATCGAAAGCAGGAAGTCGGGACGAATGCTGAACGATGAATAATGAATAATGAACGATGAACGAAGGAGTTCGGAGTTCTTCAGTTCGGAGTCCGGAGTCAAAGACAACACCAAGTCCACACTGCGAGACTGTCGACCGATAGGGAGGATTTTGGAGTTCTTCAGTTCGGAGTTGGGCTGTTCTTAACTCCGAACTCCGAACTCCGAACTGAGAAACTGATATGACTTCCAAACAAATTACAGATCGTCTTCACGGCATCATTCCTCCGATGGCCACGCCCTTCAACCGGAGCGGCGACGTGGACGAGGGCGCCTTTCGCGCCAATCTCGAGCGCTACACCGGAATTGGTCTGGCGGGCGTCATGGTGGGTGGAACCACAGGCGAAGCTCCCTTATTGACAGCGAAGGAAAGGCTGCGCCTCACAGCGCTGGCGCGCAAAGGGGTGCGCCCGACAGAGTTCGTCATAACCGGCACCGGACTCGAGAGCACCCGGGAGACAATCGCGCTCAGCCGCGAAGCTCTGGCTCGCGGCGCAGACTTGGCGTTGGTGGTGACGCCTTGGTATTACAAGGGGAAAATGGATGGGCCCGCGCTGCTGGCTCACTATCAGACCGTGGCGGATGCCCTGCCGCGTCCGCTGCTGATCTACTCGATTCCCCAATTCACGGGGGTGCGCATCCCCATCGAGACCGTCGTGGCCCTCGCGCAGCATCCCAATATCGCCGGCATTAAGGAGAGTTCCGGTGACTTCGCCTACGTGCGGAGTCTTCTGCGCCGCGCGCCTGCTGGCTTTCGCGTTTTTTCAGGTTCTCTTCAGATATTGCCTGACGTTCTGCGCTTGGGCGGTGCCGGAGGCATTTTGAGTCAGGCGGACTTCGCACCCGAGTTGTGCGTCGCGTTCTACGAGGCCTTCCGCCAGGGCCGCCGAAAACTGGCGCGTGAACTTCATGCCAGGCTCATTCCGCTGGCAACGGAGATCACACTGAAGCATGGAGTGGCGGGGGTGAAAGCCGCCATGGAATTTGCGGGCTACCACGGAGGATCTCCACGCGGCCCGCTTCTGCCGTTGAGCGAGGCCGCGCGCAGCGACATCGCACGCGCGCTCGAAACCAGCCGTGACGGTCTCGCGTATTAACCTTTGCACCTTGAGGGACATCTAATCTTGGACTGAGACGGAGCCATACCGGTGGGCCGAATTGGGTTTCCACGGCCCGGTTTCAGCGCCAAACTCTTATGGAGTGTCACTGCGTACCTTACGCACGCCTGCCGAATACCAGTCAGCTCTTTCTCGACTACGTCGATCACTTCGAGCGCGTCGAATCCTTCTATAAGGCCCCTCCCTTTGATCCATCCAGCTATGTAAGCGTCGCGCGAGAGCTTAACTACTCACCGGCGCTTCGGGCCGATATGGTCCGCATTCTCTCCCGGCAGAACGAAGCCTTCGGCGCCGGCGACTTGACCCGCTCAAACCTGCGCCGCCTTGGGGAGCCGGGCACTCTGGCGGTGGTCACGGGACAGCAGGTGGGCTTCTTCTCTGGACCTGCTTTCACCCTTTACAAGGCGCTCACCGCGGTGCGGCTGGCGGAGAGACTCAGCGAGCAAGGGCTGCCCTCGGTTCCTGTATTCTGGCTCGCCACCGAAGACCACGACCTGGAAGAAGTGGCCGCCACCGCCGTGTTGGACGACGACTACAATCTGGTGGCACTTCGGGACACCGGTGTGCGGCCCGCCCCGCACAGTTCAGTGGGGTACGTTCAGCTCAGCGCGGCCGTTACCGAAGCACTTGACGCGCTCGGGGCTACTCTGCCCACGGGCGACGCTCGCGACCGCCTTCTTAATGACCTGCGCGAATCCTACCAGCCGGGCGCAACGTGGGGACAGGCGTTTGCCAAGTTTATGGCCCGCGTCTTTAGCCCGTGGGGTGTGATCCTGCTTGACGCTCTGGACCCGGAGATTCATCATCTCGCCGCGCCCCTATACACAAAGGCCGTCGTTGAAGCACAGGATCTGAACGCGCGCTTGGTGCAGCGCTCGCACGCTCTTGTCGCCGCTAGTTATCACGCCCAGGTCCACGTGGGGCCGGATTCGTCGCTGCTCTTCATGGCGGAGGAAGGAAATCGCGTGGCCCTGCGCCTCGCTGATGGCGGAAGGCGGTTCAAGCTTGACGAAGGCGATCCCTTCAGCGCCGACGAAGCGCGCCGCCGCACCGAGGCTCACCCAGGGGACATCACGCCCAACGCCCTTTTTCGACCGGTGGTCCAGGACTGCCTGCTTCCGACGGTCGCTTACATCGCTGGACCCGCAGAGTTGGCGTATCACGCGCAGAGCGCGGTGTTGTACCCGCGCTTTGAACGGCCGCAGCCAGTCATCTTTCCACGCGCTTCGTTCACGCTTGTGGATCCTCGCTCGGACCGCCTGCTGCGGAAATACAATCTCAAAGTCGATGACGTGTGGCAGGACGGCGCCAGTTTGGAACAGAAGATCGCGGCCACCGGGTTCTCTGAAGGGTGGCAGGAGAGATTGGATCAGAGTGAGCGCGACATCAAGTTGGTGATGGACCGCCTCCAGCAGGACATTCAGTTGATTGACCCGACTCTGCTTGATTCACTGAAGGACGCGCGAGAGCGGACCCTCCATCAATTCGACCGTTTGAAGGGTAAGGTGACGCGCGCGGCGTTCGCGAAGTCGGAAATATTGGGCCGGCATGAGAAGGCGTTGACGAGCTTTTTGATGCCCGGCGGCGAATTACAGGAGCGCGGCGTCAGCGGCGTTTATTTCCTCGGCCGCGCCGGCTACGAACTGCTGGAGCAACTTCTAGCCGCTATCCCCTTGGAGCTCGCAAGGCATCAGATCATGCCGCTTCACCATGGTGCGGAGTAGCGAGGCGAGGCTCGAAGTCTGAGCTACGCCGCTAGAGTGCTCGCTGGCCTCAGCGCACGACTCCTTCGACAGGACTCGAGGCGGTGGCGTACAACTTCTTGGGCATGCGGCCCGCGAGCCACGCCTGGTGGCCCGCGAGAATGGCGTGTTGCATCGCTTCTGCCATCAGCACAGGATCCTGAGCGGCAGCGATACCGGTATTCATCAGCACCGCATCAGCGCCGAGTTCCATGGCGACGGCAGCGTCCGATGCCGTGCCGACGCCTGCGTCGACAATCAGCGGCACTTCCGTGATCCTCTCGCGCAGGATGCGCAGGTTGGCAGCGTTCTGGATGCCCATGCCAGACCCGATCGGCGCGCCGAGCGGCATCACCGCTGCAGCGCCCGCGTCGATCAGCCTGCGCGCTGTCACCAGATCATCGTTGGTGTAGGGCAGGACCACGAAACCCTCGCCCACCAGAATCTCGGTGGCGCGGAGCAACTCGAAGTTGTCCGGGAAGAGCGTCTTCTCGTCGCCGATCACTTCCACTTTGACCCAGTTCGAAAGGCCCACCTCACGTGCGAGCCGCGCCGCGCGAATCGCTTCATCCGCGGTATAACAGCCGGCAGTGTTAGGCAAGATGAAGTAGCGGTCGCGGTCGATGTAGTCGAGCAAAGACTCCTTGCTCGAATCGGTCAGATTCACTCGCCGCACTGCGACCGTCACCATCTCGGCCCCCGAAGCTTCGAGCGCGCTGGCCGTCTCCTGAAAGCTGCGGTATTTGCCGGTGCCCACAATAAGCCGCGACCGGAACTCGCGTCCGGCAATCCTGAGCGCGTCACTCATGAAAGTCTCCTTTGCTCCATTCTAGCGTCTGCGGAGAGCCACTGCCACTGCCTCACGCCTTTCGGCGTGTGATGGCATGGTGCTCTCCCTCACGGCTGGCCCGGCCACTGCAGCGCCACAGCTTTGCCGTCCGGGCCCAGCTCAATCACAGGGCCGTAAAGGCCTCGAAAGTCGCGGCGCCACCACGCGCCTGTTGCACGTTTCGTTTTTAGATCAGTAAACCAGTACTCCCACACAACGGCTCGAACTTCCTTGGGCGGAGACTTCGGGAACGGGTTGCCGGCGAAGAGACTGAGGACGTCAGGGTCGCCGTGAAGAAGCAGCGCTTCGGTTCGCACCACCCATGGATACTCACGCCAAGTGCCCAGCGATGCGAACCACAGGTTCCAATCAAAACGTGGCTGATAGGGAGCGTAAATGCGCGGCCCCTGATCGACGCGCTGCGGCTTGTAGCGAAATGGGTATGGAGTCCAGTTGTTGCCGTCGTCGCTTCCCTGGAACTCGATCTCGTAACGTGCGCGCGTCATCACGGCGAACAAGCCATAGTGATCGGCGATGCGAAAGGGTTCAAGCGCCGCGATGGGCTGCATGGGGACTGGCAACCGGCCTGTAAACATCATCAGAAGCTCCACCAGAGTTGCGTAGACAATCCACGTCAAGAACACAGCGGGAATCACAATCGAGGCTCCCTGGCGAAAGGCCGCAAAACGGCTCGGGATTGGAGCAGCCAAGGTCGCTGGCTGGGACGAGCCTGCGACGCCCGCGACTTCGGTGGGTTCCGAAGGCACGAGGCCGACGGCCACTTGGATTCCACCAGCGTGTGACAGTCTCAGTCGCGCCTTTGCCCAACTTACAACACCGCGAATGAAGCGATCATCGAGCAGCAGGATCCCCAGCGAGAGCACCAGGTGATTCAGGAACGCAAGATTAGCTGTGAGAATGATGCCGAGTTGAAAGGGTGTAACGATGCAGAAGCACACCAGACGAAAGCGGCGCGGAAGAAACATCAGCCAGACGAGGCCAAGCTCAGTAGTCAATGTAAACAGCGTGATCGCCGCCTGGAAGCCGTGCGGAAGCTGCTGGGCATACCAGCCGATCCAGTTGGGCAGTGGTCCGTTTTGATAGTACTGGTCAAGCGCCGTCAGGTGCCGCCATTCAGGATCATGACTCGCCAGTTTCACCACGCCTGACTCAAAGTAAATCTGAAACCAAAGCCATCGCAGCATGAAGAGGCTGGCGCGCGACGGACGCTGACTGCGCCCGAGACGCGGCCGAAGTCCGGGCGGCGCCAGAAAGAGGCTGAGGAACGCCGCGCCCAGCAGCATGCCGTCGGATTGATAGGAAGCAAAGTCCTGCGCCGCGCTGATTATCGAAAGATAGGCGACGAGGCACACCGCGACGGCCGCGCGCGGCCAAAGGTTCAGGACAAGCAGCACGGAGGCGATCAAGCCGGCGATACATAACGCCAGCAGGGCACCGCGGCCGCTGTTGAACCACAAAAGCGACGGCGCGTACCAAAAGCGCCAGGCGCCAAATTGCTGCCTGACGATGTCGAGGAAGTCATGCGCGGGAAGAATGCCATCAGGACCGATGAGACCGCGCACCTGAAAGGCCAGCGAGTAAAATGCGGAGAAGAAGATCAGGCCCAGAGCGCGCAGCCAGAGCCATCGCGGCCAGAGTTCCCCGGGCTCGGCGGGTCCGGGACCGAAGAGCCATTCCGCGATCGAAGACTTTGCGGCGGGCATGAAAAGAAGGCCGGCCCGGGAGGCACGCCGGGATCATCTACGAGAGGCTACATAGATAGGCCTACGCCACTTGAGGTTGCGGCAGGCGCCGGCGGTAAATCTCCTCGATCAACTCCTGGTAGCGCTCCTCCACCACGCGCCGCCTGATCTTTAGGCTGGGCGAAACTTCGCCGGCGGCGATGGTCAACTCACGCGGCAAAAGCGCGATCTGCCGCACTCGCTCGTGGGGCGGAAGGTGTGCCATCAGCGTCTCCACGTGGCGCTCGACGAAAGCCCGAATCTCATGGTGGCTCACCAGTTCTTCGCGGCTGGAAAACTGAATGTGGTGCTCCTGCGCGTAAATTTCCAGGCGAGAAAAGTTCGGCACAATCAGGGCGCTCACAAACCTGCGCTTGTCGCCAATCACGAGGGCTTGAGCCACGATGGGATGGCCCTGAAAAAGGCTTTCCAGCTTCTCCGGCGCCACGTACTTTCCGCCGGAAGTCTTGAACAAGTGCTTCTTGCGCCCGGTAATAGTCAGGTAGCCGCCGGCATCGAGCGTGCCGAGATCGCCGGTGCGAAACCAGCCGTCCTCAAAAGACTGGCGGTTCTCCTCATCAAGGTGGTAGTAGCCCGGCGAAACGTTGGGACCGCGCACCAGAATTTCACGGCCTACCACGCCGTCGTCATTGGAAAATTCGTCGCCCAGCAGGACCTCCACGTCCGGTATCACGGGTCCCACGGTGCCCAGGCGCGTTGCGCCGGGCCGGTTCACCGCGACCACCGGCGAAGTCTCCGTCAGGCCATAGCCTTCGTACACCGTTAGGCCCACGGCCCAGCAGAAACGCGCAACGGCCGGCGAGAGCGGCGCTGATCCCGAAAAAATCACGGAAACGCGCCCGCCCATACGCTCGCGGATTTTTGAGAACACCAGCCGGTCCGCCAGCCGGCGCCTCAGCGCTAACCCGAAAGGCAGCGGCCTGGCCTCCAGGCGATACGGCACAGCCGCTTCGCCCACCGAAAGCGCCCAGCGAAAAATTCTTTGCTGCACGGCTGACGAGCTCCCCACCTTCTCCATCACCTTCTCGTACACTTTCTCCAGCACGCGCGGCACCACCGCCATCACCGTCGGGCGCATCTCGAGCAAATTCTGTGGCAAGGCCTCGAAGCTTTCGGCGTATGCGATGCCCACGCCCTGACGAAAGTACGAGAAATCGAGCATGCGCTCGAAAATGTGGGAGAGCGGCAGAAACGAGATGCCGATGTCGCTCGGGCCCATGGGAAACATGTCGATGGTCGCCTGAATGTTGGAAACAATGTTGGAGTGCGTCAGAACAACGCCTTTGGGAGTGCCGGTGGTGCCCGAAGTGTAAAGGATGGTGGCCGTGTCTCCAGCCTGCGCCTGGCCGGCGCGCGCGCGAAAGAACTCCAGGGCATCCGCGTGCCGCTCGCGGCCCACCGCATCCCACCATTGTTCGGTCCTTCCGCCAGAATCCTGAGTTTCCTGCAGTGTGTCCATCACCAGCACAAACTCGAGGTCCGGCAGGCGGCAGCGCACGCTCGACACTTTGCGAAGTTGCTCAGCCGTGGAGACCACAATACCCTTGGCGGCCGAGTCGCGCAGGATGTATTCGACATCCAGCTCCGGCACGGTGGGGTAAATAGGCACTGTGGCCGCGCCCAAACCGAGAGCGGCATAGTCCGTCAGCGCCCATTCCAGCCTGTTATCAGAAAGGATCGCCAACCGATCGCCGGTGTGAACGCCCAGCGTATCGAGCGCCTTGGCGCAAGCTGCGACCGTAGCCAGCGCTTCCTGGGATGAGACGGGGCGATACTGCCCGCCGGATTTGGTGAGAAAGGCATCCGGCTTGTGGTGGCGCTCAACCGAGGTCAGAAACAACTCATTGAGCGTATTAACCGAGGGAGCCGACGTCGTCATTTACAGTCTCACAGAGTTAACAGTCGACAGTCAAGAGCCAAAGCCTTGCGTGGCTCACTTTCGACCTTGAACTGTCGACTTTGACTGCCCCAAACAAGAGTCAACAGTTGACAGTCGAAAGCTGAAAGTCAAAAGCCAAAACCTCGCTGTTCACTTTCGACTCTGAACTGTCGACTGTCAACTATCGACTTTTGACTGCCTCCTTACCTTGCTGACGCAAACTCATGCCGAAGCCGGTCGTGAGCCTCAGCCTGATTGTTTGCCAACTCCGGGCCGTAAACGGGATCGGGGCACAGATCGAGAATCTGCTGCAAGAGTCTCTGAGCCTCGGCCTTGCGGCCTACCGCCAGATAATCGTCCGCGAGATAAAGCAGCGCGAAAGAGTTGTCGGGATATCGCTTCAGGCAATCCTGAAGCAACTCAATGGAGCGTTCTTTGTCCCCACCCTTGAAGAACGGGGCGCGGTAATAGACACGGGCGAGAGTGCGTTGCGCGCCGCGCTGCTCAAAGTCGGGATCAATCCGCATCACCGTTTCCATCTCCTGGCGAACCGGGTCCACCAGGTGCAGCCCGCGCAGGAGACCTTCTTCCTCCCCGATCAGGCCCAAATTAACTCCCAGCCAAAAGTGCCCCTCCGCGCGATCGGGACGGAGTTTCGCCGCCCGCCGGCCCGCATCAGCGCCGGCCTCAAACGCGGCTAGGGCAGCTTTATCGTCATCATTGGCGTCGTGGACGCGTCCCAAGAAATTCTCGGACCTTGAAATGCGCCACCAGGCCTCGTAGTCATTGGAATTTTCGGCTACTTGTTGACGCAGGAGCTGAAGCCCGCGGTCCACGTTGATGAGATTGCCTCGCCCCAGGTAAAAATCGTCGGCCATGATGACGCGGCTGGCGAACACGCCCGTGCGCGTCCCGGAAGCGGCGCGCACGCTGCCAGCGCCGGCAGCCAAAAGTACGGCCAAAAGAGCGAAGGCTGAAAGCCAAGACTGCCACTTGTATGGAATTCCAGAAAGCTCTGACACCACCGACGACTTCCCCGACGTTAAACTTTGGAAACGCCTCTGTTCCGCGAGCACATCACGACGTGACTCAGGCCGGCTGAGGTCTCAAACGGAGCATGACCAACCTAACATCCGCGCCCGCCGTCCGTCAATCGCAGGGCACCGCACCGGCCTTGTGAACCCGGGTTATACCGCATCAACTGGAGCTAACCTGCATTCCTCACCAGGATTCGAGAAGGGGGGGGGGGGGGCCCCCCCCCGAGC
>Ga0335085_10003250_pt1 | contig 28513 bp, 29 predicted proteins | sample Lox_Sample_45_FD_206712 | JGI IMG/M metagenome (GOLD analysis project Ga0335085, IMG submission 206712) | Soil microbial communities from Loxahatchee National Wildlife Refuge, Florida, United States - Lox_Sample_4.5 | ecosystem: Environmental > Terrestrial > Soil > Wetlands | place: USA... | reverse complement strand
ACAGCATGAACTAAAATACCCTCACTTCAGGTGGTCAATTTGGGTCGGCCGAGGGTGGTCAATTTGGATCGGCGCAGCCTGGTCAGTTTAAATCGGCGCGAGGTGGTCAATTTCATCGGCGTTTGCATCCAATCCCCAGAATTCGTTCCGGGGACCGCGCTTGTGCATCCAATAAGGATTTTGGAGACGTATTGGCAAATTGCTTGAAATCCTTTACTAAGTGTTGGTAATCGTGATACCCGGCTTGTAAGGCAATGCTCAGCCAGTCGGTGCCCGGATTTCGGTCTTTGATTTGATAGGCGCTATAAAAGCGGTTTATTCTGGAGAAAAATTTCGGCGTGATCCCGGTAAGTTGGATAAACCTTCGTTCGAATTGGCTCACCGACAGGCAGGCATGACTCGCCATTTCTTCCATCTTTACCTGGATTGGATTTGAGGCGATTAATCGGGCAACCTGGTCAATGGGGTGAACGTCTGCTTTCAGGTTTTGTATTCGCTTCCAAAGAAAGGCTTCTGCAATTCGAACAATACTTTCGTAAGAATCCGAATACACCATCCGTTCATATGCTATCCCTGCAAGAGGACCCAACATCGCTTCCGCGTCGATTCTTTCATCGACAAGGTCAGTAAGCGGAAGTCGCAGGAATTTCGATAAGGCATCCGGGTGAAAATTGACCGACAGCAACAAGCAGTCGTGCGAAATACTATAGTCAAGCCTCGATGTTATCGAACCATTGACCGCTATTTGCGGAAACAGGATGGATTTCTTTGAATTGGGATCAAAGGCGGTTACCGATCCACGCACATAAAACACCAGGCATTGCTGCGTATTTGCCGGGAATGGCTTTATCGGAACAGGGTGACCTTTATCGAACACAAAATGCAACAATAAATAGTCCCGTACAAAGGAATTTAGTTGGGGCGATGGCTGTATGATTTTGTAAATCATATCGTAATGAAATCGGCTAAAGATAGGTCAGTATTGGCAGATTGGTTAATCTTTAATCTAAGTCCGGCTTTTGCCATATTTAGTTGCCGTTTTTGTCGAATCGCTTCCTTCTGCAATACTAATAAGCGCGACGCAATGTATCTATACCCCGCACTCCGGCACATCCTCGAGCCGGTAATATACCGTTAACCCGCGTTCCAAAGCCAACCGAACGTCATTGTCCGCTCCTTTAGACGCACCTTCGAGGCGAAAGACCGCATCGCACTTATCCAGCAGCCGGTGCGCAGCAGGGTATTGGACTTCTTCCCAAGCGGTGTCTCCAGGCCTCACAGACCCAGCCAATTTTATCAGGGGCAATGCCGCCCATTCGCCGATCATGGGCATATGGCCCTTTCGGAACAGAGGCAGGGCAACGGATTCAAGATAGTCTAAATTTCTTCTCATCAATCCGGGGTCGTCATTTGTTCCGCTACGGTATGGGCCCGCGATCAGGATCAGCATGCGATTGTTTTTCGTCAAAGAAAGGGAAAAAGATAATAGGTTGAGCCTCTTTAACATATGATCGCTTTCGCCGTGAAAATGATCGGTTGCGCCACGCCGTGATCATTTCGATGATCGGCCGCGCGGGTCGATTTGCGTGCTTGCCGTTCCAACCAATCATCCGGGCGTCTGCCGCAATCCACCCTCAAAGTTGTCGTTATTACCTAGCCTGAATTTCTGAAATACTTTCGACCTTTATGTGGTCAATAAAATCCAGAATAACTCAACAACGTTTTATGAGAAGCACATTTGAAGGATCGAGGCTCCCAAAACCGGTATTATACATTGTCGTCCTTTTCTTTATCGTATTGCATTCGAACGGGCAGCAGGTAAAGCCCTCCGATAGTGGTTACGCGCCCGTCAATGGCGGTAAAGTATATTATGAAGTTTATGGTGAAGGGAGGCCGCTGGTTTTGCTGCACGGTGCTTTTTATACCATTGGAATGAACTGGGGGCAATTAATCCCTGAATTATCGAAAACAAGAAAAATAATTGCCATCGAATTGCAGGGACATGGGCACACCCCCTACTCGGACAGAAAATTAACCTTTCCTACTCTGGCAAGAGATGTGGAAGAAGTGATGGATTACCTGAAAATCGACAGTGCGGATGTGGCGGGATACAGCATGGGTGGCTCCGTGGCATACCAGTTGACCATACAAAGCCAAAGGAGGGTAAGAAAACTGGTGATCATCTCTTCTACCTATAAAAGTAGCGGCTGGCGACCCGAAGTAACCAACGCCTTCAAAAATTTCAAGCCTGAATACTTTGCAAATTCACCGATGAAAACAGCCTACGATGCGGTGGCGCCGGACAAGACCAAGTGGACAAAATACCTGGAACAGATGCTTGCTTTCGCCGCGACGCCTTTCGACATGGGGGATGCAAATATTGCGAAGATTAGTTCCCCGGTACTGATCATCTCCGGTGACAATGATGGGCTGGATAAAGTGGAATTGGCAAAAACGTATCAACTATTGGGCGGTGGGTTATCAGCTGACATTGGACCGATGCCAAAATCGCATTTAGCCATTGTACCGTCGCAAGGGCATGTCAGCCTGATGATGCAAACGAAAACACTGGCAGGGTATCTGGAAGAGTTTTTGAAGTAGTTTATTGGAAAATTATTTTATCCGATTTTCCGGCCTCTCTAAAAAATCGACGATCGTTTTACTTCCCAACCACAGACCGTTGAAAATGTGATCATTTTTAAATTCGGGGATCATTAAACTATCGATTATGCGTTTGGCATATGCATCTTTCAACACTTTTTCAGTTCCATAACCCGTACCTATTCTAACCTCCCGGTTCGCCTTGCTGAAAACAATGATAAGCCCATTGTTTATATCCCGGCGGCCAAGCCCCAATTGCCGGAGTTTATCAACGGAGTAAGACAAAATATTCGAATCCGGATAGTAACTGGCAGTTGTAATCAGGGCTATTTGATTGGTCGTGTTTTTCTCATGATTTTCGTAGAGGCTATCAAGGCTTCTTACCTGAATTGAATCCAGATCATGCTCGGTATCCATTACGAACCGGTGGGCACTGGAGGAGCTGCTTGCTGATAGACATGCAATCGTTGAATATAGAAGTAATACCAAGGCGGGCTTTGCCATTTAGCAGCTATTTCATGATCAGATGCCGATGGCTAAAAATATCAAACTAATCGGAAAGTAGTCATGAAATTTCGTCCACTTCGATATAGGAATTCATAAAGAGCAGCCAATGTAATTTTCTGACCGCCCGTCTTCCGCATGAAGTGTCCATTTGTATCAACCCCGTGCCCTGGGAACGCCCGTCCATACCAATACTTACTATCCTGACGGAAAACACCCTCCCGAAAGGCTGGAAAAGTTCAGCCAGTTGTCCTGGCGTCGTCATCTTATTCAGGTTGCCGACACGTATTTGCATATCAGAAGTTTGAATTATGGCGATTATATGTTCAAACTGGATGGTAGGAGGTCAACATGCAGATCCGGACCTATAAGGAAGCCATGTGAAAGGATATCTCTAAGATAAACAATTATACATCGCCATCCTAATATTAATTGGAGGGATATCCCATTTACCAAAATATTCGCTGTTAATTGCAAATAAAGGGCTACCTTTATCGGGCTATTTTGAGCCTTGCATCCAGTAACGGCAATTATCCTGCTCTGCACTATAGTCGTTTTTGCTTTTTGCCTTCCTCAAATTTATTTATCAATACTTAATTGTTACGGTATGAATCTGCATGTTTCTAACCTTGGTTTCGATGTTAAGGATGCTGACCTGAAAGGTCTTTTTGCCCCCTTTGGGGAAGTCACCTCCGCGAGGATCATCAACGACAAGGTCACAGGTCAGTCCAGGGGATTTGGTTTCGTCGAGATGAGCGATGAGAAGGCGGCCAGACAGGCGATGTCGGATCTAAACGATTCCAATGTCGACGGCCGCAGTATTAAAGTAGTGGAGGCAAGACCGAAAGAGGATAGGGGTTTTCGCGGCAATTCCGGCGGCGGGTTTAAGCGCGACCGTTGGTGATAACACTCAAGTAACCAAAAAATTATGGCGAGATCCAAAAGTACTTTCGATAAGCGGGAAAAAGAAAAGCAACGTCAGAAGGAGAAGCGCGAAAAGCGCGAGAAAATGGAAGAACGTCGGGCTAACCAGTCAAAGGGAAGGTCGCTGGACGAGATGTTAGCTTATATCGATGAAGATGGCAATATTACGTCCACCCCGCCGGACCCGGCAAAAATAAAGGTGATCAACGCCGAAGATATCCAGATTGGCGTTCCCCGGCGCAGTGAAAACGAAGATCCGGTCAAAGAAGGAAAAATTGACTATTTCAATGGAGATAAAGGCTTTGGCTTTATCGTTCAATCGGACGGCACAAAGGTCTTCTTTCATATCAATCAGGCTACCTATGCGGTTAGGGAAGGCGACGTCGTTAAATTTATGGTTGAACGGGGTCCAAAAGGCTGGAATGCGGTAGACGTTTCAAAAAAGCAATAGCTGTTCGCTCCACAACAGGTCGCTCTGACCCATATTCCGTATGAGGGCACCGTACGCTTTAGACGGCGCTTCCAGGATAAACTTCGTCCCGTTTGAATGCTTCAAAGGCGGCCCGGGCCTCTTGCAAAATATCGACCGGAAGGTCATTCATCTGCAGCCGCTCCCACGAAATCATCTCAGGCAGAAATCGTCCGAAGCTTTGATGATGGTTGCGAAGATAATCACGTTTTTCCGACGGCCATCGCGGCTGGCCCTTCTCGAAGAAAGCGATATATTTCGCTTCCACGTTTGCGAAATTCTGTTGTAGTAATTCGATGCCGGTTATTTTTGCGCTCATGTAGATTAGATTTTGCAGACGACAGGGTCTGTCATAGTCATTCCATTGAATCAATATAGATCTGAAGGGAGTTCCTGGACCGAGATGATATTCCCATCCAGGATCGTTTTGTCAAGCGATATGATCGCCTGTCTTGCCTGCTGCGGTATTGGCATGCGAACCTCTCCACTCTTCAACGACCTTCCGTTGAGGGAGTTCCTGTGGACCATCGCATAATCGACTGTCCCGAAAGGAACGAATAATTTTCTCAGCTGGTTGTCCGTGGCATTCAGGCCAATGTTCGAGATTCGGATGTTCATGGCAAAGTGGTATTGTATTGAATATGCTTCTTTACTTTGTAGCCGAAAGCCTGGTGAACTCATCGCCATTGAAAATCCTGGAAAGACTGATATCTCTTGATTGCCGGTAGGCGTCCAATCTGCTTGAGGCGACAAACCGCCAAAAATTCTTTTTCTTCAATTCCATGTAATCCGGCGCCTGGATGAATATTCCTTCGAGGGGATTCCTTTTTCTAAAAAAAACCGTCGACGAGCGACTTGAATCGAGGCGATTGCCATTCAGGTAGTATTCGATTTGTTCAGCGGTCATAATAACGGTTTTTGCTGTTTGTAAGAAAGGCCACCTTCATTCGCAAGCGGCGTTTAGCATCTTCCGGCAGATCAACGTTCAAATTGGAAACATACATGTTCATAATTAAGAATTTAAATTTGATGAGAGGGCAAAAAGTAGAGACTAACTAGCAGAGGGAGTGGCTGGATAATTAATATATACCGAATGCAGGCTCAGGTTCTTTTGCAAAGATATGCTTTTTGAGCTTATCCGGCCCGGATCACGTGCTCAATCTTCGCCGGGGCAGGAATACAGGTTATTTTATTAAATTACAATTCCTATGGCAGTCCGCGACGACGTCCCGCCGGTGCTCATTTGCGGCGCAGGGCCTACCGGCCTCGTGCTTGCCCTCTGGCTGGCCAGGCGACAAGTCCCTTTCCGCATCATCGACAAGGCCTCTCATTCCGGCACCGCCTCGCGCGCCCTGGTCGTCCAAGCTCGCACGCTCGAGTTATACCGCATGCTGGGCATCGACCACTCCGTTACGAGCCAGGCTCGCGATGTCGACCAACTCCGCCTTTGGGTCAAACAACGCCTTGTCGGCACAGTCTTCTTCGGCCGAGAATCGACCGGCATCAGCGCTTTTCCGAATTTCTATGTCTTTCCGCAAGATGAACACGAAGCGGCGCTCGAAAATGAATTGAATGGCCTCGCCGTGACCGTCGAACGCGAGACGGAATTGCTGGGCTTTGAAGAACAGGCAGATCGCGTCCTTGCAACTATGAAAGGCCCCGGCGGTGTAGCGAAGATCCCTTTTAGCTACCTCGTTGGGTGCGACGGCGCCCGCTCAAAAGTGCGGGAAACGATCGGCGCCGACTTCCCCGGAGGCACTTATGAACCGATTTACTATGTCGCCGATATCGTTGGATCAGGACCCGTGTTCAACGGCAACCTCAATGTCGCCCTCGACGACGCCGACTTTCTGGCCGTTTTCCCCATGCCGGGCAAAGACCGTGTTCGCCTTGTCGGAACGATCGACCGCCAGGGTTCTGACAAACAGTTTGAATGGAATGACGTAAGTAGCGACATCATCCGCCGCCTGGGGATCGAGACCCGAACCGTCAATTGGTTCAGCACCTACCGCGTTCACCATCGGGTGGCCTCCAGTTTCAGAAAAGGTCGCGCCTTTCTCTGTGGCGATGCAGCCCATGTTCATAGCCCGGTCGGCGGCCAGGGTATGAACACCGGCATCGGCGACGCCATAAATCTCGCCTGGAAACTCGACGCTGTCCTGCGCGGAAATCTCCCCCAGGAACTCCTTGACACGTACGCAGCCGAACGCATACCCTTCGCCAGAAGCCTTGTCAATACCACCGATCGCATATTTACCTTTATCAACAAGCGTAGCGGCTTCGCTACCGCCATTCGAACCCGGCTTGTGCCGCTCATCCTTCCCCGGTTATTCCATCGCGCCGCTTTCCGCCGCGCTGCCTTTCGGCTGGTCTCGCAGACACGTATCCACTATCGCAAAAGCGCCTTGAGCATCGGCGCAATCCGGCATATCCATGGCGGTGACCGTCTCCCCTGGCTCCGGGACCAGGACAACTATGCTCCCCTGACTACCCTCGACTGGCAATTGCACTGCTACGGCGCCGTTCCCGCCCCGCTCGCCACCTGGTGCAAAACCAACAACGTTCCGCTGCACGACTTCGCACCGACCCATCTTATCCCGGAAAATACCCTTTGCCTCATCCGCCCTGATGGCTATATTGGCTGGATCGGTCGCTCCTCTGATCAGCAGGACCTTGCCCGGTATGCCTCAAAATGGCGTCTGGTGACGACGAACCCGCCATAAGACCATCTATGCCATTGAGAAGAAATAAGGAGAAGACCTGAAATTGGCTTACATGAGAATGGATACCGGGTTATCTAAATCTATCTCCGCGTCAGGAAGACTATTTTTTGAGATCATACGCTTGTTTAAGCCAGTCCAATAATTCTTTGTCAACATCGTTGACGGATGTAAGTTTGATCGTATGGTGATACCGGTTTGACGAGGCTTGATCTACCTTTGAAACTCTTCTACCCGTCAGTTTATAGTTCAAATGAATTTCAAGGTTGATATAGTCTTTGCGGGTGTATACTCCCGCAAAACCAAATCTGTTTGCAAGGTGTATGCTGGTTTTTTTTGGTTCAATTTTGAGTGGCCCGAATTTTCGCAGTTCAAGTATCAGCCGGTGATATATCGCGCCTACTTCCGGCGCCTTGTCTTTAAGATGGTCGAGTTCATTGAATTCCATGAAGGGGCTTTAAGACACGAAATATACTAAAAAAACCAATCTGGTTCGAAGAAGGAAGTACAGGTAGGAACGGGCTAATTCGAACCTCAAAGATAAGCGCCAGCAATAACACCCCGTCGGGGAACCGGTTCGAACAACTATCTAAGTTTATAGGAAGTTTGGTATGTACAAGCGACGCTAACCGGGGCGGAATTCACGAGAAAGTGCGTAACTTGAACAGAGCAACGGTTGTTTTAATTTGCGTTTCCACTCATCAAAAATACAAGGAAAATGACAAAGCAGCGTCTAATTGCGATAGTTATGTTTTCGTTTTCTGTTACACTCCTTTTTTTTGCTTGGGTAAAACCAGGTATTCCCCCAAATAAATCCGATTCTGACCTGATATATCATCTTGCCTTTGCCAACTTCGGTCCAATAAATACGGATATTTTTATTGCCAATGCAGATGGCAGCAATGCAAGGCCATTTCTCCCTGACTCTGCACTTGATTATAACGCTTCATTTTCCAGCGATGGAAACTGGATCGTATTTACATCCGAACGAGGTGGTTCAGCGGATATTTTCCGTGCGCATCCGGATGGAACAGGGCTGGAACAATTAACCAATGATCCAGCATTTGATGACCAGGCAGCATTTTCACCCGATGGAAAAAAGATAGCGTTTGTCTCAAGTAGAAACGGGCAGGCAGATATTTATATTCTTGATATTGCTTCCAAAAAAATTACAAATATTACCAATGATCCCGCGGGGGATTTCCGCCCGGCATGGTCTCCCGATGGAAAGTGGATTGCCTTTTCCTCAGACCGTGAATCTACTAAACCCAAAGGGTTCGTGGGGTTCGAGACAGCCCACTCTACAGAGATCTTTATCATTCAGCCGAACGGAAAAGGGTTGCGGCGGATTACGCATAACCAGGCTTTTGCGGGCAGCCCTTCCTGGAGCCGGGATGGAAGCAAGATACTTATTTATGAAGCGGAAGTTGCAGAAGTGAATAAGATTACCGCCCCCGTTGATCTAAAAGGGAACACGCAAATTGCCATCATAGATTTGAAAACCACAAAAAGAACGGTTGTAACCTCAACCCCGGGAGAGAAATGGTCGCCTCATTGGGTTTCTACTGACCGGATTGCTTATTGCAGTGGCGGCTCCAACGGCGGTATTGAATTTTTGACCGGGCCAGCGGGTAAACGCGGTGAATTTCAAAGTCCGTCATGGTCTTTGGATGGAAGGAAGATGATTTTTCATCGTGAACAGAATTTTGAGAAACCTCCGTTTGAAAAATTGTATAGTCGGGATAAGCAATTTCAATTGATTCGCTCAGGTATATTCCCTTCCTTTTCCAGAGATGGGTCACAACTTATTTGTAATGACAAGACTGCCGGTATTATGGTTAATAAGATCATGCTGATGAATGCGAACGATGGCACTCACCGTTCTATATTGTTTGGCGATTCTGTAAAAAGCGCACTTGCGCCTGCTTACTCCCCAAAGGGAGATAAAATTGCGTTTGGATTTGGCCATTTCTTTCAAGCACACTCGGGGCCGGCAATTGCTGATATTGCTGTCGTTAACCGTGATGGAAGCGGCTTTAAAATCCTTACAGATGGCAAAGGCAATTATGGTTTTCCCTCCTGGTCGCCTGACGGCCGGAAAATTGTTTACCGTGCTTCAAGTGATCGTGTGAGAGGTCTTCTTATCGTTGACGTGGAAACAGGCAAAATCACAACCCTTACCAGGGATAGCCACGATAACTTTCCCGGTTGGTCGCCAAACGGCGACCTGATCGCCTTTACCAGTAAGAGGGAAAATAATTATGACATCTACACAATCAAACCTGATGGTACCGGTTTAAAAAGACTTACGACAGACCAGGCGAATGATGCTCACAGTGCGTGGTCGCCCGATGGTAAATGGATTGCTTTCGCGAGCGGGTCCGGTGGATTTAAAGACGAATCAGCATTACATCCCTTCAATCCACAACCATATGGCGAAATATGCGTAATGCGTGCGGATGGTTCGGATAAAAGGGTATTGACCGATAATCAATATGAGGAAGCAACCCCGGCCTGGATGCCATAACAGGTTGATCGCCGGAAATGGTGCTATTTTCTATTCCTTAACTCGTTCATCATGTCTGTTACCGGTATAGCAGCGATTTCTTTTAGTGAAAGCCCTTTGAGCCGGACGGCGCCTGTGAACGTTTTATTTGCAGATCGATTAAGTTCCTTCAATGTATTGATAATCAACAAATGGAGTTGTGCAACAGGACTACAGTCCTGCTTAAGCACTTCAGTTTGGTTGGTGAAGGGTGGAAGGCGCGAAGGATGGATTCCATTTGTTTACAAGCTACCAAGGTATTTTTGATGGGCCCTTGGCTCTTGGCTTACCAGGAACGAGTAGTTCTAATTCCTAGGGGAGTGCTACTAGCGGGAGATCTCAACAAACCGCCCGTAGGCTTTTACAAGCGTTTAAAGTTGTTTCGTACCGCGTAGGGGAGTCGAACCCCTCATTCCTCCGTGAAAGGGAGGCGTCTTAACCGATTGACCAACGCGGCGTTCAAACTCGACCGTTTTACCGGTTTTCGCGAAAGGAGTGCAAAGATAGCGGCGAATGAAAAACCGGCCAAATTTTTTACTTCCATTCCGACACACCGCAACCGGGACCGGTTGAAGAATCGCCTTCCTGCGCACCCGCGCGAGTGCGCCGTGCCCGGCGTATCCCCCTTTCATAACACAGAAATAACATATGATCTCCAAGCCGAATTCCGTCCCGTCAAGCCACTGGAAATAAAAAATTTACACGATCTTTTCAATTGATATCCAAAAATTTACAATGTGTTTAATATCTAAAATGGTAACTTCGGGCAATTTTTAAAAAATCAAACACAAAATCGTTATGAGCACAGTTAAAGTTGCTATCAATGGTTTCGGCCGGATCGGACGTTTGGCATACCGCCAGATTCACGGGATGGACGGAATCGATGTAGTGGCAATTAATGACTTGACCAGTCCCAAGGTACTGGCCCACCTGCTGAAATACGACAGCGCTCAGGGCCGCTTCGACCAGGACGTAAAAGCTACAGAAAACTCTATCGTCGTAAACGGTAAAGAAGTAAAAATATACGCACAGAAGAACCCCGCCGACATTCCGTGGAAACAACACGAGGTAGACGTCGTCCTCGAGTGCACAGGCTTTTTCACCGATAAGGAGAAAGCCGAGGCTCACCTCAAGGCAGGCGCCAAACGAGTCGTCATCTCCGCACCTGCCACCGGCGACCTGAAGACGATCGTCTTCAACGTAAACCACAATATCCTCGACGGCAGTGAAACAATCATTTCCTGCGCATCCTGTACCACCAACTGCCTTGCCCCGATGGCCCAGGTCCTCGATGACAAATTCGGGATCGTGACCGGCCTGATGACGACCATCCACGCCTATACCAACGACCAGAATACCCAGGATGCCCCCCATCCGAAAGGCGACCTCCGTCGCGCCCGCGCAGCAGCCGCCAACATCGTGCCCAACAGCACCGGCGCCGCCAAAGCTATCGGCCTTGTTCTACCCAAGTTAAAGGGAAAACTCGACGGCGGCGCTCAACGCGTTCCCACCATCACCGGCTCGCTCACCGAACTGGTAACGGTACTCAACAAAAAAGTCACCCTTGAAGAGGTCAACGCTGCCATGAAAGCCGCCACTAACGAGAGCTTTGGCTATACAGAAGACGAAATTGTCAGCACCGATGTCATCGGTATCACCTACGGTTCACTATATGACGCCACTCAAACCCGCGTCATTGCCAACGGCGACACCCAGCTTGTCAAAACCGTGAGCTGGTACGACAACGAAATGAGCTATGTCAGCCAGTTGGTCCGTAGCCTTCACTACTTCGCCAAACTGATCTCTAAATAAGATTCCCACCGCTACCCGGTCTGTCTCTGACAGACCGGGCTTTTTTTATTACCTTACACGACTATGAGCCAATTCAGCCTGCACAATTTCGCAAATGAAAGAGCCCTCGTCCGCGTAGATTTCAACGTCCCGCTCGACGACAAATACAATATTACCGACGACACCCGTATCCGCGCCGCCATCCCTACGATAAAGAAAATCCTTACCGACGGTGGCAAAGCGATCCTCATGAGCCACCTCGGCCGCCCGAAAGACGGTCCCACGGAAAAGTATTCGCTCAATCACCTCGTTCCCCATCTGCGGAAGCTGCTGAGGACTCCGATCATCTTTGCAGAAGACTGCATCGGCTCCCCCGCTGAAAAGGCCATTGCAAAGGCCCAGCCGGGCCAGGTCGTGCTGCTGGAAAACCTGCGATTCTATAAAGAAGAGGAAAAAGGCGACAAGGCATTCGCCGAAAAGCTGGCGAAACTCGGTGACGTCTATGTCAACGATGCGTTCGGCACCGCCCACCGGGCGCACGCCTCCACCGCGGTCATTGCCCAGTTCTTCCCGAAAGACAAACGGATGTTCGGCCTTCTCATGGAAAGCGAAGTCGCCAGCGCCGAACGCGTCCTCCACCAGTCGCAAAAGCCGTTCACCGCCATCATCGGCGGCGCCAAAGTCTCCGACAAGATATTGATCATTGAAAACCTCCTTGACAGAGCCACCGACATCATCATCGGCGGCGGGATGGCCTATACGTTCTGCAAGGCGACCGGTGGAAAGATCGGCAACTCCCTCTGCGAAGAAGACCGTCTCGACACCGCCAGGGAACTGCTTTCCAAAGCCGAAGCAAACGGCGTCCGCATCCACTTGCCTTCCGATTCCATCATCGCGGACAAGTTCGACGCGAATGCCAACGACTCAACCGCACCGAGCAACAATATCCCCGACGGCTGGATGGGCCTCGACATCGGCATCAACGCATGCGAACAATTCACGAACGTCATTCATCATTCAAAGACGATCCTCTGGAACGGCCCGATGGGGGTATTTGAAATGGCGAAGTTCGCACACGGTACCCGGGGTATCGCAAAAGCTGTCGCCGAAGCTACACAAAACGGCGCTTTCTCCCTCGTCGGTGGCGGCGACTCCGTTGCGGCGGTCAACCAATTTGGTTATGCCGACAAGGTGAGCTATGTTTCCACGGGCGGCGGCGCCCTGCTTGAATATTTCGAAGGGAAAGAGCTGCCCGGCATCGCCGCGATCAAGGCCTAAGCCGCGATCAGGTATCGAACCGAGTTTAATGCCTAAACCATCATAGTATGAAACGACTGCTTCTTATCCTTAGCCGTCTCGGCCTGGATTCACTGCCTGCCATCACCCTGGCAGCCCTCCTCCTTCCCGCCGCCGCCAAAGCCCAAAAGCACCATCCGGCAGAGGCCGCCGAATTCTCGGGCCTCGATACCGCCTTCGCCCGCATCCTCAAGGATTGGCACGCTGCCGGGTTCGCAGTCGCCGTCGTGGACAAGGACTCGGTGATTTATGCCAAAGGCTTCGGTTACAAGGATTGGGAGCGTAAAGCACCTGTCACCCCTCACACGCTTTTTGCGATCGGCTCCTGCACAAAAGCATTCACCGCTTCCCTCATCGGTATGCTCGAGCGCGATGGCAAACTGGACATCGATAAGCCCGTCCGCGACTATTTGCCGTCGCTCAAGTTCCACGATCCGCAAATGAACGAAATGATCACCTTGAGAGACATGATGTGTCATCGCACCGGGTTGCCCCGGCACGACCTGTCCTGGTACTTGTTCGGCAACAGCACCCGTGACTCAATGATCCTTAAGATCCAATACATGGTGCCTACCGCGGGCATCCGCGAACGGTGGCAATACAATAATTTCATGTTTGCGGCGCAAGGCGTGGTTGCTGAACACCTGATGGGAAAGCCGTGGGAAGCAGACGTGAATGACCGGATATTCCAACCTCTAGGCATGACCGAATCCGACTTCTCTGTCGCAGACCTCGCAAAAGCCCCCGATGCCGCACTGGGCTACGGGCTGAAACACGATACCGTCGTAAAAAAGCTGGACTACTACGTGATCGGCGCAATGGGTCCCGCCGGCGCAATTAACAGCAATGTCCTCGACATGTCTCAATGGTTGAAGACCTGGATCCATGGCGGGAAATTCCACGGCAAGGAGATCTTCCCCGCCAACTACGCGACCCAGGCTATTACCGCGCAAATGGCTATCGGGGGCGGGCTGCCGACAAAAGAAGCTCCGGATGTCTTCTTCTCGAGCTATGGCTTTGGCTGGATGCTCTCCTCCTATCGCGGCCACTATCGTGTCGAACACGGGGGTAACATCGACGGGTTCTCCGCAAGCACCTGCTTCTTTCCCAGCGACAGCGTGGGGATTGTAGTTCTTTGTAACCAGAACGGTTCCGCGGTACCGGGAGCGGTTCGTAACCTGATCGCCGACCGCGTTCTGCACCTTCCGTACAAAGACTGGGAGACCTATCTGAAAGGAGCAGCCGATAAGGCAAAAGCCGACGTGAAAAAGGCAAAGGCATCCCATGAGACCGAGCATATCGCCAACGCTCCCGCAACCCACAGCCTCAATGATTATACCGGTACTTACTCCAACCCCGGGTATGGAAATTTCGAGATAAACCTTAGCGGGGATTCCCTGTTTGCTGCTTTCCCGCTTCATACCTGGTGGCTCCGCCATGACTACTTCGACATCTTTGAGCCCTTCGATAAGGATCCAAAAGACGGCATCGATACCAGCGAATCGGATGGGGAAAACCTGCGTCTCCAGTTCGAAATGGATGCTGCCGGCACGATCACCAGCGTCGCCGTCAACCTCGAAGCAGCGCTCGACAAGCCGATCGTCTTCAGCCGCGCGCCAAAGACAACCAGCATCACTACCGCACAATTGCAGCAATACGTGGGTGAGTATGCGTTCACCGAGACCGTCATCGCAAAAACATATCTTAAAGGGGACAAGTTATACCTCTTTGTGCCGGGCCAACCTGAATACGAACTGGCCTACACCGGCAGCAACAGCTTTTCTATAAAGGGTCTGACCGGCTTCACGATTCGATTCGACACCGACCAGAAAGGCAACATCGTTAGCATGACGTCCATCCAGCCAAACGGTAAATTCTCGGCTAAGAAGAAGTCCTGACAACGATTTTCCCAAACTGGCGCGCCTCCTCCATCCATCGAAAGGCCTGCTCTCCGTCGCGGAGCGGAAATACCCGGTCGACGACCGGTCGTATCCGATGCCGGCCTACAAATTCCATCATCTCTGCGAAATCCGCGGGACTGCCCATGGTCGACCCGAGCACGTTGAGCTGCTTCCAGAAAATTCTCCTGGCCACCACCTGTCCGGGATTTCCGTTGGTAGCTCCATATAGCACGATCCGTCCTCCCGGCATCGCCAGGTCGAAAAGGTCGTTCAGCCCATCCCCGGCCGTTCCATCGATGATGACGTCAAACGCTCCCGCCAGCGACTTGAGCCCGGCAACCCACTCCGTTTCCCGATAGTTCACACCTCCCGTCGCTCCCATCGCCATCGCCTTATCCAGCTTTTCCCCGCTTCCCGAAGTCACCACTACCTCCGCACCGGCCGCCACGGCAAACTGCAACGTCGACAACGCCACGCCGCCCCCTATACCGGTGATCAGCACTTTTTCGCCGGCCCGGACCTGCGCGCGCTTCACCAGCGCCCGATAGGCCGTCAGTCCGGCCAACGGCAACGCCGCTGCCTCCTCGAACGTAAGGTGCCCCGGCTTCTCCACCAGGTTGACAACCGGCACCTTCACAAACTCCGCCAGGGTTCCGTTATCCGGAAGTCCCAAAATGCGGAACGAACCGGGGTCCTGATAGGCCTCCGACACGCCCCATTCCAACGCCGGATTGATGATGACTTTCCTGCCCTCCCAATCCACCGCATCAGGCGATTCGACAACAATTCCCGATCCATCCGAACCCGGCACGATCGGATATTTCAGCCCCGCATACTGCCCTTTCCGGATCCACAAATCCCGGTGATTCAGCGCAGCCGCTTCCACCCGCACGACTGCTTCCCCCGGGCCCGCCGCGGGCGTCGGCATCTCCTCCAATTCGACCGCCCGATGGTTGCCTTTTAAGACCAGTGCTTTCATATCTCGTTAACCTCCGTACACCAAAAGTATCGAAACCGCACAACCCCGGCAAAACACAACCGCCCAATTCCCTGATGGCCATTCGGTTAAAATTCTGGCACGACCCTCGCGGGGAAAACTGTCATGTTCAGCAACCATCTCACCACGACCATCCGCAGTTGGCGCAAAAGCCCTGCTCACAGCATCCTCAACATCACCGGTCTGGCCCTCGGTATCGCCTGTGCAACACTTATCCTGCTTTGGGTTGAAGACGAATTAAACTGGGACCACCAGGTTCCTGACCGCACCCGAATCTACCTGGTCAGGATGAATATGCCCTATCAGGGTCAGATAAATAGTTGGGATAAGGTAACCGGAAGGCTCGGCCCGGCGGCTGAAAAAGAAATCACCGGTATCCAGCATATGTTTCGTTATTCCGATGGCGAGCATCGGCTATTTTCTGTTGGCAATACGGTAATCTATGAGGATGGAACCTTTGCCGACTCCGGCTATTTCGACATCACAAAAATTCCCTTCCTGAAAGGTTCACCGGTAGGCTGCCTGCGCAGCCCTCATTCGATCGTCATCACCGCTTCGATGGCAAAAAAATACTTCGGTAACGAAGACCCGATGGGTAAGGCAATGCTTATGGACAATAAGACAAACTACACCGTCACCGGTGTCGTCCCCGATTTTCCACACAATTATTCGCTTGGCTTTCACTGGCTGACATCTTTTGATGACTACCTCGTCGAACAACCCTGGCTTACCAAATGGTTCAATTGGGGTCGTCCGCTCGTCATTCAACTTGAACCGGGCGCGAACCCCAACCGGGTGGCATCCCGGTTAACCGCCCTGCTTCAACCAAAGAATAAGGAATATGCGCACATCGAGATGCTGCTCTGGCCGATGAAGGACTGGCATCTCTATAGCAACTTCACAAACGGGAAGCCCGACGGCGGCCAGATCAAGTTTGTAAAACTCTTCTTACTTATTGCCTCTATCATTCTTTTGATCGCCTGTATCAATTTTATGAACCTGGCCACGGCGCGCGCGGGCCAACGCGCGCGCGAAGTCGCCGTCCGCAAAACCCTCGGCGCCCTGCGGCAATCCCTTGTGAGCCGCTTCATCGGCGAAGCGCTCCTGCTTTCTTTCCTGTCTGTGGCGTTTGCAATACTTCTGGTATACCTTGCCCTTCCGGCATTCAACACACTGGTAAATAAAGAGCTCACTTTCAACCCGCTCCAGCCCCTCCATTTGTCAGCCCTCCTTGGCATCGGAGTCTTTTGCGGGGTGCTTTCCGGGAGTTATCCCGCCTTCTATCTTTCCGCGTTCAACCCCGTTGCGGTTCTAAAGGGGTTAAAGGTCAGCGCGAAGGGCAGCGCAGGATTCGTCCGCAAGACCCTTGTCACCACGCAATTCGTCGCCTCCGACATTCTCATTATTTGCACGATCATCATTTACCAGCAGATCCAACATATAAAGAACCGCGATCTGGGTATCGACAGACATAACCTCGCCTATGTAGACATTCAGGGGAATATGGGCGAACACTATGAGGCGATCCGCAACGAACTGCTGAGGACGGGCGTACTGGACAATGTTGCCATTAGTTTTAGTCCGCCGCTTAACTTGTGGAGCGGAACCGATAACAGTCACTTCCAATGGGAAGGCGACGACATCAGTACAAAGCAATTTATAAATCAGGAAGAAATCTCCCCGGGCTACATAGCCACTTTCGGAATGAAAATAAAGGAGGGCCGCGACTTTTATCCAAACGCCATCGTCGACACGCAATCGGTTCTCATCAACGAAAGTCTCGCGCAGATTATGGGGAAAGCAGGAAAAGTCGGCAGCCAGGTCATACCCGACGTCGGCATGCGCCCGATGACCATCGTGGGGATCGTCCGGAATTTTGTCTATATGGATATGTACGCAACACCCGCCCCGGCGGTGTTCTATTGCAACCCGAATAACTATGCAACTTGTTACAGTCTGGACCTGCGCCTGAAGGCCGGGGTCAATACCTCGGCTGCCGTAGACAAAATATCCGCGGTGATAAAGGCCGCCAATCCCGGCTACCCGGTCGAAGTAAAATTCGTCGACACCGAATTCCAGCATCGCTTTGACAGTGAGACCCGGATCGGTGAATTGTCCGGCCTATTTGCCATACTCGCGATTGTAATCTCCTGTCTTGGCCTCTTCGGCCTCGCCGCCTATACCGCCGAGCAACGAACAAAGGAATTGGGGATTCGTAAAGTCCTCGGTGCCTCTGTCTCCGGTCTGGCCGGTCTGTTGTCCCGCGAATTCCTCCAGCTCGTCGGCCTATCCTGCCTTATTGCCTTTCCACTTTCCTGGTGGGCTATGACCGACTGGCTTTCCGCCTACGCGTACCGCACACCCATCCACTGGTGGGTCTTCGCCGTCGCCGGCTTTGGGGCGCTCCTCATTGCTCTGTGCACCGTCATCGCCCAGGCCTTAAAAGCGGCCCTTGCAAACCCCGTTAAAACACTGCGATCGGAATAAACCCTAATGCTAATATTGAAACACCTTCTCGCCGGCCATCACTTCCTGTGTCGTCTCATCAAAAGTGACCCGCTCCCCGGTCCTGTACGCCGCATTTGCCATGATCACCGCGATGGCATGCCGGTAGCCTGCCTCGATCGGCGCGTTGGGTTGCTTCCGGCTTCGCACACACTCCATCCAATTGCGGATATGCGCCGTCGTTAACGGATCGCTGCCGGTGCTGGCATCCGTCGACACCTTCCCATCCGCCGCCTTCAAAGACATCTGTGGCAATAAATTGGCATTCATACCCATCGCACTCGCATAATCCTGCGTCAACCCTCCCGTCGGCGTGATCAGATTTGTGTCGAGGTTCATCATACCGCCATTGGAGTAATAGATCTCCTTGGTCCCTCCGTCCGAATTCGTCTGCCGTGATGTAAATACGACCTGGAACCCGGTGGAATGATCCTCGAGCGGCCCATAGTCAAATACGACCGTCAGGGTATCCGCATTCTTCCGGCCATCCTTCCACGCATAGATCCCGCCATTGGCTGACGCCGACCGGGGGTGGGGGAGACCCGAAAACCAATGCACCGTGTCTATCTGATGGCTCATCCACTGCCCCGGCAACCCGGACGAATAAGGCCAGAACAACCGGAATTCCAGATATTTTCGGGGATCGAACGCCTCAAACGGCCGGTTGAGCAAATACCGCTTCCAGTCCGTGTCCTCCTCCTTCAGTAGCGGCACCAGCGCCGGACGCCGCCAACGCCCCGGCTGATTTACATTCCACGTCAGCTCCACCATTAGGACGGGACCAAACTTCCCCGACTGGATAAAATCTGCCGCGGCCATATAATTCGCTCCGCTCCGCCGCTGAGAACCGATCTGCACGATCTTTCCCGATTCTTTCACCGCCTTTAACACCGCGCGGTTGTCCGCCATTGTCTCCGCCAACGGTTTTTCCGTATACGTATCCCGGCCGGCCTTCACCGCTTCCACTGTATGCAACGCATGCTGAAAGTCCGCCGTGCTGATCATCACCGCATCCACGGCCTTGATGTTGTATAGTTCATCGTTGTTGATACACGCCTGGACATCATGCCCGAATTTTCCCGCCAGAAAGGCTTTTCCTTCCTCCCGCCTCTTCTTCCAGATATCCGAAACAGCAATAATGTCGAAATTCATTTCCTTGCGGGATTTCAAAAAGGCGGGAATATGATCGTTCCGGTGCCGGTCCGAGAACCCTACCACACCCACGCTCACCCGATCATTGGCGCCGATGATCCGGCGATAGCTGCCGGCGCTTACGCCGAGCGTTCCCATATAAGTGGCTGCTCCGGCCATCGTGCCCTGCCGGATAAATTCTCTACGCGTAGTTGTCATGTTGAATGTTTTTGTCCGAACTAAATGTACTAAATTCACTCAAATGCTTCTCATATGAAGACATCCCGCTATATCTTTGCCACGGCCGTCTTCACGATTGCCGTTTCCTTATTCACTTCCGCGCAATCCCAGCCTCTTTCCATGCAAATCGTCACGGACTTACCCCACCACACGGTTGTCATCACCGCCGGCGGCATCCCGTTCACCACCTTCCTCTACCCCGACACGCTGGAAAAGCCTGTTCTTTATCCCATCTACGCCCCCGACGGCCAACTCGTCACGCGTGGTTTCCCGCTGCAACCCCGCACCGGCGATCCCACCGACCACCCTCACCATATCGGTCTTTGGTTTAACTATGAGAACGTAAATGGTCTCGACTTTTGGAATAACTCTTATGCGATCCCGGCTGATAAGAAAGGCAAATACGGCTGGGTCCGGACCGACTCCGTCAGCGCCCGCTCCGATAATCCAAACGAAGCTACGCTCAATTACGCCGCCCGCTGGACCGATCAACAAAAGACTACCCTCCTTATCGAACACACAACATATCGTTTTGCCGCCACCGCGCACCAACGGATCATCGACCGCCTTACTACTTTGACCGCCCAAACCGATGTACATTTCCCCGACGCCAAGGACGGACTGCTCGGCCTGCGTGTCACAAAAGAATTGCAGATCCCCACGAGTATCCCGGGCGAATTTTATGACGTCAACGGCAAATCAACAAAGGTCGCCGGGGGCAATACGCCCGATATCAACGGTAATTACCTGACGTCAGCCGGGAAGACCGGCGACAGCGCCTGGGGCACCCGCGGCAGCTGGTGCATGATGTATGGGAAGAAAGGCGCCGATACCTTAAGCGTCGTGATCATCGACCACCCGGGCAACCCCGGGTATCCAACCTACTGGCACGCCCGCGGCTACGGCCTGTTTGCGGCTAACCCGCTGGGCCAGAAGATTTTCAGTCAGGGGCGCGAGAACCTCGACTTCTGGTTGAAAAAAGGGAGCTCCGTCACCTTTCGCTACCGAATCGTGGTCACCGCTGACCGGCGCCGGTTGTCCACCGACGATATCCGACAGCTTGCCGATGATTTTGCCCGGCTGAAGTAATCCAACCCGCTGCCCGCCTATTTATTAACCGCGTCAACCCCAAAATCGCTAAATTTGAACTCCTTAACGTTAAAAAACTATTGACATGAACACTAGAAACCTAACCCTCATAATCATCCTGGCCGCTATCCTTATCCTTGGAGGATGCGCCTGCGGAAAGTACAATGGGATGGTTACCGCCGATACGTTTGTAAAGAACAAATGGGGCGATGTCGAAACACAATATCAGCGTCGTACCGACCTATATAATAGCGTCATTAAGGTCATCGAAGGCTCTGCCAATTTCGAGAAGTCGACGTTAAAAGATGTTATCGCAGCCCGCGCGAATGCCACCGCGGTCCACGTCAATCTCAACGACTCCGCGTCCCTCGGACAGTATCAGCGGGCCCAGGCACAGCTCTCAGGGTCTTTCAGTCGCCTGATGGCGGTCGCCGAAGCCTACCCTGATCTCAAGACCACCCAGCAATTCGCCGACTTCCAGACCAATATTGCCGGTACGGAAAACCGCATCAATGTGGCTCGCCGGGATTTCAACGCGGCCGTCAATGATTACAATCTCAAGGTGCGAACGTTCCCGAATAACATCTTTGCCGGGATATTCAACTTCCACGAGAAGCCGTTTTACCAGGCGAACCCGGGTAGTGAGAATGCCCCCGACATCCAGTTCAATATTAAATAAGATCGATGGCCATACTTACTCGTAAACCGTTGTTCAATGACGCACAACAGCAGCAGATCGTAGCGGCCATTCAGGCCGCCGAGCAACGTACCAGCGGCGAGATCCGGGTATACGTCGAGAATCGGTGTCGTTACGTCAATCCCATCTATCGCGCCGCCGAGATCTTTGCCGGACTCAACATGGAGAAGACAGCCGCACGCAATGGCGTGCTGGTCTATGTCGCCCTCAAAGACCGTCAGATGGCCCTCTTCGGCGACGAAGGGATCAACCGCAAGGTTGGCGCGGCCTTCTGGAACGAGCAGGTCAGAAACATCCTCAGCCATTTCAACCGGGCCGACTATGCGGGCGGGATTGCCAGGGTGGTCACGGAAATCGGCGCTGCACTTCATGAGCATTTCCCATATGACAAAGGCACAGATAAGAATGAACTGCCGGACGACATTGTTTTCGGCCGGTAAATAACTATAGCAATGCAAAAGTTCGCAGCGTTACTCCTGGCATCTTCCCTTCTGATAACAACCCTGGCGACCCGCGCCCAGGACATACCCCCAAGGCCGAATCCCCCAACCCGGGTCAATGACCTCGCGCATGTCATGACCCCGGACCAGATTGACGCGTTGGAAAGAAAATTGGTTGCATACAACGACAGCACTACGTCCGATATCGTTGTGGTCACCGTGCCAGATATAGGTAATTCCACTGTCGACGATTACGCGCTACAGATTCTGCGTACCTGGGGCGTCGGCGACAAGAAAAACAACAATGGCATCGTCATCCTCGCCGATATCAAAGACCGGAAGGTGGCTATCCAGGTCGGCTACGGACTCGAAGGCGCCATTCCCGATGTCACGGCAAAATCGATCATCGAAAACGAGATCGTTCCCAATTTCCGAGAAGGCGGCACGGACAATTATTATCGCGGTTTCGATCAGGCCGCTGACGCGCTGATCAAAGCGGCAGCCGGCGAATACAAAGCCCCCGAAGGCTACGCCCAGGGCCGCCACCGGGTCCACGGGACCGGCAACGGTATAGGCGCTGTTCTCGTCATCCTGATCGTCATTATTGTGATCATCGCGCGGCGAGGCGGCGGAGGCAGGGGCGGCGGCGGATACTACGGCGGTGGCGGCTGGCTACCCTTCCTGTTCGGCACGATGGTAGGCCGGGGACTCGGCGGCGGTGGAGGCGGTGGCTGGGGCGGCGGAGGCGGCGGCTGGAGTGGTGGCGGTGGCTTTGGCGGCGGCAGCGGTGGAGGTGGCGGCGCGAGCGGAAGTTGGTAACCCCAATCGTTTTCCAGCTAAAATAGTAAGGCCCCGGATACCCGGGGCCTCTTTCTTATTCAACCGAATTATGTTTCACTTCTTCTCCGCTGCCAGTGCAGCCTTGATGTAATCCGCCTGATCCTGCAATCCCGACGCAGCCTTCTTTTTTGCAAGCGAATTCAGCGCTCCGTCAAAGTAGGGATCGGTTTGGCCGCGATAAGCCGACGGGATCGCCTGCTTGAATTTGATCACCACATCAATACCATGTTTCAGGCGGTCCGTACTCTTCACCTTATCCAGCAGGCTGATATACGGCCGCAGGAATTCAAATTTCGATTCGGTAACCGGCATCTTGTCGAAATAATCCGTGATCACATCGAAATCGCCTTCGTCGCCGGATTTGATCAGCACAAGGGAAATGGCCGCTGACAACTCGCCTTTCGCCGGAGCCTTCTGCAGTTGCCTGGCAATTTTCAGCGCATTGACGCTGTCGACTTCCAGCAAGGCTTCCAGGGCATTCCCCGCCACTGAATAGGAAGAATCATTTGTGGATTTGGTGAAGAGTGAGACATACTCCGGTTTCCTGTAGTGGCTTCCCAGCTGGCTGATCGCCGACGCCTTTACTACCCGGCTGGGATCGTGCATGGCCATGTCCGCTATCAACGGCTCGAAAGCGGCGGTAACGGCATCCCGCTCGAAATCCAACTTCGACAGGGTAAAATTCCTGAGCCGGTAGTATCGGTCTTTCAATCCGGCCTTCATCAGTTCGATCGCCTTTGGATCGTCCTGGTGCTTCGAACAATAATCGATGGCTTCCCGGCGATCCAGATAAAGACCCGCATACTTGAACTGGTTGACAAAATTGTCAAGTGTCTTATTGTCCGTCTTTTCGCAAAGCAGTATTTTGTCCCCGTCTACATTCACGAGATCCGGATGGGTGGTGTAAGAAAATGTGAAGGTGTCGGTCTTGTTCTCGATCCATACATGGTGACGTTGTTTTGAGGCGCCGTTATAAACGTCGATCGCAATCGGTAACCGGAATACCTTTCCTCCTTCCTGGGTCTGGTTGACGATTACCCGGACCTTGCCCGCCGCATCGTCATATGCGTAGTCGATAGTCAGTTTCGGATGTCCGGCGCCGTAATACCATTGATTCCAGAACCAATTGAGGTCTTCGCCGGTAACCTCCTCAAAGGCCAGCCGTAGCTCCTGCGCTTCCGCAGACTTGAACTTGTACGTATTCAGGTAGAGATTCAGCGATTTCCAGAATGCGCTGTCCCCGACATAGTTCCGCAGCATATTCAGGATTCGGCCACCCTTCGGATAACTTACCTGGTCAAAAACATCTTCTTTATCGGCATAATAGAAACGCACCAGGTTTTTTTCGGCATTTTCCGGTTGCTGCAGATAGCTTTGGATCCCGGAATAATTTACCGCATCGCCTGCATCCTTACCGTATTTGTATTCATTCCAGATGGTTTCGCTGAAATCGGCAAAGGATTCGTTGAGGGTGATGTTGCTCCAGCTTTCACAGGTCACGAGGTCGCCGAACCAATGATGGAAAAGCTCATGGGCGATCACATCCTCCCATTGATTGCCGTCCGTCAGCTCGCGGGCATCCTGCTGCGCCTGCTCTCCATGAAGAGTGCAGGTCGTGTTTTCCATGGCACCGCTCACATAGTCGCGGCCGACGATCTGGTCATATTTTGGCCACGGGTAGTCGACACCGGTAAGCCGGCTGTACAAGGCGATCATTTCCGGCGTGTGCCCGAAGATCCGCCGGGCTACCGGGGCGTACTCTTTTTCTACATAATAGGCTACTTCCTTTCCCTTATAGGAATCTTTGACGATCGAATACTCCCCTACACCCATAAAGAACAAGTAAGGCGCATTCGGCAGGTCCAGCTTCCAATGATCCGTCCGCGTCCCGTCACCGTTATTTTTTTGGTCAACGAGGAGGCCGTTCGAAAGTGTGACATACCTGGATGGTACGGTCATCGTGATCTCTTCCGTGCATTTCTGGTTCGGCTTATCGATCGTCGGGAACCAAACAGAATTTGACTCCGTTTCCCCCTGCGTCCAGATCTCTGTTGGTTTGCCTTTCTCCTCGCCCCTGGGGTTGATAAAATAAAGCCCCCTCGCATCGGTGATCGCCGCGCTTCCCCTGTGGATCTTCAGCTCGTTTGGCTTAGCTGTATAGTCAATAAATAAGGTATATCGTTCTGTGCGCTCATACTTGCGATCCAGGTGTATCCGCAGCGTCAAGCCGTCGTAATCGAATTTCAGTGGGACGCCCTTGCCCTCCTTTACTATTTCAATTTTATGGATATCCATACCCTTCGCGTCGAGGTCCAGGGTGTCCGTCGGATAAAAGTGCGGCTTCAGAGTCACCCATTCTTTCCCATACATATAGCTCTTGTCAAAGTCAAATTTGACATCCAGTTTTGTGCTGATCAGGTCATCGAATTTAGTGGCGGTAGCACGATAGACTTTCTTCCACGAGTCATCCCCGGGCTGCCGGGCCTCCTGCGCACGAGCATACGAAGCGAGCAATATCGAGGCCGACATAAGAAAGAAGAATCTGCAGTTCTTTGCAATCATATTATTTATTTTCAGGCGGTAAAGATAATTGTTGACCTGATTTATCCAACTACCGTCCGGCATTTTAACCGATTCTCCCCAATTCCCTTTTGGCACATCCCCAATAAGTATGGTAATTAATCAATAAATGTATCCGGCGCGCAATCTGATTAATATCGTTTTTCCATACCTTGCAGAAGAATAACTCGGATCCAATGTCAAAACTCGCTTTGGTTATTGTGATGATGTTGATGGCGGGCAGGAACAACGCGCAAAATGACCCGGCTTCCAACAACGAACCCCAGCCCTGCTATTTTGTGTTGATACAATCTGACAATGGACAGCCATTTTATGTGCGCGTCAACAATCGAATTTATAGCTCTTCATCGGCAGGCCATCTTATCCTGTCCCAATTAAAAGACAGCATTTATCCAATCGCTATTGGCTTCCCCGGGCAACCGGCCACGGAGCGTCGATATTTATTGAATGTGCGGCAAAGGGATTGGGTGCTTTACCTCGCCCGTCAGGGCAAAACCTGGGGGCTCTATGACAAGCAGGAACAGGAGTTGCCATCCGCAGTCGATACGGCGGCCATTGGCCGGCCTCCCCTGTCCGGTGTGAAAAAGGATGATCCTTTCTCGCAAATGATGTCGGCCATCGTGCAGGATACCGCCGTCATGTATAATACGTATGCCTCGACTTCCACCGACACCCTCCGGTCCGCCGCCGAATCGCGGGGCACCTCCCCATCCGCCGCCGAATCGCGGGGCACCCCCCCATCCGCCAACATATCACCGGATACGTCCACTGCAATTCTCGCTTCTTCCCGGGTCACCAACCCCGCCTTCTCGGGAACAGCCCTCCCTTCCGGAGCAGCCAGCTCTTCAGCAACCCCCGCTTTCGGAGGAGCCCCTTCTTCCCCGACAGGTGTCGTCAAACTCGTTGAACGCCGTTCAGCCAACTCACTCACGCTGGTCTATATGGATCATGCCGCCGATAAGGGCAGCGACACCATCGATGTCCTTATTCCCGTCAAAGAAGACCCTTCGCCGCTCCTCAAACCGGAAACCGACACGCTCCAATCGACCGCCCCTTTCATCGGATGGAATTCCGAACGCGATTCCGCCACGGGGGAAGCAATGACGCCGCACAAAACGCGACTTCCCTTTGTCAATTCCGACTGCCATGCCTTTGCGACGGAATACGACGTTGACAAACTCCGGGTACGCATGCTCGACGCCGCCAAAGACGACGATCGGATTCAGACTGCTTACAAAACATTCAAAACCAAATGCTTTACAACGAGGCAAATCCGGGCACTAAGCGAAGTGTTCGCGACCGACGCGGCTAGATTCAAGTTCCTGGAGACCGCTTACCCCTTTGTTTCGGACGACCATTTCGTTGATTTGGGCAACCTTTTTTCGGAGCCCGTATACATTGATAAGTTCCGATCCATGACAAGCCCGCATTGAATCCCAAACGCTTCGAACGCTCATAAAATCCTGGAACCCTCAAAAAGCCCCCGACCCTCAGCAAATCCTGGATATTTTAAACGCACCAACCCCATCCAATGCCCCGATATTTTTTAGATCTGGCTTATAAGGGAAACAATTACAGCGGTTTTCAGATCCAAAAGAACGCCAACTCCGTCCAGCAGGAAGTCGAGCAGGCGCTCGCAACGTTCTTTCGGGAGCGGATTACTTTGACGGGCAGCTCTCGTACAGATGGGGGCGTCCATGCGTTACAGAACTTTTTTCACTTTGATTATGACGGGGTTATAGAAAAGCAAGTTATTTACAACCTCAATGCTATCCTTCCACCCGACATTAGCATCCAGGCCGCGATAGTTGTACCTCCGGATGCCCATTGCCGGTTCGACGCCATTAGCCGCGAATACCGGTATTATATATATCGCAAAAAGAACCCGTTCCTGAGGGACCGGGCCCATTTTTTCCCCTATTCCCTCGACCGGGAAAGACTCAACGCCGCCGCGGCCGTCATCCCGCAGTTCCGCGAATTCGCCGCCTTTGCCAAACGGAATTCTCAGGCGAAAACCTTTGATTGCACGATCATGGAAAGCACGTGGCTGGAGGAGAACGGCTGCCTCGTATACCGGGTGATCGCAAACCGGTTCCTGCGGGGCATGGTGCGGGGATTAGTCGGCACAATGCTCCAGGTGGGGCGACAGAAGCTCAGCGTTGACGAGTTTGCCGCCATTCTGCTAAAGACCGACAATCAACAGGCTGATTTTTCTGTTCCCGGGCATGGATTATTTCTAATTCGGGTATCCTATCCCGATAGTATACTAGCGTCGCAGTAGTTAATTTTTGTCGGCGCAAACGCTTGCCGGTACGACGTTTCAGGGAAATGTGAATAACTCACGCGCAAAATTATTTGGCAGCAACCTGTCACTGCCTATCTTTGCCACCCGTTTTACGACAGAGGCCTTATCAACCGGCATGTTAAACGGGAAGTTCTTTAGAGAAAAACTTTGATGGTAAAAATACTGGTTGTATCTTTGCCGTCCGCTCTGAAAAAGGCGAGTGTGGGTCAAAAGAAAATTTGGTTGAATAAGCAAAGATTGCTACCTTTGCAACCCACTTCAAAAAAGGGATAGTTCTTAGACAAAATTTCTGGTGAAGTTCGCGGAAAGAAAACTGCGGAAATTGACAGAAAAATTTGGTTAGAAATTATAAAGGCTCTTACCTTTGCATCCCGTTCGAAAGAGCGGTCGGCGAACAAGGCCAAAGATCTTTGAAAGAATGGAAACAATAGCACATAAATCAAGTATTTATGGTAAGGTTATATTAGCGAAAGAGATCGATAATATGACGTCAAATTTCGAGAGAAATTCGATAGTCAGTATCAAACAACATTTACAATGGAGAGTTTGATCCTGGCTCAGGATGAACGCTAGCGGCAGGCTTAATACATGCAAGTCGTGGGGCAGCACAGGTAGCAATACCGGGTGGCGACCGGCAAACGGGTGCGGAACACGTACGCAACCTTCCTTTAAGCGGGGAATAGCCCAGGGAAACTTGGATTAATACCCCATAAAACAATCGGGTGGCATCATTTGGTTGTTAAAGCTCCGGCACTTAAAGATGGGCGTGCGGCTGATTAGGTAGTTGGCGGGGTAACGGCCCACCAAGCCGACGATCAGTAACTGGTGTGAGAGCACGACCAGTCACACGGGCACTGAGACACGGGCCCGACTCCTACGGGAGGCAGCAGTAAGGAATATTGGTCAATGGACGCAAGTCTGAACCAGCCATGCCGCGT
>Ga0335085_10003249_pt1 | contig 28527 bp, 18 predicted proteins | sample Lox_Sample_45_FD_206712 | JGI IMG/M metagenome (GOLD analysis project Ga0335085, IMG submission 206712) | Soil microbial communities from Loxahatchee National Wildlife Refuge, Florida, United States - Lox_Sample_4.5 | ecosystem: Environmental > Terrestrial > Soil > Wetlands | place: USA... | reverse complement strand
GCGCTGAAGTGGGGCAGCACCAACGCCTACACCGAGGATGCGCAGGGCCGGCCGACCTACGACTGGACGATCGTCGACGGGATCTTCGATACTTATCGCGCGGCGGGCGTGCGGCCCTATGTCGAGATCGGCTTCATGCCCAAGGCGCTTTCCGTCAAGCCGGAGCCCTATCAGCATCACTGGACGCCGGCGGCGAAATACGAAGAGATCTACACGGGCTGGGCTTATCCGCCGCAGGATTACGCCCAGTGGGCGGAACTCGTGTACCAATGGGCGCGACATTGCGTCGAGAAGTACGGCCGCGCCGAGGTTGAGCAGTGGTTTTGGGAAACCTGGAACGAGGCCAACATCCCCTACTGGCGCGGCACGCCGGAGGAGTTCCGCAAGCTCCATGACTTCACCGCCGCCGCGGTGCGGCGGGCGCTGCCCACCGCGCGCGTGGGCGGGCCCGACAGTGCGGGCAGCGGCGGCCAGTGGATGCGCGACTTTCTCGACCACTGCCTGCGCGGAACAAACTACGCGACCGGCGGCCAGGGCACGCCGGTCGATTTCGTGTCGTTTCACGCCAAGGGCGCGCCGGTGTATGTCGACGGCCACGTGCGCATGGGCATCGCCAACGAACTCCGCACCGTGGACGACGGCTTTGGGATCATCGCCTCGTATCCCGAGCTGAAAGGCACGCCCATCATCATCGGCGAGTGCGACCCCGAGGGGTGCGCCGCCTGCCAGGGCCCGCAGCTCGCCTACCGCAACGGCACGATGTATTCGAGCTATACCGCCGCGAGTTTCGCCCGGATCCTGGACCTGGCTGAACACCACGGGGTAAACCTCGAGGGCGCGCTCACCTGGGCTTTCGAATTTGAGGGCCAGCCGTGTTTCGCCGGTTTTCGTTCGCTGGCCACCAACGGCATCGACAAGCCGGTGCTCAATGTCTTCCGCCTCTTCAGCTTGATGTCGGGCCGGCGTGTCGGCGTACAGAGCTCCGGCGCCGTGCCGCTCGAAAGCATCCTCCAGGACGGCGTGCGCGGGGGGCCCGATGTGTCGGCGCTGGCGAGTCTCGACCACGACCGACTCTGCATTCTCGTCTGGCATTATCACGACGATGATGTGCCGGGGCCCGACGCCGCGGTGACGCTGGTCGTCGCCGGCCTGCCGGCGGCTGCGGCCGCCGCGCGGCTCACGCACTACCGGATCGACGCCACGCACAGCAACGCCTTCACCGCGTGGCAGCGGATGGGCTCCCCGGCGGCGCCGACGCCGGAGCAATCCGCGCAGCTGGAGGAAGCCGGCCGCCTGCAGCTGTTGGCCGCGCCGGGAACGCTCGAGGTCCAGGGCGGTGCCGCCACGGTCGAATTGGCTCTCCCTCGCCAGGCGGTCTCGCTGCTGGTGTTCGAGTGGTGATAAGCTCCCGCGCGATGCACCCGAAGCCAACCGCCGCTCAGAATCTGCCTGATCGGCGCGATTTTCTGCGTCGCGTCGTGGTGGGCGGAATGCTCGCGGCGGCTGCGGGTCCAGCGGCCGGGGCGGGGGAGGCTCGGGCCCCGGCGTCGCCGTCGGCCGATGATCGCGCCTATTGGTTGCGGATGATGCGTCGCGTCTGTGAGCCGGTGCTCAGCCACTTGGCCACGGGCACGCTGCGGGCGCAGATGCCGGTGGAGGCACCCGCCGCGGCGGCGGATCGACCCCGCAGCGATTTCAGCCACTTGGAGGCCTTCGGGCGCACCGTGGCGGGCGCCGCCCCCTGGCTGGAGTTGGAGGAACCGGAGGGCGCCGAGGCGGCCGATCGCGCGCGGTGGCGGGAACTCGTGCACCGCGCATTGAACCAGGCCACCAATCCGGCGTCGCCCGACTGCCTGAATTTCTCGCGTGGCGGCCAGCCGCTGGTCGACGCGGCCTTTCTCGCCTATGGTCTGCTGCTGGCCCGAAAATCTCTCTGGGATCCGTTGCCAGCGGAAGTGAAGGCCCGGCTTTTGGCGGCGCTCCGCTCCACGCGGGACGTCGCGCCGCCGAACAACAACTGGCTGCTCTTCCCCGCGATGATCGAGACGTTTTTCGCGGTCGCCGGCACGAGCTGGCGCGAAGACGTCGTGGACCGCGCCGTGCGGGCGCACGAAGCGTGGTACCAAGGCGACGGCACTTATGGCGACGGGCCGGAGTTCCACTGGGATTATTACAACAGCTATGTCATCCATCCCTTCCTGGAGACGATCCTGCGCGAGCTCCGCGGCCGGACGGATCGCTGGGCGTCCCTGCTTCCACGGGTTCTGCGCCGCGCGGGGCGCTATGCCGCCGTCCAGGAGCGCTTGGTCGGCCCGGACGGCACCTTCCCGCCGCTCGGCCGCTCGCTGGCCTACCGCTGTGGCGCTTTTCACCACCTCGCCCACCAGGCCTTTCGCGACGCGCTGCCGCCGGCGGTCACTCCCGGACAGGCGCGGTCGGGCCTGGCGGCGGTGATGCGCCGCACGCTGGAGCCGGAAGGCACGTTTGACGCTGACGGCTGGCTGCGCGTCGGGCTGGCCGGGCACCAACCGTCGCTCGCCGAGCCCTACATCAGCACGGGCAGTCTTTATCTCTGCGCCTTGGTGTTCCAACCGTTGGGTTTGCCGGCGGCGCATCGCTTTTGGTGCGATGGGTCGGCCGATTGGACGCAGCGCCGGATCTGGTCGGGAGCGGACCTGCCCCCCGACCAGGCGCTGAAAGGAGATTGATTTTCCGGAAGCCTTGATACCCATTGAATCCATGAAAACCCCGGCACGCCGTCATTCCTGTGTGGCTGCGCTTCTGGCAGTCGCTGCCTGTCTTCCTGCGGCCTTCGCGGAGCCCGCCGCGCCGGCGGCCCCCGTGACCGCGACGCTGGTCCTCAAGGCCGATCAGCCCGGTCCGGTCATCAGTCGCAACATCTACGGCCAGTTCGCCGAGCACCTCGGCCACTGCATCTATGGCGGCATCTGGGTGGGGGAGGGTTCGCCGATCCCCAACACCCGCGGCATTCGCAACGACGTCGTCGCCGCCCTGCGCGAGCTTCACGTGCCCAACGTGCGCTGGCCGGGCGGCTGCTTCGCGGACGAGTATCACTGGAAGGACGGCATCGGCCCGCGGGCGCAGCGGCCCAAGATGATCAACACCCACTGGGGCGGCGTGGTCGAGGACAACAGCTTCGGCACGCACGAGTTCATGGACCTGTGCGAGCAAATCGGGACCGAGCCCTATGTCTGCGTCAACGTGGGCAGCGGCTCGGTGCAGGAGGCGATGGAGTGGATCGAATATATGACCTCGGATGCGAGTTCGCCCATGGCTAACCTGCGCCGCGCCAACGGCCGCGATCAGCCGTGGAAGGTGCGCCTCGTCGCGGTCGGCAACGAGAGCTGGGGCTGCGGCGGGAACATGCGGCCGGAGTTCTACGCCGACAATTTCCGGCGCTACAATACCTTCCTCAAGGACTACCCGGGCAACCGCCTCTATCGCGTGGCCGGCGGCTCCAACGGCGACGACCTGAACTGGACCGAGGTGCTCATGGCCATGGCGGCGCGGCAGATGGACGGCCTCTCGCTCCATTGGTACACGCTGCCGAGCGGCAGCTGGCAGGGGAAGAAGGGATCCGCGACCGATTTTGACGAGGCAGCCTGGATCGCGACCTTCCGCCACACCCTCCACATGGAGGAACTGGTGACCAAGCATTCGGCCATCATGGACAAGTACGATGCGCCGAAGCGCGTGGGTCTGATCGTGGACGAATGGGGCACCTGGTACGACGTCGAGCCGGGCACCAATCCGGGTTTTCTCTACCAGCAGAACACGCTGCGCGACGCGGTCGCGGCCGGAATCAATCTGCACATCTTCCAGCGACACGCCGACCGCGTCGCCGGGGCCAACATCGCCCAGATGGTGAATGTGCTGCAGGCGATGATCCTGACCGACGGACCCAAAATGGTCCGCACGCCGACCTACTGGGTCTTTGAGATGTTCCGCGTGCATCAGGACGCCACCTCGCTGCCGGTCGAGCTGACCGCGCCCGACTACACGCTCGGCGACCAGGCGATGCCGGCGGTGAGCGCCGCGGCCTCGCGCGACAAGGCCGGCAAGGTGCATTTGTCGCTCGTCAACGCCGACCCGCATCACGCGGTCGCGATCAACGCCTCCCTGGCGGGTTTGGCGGCGAAATCCGTCACCGGCCGCATCCTGACCGCCGCGACGATGAACGCGCGCAACACCTTCGAGGCGCCGGATGCGGTGCACCCGGTGCCGTTCACCGGCGCCAGTCTCGCGGGCGCCACGCTCACGGTCGCGCTCCCGGCGAAGTCCGTGGTCATGCTGGAACTCAACTGAGCCAGGCGATTCGCCAGGCGGTGAACGACCCAATGCCTCAATCTCGAGCAACGTCGTCCGCGGGCGTACCGGTTGAAGTCCCTTCTTGAGAGGGGTGGCGTTCTGCTGGGCAGCAGAACGCCGGGGTGTGTCAGTGCCGATTTAGATGCTTCACTATGATCCAGAACTGAAGCGGCTCGCCCGCCAATTGCGCCGGCAGAGTACTCTGGCCGAGGTATTGTTGTGGCAACACCTGAAGGGTCGAAAACGGCGCGGCATTGATTTTCACCGGCAGAAACCCATTGACCAGTTCATCGTCGATTTCTTTGCACCCGGGTTGATGCTGGCGGTGGAGATCGATGGTGATTCACATCGATTCAAAGAGCAGGAGGAAATTGAACGGCAGCGAGAGCTGGAGGCTTTGGGGATTCGTATCCTGCGCTTTAGTGACCGCCAGGCAAAAACCAATATCGACGGCGTCGTTCAGGAGATTGACGATTGGATCGAGAACCGAGTGAGCGATGAAAAGACCAAGCCTGAATACACACCCCGGCCTGCGGCCACCCCTCTCAAGAGGGGATTTGACTAACGGCCCGCCGTGTCCGCTCAAAGCCCAATACGCGGGGAGAGCCACCTCCGATCACATATGCCGAGTCCCATCACGATGATTCGTGGGGGGAGGAATCCGCGGTTGCGCGGATCGACAACGCGCTCTGCTGTGGTTTTCGCGGTCGCCGTGTCGCTCGTTGGTATGCTTCGCACTGCTGAGCCCGCCACGGCAGTGGCGGAAGCGCCGCCCGGCAAGCTGGCGCCCAAGCCCCTGTTCCGCGATCCGATCTATGACGGCGCCGCGGATCCGGTGGTAATCTGGAACCGTGAGGAGAAGAAATGGTTCATGTTCTACACCAACCGGCGGGCGAATCTGCCGGACGACCAGATTACGCAGGTGACCTGGGTGCACGGCACACGCATCGGGATCGCCGCGTCGGCGGACGGCGGCGCAACCTGGACCTACCGCGGCACCGCGGACATTGATTACGGCCAACCCGATTACACCCAGTGGGCACCCGAGGTGGTCGAGGCAGACGGCACCTACCACATGTTCCTCACCGTCGTGCCGGGGATCTTCAATGATTGGAACCACCCGCGCGACATCATCCATCTGACCAGCCGCGACCTCCTGAGGTGGAAATACGAGTCCACGTTGAAGCTGTCCTCCGACCGCGTGATCGATCCCTGCGTGCACCGCCTCGCGGACGGCACCTGGCGGCTGTGGTATAACAACGAGCGCGACCACAAATCGATCTACTTCGCGGACAGTCCGGATCTGCGCACGTGGACGGACCGCGGCAAGGTGGACGGGGTGGGCGAGCGGCCCGGCGAGGGGCCGTTCGTTTTCCGGTGGAAGGGACATTACTGGATGCTCGTAGATGTCTGGCACGGCTTGGGCGTGTACCGGTCGGACGATGCGCGGCACTGGATCGCGCAGCAAGGCAACCTGCTGGAGCAGCCCGGCACGGGTGCGGACGACAGCGCCAATGGCGGCCATGCCGGCGGGGTGGTGAGCGGCGGTCGCGCCTGGTGCTTCTACTTCGTCCATCCCGGCCGGATGGGCACGATTCCCGTTGGCGCGCGGGAAGGCTACGAGCGGCGCCGGAGCTCGATCCAGATCGTTGAGCTCAAGTTCGCGGACGGCAGGATCACGTGCGACCGCGACGAACCGACGTACGTCGACCTGCGACCGCCGGCCGCGGATGGTTCCGCGGCACGACCATGAATATCCGCCGGCGCCTCATTCTCAGCGCGATCGCAATTCTCGGTCTTGGCTGCGTCGCCGCGCCGGCCGGATCCAAGCCGCGCGTCGTGGTCCTCACCGACCTTTCGAACGAACCCGACGATGAGGAATCGCTGGTCCGGTTTCTTGTCTACGCGAACGAATACGACGTCGAGGGTCTGATCGCGACCACCTCCACGTGGCTGCGGCAGGGCCCGCGCGAGGACCTGATCCGGCGCGACCTCAAGGCCTATGCCGAGGTGCGGCCGAACCTGCTCCGGCACGCGCCGGGGTTTCCGGAGGCCGACGCCCTGCTGGCGGTCACGGGCACCGGCCAGACCGGTTACGGCATGGATGCGGTCGGCGAGGGAAGGAGCACCGGCGGCTCGAGGCTCCTCGCCACGGCCGTGGATCGCGCCGACGAGCGCCCGGTCTGGGTGCTCGTCTGGGGCGGCGCGAACACCCTGGCCCAGACGCTGTGGGACGTGCGCGCCGCACGGAGCGCGGCGGAAGTCGACCGGCTGGCAGCGCGGTTGCAGGTCTATTCGATCTCGGATCAGGACGACGCCGGACCCTGGCTGCGCCGCGAGTTCCCCGGGCTGTTCTACATCGTCTCGCCGACGCGGCCGGACTCCAAGGAGTACTTCCGCGCCACGTGGACGGGCATCTCGGGCGACCGCTTGGACGGCAGCGGGCCTGGATACAAGTTCGAGCTCGTTGACAATCCCTGGCTCGAGGAGCACGTGATCCGGAATCACGGCCCGCTCGGAGCGCTCTATCCTCGGCTCAAGTACATCATGGAGGGGGACACCCCGACCTTTCTCGGCCTGATCGACCACGGGCTGGGCTGGACGATGAGTCCGGCCTATGGCGGCTGGGGCGGGCGCTACGTCCTCTACCAACCGTTGAGCGAGGCGCGGCCGATTTGGACCAACAATTCGGACAGCCGAGACACGGTCACGCTCGATGACGGCCGGACAGTGACGTCCGACCAGGCGACGATCTGGCGCTGGCGCGAACAGTTTCAGAATGATTTCGCCGCGCGCATGGAGTGGTGTGTGGCGGATGCGTTCGAGAAGGCGAATCACAATCCGCAGCCGGTCCTGAATGGCGACCGCACCAAGGACGTCCTCAGGCTCAGGGCCAAGGGGGGCACCGAGGTGGCGCTGTCCGCGGAAGGGACGAGCGACCCCGATCGGAACGCGGTGCGGGTGACGTGGTGGATCTATCCCGAGGCCGGCACGGTCAAGGGCGCCGCGCTGACGGCGGCCGAGGGGCTGGCGACCCGCGTGCGCCTGCCGACGGTCTCCATGCCCGGGACGGTGCACGTCATTCTCCAGGCCGAGGACGACGGCACGCCGCACCTGTTCGCCTACCGTCGCGCGGTGCTGGAAGTGACGCCGTGACGCCGTCCGGATTCTACCCCGGCGTGATCGCGGCGACTTCGTAATCGACCACCTCGGGAACAGTGAAGATCACCCGCGCGCCCTCCTGCTGGTGGGGGATCGTGCGCTCGGCGCGCAACAACTCCACGCGCGCGATGGCGCGCCCGCCCGGGATCTCCAGCGTCACGCGCTGCGGCCCGACCGGGTCATTCCGGCGGAGCCAGCCGCGGTGCAGATGCGGGTTGTTGTAGTTGAGCAGGTGCAGGGCGTAGCCGGCCTCGGTTTCCCAGGCGAACAGCTCGACGACGCCCGCGCCCTCCACCGTGACCGTCGAATGGTCGTGCAGGACCCACCGGAGCGCGTTCCGCAGCAACTGCGCGATGTCGGCATTGCCCGAGCGCCAGGCGCTGCGCTCGACGTCGCCCGCGAAATAGATGCGGCGGCTTGGCCCCGCCTCCCGCAGCACCACGGCCGGCGGTTGGGCGGGCGAACCCGGCGGGGCATAGCACATCTCGGGGGGATATCCCGAATAGGCCGGCACGACCGTGAGGATGGGTGACAGGTCGGACGCAGCGATCGGAACGACGTATTGGGCTCCGGGCAGCAGGTTCGTCTCCTCGAATCCGCGGAGGATCTCGTGGCGCTGCCCGATGCGGGCGTACGAGGCGTAGTTCGCGACCGGACCTTGGGTGCCGGCGGTACGGGTGATGCCAAAGATGTCGCCCAGCCCGAAATCGCCGCGCGCCCGGCCGCGTTCGTCATAGAGGCTGGTCTCGAAGGTCGCGAGCAGGGATCCGCCGGTCTCCACGTACGCGCGCAGCTGCCGGCATTGTGCATCGCTCAACAACGCCACGTTGGGCAGGACCAAGGCGCGGTACTTGCGCAACCGGTCGGGACCGAGATCGTCCTCGTGCACCAGATCAAAGCAGAAGCGTCCCTCGAGGAGCACGGCGTAGAGGCCCTCCAGAAACTCGGCGGCGCCGCGCCCGGGCCGTCCCTCCGCGCCCGGCGGCGCATAATGGGCATTGGGACGCTGCGCCCAGACAACGCCGAGGTCGGCGAGCGGTTGCTTGTACGTGAAATGGGCGTCGTGGCGGGCCTGCCACGCGAAGAACTCGCGGCCCGCGCGCGGCCACCGCCGATCCTCGCCCAGCCCGGTCTGGCCGCCGAGCCAGTGGTACCAGACGCGCATGCCGCTGGCCGCGGTCTGCGCCATCCACAGCGTGGCCTCGGCGCGGTTCTTCGCGGTGTTGCGCCACCGGATCGCGCCGGTGGCCCAGGCGCCGATGACGCTGGTCGTGGTCCGCCCCTGCATGACGCTATAGGCCACGCGGCCCTGCTGGGCACAGGTCCACGCCGGCATCGCCTCCGCCTCGCGCCCCTGGTTGTCGCAGTTGAACCAGAGGCACTCCGCCGCCAGCGCCCTCAGGTTGGTCTGGGCGCGGAGACCCCAGCCGAGGTTGCCGAAGAAGATGTTGTCCGGATTCTTCTCCCGGGCGATGGCGGTGTAGAGCCGCCACAGCTCGAGGGTGCGCTGCAGATGCCGTTCCTGAAACTCGGGGGTGTCGGGCGCCGGGGCGCTGCGGCAGGCGGCGCAATGGCACTCGGGCAGGTCGGCGAGATAGGGCCAGGCGTTGGTGAAGAGGCCGTCCACGTCGTACCGCGCGTTGATCTCGCGCATGATCGCCGGCATCTGTTCAGAATGGTAAGCGGAGAACGGGCAGGTGTTGAACAGGCCCGGCACCGGCGCGTGCGCCACCGCCCGGCCGTCGGCGTCGCGGCGGTACCAGTCGGGGTGGGCGTCGAGGGCGTCGCCCCACTGCAGGTCGGGGCTGAAGCGCGCGATGACCCGGAGGCCGCGCTGCTTCGCGGCCGCGCAGCACTCGCCGAAAAGATCGCGACCGTTCAGGAATTGCGCCCGCCGGTGGAACGGGATCGCCGTGGGATAGAACGCAACGATGCCGGTGACGCTGACCAGCACGGCGTCGACCTTGAGCTCGGCCCAGGTGTCGGCCCAGGCGTTGACGTCGAGTTCCACCGGGTCGCGCTCGTTGAAGTTCAACTGGCCCACGCGGCGCACGCGCTGGTGCCAGGGACGGCCCGATGGGGCGGTGGCGCCGGCATCCGGAGCGGCGGAGCCGCCGAGTGCCGGTGAGTCCGAGGCGCGGAGAAGCTGGCGGCCGGCGAGCGCCGCGCTGCCGAGGGTGAACACGAATTGGCGCCGATCGAGTTTCATGGGAAGCCGGGGGACGAGGGCGGGGTGGGGGCCGCGGGGAGCAGGCGGTCAGCGGAACAGACCATGGCGACGGGCGATCAGCGCCTGACCGTCAATCACCGCCCGGCCGGCCGGGTGCCGGGCAACGGTGCCGCGAAAGCGCAGGATGCGCAGCGCCCGCTCGTAGCACCGGTCGAGGGGCGGCGCGCCGATGAGGTCGACGTGGGCCGGGGCGCGCGCCACGAGCGGCCCGAGTTCGGCGCCGATGAGCAGGCCGCTGAGGAAATGGCGCCCGGCCGCGGGCGTCGCGCGCCCCAGGAGGCTGCGGACGCGCACGAGAAAACTCGCGTGCAGCAGGTTTTCGCGGGCGCCGGTGCGCACGCCCGCGGCGAATTGCGCCCGGTCCGCGGGCGTCCGCACGTCGCCGTCCGATGCAACGCTGCCCGCGAGGATGCTCCCCCGCGCCAGGAGTCCGAAGAACTCGCCCGTCATGTAGGTGGCGAAGTCGACCGCCTGCGCGCCCGCGATGCGGACGTGCTTGGAGTGCGTGCCCGGCAGCACCGCCACCCGCCGGGCCCCGGTCCCGGCGCCGCGGCTCAGGGCGCCCACCACCTGCGTTTCCTCGCCGCGCATGACGTCGGCGGCGGTGCGGACCCCGGAGATCAACAGCAGGGCGCACGGGCAATCACGGGAGGCGGGGAGAAAGTCTGTGCGCAAATCCGAGCCGTCCAACGCAAATGGGGCGCGCGTATAGGGCAGCTCGCACAGGCCGAGGGAGGAGGTGGCCATGCCGGACATCACGAGGGGCAGACGGGCGGCCGGGATTCCCGCCGCGTCAGCGAGGGCGTCGAGGTGTGGGCGCAGGAAGCGCAGGAAGTGCGCGGCGCGCCGGGCGGGGTCCGCCCCCCGCCGCCGCCAGGCGGCGTGCACGGTCGCGATGCCGTCGGCGGTGTGCACCGCCGCCAGCACGCGCGGCGCCGGCCCCCGTACCAGTTGCAGGCGGAAGCTCGAGGTTCCCCAATCGCAGCTGAAGAAGCACCGCGCGGGTGCGGCGGGAGGAGGGCGGCTCATGGTGGCGCGGGGGCGTCGACGGGGCCGACCTCGCCGACCAGAAACAGATAGGAGCAGATGCCGCCGCCGGCAATGGCGGCGATGAACACCAGCGCGGGCGCGAAGCTGCCCTCGCCCACGAGGTAGCCGATGGCGACCGGCACGACCACCGAGGAAAGGTTGCCGCAGAAATTGAAGATGCCGCCGGTGAGGCCGAGGAGATGACGCGGCGCCATGAGGGAGATGAAGACCCAGGTGATGGAGGCCAGGCCGTTGCCGAAGAAGGCGACCGACAGAAAGAAAATCACCGGGGCCCGCCCGGTCACGTAGTTCGCCCCCACGATGGCGGTCGTGAGCAGGAGCCCCGCGATCACCGGGGTCTTGCGGGCGACGCCGGCGGAGACACCGCGCCGCACCAGGAAATCCGAGAGCAGGCCCGAGGTCATGATGCCGGCGAACGCCGCCAGAAACGGGACGGAGCGCAGCCAGCCGGCGGACGCCCCGGTGAAGCCGCGGTATTTCTCGAGGTAGGTGGGAAACCAGGTCAGAAAGAACCAGAGCGCGGAGGTGACGGCGAACTGGCCGAGATAGACGCCCCACAGCCGGCGGTGGCCGCAGGCTTCGCGCAGCGGCTGCAGCAGCCGGCGATCGGCGGACCGGCCCCGCTCTTCGGTCGCTCCGCCGCGGAAAAGGGAGTGGCTGGCGGACGACCCACCCACGGACCCAGGCGGAGCCGGATCGCGGTAAAGCAGATACCACACGAACGCCCAACCGATCCCGACCAGGCCCGTGAACACGAACAGGCCGCGCCAGCCGTAGTGGCGCTGAACCGCGGCCATCACGGGTTGGAGAAACGCCAGTCCGACGAACTGGCCGGCGGTGTAGAAGGCGATCGCCGAAGCCCGCTCCTGCTCGGGAAACCACGCCGTCACGACCCGGTTGTTGATCGGATAGGCGGGGGCCTCGCAGGCGCCCGTGGCGAGACGCAATCCGAAAAGGGCGGCAAAGGTGCCGGCCAACCCTTGCAGCACCGTCGCCAGCGACCAAGCGGCCAGCGTCCCGGCATAGAGCAGGCGCGGGCGCACCTGATCGACGAGCCAGCCACCGGGGATCTGCAGGGCGGCATAGGCCCAGCCGAAGGCCGAAAACACCCAGCCGAGCTCCCGCGCCGTCAGGCCGAGGTCGCGGCCCATCGCCGGCCCGGCCACGGACAGATTGGCGCGGTCCATGTAATTGATCACGACGTTGGCGAACAGCAGCGCGGCGACGCCGAAGCGGGCGCGTTGTGTGGCCGCGGGGAATGCCAGGGAATCGCCCATCGCCCGGGGAGCCGCACCGCCGGCCCCTACCACTCGGCCACGCTGCCGTCGCGGTGGCGCCACACCGGGTTCTTCCAATTGTGGCCGATTTTCGCCATTGCCCGCACGCGCTCCTCGTCGATCTGGATGCCGAGGCCGGGGCCGTCCGGGATCTTGACGAAGCCGTCGGCAAACGCGAACACGCTCCGGTCCGCGAGGTAGTCGAGCAGGTCGCCGCCCTGGTTGTAGTGGAGGCCGAGGCTCTGTTCCTGGATGAAGGCGTTGTGGCAGGTGGCGTCGAGCTGCAGGCAGGCGGCGAGCGCGATCGGCCCGAGCGGGCAATGCGGCGCGGCGGCGACATCGAACGCCTCCGCCATCGCGAGGATCTTCTTGCACTCGGTGATGCCGCCGGCGTGTGACACGTCGGGCTGGATGATGTCGACGTACCCGTCGATCAGGAGCTGCTTGAAGTGCCAGCGGGAGAACATGCGCTCGCCCGTGGCGATCGGAATGCTGGTGGCGGCGGCGAGGTCGCGCAGCGCCTCGTTGTTCTCCGGCAGCACGGGCTCCTCGATGAACATGGGGCGATAGGGCTCGAGGGCCTTCGCCAGCGCCCGGGCCATCGGCTTGTGCACGCGGCCGTGAAAGTCCACGCCGACGCCGACCTGCGGCCCGACCGCCTCGCGCACCGCGGCGAGGCGCGCCACCGCGGCGTCGATGCCGGCGTGGGAGTCGACGATCTGCAGCTCCTCGGTCGCATTCATCTTCAGGGCGGTGAAACCGCCCCCGACGATCGCCCGGGCCGCCGCCCCGACGTCGGCGGGCCGGTCGCCGCCGATCCAGGAGTAGACCCGGATGCGGTCCCGCACCCGGCCGCCGAGCAACTGGTGCACGGGCGCGGCGAGCGCCCGGCCCTTGATGTCCCACAGCGCCTGGTCGATGCCGGCGATTGCGCTCATCAGGATCGGGCCGCCGCGGTAGAAGCCGCCGCGATACAGCACCTGCCAATGGTCCTCGATGTTGCGCGGGTCCCGGCCGGCGAGCGACTGCATCAACTCATCGACGGCCGCCTTCACCGTGGCCGCCTTGCCCTCGATGATCGGTTCGCCCCAGCCCGCGATGCCGGCGTCGGTTTCAATCTTCAGGAACAACCAGCGCGGCGGGACGACGAAGAGCTCATGGCCGGTGATTTTCATGGATGAAGAGGGCGGCGGCACCGGAACGTGGAGGCCGCCAGAAGGCGCGGGGCAGCCGCGCCGACGATCGCGTGAGAGGACGTGCAGGCGGACACAGCCGCGACGAATTCTGGCCGGGAAGGCGAAAGAAGCAAGTCGACCCCGGCAACGGGTTTGACCCCGTCCGGCGCGGCGCCGATATCTGGAGGCATGAGCGCGAACGCCCTCCTTACCCTGATGGTGGTGCTGGCCGCCGCGGCGACAGCCGCGCCCGCCCCCACAACCTTTCCGGTGGCCAGTCCGGATGGCCGCCTGGCGGTCGATTTTCATCTGGATGCGTCCGGTGCGCCGCGCTACGCGATCCGGCGCGACGGGGCGCCGGTCCTGGCGGAGTCCCAGCTCGGGCTGGTGCGGGCCGACGCCGATTTCTCCTGGGGCCTCAAGCTGACCGGCGCCTCGGCGGCCGAGCCGGTGCACGATCACTACGAAATCCTGACGTGCAAGCGACGCGTGAATGACTACCGGGCCAACCGCCGGGAGTTCCACCTCGAAGCGGCGGGGGGGCGGAAACTCGATATCATCTTCCAGGTCTCCGACGACGGCGTGGCAATCCGTTATCGTTTTCCCGAGACTGACACCACGGTTCACGAATTGCGTGAGGAGGTGACCTCCTATCATTTCCTGCCCGGCACCCGGGCGTGGCTGCAGCCGATCGCCGTGGCCAAGCAGGGCTGGTCGGCGGCGAATCCCTCATACGAGGAGAATTACGAACAGGACATTCCGGTGGGCACGCCATCGCCGACGGGGGCAGGGTGGGTGTACCCCGCGCTGTTCCAGACGGGTGACACCTGGCTGCTGGTAAGCGAAGCGGGGGTGGGGCGGACTTACTGCGGCACGCGGCTGCGACCCGCCTCGCCGGGCGGCGAGTATCAGGTCGGTTTCGCGGATCCGCGGGAGGTCGTTCCGGGCGGGCCGGCGAATCCGCAATCGGCGCTGCCGTGGACGACGCCGTGGCGGCTGATCGTAATCGGCGACCTGAAGACGATCGCCGAGTCCATGCTCGGCGTGGATCTGGCCCCGCCGGCGTCGCAACCGGCGGACCCCTCAATCCAGCCCGGCAAGGCGTCGTGGAGCTGGCCGTTGCTGAAAGACGGCGCGACGGTCTTCGATGTGCAGAAGCAGTTCATCGACTATGCGGCGGCCATGGGCTGGCGGTACACGCTGATCGACGCGCTGTGGGACCAGCAGATCGGCTACGACCGGATCAAGGAACTGGTCGAATATGCGCGGACCAAGGGCGTGAAGGTGCTGCTGTGGTACAACTCCGCGGGCAATTGGAACTCGGTGCCGATCACGCCGCGCGACAAGCTCCTGACCCATGCCGCGCGCGAGGCGGAGTTTGCGCGCCTCAAGGCGATGGGGGTCGCGGGGCTGAAGGTCGACTTCTTCGGCGGAGACGGGCAGTCGATGATCGACTACTATCTCGATCTGCTCGAGGACGCGGCGCCGTACGGCTTCGCGATGAATTTCCACGGCGCGACACTGCCGCGCGGCTGGGAGCGGACCTATCCGCACCTGATGACGATGGAAGCGGTGCGGGGGCTGGAATACGTCACCTTCGCGCAAGCGAACGCCGACCAGGAGGCGACCCACGCGGCAATGCTGCCCTTCACGCGGAATGTCTTTGACCCGATGGATTTCACCCCGATGGTGCTCGACCAGGTTCCGCGGATCGAGCGCCGCACGACGAGCGGGTTCGAACTTGCGCTGTCGGTCCTGTTCACCTCCGGCGTCCAGCACTATGCCGAGACGCCGGAGGGCATGGCAAAAGCGCCCGATTACGTGCGGGAATTCCTGCAGCACGTGCCGGCCATATGGGATGACGTGAAGTTCCTCGACGGCTTCCCCGGCCGCTTTGTGGTGCTGGCGCGGAAGGCCGAGGGCCGCTGGTTCTTGGCGGGCATCAATGCGGAGGACACGCCGAAGAGGCTGGCGCTCGACCTGACGCCGGTGGCGGCGAGCGGCCGCGGCACGCTCATCACCGACGGCGACGGCGGCAATCTGTCGTTCCGCCAAACGGCCGTCCAGTGGTCGGCCGGAGACAAACTCAATCTCATGCTGGCGCCGCACGGCGGCTTGGTGGCCACGCTCGAGTGATGCCCGCTTGCGCGACGGCGCTTGATGGTTAGCGTTGCGGAATGCGTTGCTCGTCACGGGCTTGGCTGGCGCTGATCTGGATCCTGGGCGGGGGTGGGGGTGCCGCAGCAGCAGAGCCAACCGCCGGAGGGAACGGGCGTGCCGCGACGGCCCCGCCCGAGGCAGCGACGGAGGTGTGGTCGCCGGTGCCGCCGATGGTCAGTGCTCCGCCCGGTCAACCGCCGTCCGACGCGATCGTGCTTTTCGACGGCACGAATCTCGACGCGTGGGAGTCGGTGCGCCCGGATGGCGCGCGGTGGAAGATCGAGGACGGCGCGATGGTGGTCGTGCCGAATCCCCAGCCATGCGACCAGCGCACCAAACGGGCCTTTGGCGACGTGCAACTGCACCTCGAATGGCGGACGCCCGCGGGCGCGACGGGGCGCGGGCAGGATCGCGGCAACAGCGGCGTGTTCTTCATGGGCCTCTACGAGCTGCAAGTCCTGGATTCCTTCGACAACCCGACCTACGTCAACGGCCAGGCCGGGGCGGTCTACAAGGAGCACGCGCCGCTGGTGAATGCCTCGCGTCCCTCCGGCGAGTGGCAGACCTACGATGTCGTGTTCCTTGCGCCGCGGTTTGGTCCGGACGGCGCCATGCTGAAACCGGCGCGCATGACGGTGCTGCAAAACGGCGTGCTGGTGCAGCATGATGTCGCGCTCACCGGTCCGACGCCCAACGGACCGACGTTTCATCGCTCCACGCTGCCGCCCTATGCGGCGCATCCCGCGCGGCTGCCGCTCGTGCTGCAGGACCACCGGCACCCCGTCGCGTTTCGCAACATCTGGATCCGCGAACTCAGCCTGCCGGACAAATGACACGGCCCCGGCGCCGGCGCGGCCGGCCGGCCGGCCCGTTGGCGGGCCGCCGAGCGCCGCGGCGCCGGAACCGGAGCTCCCCGAACCACGAGCCCATTTCCAAACCCTGATCATGAAACCCCACCACCTGCGATTCAGCGCCGTTTTCGTGGTCGCCAGCATGCTGCCCGGGGCGGCAAAGGCCGCCGAAACCTGGAAGCCGCTCTTCAATGGGCGCAATCTCGACGGCTGGGAGATGTTCATGACCGTCCCGGATCCTTCGTGGGAGGTGCCGGGGCTGAAGCGCGATGCGAGCGGCCGCTACCTCGAGCCGATCGGAAAGAACTCCGATCCGCTGCACGTGTTTACGATCGAGACCGTGGCCGGCCGGCCGGCGATTCACGTCTCCGGCCAGGGCTTCGGCGTGATCACCACCCGGGAATCGTTCGCCAATTTCCACCTCCGCCTCCAGGTGAAATGGGGCGAGCGCAAATGGGGCTCGAAGCTGAACCAGCCGCGGGACGCCGGGCTGCTGTATTTCGTGCACGGCGAGCCCGGCTTCGACCACGCGACGTGGCCGCGGTCGGTGGAATTCCAGATCCAGGAGCACGACATCGGCGACCTATATGCGCTCGGGACCCAGATCACGGTCCGGGCGCGGCCGGAGGGCCGGTGGCGGCTCTACGATCCGCGGGGGCAGCCGACGCTCTTCGTGCAGAAGCCGCCGGTGGGCAATCGGTGCGTGAAGCTCGGCGATCCGGAGAAGCCGAAGGGCGAGTGGAACACCCTTGATCTCTACTGCTTCGGCAGCGACAGCGTGCACGTCGTCAATGGCGTCGTGGTCATGCGCCTGCATCAGGCGCAGCGCATAGATGGGCCGGAGCCCCGGCCGTTGAGCGAGGGCCGGATCAGCCTGCAGACCGAGGGCGCGGAGGTCTATTACCGCGACGTGGAGATCACCGCGCTCGACGCGATACCCGCGGAGTTCGCGGAGAACTGACCGGCCACTGCGAGGCGAGGATATCGGATGAGTTGGGGTCACTTGATTCAATTCCCGTGCGCATGCTGGAAAGGTCGACGTTGGCTGCCGGCAATGCCTCGATCCGAGTCCCGGCGAGCCGCGCGCGCCAACCCGATCAGCCCACCTCCAATGAAACCGACCTGGCGTTTCCGCCGCCCGGGCCTGGCGGCCATTCTGCTGATCGTGGCGGTCGGCGCCGCGGCGACCCGCGGCGCGGAAGCGCCGCTCCGCCTGGTGTTCGATAGCGCGCTGTGCGAACACAAGCTGGCGCTGAAAGACCTCGATCCGGCGATGCCATCGGACTGGTCCGGCTACACCTATCTCGTGATCGAGCTGCGGGCTTCCACGCCGCAGCGCTTCGCCCTCTGGGTGTACACGGCCGACGGGCCGCGGCGCATCGAGATCCAGCCGTTCGGCCAGAACGTGTGGCTGCGGGCGTCGATCCCGCTGCAATACTTCCGTGGCATGGACAAGTCGGGGACCGATCTCGCGTCGACGATCAACCGGCGCACCGATTCGTTCTGGATGTCGGTGTGGGGTCCGTTCGGCGACCTGCAGACGGTCGAGGCCCTCGGCTTCGCAATGGACTATCCGCTCCATCGGCCGGTGCTGGAGCTTCGGGCGATCCATCTCGCGCGGCACGACGAAGGTTCGGACTTTCTGGAGGGCAAACCGGTGCTCGACGAATTCGGTCAATGGGCGCACGTGGAGTACGCGCGCAAAATCCACAGCCGGGCGCAGCTTGACCAGGAGTTGGCGGCGGAGGCGAAGACCTGGGGCGGCGGGGCGGATTTCGGCTACGACGAGCTGGGCGGTTACCGCGGCACCCAGGCCAGGGCGACCGGGTTTTTCCGGGTGGAACAGATTGACGGCGTGTGGTGGTTCGTGGATCCGCAGGGGCATCGGTTTCTGTCGACCGGGTCCAACGGCCTTTATGGGTTCGGCGCCGCCGCGCCCGGCCGCCCGGCGCCCGAGGAGGCCGGGATCGCGCGCCTTGTCCGCCGCCTCGACTCGTGGGGGCTGAACACGGGTGGCCCCGGGCGGCCGCACATCGTGTTTCTCCGCTGGCCGCGGACGCCGGCGACGACCTTTCTCGGGGTGCCCGACGTCTACGCGGAGAGGTTCGCGACGGACATCGCGGAAGCAGCGAAGACCCAGTGTGCCGCGCACCGGGATGATCCGCTGCTGATCGGCTATTTCATCGGCAACGAGCCGCCGTGGGGCGGGCGCGAGAGCGAGGTCGTCGATCTGATCCTCGCCGGACCCGACACCGCCACCCGGGCGCGGCTCAAGGAGTTCCTCGCGGCCGGTGACAACCCGGCCCGCCGCCAACGGTGGGTGGTGGACGCATTCGCCCGTTACCTGGACGTCATTTGCGGTGCGGTCAGAAAATGCGACCCGAATCATCTCAACCTCGGCATCCGCTTCGGCGGCAAACCGGCCGACGACGTGTTGCGGCTGGCACGGGTGTTCGACGTGTGCAGCATCAATGTCTATGAGTACGAGCCGACCAAGCAGCTTGAGCGCTCCCACCGCCTGTCGGGCCGGCCGGTCCTGATCGGAGAGTTCCACCTCGGGGTGCCGGAGAACGGGCTGGGCGCCGGGCTCGTGCAGGCGGCGAATCAGGAGGAGCGCGCCATCGGCTACCGGTATTATGTCGAGCAGGCCTTTTCGCTGCCGTACTGCATCGGCGTGCACTGGTTCATGTGGCGCGACGAGCCCGTGCTCGGGCGCATGGACGGTGAGAACTACAACATCGGCTTGGTCGATGTGACCGACCGGCCGTATCCCGAACTGGTCGCGGCCGTGCAGGAGACGAACCGGCGTCTGTGCGACGTGCACGCCGGGCGGGTCCTGCCGTTTACCCGTCGCCCGATGGCCTCCGCGGCCGGAAGCCCGTCCTCGCCTTGGGACCCGTAGGGCGTCGCGCCGCGGGGTCGGACCGCCGGGAATCCGGCGTTGCCCCGGAAGGGCGGTTTTTGGTACACCTCGCGACCGTGCCACCGATGTCCTCCCGCCTCCTCCCGCGCGGCCCGAGGCCGCGCCCCCGTCCCGCCGCCGCCTGAATCGATGAGCGAGATCACCCAAATCTTGCAGGCGGTCGGCCGCGGCGAAGCGGGCGCATCGGAGAAGCTGCTGCCCCTGGTCTACGATGACTTGCGGCGACACGCGGCGGTGCGGATGGCCCGGGAGGCGCCCGGGCAGACCCTGCAGCCCACCGCCCTGGTGCACGAAGCCTGGCTGCGGCTGGTCGGCGACGGCGACCGCACGTGGGAGAACCGGGCCCACTTTTTCGGCGCGGCGGCGGAGGCCATGCGGCGCATTCTGATCGAGAACGCCCGCCGCAAATCCCGCCTGAAGCGCGGCGGCGACCAGGTGCGGGTGGACATCGATCAACTCGAGCTGGCCGCGACCACCCCGGACGACAAGGTCCTTCTGATTGACGAGGCCCTGGAGCAGCTGCAGGCCCAAGACCCGGACAAGGCGCGCATCGTCGTGCTGAAATTCTTTGGCGGGAGGACCAATCAGGAGGTGGCGGAGATCATGGGTGTGACCGAACGCACGGTGGAGCGCCATTGGGCCTATGCCAAGGCGTGGCTGTACCAGATCATTCGCACGCGAAAATGAACCGGCTGCGCCGCCGGCCCGGCCGCTGTCGGGTTTTGCCGGCGAAGCGCGCATGACGGAAACGGGTCCGCAGCGAAACATGAAAACCGCGACGCAACGCGAAGAGGAGTTGTTTGACACTGCCCGGAAGGTGGCGAGCCCGGCGGAGCGCCAGGCGTTGCTGGATCAGGCCTGCGGAGGCGACCCCGCGTTGCGCACCCGGGTCGAAGGACTGTTGGCGGCGGAGGCCGAGGCCGAGCGGTTCTTCACCGAAGGCGCGTCCGCCCTGAATCTCCCGACGGATTCCCTGCCTTTTCCCGCGGGGACGCGGGCTGGCGGCGGCGCGCCCCGGACCGACCTGCCCACGGAGGAGCCGATCGGCACGAGGATCGGCCGGTACAAATTGCTCGAGCGCATCGGGGAGGGGGGATGCGGCGTGGTCTACATGGCGGAACAGGAGGAGCCGGTGCGCCGCCGGGTGGCGCTCAAGATCATCAAACTCGGCATGGAGACGAAGAGCGTCATCGCCCGCTTTGAGGCCGAGCGCCAGGCCCTCGCCCTGATGGATCATCCCAACATCGCCCGGGTGTTTGACGCCGGCGCCACGGAGCGGGGGTCGCCGTATTTCGTCATGGAACTGGTCCGCGGAGTCCGCATCACCGAGTTCTGCGACCAGCATCGCCTCAGCGTCCGCCAGCGCCTCGATCTGTTCACCCAGATCTGCCACGCCATCCAGCACGCGCACCAGAAGGGCGTGATCCACCGGGACATCAAGCCCTCGAACATCATGATCGCCACCCAGGACGGCGTGCCGGTGCCCAAGGTGATCGACTTCGGCATCGCAAAGGCGACCGAGGCGCGGCTGGCGGATCGCCCCCTGGTCACCGCCGATGCGCAGCTGATCGGCACCCCCGCCTTCATGAGCCCGGAACAGGCGGCGATGAGCGGCCTGGATATTGATACGCGCAGCGACATCTACAGCTTGGGAGTGCTGCTCTATGAACTCCTGACGGGCAAGACCCCGTTCGACGCGAAGGAGCTCCTCAATTCCGGCCTCGACGAGATGCGGCGAACGCTGCGGGAGAAGGAACCGCCCCGGCCGTCCGCCCGGCTCAGCGCCCTCCCGCGGTCGGAGTTCAGCAAGGTGGCCGAATGCCGCCAGGCCGACCCCGCCCGGCTGATCTGGATGCTGCGGGGCGACCTCGATTGGATCGTCATGCGGGCGCTGGAGAAGGATCGCCGGCGCCGCTACGAAACGGCCAACGGTCTGGCGATGGACATCCTGCGCTATCTCAGCAACGAGCCCGTCATGGCGCGTCCACCCAGCCGCCTGTACCGCTTCCGGAAGCTCGTGCGCCGCAACCGGGTGGTTTTCGCCGCCGGTGGCGCCGTGGCCCTCGCCCTGGTCGTCGGCCTGGGCGTGTCCACCTGGCTTTTCATCAAGGAACGGGAGGCCCGACACCGGGCCGTCGCCGCCGAACAGCAGGAATCACGGCTGCGCCGGGATGCCGAAATTCGGGAGAAAATCACGCAGGCGGCGCTGTTTGTGAGCCAGGAGCGATTCGACAGCGCCGACAACCTGCTGAAGGACATCACGCTCTTCCAGCCGACCGTGGAAGGCGCGGCTGTGTTCCGTTCAGTAGGGGAGTGGCACGCGCTCCATCACCGCTGGCAGCAGGCTGCCGACCGGTTTGCGCAACTGCTGCTCGTCAACCAGCTCGACGGCGTGGACGTAGCCACCCTGGATTACCTTGAGCGCGGCCCCGCGCTCATCGAACTCGGCGATACCAACGCCTACGGGCAGTTCCGGCAGGAGGCGATCGCCCGCTTTGCCGCGTCGCCGGGTCCCTTCGCCGACCGGATTGTCAAGATCAGCCTGCTGCTGCCGGCGAGCAGCCGGATCCTCGAGTCCCTGACCCCGCTCGCCGAGTCCACGGCGAAATCGGAGACGGAGGCCGATGCCAGTGGGGATGTCTTTTCGGCAGCCTGGCGGTCGGTGTCGCTGGCGCTCCTGGAGTATCGCCGCGGGAACTATACCGGGGCGGCGGAGTGGTGCCGCCGGTGTTTGGCGTGCCCGCAGTACAACGCACCGCGCGCGGCGACGGCCCGGGCGATCCTGGCCATGTCGGACCACCACCTGGCCCGGACGGATGAGGCCCGTTCCGAACTGCTGGCCAGCCGCGAGATCATCGAAAGCAAGTTTCGCAGCGGTCTGGATCGCGGCACTCCCGTCCAAGGCTTCTGGTTCGACTGGGCCTTTGCCCGGATCCTGCTCCGCGAAGCCACGGCGCTGATTGAGACGGGCGCCGGCGCCAAGTAAGGCCTGCCATTCGCGCCCGGTGGTGGCCCTGGACCTGGCCCACTGTCCGCTCCTTGCCAGTTAGGGCCTTTGCGCAAATAGGTTTCGGGCGCGTCCAGCGAAGTGCGTCCTTCCGACGGTCGGCGACTCCCGCCTTCTTTTGCCGAGGCGGATTGCACAGAGGTGGCGGAATCGGTCGGGCGGTTGATGATGACTTGCGCGCAACCCCATCCCGATACCCAGCGGCTGCGGCTCATACGGTCAGTGCCTGATGCCACTGCCTTGCAGGACGGAGGGTCCTGTCTCGCCGATGCGCCGCGGAACCGTCGCTGACGAGAACGCGAGCAAGTGTCGGGTTTGAGCGGCAGATGGCGCATGTAGGGGCGGAACCATCTTGGCCGAAAAGAATGCCTGGTTCTTCCGTCCAGACCCCAGTCCTTCCCACGCGCCTATCGCACCGCGAGGTGCGCTAGCAGGCGTGCCGTCGCGCCGTTCGCCCCCTTCCTCGAACCCTAGCTACCATATGACTACCAATACGCCCCCATGCCGTCATTCGCTCGGGAGATTGTCGCAACGTAGCGGTGTGATCGCTGCGTTCTGCTCCTCCCTGACCCTGGCTCTCGCCTTCGGAATCGGTTCCGCGCGCGCCGAGGAAACGCCTGCCGCCCAGCCGGCGCCCGCCGGCGCACCAGCGCCCGCACAGCCGGCGGCCAAGGAGACGCCGGTGGAAATGGCACCGGTCTATGTGACCGGCTTGCGCGCCAGCTTGATCAGCGCGGAAGAAATCAAACTCAACGCCCCCGAATTCGTCGATTCCATCGTCGCCGAGGACATCGGCAAGTTCCCGGACATCACCGTGGCCGAGGCGCTCCAGCGCGTGCCGGGCATCCAGGTCGGCCGCTCGCTCGGTGAAGTGAGTTCGGTCGTGATCCGCGGCCTGCCCAATATCGAGACCACCCTGAATGGTTACGAGGTGTTCACTGGCACGGGCCGCGGCGTCGCACTGCAGGATATCCCGGCGGAATTGGTGTCCGGGCTGGACGTCTACAAGTCCATCGGCCCGGACAAGATCGAGGGCGGCGTGGCCGGCCTGATCGACGTGCGCCTCCGGCGCCCGTTCGATTTCACCGGCGCCGCCGCCGCGGTGACCGCGCGAGGCAGTTATGCCACCCAGGCGGAGAAGAACAGCTATAACATCAGCGGACTGGTGAGCAACCGCTGGAAGCTCTCCTCAGGTGAATTCGGCGCGCTGTTCGACCTCTCCTTTGCCCGCTCGCAGTTCATGGATCAGATCGTGGACAATTACGTGCACTTCGGCGCCAACGGTGAACAGTTCGACCTCGCCGCCGATTCCACCGGCACCCGGGGATATTACGCCGACAATTTCGGCATTCAGATGAATCCGGGCGATCGCAAGCGCGTCGGCGTCACGGCCATGCTGCAGTGGAAGCCCTGCGCCGAGGCCGAGCTGTACTGGGACAACCTGTACACCCACTACGACAACCTGCACAGCGTCGACTTCTTCATCGGCATCCCCAGCTGGGCCAATACCGGCTTCTTCATCGACAACGTCACGCTCTACCCCGCGGGCTACGACGGCTACAATGTGCCGGAGAAATACGACAGCGCGGCCACGCCGGCCCGCTTCGTCCGCAGCCTGACCGCCCACTACACGAACACCCTGACCAGCACGCAGGCGTTCCACGACAAAACCGACACCTATCAGGGCGCCTTCGGCGGCAAGTGGGACAATGGCACGGTCAAGGTCGCCGGCGAGCTGAGCTATAACTTCAGCACCTTCCGCCCGCGGGGCGTCATCCTCGACACCCAGACGATCACCCCCTCGTTCAGCATCACCTACAACGACAACGACGCGTCGACGGTCAACGCCACCGGCATCAACTACGCCGATCCCGCCAACTTCTATCTGACGCAGTTGTTCGACCAGTGGCAGCGCGCCCACAGCGTGCAATACGCCATCCGCGGCGACCTGCTCTACCGCCTGCGGAGCGACGTCTTCAAATCCCTGCAGTTCGGCGTGCGCTATTCCGACCGCGACGTGAACTACAAGTCGGCGAACGGCGGCGGCGATTTCGAGTGGATGCGGGCGCCCGCCACGAGCGTCACCGGCCTGGGGCATCTCTCCCCGACCAACCTGTTCGTCGGCCCCGGCCAGATCAACGTCCGACAGTGGTGGTCGGCGGATCCGAATTTCCTCCTGAACAGCGCGGACGTGATCCGCCAGATCTTCGGCCATCCCCTCGGCGCGCCGATTCCCGATCCTTCGCGGACGTTCATCGACAAGGAAAAGACGACGACCGTCTACGCCCTGGCCAACTATTCGACCAAGCTCGGGGAGACACCGCTGGATGGCGTGATCGGAGTCCGCTTCGCGCACACCGATGACAGTTTGGGCGGCTACCAACGGCAGGTGGTCAACGGGAACACCACCGGCGACTACCTGTTGACGACGGTCAGCCGGTCGCGGTGGTCGGCGCTGCCCACCGCGAACGGCCGGCTGAAGCTGCAGGACGACCTGTACCTCCGTGCCTCCTTCACCAAGACCATGACGCGGCCGAACTTCGACGCGCTGAACCCCGCCCTGTCGCTGACCTCGCCGGGGCCGACGCTGCCCGGCCAGGGTTCCGGCGGCAATCCGGACCTGGAGCCGATCCGATCCACCAACTACGACCTGTCGCTCGAATACTACCCGTCGAAATCGAGCATGGCCTCCGTCGCCGGTTTCTACCGGACGCTGGACGGCTACATCCAGAGCTACGGCTCGGCGGAGACGATCAATGGCAGCTTCTACACGGTCACCCGTCCGCGCAGCACGCACAACGGATACCTGGAGGGCGCCGAGATCGCCTACCAGTACTTCTTCGATTTCCTCACGGGGCCATGGAAGGGCCTCGGCATGCAGGCCAATTACACCTACATCAAGGGCGAGACGGAGAATCCGCTTACGAGCGAGAAGCAGGATATCGCGCAGGTTTCCAAGACCAACTACAACCTGATTCTGATCTACGAGCACGGTCCCATCTCGGGCCGCCTGGCCTACGTGTGGCGCGGGCGCTACATCGACAGCTTCAACCAGAGCGGCATCCAGCCAACCACCGTCTGGGTGCAGCCCCGCGGCCAGCTCGATTTCTCCGCGGGCTATGCGGTGACCAAAAACTTCACGATCACCTTCGACGCCACCAACATCACCAAGACCAAATACCACGACAACTTTGGCAACCTGCCGATGTTCCCGCGCGACGTCCGCAGCTACGATACGACGTATGAGATTGGCCTGAGATGCCGGTTCTGAGGCCACCATCCTACGAGGGCCTTCCTGGTGGCCCAGCTACGCCGGCCGCCGGGACGGCCCGGAGGAGAGAATCCCATCGACCTTCCGCGCCCCGAAATCCTGCAGGGATCGCACGGCTGCCCCTGATTGGGCAGGGGACCTGGCAGGGGGCGGACTTCCGAGCTTCCTCTGGGTGGGGGGCGCGGAGGTCGCCGGGAGTCTTTCCGCAGTGGTGAGTAGCCCCGGCCCGTTTTCCGTCCGTTGGTCCGATGCATTCCGCCTCCCTATCACTTCCTTGCCTTGTGCTCGGTTTGACTCTGGCGGCCGGCTGCGGGTATGCGGATCCGCCGCACCAAGTCAGCATCCACGATCCGGTCATGGCGAAGGAGGGCGACACCTATTATCTTTTCAGCACGGGACCGGGGATCACGTTCTACGCCTCCAAGGACCTGAAGGCTTGGCGGCGGCTGGGCCGCGTGTTTCCGGGCGAGCCGTCTTGGGCGCGACAAGTTGTTCCCAACTTCAATGGGCACATCTGGGCGCCGGATATCGCCCGCCATGACGGAAAGTACTACCTGTATTACGCCGTGTCCGCCGGGGGGAAGATCACGTCGGCCATCGGTGTAACCATCAACAAGACGCTCAATCCCGAATCCCCCGACTACAAATGGGAAGATCAGGGGATCGTGCTTCGCTCGATTCCCAACCGCGATCTCTGGAACGCCATCGACCCGAACGTCATCGTGGACGAAACCGGCACGCCGTGGATGACTTTCGGTTCGTTCTGGTCGGGCATCAAACTCGTCAAGCTGGCCCCGAGCTGGACGGCGCTGGCGGAGCCGCAGGAATGGTACGCCATCGCGAAACGCGAGCGCTCAGTGCTGATCGACGACCAGGATCCGGGGCCCGCCCAGATCGAGGCCCCGTTCGTCTTCAGGAAGGGCGCTTACTATTATCTGTTCACCTCCTGGGGCCTGTGCTGCCGGGGCAAGGACAGCACCTACAAGATGATGATCGGGCGCTCGAAGGACGTGCGCGGCCCGTACGTCGACCGGGCGGGCCGCCGGCTGACCGACGGCGGCGGCAGCCTCCTGCTCGCCGGCAACCCGGATTGGCCCGGGGTGGGGCACAGCGGCACGTACACGTTCGACGGAAAAGATTACCTCGTTTTCCACGCCTACGAGACGGCCGACAACGGGCTGCAGAAACTGAAGATCGCGGAATTGACCTGGGACGCGGACGGGTGGCCCGTGGTCGATCCCAAGGTGCTGCAAACGTACACGAGCGTGCTCGTTCCCTGACGGCGGGCATTCGCGATGGCAATGCGCCGCGCGGTTGATCAGGTTGGAATCCAGCAACCCCATTCATGAAGACAGCGAGGCTCACGGTCCTGGAGAAGATTGGCTTCGGCGGCGGCGACGCCGCGGTGAACGTCGTCTGGTCGGCCCTGGCGATCATCATCACGTTCTTCTACACCGACGTCTACCGGCTGAATGTCGCCCACATCGCCATGCTGGGACTAATCCCGCGGCTGATCGACGCGTTCGCCGACGTGGCGATGGGCATGTACACCGACAGCCACACGACGCGCTGGGGCCGGTATCGCCCCTATTTCCTGATCTTCGCGGTCCCATTCGGGATTGCCGTCATGCTGGTGTTCACGACGCCGGACCTCTCCTACACCGGCAAACTGATCTGGGCCTACACGACCTACATTTCGATGATGCTCGTCTTCACGGCCATCGTCATCCCCTACATCTCCCTGCCCGGGGTGTTGACGGCCGATCCGCAGGAGCGTCTTTCGGCCAACGGGTATCGGCTGTTTTTCGCCAAGGGGGCCTCGTTGCTGGTCAACACATTTGTTCCGATCTTTGCGGCCCGTTGGGGGCAGGAACACCTGGCAAAGGGTTATCAGATCTCGATGGCGGTGATGGCCGGAATGGCCACGCTGCTGTTCATCTTCTGTTTCTTCACCACGACCGAGCGCGTGGTGCACCAGAGCGACCGCAAGCCGCTGGGCCAGCAACTGGGTCTGCTCTGGAAGAACGATCAATGGATGGTGCTGTTCTGGGTATGCCTGATCGGCACGATCGGTTACGTCATCCGCGGTTCGGCGGCGTTCTACTACGCCAAATACTACCTCGGCGGCGATGCCCGGATGCAGGCCGGCTTCGTCACCACCGGCATCGTCGGCAATATCCTTGCCATGGTCGCCTCCACCTGGATCACGAAAAAATTCTGCAAGATCCAGCTCTTCCGCTGGTCGCAATTGATCACCTTCGCCTTGAGCGTGATCATGTTCCTGGCGGTGGCTCCCAGCAGCATTGTGACGGCGTTCGTCTTGTATTTTCTCATCAACTTCATCGTCGATCTGCAGGGGCCGGTGTTTTGGTCCATCATCTCGGAGGCCGTCGACTACGGCCAGGTCGAGAGCGGGAGACGCGTGGCCGGCATGGCCTTCGGCGGAATCTCTTTCGCCCAGAAGATGGGCATGAGCCTGGCCGCCGGCATGGTGGGCTGGCTGCTCACCTACTTCCAGTACGAGGCCGACAAGGTGCAAAGCGCGTTCACGCTGCGGGGCATCGCCCTGTTGCTCACCGTCATCCCCGGCGTCTTTCACCTCGGGATGGGCCTGCTGATGTACAAGTACCGCATCACCGACCGCGTCTATATCGAGATCAAGGACCAGCTGGCGGCGCAGGGGAAACTGGTCTTCGCCGGCTCCAGCGACACGACCACCCGCTGAAGGGAACTCCCCGTGGCCAACGTCCTTCAGCCCCTCATTCGCCAGCGCGCCGATCCGTGCATCCGCCGGGACCGCGACGGCTGGTACTACTTCACCGCGTCCGTGCCGCAGTATGATCGCATCGAGCTGCGCCGCGCGCGCACGATTGCCGGGCTCGCCGCCGCCGCGCCAGTCGACGTCTGGCGCAAGCCCGCCACCGGTCCGTTCAGCGAGCTGATTTGGGCGCCGGAAATCCATCAGCTTTTCGGCGCCTGGCATGTCTACTTTGCGGCCGCTCCGTCGCGGGAGATCAAGGACGACCTGTTCCAGCATCGCATCTACGTCATTTCGACGGCGGCGGCGAATCCGCTCGCGGGCGCGTGGTCGG